>Ga0209798_10000507_pt1 | contig 23506 bp, 17 predicted proteins | sample DOMMetBare3Fresh_FD_187475 | JGI IMG/M metagenome (GOLD analysis project Ga0209798, IMG submission 187475) | Wetland sediment microbial communities from St. Louis River estuary, USA, under dissolved organic matter induced mercury methylation -... | ecosystem: Environmental > Aquatic >... | reverse complement strand
TTGGTAGAGCCGATGGGCCAGAGGCAATGGGTCACGCAATGGATTGCTAACTGCGGCGCGAAAAGCGAAGACAGTCTGTTCGAGGTTCGTGACATCGATTGGATAGGCCTTCTGAAAGCTGGGCGCGACCAGAATGATCCAGCCATTGGTCGTCTTCTCACTGGCATCTTTCACGATGACCGTATAGAGCGCGACGGTGCCGCCACCGAGTTCGCGCAAATCAGCTTTCAAAGCCTCGGCCTCTTTCGAGACGACCTCATAGCCGGAGCTGTTCTGTGCGATGGCGGCAAACGAGTTGAGGGCCTTCTGATATTCCTCGTTGGCCAGGCGCAGATCGCCGGACAACTGCTTCAAGCGTTGTTTACCGGCGTCATCGAGCGATCCCCTTTTCCCCTTTTCAAGCAAGTCGCCATGTTCGCGACCGATCTCCGCAAGTCTGTTTAAGGTTTCCACAGCCCTGGCTTCCTCTGGGTTGTAAGGAAAGGCCTCGCCAGTCGCGCCTCTGCGTTTGGCCAGCGCGGAAAACTCCTCCTCCTTGAGCAAATCCAGAACGCCCTGCGCTTCCGGTAAGCGACCTGCTTCAATCAGGATCTTCGCCAGCGAACGATAGGTGTGTTCGATAGAATGAGCGAAGGTCTTCTGGAGTTCTTTGTCCAGCCCCTTAATATTAGCGCGGAGCTGTTGGCGAAGATTGACAGACTGTTTGCCGTAAAAGATTGCCAGGCGTGGATTACGCAGGTCGTAACAGAGGACCATGAGGTTGTTGAGCGTAGTTGCCTCGCCCTCCAGCTCGCCTATGCTCCGGTAGAGGGGCAGGGCTTCACTGTAAAAGGCCAGCGCTTTTTGCTTGTCACCTAAATCGTCGGAGACTCCGCCGAGGTTATTAAGGGTCGTCGCTTCCAGGGATTTGTCGCCTGCGGATCTGCTCAAAGGCAAAGCGTCATTGAAGTATCCCAGGGCCTTCCGGCCCTCACCCAGAGACTGGTACACCAGGCCCAGATTGTTGAGCGTCGATGCTTCGCCGGATTTGTCCCCCAGTTCGCGTCGCAGGGGAAGCGCCTGGTTGTAGTAATCCAGTGCCTTTTGCTTTTCTCCCAATTCGTAGTGCACAAGCCCGATGTTGTTGAGTGTCGTAGCCTCTCCGGACTTATCACCCGTGGACCGCCGCAACGGGAGGGCCTGATTGTAAAAGTCCAGCGCTTTCTGCTGCTCGCCCAGGTCGCTGTACACTGCGCCGATGTTGTTAAGGATGACTCCTTCAATGTCCCTTTCACCGCTGGTCTTTGCCAAGACCAGGGCCTGCTCATAGTAACTAAGCCCTTTCTGCTTCTCGCCCAGATCGGTGTAAGCCTTGCCTATGTTGCTCAGCGTAGTCGACTGACCCACTCTGTCGCCCGTGGCTCTGCTCAGGGTTAAAGCCTGCTCGAAGTAAGCAATTGCTTTTTGCTTTTCACCTGTAACGGAATACACGTTGCCGATGTTGTTCAGGGTCATCGCTTCCCCGGACTTATCGCCCTCCTCTCGGTGTAAAGATAAAGCCTGCTGGTAGTAATCCAGTGCCTTCTGCCCGTCGTCCAGGTCATCGTAAACACTGCCGATGTTGTTCAGGGTGAGCGCCTCTTCGCCTTTGTCCTTTACGGCCCGAAGCAGCGGTAAGGCCTGGGTGTAGTAAGCCAGAGCTTTCCTCTTATCGCCGAAGTCACCAGTTACCCGTCCCAGAGCCACCAGGACGTGCGCTTCTTTTGCCTTGTCCTCGAGTTCCTCGTAGATCGCGCGCGCCACTGCGAATTTTTCCCGGGCGCCGGCAAAGGCTGTGGCCCCGCCCTGCCGAAACAGCCTGAACCCCGTGTCCCGGTTGGCATCCGCCACGGCGCCAAGCCGCTCCTGCAAAGCCAACTCTGCCTCTCGGTCTTTCAGAGCTTGATAGATGGTTTTGGCCTGACGATACTGCGCCAGGGCTAAATCGAGTCTAGCGAGTTGCGCGTTTAAAACGCATAAATCGCCGAGAGTTGCGGCCTCGCCTGTCTGGTCTTTCAACTCACGAAAAAGAAATAAGGCTCTGTCGTTCCCGGCAACGGCCTTTTCTGTTTCGCCTAACCTTTCTCGGGCCAGGCTGAGACCGGTTTGGACCAGGGCCTCGGCATAACCGTCCCCAAGTGCCTGGTACAGTCCCGCAGCCCGCTCATATTTTTCTCCAGCCCTCTTAGCGGTTTCAGCAGTTTTGTCCGGCCCGAGCTGTAACTGAAGTCCTTCCTGAAAGAGCTGTTCGGCCGCAGCGCGCTGCTGGTCACGGGAGGTCGGCGAGCGCGGCGCCTCACTCTTGATTTCGTATCGTCCCGCCGCGGCTTGCTTATCCAGCGCCTTCACCACAAGCAAATAACTTCCGCCGGTGGGAGCAATGAACGACAATGACTCGCCGCCGTTCTTTCCGTTCGGGCGATCGCGCTCAATAATCTCTTCACCGGCGCGCAAGAGCACGAGAATTACATCGATTCCCTGCTGTGCTACGTCAACGTGAAAATACTGGCCGCCGCCGAGTGTGATTTTATAAGCATGCGCTTCGCCGCCTTGGAGCGTGCGTTCCAGGGAATGATTTGGCTTGAGCTCGAGAACGTCATGAGTGGGTGCCTGACTCGACGTATTCCTGGCCAAACTCGAAGCCGCGAGCGGCCAACACATTGAGAAAGCGACGACGAAAGTAACTGGCCAGAGTTTCATTTCGCTATTTCCTTACGCTCAAGCTTCAGGTAATAGCGGCCCACCAATTCGGCGTCGCCAGTGGCAGGAACGCCGCTTACGATGAGTTCGTAATTTCCCTGTGGCAGATTCTCAGCCGGAATGGATATCGTGATGTTTTCCTTGTCTCCGACTGCGCGCGCCATAACTCCACCGCGGGTCCAGACGGTGCGCCCGTCGGCACGACGTAATAACAGCTTGAAAGAATCAAAACGGCTCTTCTGAAATTGCACGCCGAGCCGCACCATGCCTGCGTTGGCAGGAAGCGCCAGCGTCTTCACCTTTCCTTCGCTGCCCCCCCTGGTTCCCTGGACCAGATATTCAACGCCGAGAATAGCGGTCACGATTACCTTGCGAACCGCGGCGGCTGAAACTGATTTCTGAAGCTTTTCCAGCTGTTCTTCGAGCTTTTGCGTTTGCTGTTGTTCGGCCGATAACTGAGCATTTGTTTCCGCGGAGAGCGCAGACTGGGCCTCGAACTCGCGGCGCAGCTTCGCAGCGTGCGCTTCGGCGGCGACCAGCTCGCGATGCAGTTCGCGGTTACGCAGCCATAGCACGCTGCTGCCCACTGCGATCAGGACCATCGCGGCCAGCGCCGCCCATTCTCGCCAGGCCGGCACCGGCCGTGACCAAAGGTTGAAAGGTAGTAATTTCCCCGCAGCGCCGCCGGCTCCAGTTGATTCAGCTTTGCGATCCAGGGGCGAAATCGCTGGTTGCGCTTCGCCTTTCCAGGCCAGGGCGTGCTCGGTCATCGCCCGGGCAAACTCCAGTCTCTCGCGCCGTTTTGGAGATCGCAGAAAATACTCCTCGAACTGCGCTCGCTGTACAGTTGTCAAGCCGCCACTGACGTAGTCGTCAATCAACTCGTCTTCGATTTCCTGCAATTCCTCAAACAGAGTTTCATCTCCCAGAAAGCGCCCCTCAAAACGTTCCAGCTCCGACTCCGGCAAAGCGCCGAGTAAGTAATTGAGAATTAGCTGTTCCTCGTCGCTGTGACGTTGCATTTCGTTCGCACTTTCCCAACGGTGAAACTCAACGCGCCAGACAAACAGCGACACAGCTCCTGAGGGTGTTCCGCAATTTGAAAATCCTATTGCGTAGAACACCGGCCGCTATTCCCAGGCGCTTAGCCATCCTGTCTCTAGTGTCGATTTTCCGGGTTTTGTCTTCCGCGTAGTACTCCAGCACCAGGACCCGTGACTCCGCCGGCAACTCGCGTAGACACTCTTCGAGGCAGAGATGCCGTTTCTCTTTTTCCTGGTGCTCGTCCAGGTCCCGAGGATCGTTTTGCGCCAGCTTATCAGGCGTGACTTCTTCGATATCTGCGCGCTCCGGCTTGCTCCACTGCTCACGCAGCACGTAGCGAGCTACGCCGTCCAGGTAGGCTGCCGGATTGTCGGTGCGGATTTCTTTGCCGTCGCGCAGTTGGCGTCCGACGCGATTGAAAGTCTCGTCGGCGCAGTCTTCGGGTGCGAGGCAGCCGCGCGCTTCGAACATTTTGGTGAACCGCCGATGCAGGCGCACGTACTCATCTGCCGCGCGCTCTCGGTCCGGGTTAAGCCATGCAAGTAGCGCATGAAAAGCAGGATCTGGCGGTTCTAGCTTTGCTCCAGCCACGAAAACCTCGTTTCATTTACGAGAAACCGTGATCGCCGGTTAAGAGCGAGCGAATGGACCTGGTTGACTACGAGCAACAATTCTACACCAGACCAGCAACCAGGGTGAGGAACCCAGGTTGTTCCGGTACCGTTCGCAGACGGACGGCCAGTGAAACTCACTGACCGTCCGCAACGACTGGGTAAGGTAGGCCTGTGATCTACGGATTCATTCTGAAGTAAATAAATTGTCCCGAATAGCAGCTATAGTTGCTTGGCCCCCAGTAGAGGTAGGTGCCATCATCAAAATCGGCGCGGGCGTAAACTCGGGTTGCACCCGGTAGTGTATAAGCCACGCCATCCCCGTAGGGGCTGATGGTTCCCCGGTAAGTTCCATCCACGTAGAGCTTGACAAACCAGCGCGTGCGATTATCAAAGCGAACTTCACACGCGCTCCCGCCACGCGTCTTGGCGCCACCCTTTCTTTCCGGCGCTGCCATCTCTGAATTCGGATCGTTGGTTTGCTTGTCGCTCGTAATATTAGGATCGGCCGCTTCGCCACGAGTGGCGGGCTTGTTCGCCTTTAGTTCAATGACCTTTTGTTTGCTCTTTCGTCCCTGAGCGTTGGCAGTTATGGGAAGGGCAACCTGAGTTGCGAAAACGAGCAACAGCGCAACGGAAGCGCCGGCTAGCAGTTTTGCCTTCATTTGACTTAAACCTCCTGAGTTGCATTAAGAGCCGTGTCTTAATAAGTGCTCACGGCTTCGGGTTATTTGACCAGGCGAATGGCAAGCTGATGGCCAGCCGAAACGCCCTGCTGAGGCCTTATTTGGTGTTCGGCTCCGTACGCGCCGGCCTCTAAGGGCGCGCCCCGGAAAGAGTTTGCGTTGGCTGAGATCTGGCTCACCCACCCTTGACCTTGTCACTAATCAACAAATTTATCTGCGAGGTAGTCCAGTCTGATAAATTTGCGAGACTGACAGCCCCACTGTTCCTGGTAACTGCGGCTTGCTGCAGAAAAGCGTAATCGCTTGGTCCTTTCTTCTCGGTCGAAGCGATAATTTTGTAAGTTTCATATCCCGCCGGTCCTCCTAATCTAAGAATCAGCGAGTCCGGTTTAATCCTGGCCCCTTTCGGCAGAGCCACGGCTGCACCGGCGGGCGGGTAAAGAATCTGTATGCTGCCATCGGTGCTGATATCGAAGAGAGTCAGGTAAAGATCTGCATTCGACTGGTTCTCGATCTGAATACGCAGCAACTCACCCTGATCGAAGGAATAATCCTGAACGTCGTTTGGCAGATCGATCGGTTCTTCCTTCTCAATCTTCAATTGCCCATCAACGAAGGTACCGGTTACGCGCAGCAGGGTTAGCTTTACCGCTCCATTCAATAGCGATGTCTCATTGCCAACCGATCTGAGAGAGCGCTGATTTGCCAGGTGCTCAAGGGCCGTGGCGATCTTCTGCGCGGCGCCCGGGTCATCAAGTTCCACAAAGAAATCGAACAAAGGACGGGTAGCATCGGGTCCGACCAGGGCGAAGACCTGCCGTTCAACGGGACGGGTAGACGCGGCGCCAGCAACCGCAGCAGTCTCCCTGGTGTCGCGGAACCAGTCGCTGAACCTGACCTGTCTGACTATGACGTCCCAGTTAATACCTCTCGTGCTCGGAACGTCCAGATCTACATCGCCCGCCAGCGTTATGGTTCGGCTCGGCTCAAGTAGGCTCACGAGCTTCGCCCTGGTATCAGCTGTTGGGTTGGCGCCCCTGGTGGAGGGTTCCTTCGCTAACGCGACTCTGGTGCGAATCGAACCAAAGTCCGGAGAAATAACAACCGCCTTGGCTTGAGTCGTCACGCCTTTCATCGTGTCAAGTCTTACGCTCGCGGTGAAGGGTGTCACCGCCGTGACCTTACCTGTCGTCAATCGCTTCTCGCTGCCAGCCAGACGGATCGCATCAGCGGCGTAGACAGCAATGATTGACTCCGGGGCAATTCCCTGAGCCAATCCTGCCTTGATGGTTATCAAGTCGCTTTTCACATCCTGAATCTCGATGAAGGGATCTTCGCGGTTTGCCGCGCCACCAAAGACCGGCCGGCCAATATCGCCCTCGACCTGAGGGTGCTGGTTGGGATAATCCGTGGTTACGGCATTCGCTACCTCGGCCATCAGCTGGCGATAGGTTGTTTCGGGCCTGGCTCGTGCGAGCGCTTTCAGCAGGTAGAAAGTAAGGGCACCGTTGACTCTGTGAATTTCAGGAAAGCTTTTTTCGTTCGCTAGTTCGTGCGGGAGCGTAGCTGCAATAGCCACATAGCGTTGATCCCGCGGCAACAGCGCCGAGATGTCGCCGCCGCGCGGCTGCGACGCGCCTCTGGTTGGTGCAGGCTTGGTGGTTTGAAGTGCTTGCAGCCTGTCATCCTCAGGAATGCCGCGCGTCTTTCCGGCGCCCCGTGTTGGATTCCCGGAATGGCAGGCATCGATAATGAAAGTAATGTTCGACGTATACTGGCTGAGTGTAGCGAAGAGCCCGCGTATTTCGTCGTCGACAATGTCAAAATAGCTGCCTTTAAGATCGCGACTGTTGACCGGAACGAGGGTACTGCTCCAACCATTTGCCTTGTTGCCCGTTCTGTCCTGCACCTGCGATCCGTGCCCGCTATACTGAAAAATCACAACCGCATCGCGGTGGTTCCTGGCGTTTTCGATTAACTGCTTTTTGAAGCCGGCGATGATTGCGTCATGAGTGGCCTGCTCATCGGTAAGTGTCAGAAAGTGGCTTGCCGGAACATTGAATTTCCTTATTAAGAGCTGCTTCATATCGAGCACGTCGCGCACGCAGCCATCGAGCTTCGGCACCCTGGGCGAAGTGTACTTATCAATGCCCACCTGAAACACAAATGTCTCAACCGCCTCGGGCATCGCCGGCTTAATCACCGGCGCTGCGGTTTTTGCGGGCCGCGCCGCTCGTGTGGCAAACAGTGACGTCATCCCCGCAGTCAATATGGACATGACCGTAAGGGAAATGACTCCGATCAGCGAAAGACGTTGTTTATGGATTGGGGGCATCATGATGCCTCGACGGGTAAAGGCGGCCTCGAAGTTTCAGTGGATGTTGAGCGCCCGGCAGGCCAGGGCGCCACCCAGGAAAGCTGGTGCCACTGTGATGGAGCAGGATTAAAACACATTCAAGTCGCATGACACAATATTTTCAGCAGGCTCCGGAAACCCGAGCGTCCGGCTGGTCTCGCCTCAATCCAAGAGACTTGATGCAAGCGTCGTCTGTCTGTTTATCCTGACGACTGTCAATACATCATTGGCTCCTGTCCTAAGTGAGCAGAAAGTGAAAAACGTCTCCGCCATGGTTGACCGGGGAAACCTGCGCGCGGCCTGGCGTTGCCAGCGCTGGAAAAACCCTTGAAACATCGGCTGGAACAAGGTCCGATTCAATCTGCCCTCAGCCGTGGCGTTTGCCCTCAGCGGGATTAATCCTTATAAATAAGCCTTCGCTCCCGAGGTTTGGCCATGAATCCACTATCGTCTGCCATTACGGTGCTGACGGCGATGATTACGCCCGCCGTATTAATCTCGGCCTGCGGCAGCATGATTCTGTCGACTTCGTCGCGTCTGGGCCGGGTCGTTGACCGCGTGCGAGCGCTGTCAGAAAAACTGGAAGAAATCTCGCAGCAACACCACCACTCGGAACTAACCAGAGATCGGCAAAAGGCAATCTTTGAACAATTGGACAAACTGACCAGTCGCGCGCGTTTGCTGCAACGCTGCATGGTCACGTTTTACTTGTCGCTGGGTGCCTTTGTCGCTACCAGCGTGGCGATCGGGATTGTGGCAGTGCTGGGAGCCCCCGGATACACGCTGGCGCCGGTAATTTGTGGACTCATCGGCGCGCTATTTCTTTTCTATGGCAGCGTGCTGCTGATATTCGAAGCGCGCCTGGCGCTCAGTACCATTCACGCTGAGATGGATTTTGTCTGGAGCCTTTCCAAAAGGGTGGCGCCGGCTGAGATTGTGAAAGGTCATAGTGCACATTTTGTGCACTTTCGCCGTCATAAATGACTAATGCAGACTATTCCGAGCGAATGAATAATTATCAAGATTCTAGGGGGGCGGTTACCAGTCTGAAGGCTCCGGATCAGCACGCAGGATGCTTGCGGTCCCAGGCAAGCCAGGCGTCATACATGCGGCTGTTTGCATCGGGAGAACTGCGGCTGCGAGTTGAGGCGCTCGAGGCTTTGCTTGAGCGTTGCACAGTTTGCCCGCGCGACTGCTTCAACAACCGGCTGGCAGACGAGATCGCAGCGTGTTATTCCGGACGGCTGCCGATCGTTTCTTCCTACACGCCACACTTTGGTGAAGAGCCGCCCTTGGTTGGCACGCGCGGCGCCGGCAACATTTTCTTTGGCAATTGCAATCTGCGCTGTGTCTACTGCCAGAACTATCAAATCTCTCAAACGCACAAGCAGCAGCTTAAAAACGAGGTCACTCATGAACGCCTGGCGGCAATGATGCTTGAGTTGCAGGAACGCGGATGTCATAACATCAACTTTGTTTCCCCTACGCACTTCGCGCCCCAGATGGCTCGGGCGATCCTCCTGGCTGCCGCACAACGGCTGCGTTTGCCGATTGTCTACAATACTAATGCTTACGATTCGGTTGCGGTGCTGCGGTTGCTGGATGGCGTAGTCGATGTCTACCTGCCGGATCTGAAGTATGCCGAGAACGAGACCGGCTATCTCTATTCAAAAGTCAAAAGTTACAAAGATTACTCGCGGCTCGCGCTGGCGGAGATGTATCGCCAGACCGGGGACGATCTTGTTTTTGGGGAAGACGGACTATTGCAACGCGGACTGGTGATTCGCTTGCTGGTACTGCCGAATGATATTGGTGGCGTACGCGAATCGCTGGAGTGGATCAGGGATGAATTGAGTCCGCGAGTCGCCGTTTCATTGATGGCCCAGTACTATCCCACAAATGTAGCCGGATCGAATCCGCGCTATGTTTTGCTTTCCCGTCGTATCAGGGAGAGCGAGTGGATGCGAGCGGTGACCGCGCTGGCCGAAGTCGGCATGGCTGAAGGCTGGATGCAGGAATATGATGGAGCAGCGTTTTATTATCGGCCCGATTTTTCCGACCACCAGGAGCCCTTCAAAGACATAAGGGATTTTGAGAGCAACAATATTCAGACCAAGTCTAAGGTCTGAATTCTGCCGCGACCCGATGCTGATCGATGGCTTTGACCTGACCACTCGAGAACACAATGAGCCAACCAAGTAACGCCAGCCTGGGCTCCGAAGCGCCCGACTTTACTCTCCCGGATGGAGACGGCAATCAGTGGCACCTGCGCGAGCACAGAGGCAAGGTGGTGGTGCTGCTTTTCTATCCCGGTGACGAAACACCAGTTTGCACGGCCCAGATGTGTTCCGTGCGGGACAACTGGGAAGAGTACGCCGCCACGGGCGCGGAGGTGGTCGGGCTTTCGACCAACTCTATAGCGTCGCATAAAAAATTTGCTGAGCATCATAAACTGCCGTTGCGTTTGCTCGCTGATGTCGACCGCAAAGTCGCTGATGCTTATGGCGCGAAGTCCCTGATACCGGGAAAGGTTGCGCGCTCTGTGTTTGTCATCGACAGCCACGGCATAATTCGTCATCGCGACGTCCGGCCGCTGGGACTGTTTCGCCCGAAAGATGACGAGATTATCAAGGCGATCCGCGCGGCGCAGACCTGATCTCCTGTAAGAGAGTCACCTGACGGATCCACGGGCCTCCCGGACGTTGCTAATTAACTCCCGGCCCCCTGGGACCGCACGCTTCCAGCGTGCCGCCGACTTTCCCAACTTTCGGGTCTCATTGACTATGAACTCAGATTTGAGCGAACTCTATTCATTAGGGGTGCAACGCAACTTGCTCCCTTCAGAAACACCGCTATAATTCGTTTCTAAGGAGAATTTGCATGGCTGACATGGTTAAGTGTAAACACTGCGGTGAAAAACGTGCGGCGCTCGGTTTTGCGCCTTTCCCCAACGAACTCGGACAACGAATCGCGAACGAGATTTGCCAACCCTGCTGGGCCGCGTGGCTGCAGAAACAATCTCAACTCATCAATCACTATGGCCTCGACCTGTCCACCACGGACGCGCAGGATTTCCTCTTCGACAATATCAAGGGATATCTTTTCGGCGATACGCCGCAGTTGGCCCAGATCGATACTTCAAAAGAAGGCACTGTGAAGTGGTGAGCCGCTCGGCTCCCCTCAGTTGCTTATTTTGACGAACCGGATTAGCCAGCGCAGTTCCCTGGGCTTCGTTGCGAACACTCTCAACTCTTTACTCAAGTTCCACTGGCTCGTCCTTTGCAATAATCTCCCCCGAAACGTACGGGCCCCCCAATAAATCGTTTTGTTCACCCCTTAGTTGCTGCTCTTGAGATCCGGGCGTGTATTTGATCGGAACGTTGAATGAAACGCCCGTATCCATTTAGAACTTCCATTTGAGGTGGATCAGGAGGGGATCGGTGTTAACCATGAAAATAGTTGCCAGCGCAATGGCATTAACCTTGGCTGCTTTATTGTCCGCGGCTTGTGAGAACGCCGCCAATGACAACGCAAACTTAAACGTCAACGGTAATCGCGCTACGGTAAACGCCAACACCCCAGTTGTCGCTAATACAAACGTCAATGCCAATGACAACCGCGGGGGAGCGCCTACCCGTGAAGAGTATGAACGGAACAAAGATAAATATCAGAAAGAAGCCAAGGACAGCGGACGTACGATTGGCAAGGGCGTCAGCGACGGCTGGTTGTGGGTTAAAACCAGATATGAACTGGCCGCTGCTGACGACCTGCGCGACTCAACTATCAACGTTGACCTGGAAAACGGAGTAGTTACATTGACCGGCACAGTCCCAACGGCGCCTCAAAAAATGAAAGCGGAGCAGGTGGCCAAAGCTGTCGAAGGGGTCACCGGAGTTAAGAATCAGATTCAGGTCGCCGCAGATAAAAAGAATTCCGGCGCCACCCCAACTCCGAGGAAAGTGAAGTAGTTCCGGCGCCGACAATTCCTTCAGTCAATCGCTTGAGGCTGAAGGCGTCCCCTAATTCAACCCAGGGCAAGCGCCCTGGGTGAAGCAAAACAGGTGCTGGTGTTTACCCCAAAGGCATTCGCAAATTCTTTCGACATTTTGGGCGAACACCTTTGGCGTAATCGCACGCGTTATGATGGTTGTCACCCAGGGCAGCGCCCTGGGTGAAATTGCGGGACGCCCTCGCCGTCGTCTTGTGCATGGTTTTCAATTCCTAACCAGACCTGGCAAATGAACATTTGATGGGTCCGGTATCTGTTGCCCCTTCAAAGGGGGAAGAACTGCTCAGAAAATCAGGAACCACTTACTGGCTAAGCCTCGGTGATCATTTTACGGAATAAGCCTTTCTGCGGTAAGCTGTCGCCTCCTTTCAAATTAGATGCACGCCGGTGATGACTTTCCGGCGGAACGAGAAATCAAAATTCAAGTTGGAATTGGATTTGACTATGCGCAGAATTCGCTCGCTTGCCGCCCTCGCTGTCTTCTTCACGCTGTTGGGCCTGATTGCCCATCATGTCCCAGCCCAGCACAAAGCTACCGACACTTATGCGATTAGTAACGCGAAAGTTGTGACCGTGTCGGGGGCCGTAATCGAGCGAGGCACTGTCGTCATTCGCAATGGCCTGATTGCTGCTGTAGGTGACAAGGTCAATACGCCTGCCGATGCGCGGGTGATCGATGGGACGGGATTGACGGTTTATCCCGGTCTGTTCGATGCGAACAGCAACCTGGGCCTGCCCGCGCCGTCACCTTTACCGGCCCCCGCCGGCGGTTTTCAACCAGCGCAGCTGCGTCCCGCTACTCCGGCTAGCGGACCCAACTCAACCCAGCCGGCGGGATTGCAACCTGAGGTCATGATTGAAGACTCGCTTAAGCCCGGCGGGCCAGAGATTGATGGCGCGCGCAACGCTGGCATCACCACCGCGCTGAGCGCACCTCGTACCGGCATCTGGATGGGCCAGTCGGCCCTAATCAATCTGGCGGGGGACACACCGCAACAAATGATTGTAAAGTCCCCGGTCGCCATGCACGTGGGTTTCTCGGCGCTGCGAACAGGCGGCTATCCGGGATCGTTGATGGGGGTGTTTGCGTCGCTCAGACAAATGCTCCTGGATGCGCAACATTATCAAAAGGCACAGGAGGCTTATGAGCGGGCGCCGCGTGGCCTGCGCCGGCCGGACCTTGATCGTTCGTTGGCGGCGTTGATCCCTGTTCTGGAAGGCAGGCAGCCAGTTGTTATGTATGCCGACCGGCAGCGCGAGATTGAACGTGCCCTGGATTTGGCGCAGGAGTTCAAACTGCGCGCCGTTATCGCAGGCGGCCTCGAAGCGGGCGCCCTGGCGGAACGATTACGCGACCAGGATGTCCCGGTCCTGCTGTCGCTTAACTTTCCCCGGCGTACGACAGCGGCAGCGCCGGAAAGCGATCCGGAAACTTTGCGCACTCTCCGCGGTCGCGTCGAGGCCCAAAAAACCGCGGCGCAACTAGCAGCCGCGAAAGTTCGTTTCGCGTTTCAGTCAGGGGGCCTGACGAACCTCGCAGACTTTCGCGCCAACGCCGGCAAGGCGATCGAGAATGGCTTGTCGCGCGACGAAGCGCTGCGGGCGCTGACGATGCGTCCGGCGGAAATTTTTGGAGTTGCCGATCGGCTGGGATCGATTGAAGTTGGAAAGATCGCGAATCTAACGATAACGCGTGGCGACATATTTGATCGCACCGCTAGTGTCAGCAACCTCTTTATCGACGGCCGGCCCGTGGATCTGCGCCCCGCTGCTGCCCCTGCGCCGAGCGCCTCACCGGGCACTGCGCCGTCGGGCCCGGTGGCTGAAGAGACGCGACCAAACTTCAACGGGACCTGGACCGTGAACCTGAGTGTCAGCGATCAAAACCTTCCGGGGACATTGGTGCTGCACCAGGAAGGCGGAGCAGTCTCTGGTTCATTACAAACTCAGATTGGCACCTCGGAGTTTAGCGGTGGCACCGTGACCGGTCCGGCTTTGCAGGTGGTGACCAGCGCCAACATCCAGGGTCAGGCAGTGGAATTGATTATCGACCTCACTGTTAGTGGCGACAATATCAGCGGAAGCGTGCAATCAGTTCTGGGTACCGCCGTACTGACTGGGTCGCGGCAGCCCTAGGGTCCGACAACTTCAGTTTGTCGTCGGCGCGCTCGGTGATCACAGACTATGGAGTTCAAGATGAGAAAAACAGTCTCGCGCTTGTTACTGCTGTCAATGCTCGGTACTTTGCCGTGTGGGGCCGTGGCCCGCCAGACTCGCAGCGCAGCGACGACGGAAACCCTGATTCGTAACGCCACCGTGCTCACCATTACGCGCGGCACGTTGCCCAATACGGACGTGCTAATTCGCAAGGGGAAGATCGTGGCCATCGGCAGGAACATCAAAGTTGACGAGTCGGCGCGCGTGATCGACGCAACCGGGAAGTACCTGATGCCCGGGATCATCGATTGCCACTCGCACTCGATGCTGGACACCATCAACGAAGGGACGCTGGCCGTAACTTCTATGGTGCGCACGCGCGATGTCTTGAATCCGACCGATGCAGATCTTTATCGGGAACTGGCGGGCGGTGTCACCACCTTGAATCTCCTGCATGGCTCGGCAAATCCGATTGGGGGCTTGAACACCGTAGTCAAAATCAAATATGGACGCCCTGCCTCGGAGTTTTTGTTTCCCAACGCGATGCCCGGTATCAAGTTCGCGCTGGGCGAAAACGTTAAGCGGTCAAACAATCCAAATATTCAGGGCGCCACCCGCCGTTATCCCAATACGCGCATGGGCGTCGCGGAGGTTATTCGCGATGCCTTCACACGCGCGCGCGATTACCGCAGGGGCTGGGACGAATACAGCGCGGCGCTAAAACGGGGAGAGAAAAACCTTATTCCGCCACGACGCGACCTGGAGCTTGAGCCGCTGGTTGAAGTGTTGGAAGGCAAGCGCTATGTCCATGCGCATAGTTATCGAGCTGACGAAATCGTGATGCTCATTAATCTCGCCAACGAGTTTGGTTTCAAGATCAAGACCTTTCAGCACGTGCTCGAAGGTTACAAAGTAGCCGGGGAAATCGCCCAACACGGCGCCGGCGGATCGACCTTTGCCGATTCCTGGGGCTACAAGATCGAAGCCTATGATGCGATTCCCTATAACAGCGCGATCATGGCCCGGGCTGGCGTCGTCACTTCGGTCAATTCCGATTCTGACGAGCGCGCCCGTCGCTTGAACCTGGAAGCGGCCAAGGCGATGCGTTATGGCGATCTGAGCGAAGCGGAAGCGCTGAAACTGATAACCATCAATCCGGCCATTCAGCTGGGTATTCAGGACCGCGTGGGCTCAATCGAAGTGGGCAAGGATGCAGACCTGGCAATCTGGAATGCCCATCCGTTCAGCGTCTATGCTCGCGTGGACACTACCTTCATCGACGGCGTCATCTACTTCGATCGCGAAAAGGACCTCGCCGGACGCGCTGACCTGGCGAGGGAACGAACCCGGCTGGAGCAGGCTGAACCGAATCGCCCCGCAGCCGGTGGCCGGCCGCCGCAAGCTCCCCGGGGCCGCCGCCCGTCTCACGACGACGATGATGTCGAACAGGGAGATCAGCCATGAAAAAGACGGAGCTGAAGACGCGCAGCAACGTTGCCCCGGCAAAAAGAGTGGGTTGGGCTCTGGCGGCCATTTCCCTGGCTGCGATCACAGCCTTCTCACAACAGATAGGGAACCCGGCGGCGCAGCAGGGAGTGCAGCCGGCGCGCGGCACCTATGCAATTCGCAATGCCCGTATCGTCACACTCGCCGGACCTGACATTGACAATGGCACGGTCGTAATTCGCGAAGGAAAAATCGATGCGGTAGGATCCAATGTCAGTATTCCCGCAGGCGCGCAGATCATCGAAGGGCGGGGCCTGACGGTCTATCCGGGAATGATGGACGCCGGTACATCGCTTGGTCTGGTCGAAGTTGGACAGGGCGCAAATGGAACAGTCGATACAAGTGAGACCGGAGAATTGAATCCCAATGCCAAAGCGATCATCGCGGTCAATCAGCACAGCGCGCACGTCGCCGTGACCCGCGTCGATGGCATCACGCACACCGTGACTCTGCCCCAGGGCGGCCTGATCTCCGGTCAGGCCGCGATCATTAATTTGCTCGGCACGACGCCGATGGAAATGGCCCTCGTGCCCTATGCGGCGCTGGTTATCAGTTACCCGCGGCTGGGTGGACGACGCGGTGATTTCGGACCTGAACCACCGGGATTGGATGTTACGGCAGCGCTGGCAGCAAATGAGCGGCAGCTCGAGCAAGTTCGCAAACTCTTGCGCGATGCCGAAGCCTATGGTCGAGCCCAGGATGCTTATGCCAAAGACAACTCGTTGCCGCGCCCGGATCGCAACATAGTGCTCGAATCTCTGGTCCCCTACGTGCGCGGCGATCGCCCCGTGATCATCCGCGCGGATCGGGAAGCCGAACTGCGCGGCGCCATCAAGTTTGCGGAAGAAATGAAATTGCAGCCCATTCTGCTTGGCGGGGACGACGCCTGGAAGATCGCCGCCTGGTTGAAAGAAAAGAACGTGCCGGTAATTCTGACTGGCGTTTTGAGCCTGCCGCTTCGCGAAGACGATGCCTACGATACGCTTTATGAAAATGCTGCCAAACTGCAACAGGCCGGCGTGCGTTTCTGTATCTCAACCGGCAACGGCGGCGCCGAAGTACGTTCGCTGCCCTTCCATGCAGGGATGGCGGCCGCTTTTGGTTTGCCAAAAGATGAAGCGTTAAAATCGGTGACGATCTATCCCGCACAGATCATGAATATCGCCGATCGGTTAGGCTCGATCGAGAAAGGCAAGATCGCCAACCTCGTCGTCACTGACGGGGATCTATTGGAAGTGCGCACTCACGTGCGTTATCTCTTTATTGATGGGCGACGAGTGCCCCTGACCAGCCGTCACACGGATTTATACGACGCGTTCAAGGACCGCAAATAATTCTCTGGACCGCACGCATCCTGCGTGTCCGCGTTGCGGCGGCCTCCAGCTGGTTGGATTCATTAGACAAATTTTATCTTCGCGCAGAGGAGGCCTACTTTGGTTGCCCTAAACATTCGCAAAGCCACACTCATTGCAACAGTCTTCTTGATCACGTTAATACTGACGGTCCATAACGCCTCGGCCCAAACAAAACTCTTGCGTTTCCCGGATATTCACGGAGACCAGGTCGTCTTTACCTATGGAGGCGATCTCTGGACTGCCGCGGTAACCGGGGGCAACGCCATCCGCTTGACGGCCCATCCGGGAGTGGAAGTATTCGCTAAATTTTCGCCGGATGGAAAATGGATCGCCTTCACCGGACAATACGATGGTGACGAGCAGGTTTATGTCATGCCGGCCGGAGGCGGTGTGCCCCGACAGCTGACGTTCTATCCAGCGAAAGGTCCTCTGACGCCGCGTTGGGGCTGGGACAATCAGGTATACGGCTGGACCAAAGACGGCAAACGTATCATCTTTAAATCGCCACGCGATTCATGGGCTCTGCCGATTGCGCGACTTTACACGGTTTCCGTCGAGGGTGGGATGGCAACCCCGTTGCCGATGCCGGAAGCAGGATCCGGCGATTTCTCGCCTGATGGGACGCGCCTCGTTTACTCGCCCCAGTCACGCGACTTCAGACCCGAGAAGCGATACGGCGGCGGCCAGGCAAACAAGCTCTACATCTTTGATCTTAAGACTAATGACGCAAAGCAGATCAGCGAAGGGCCACGAGCATCCCGAGATCCGATCTGGCTGGGCGACACGATCTACTTCAATTCCGATCGCGATGGGCACTTCAATCTTTACGCTTACAATGTGGCTAGTGGCAAGACCAGTCAGGTCACACACAACAAGCCCTGGGATGTTCGCTGGCCCAGCTCTGATCACGCAAACCGCATCGTCTATGAACTTGACGGCGAGTTGCAGATACTGAACACGCAAACCGGCAAGAGCTCTGCCATCTCAATCAATGTTCCCGATGATGGGCTGGCTCGCCGCCCCAGCCGGATCTCCGCAGCCAGCAATATTGAATCTGTCGGCCTGAGTCCGAAAGGCGAACGCGCTCTGTTTTGCGCCCGAGGCGACATCTTTACAGCGCCAATTGAAAAAGGGCCGACGCGCAACCTCACGCATTCATCAGGGGCACACGATAAGTGGCCGGCCTGGTCGCCTGACGGCTCCCGCATAGCTTTCATTTCCGACTTGAGCGGCGAAGAGGAACTTTATATCGTGCCGCAGGACGGTTCGAAACCCGCCGAGCAGATGACGCGCGGCGGCAGCGCCATGCGCTATCAGCCCGACTGGTCGCCCGACGGAAAGTACATCGCCTTTAGCGATAAAGACGGCAAGGTCTGGGTAGTAACGGTTGCAGACCACAAGCTGGTCGAGGTTGTTGATGCGCCTCGAAATCAGGTGCGCGATCACACCTGGTCCCCGAACGGAAACTTCCTGGCCTTCAGTATGGCGACAACTCGCAGCGGCTTCTCCTCGATTTATATCTGGAGTTCCGCCGATGGCAAAGTGCGCCGCCTAACCGACGGTTCCTTCAATTCCTACAACCCTGCCTGGGATCCACAGGGTAACTACCTCTACTTCCTCAGCGATCGCGAATTTGCGCCCCAGATTTCGACGATCGAATTCAACTATGCAATGAATCGCCAGACGTACATCTACGCGATGGCCTTGCGCAAGGACGTCAAGCATCCCTTCCCGGCTGAGAGTGACGAAGTCGCCATTGCCAGTGAACCGGCCAAACCAAAGGGAACGCCGGCCGCAGAGGAATCCAAGCCCGCGGCTCAGGATCTGAACCGTGAACTGAAAAAACAGACTGGGCCGGAGGCCGAGAAAGAAAAAGACAAACCTGCGGCTCCGGCGGAAGCCAAACCGGACACTCCCCCCAAGCCGCCCATGAACCTGACTATCGACTTTGATGGCCTCGAAACGCGCGTAGCTCGCGTCCCGGTGACTGCTGATAATTACGGCGGATTGACGGCCAAGACAGGCCACCTGCTTTATGGAGTGGGCTCGGCGCCTTACAACGGCCGGCCGGGGGACAGGCCAACGCAATTGCGCATCTTCGCTTTCAAAGACCGGAAGGAAACGACCCTCGCGGATGAGGTGCGAGGGTACTCTTTGTCCGAAGACGGCGCGAAGGTACTGGTTGCGCAGGGGCCGGCCTACAACCTTTACGACGCTACCCCGCAGGGCGACAAATCCAGGAAAACCGTCTCCACTGCCGGGCTGTTTGTCGATCGCGTGCCGGTTGAGGAGTGGAACCAAATCTTCAACGAAGTCTGGCGCCGCTATCGAGATTTTTTCTATGTCTCGAACATGCATGGCTATGACTGGGCGGCCCTGCGCGAACAATACAAACCCCTGCTGCAATATGTGGCGCATCGTTCCGATCTTAACTACGTGATCAGCGAGATGATTTCTGAGCTGACGATTCAACATGCGTATATCGAGGGTGGCGATTTTCAAATTCCGCCACGGCCCCGCGTGGGCCTGCCGGGGGCCAGGTTTGAGTTGGACGAAAGCGCCGGACGTTATCGCATTGCGAAGATATTTGCCGGTGAGAATGAAGAAGATATTTATCGCTCGCCGCTGAGAGAGATTGGCGTCAACGTCAATGTCGGCGACTACGTCCTGGCCATCGATGGCGAGGACTTGAAAGGTAACGACGATCCCTATCGTCTGTTGCGCAACAAGGCCGATAATCCTGTCCAGCTTACAGTGAACAGCAAACCGACGATGGCGGGCGCGCGCACGATCTCCTACCGGCCCATCACTGATGAGGGAAATCTTATTTATCTGGACTGGGTCGAGGGCAACCGCCGCCGTGTTTCCGAAGCAACTGGCGGGCGCGTCGGCTACATACATATTCCCGACATGGGGGCCCCCGGCATTCGCGAGTTCATCAAATGGTTTTATCCGCAGCTCGACAAGGAGGGACTGGTAGTCGACGTACGCGCCAATGGCGGCGGCAACGTCTCGCGCATGTTAATCGAGAGACTGCGACGCAAGGCGCTGGGCTTTAATTATTCCCGGGTTGACGATTTGCCAAATACCTATCCTGATGGGACGTTTATCGGCCCCATGGTAGCGTTGCTTGATGGGAACTCTGCTTCAGATGGCGACATCTTTCCTTACATGTTTCGCGAGGCGGGCCTTGGTCCATTAATTGGCAAGCGCTCGTGGGGCGGCGTCGTGGGCATCAACAATCGTGGTCCATTAATCGATGGGGGCTCGATCTTTGTGCCGGGCTCGGCGCTCGCCAACAAGAATGGGGAGTGGATCATCGAAGGTTACGGGGTGGATCCGGACATTGAAGTCGACAACGATCCCAGGTCCGAGATTGCTGGTCGCGATCCACAACTGGAACGCGCCATCGCGGAAGTGATCGCGAAACTGAAGAGTAATCCGGCGAAGCTGCCACCCCGGCCAGCCCCGCCGGTCAAAACGATCAAGTAGCTTCACCTCCCAGGGACCCCTTCCCTTGGACCCCTCCCTGGGACCGCACGCATCCTGCGTGCTGGCGTTGTATTAATGGCCTCTTTCCGTAGGAGTAGGCTCCCCTGGGACCGCACGTTCTGCGTGCTGGCGTTGTATTAATGGCCTCTTTCCGTAGGAGTAGGCTCCCCTGGGACCGCACGCATCCTGCGTGCTGGCGTCGCGTTAATGGCCTCTTTCCGTAGGAGTAGGCTCCCCTGGGACCGCACGCATCCTGCGTGCTGGCGTCGCGTTAATAGCCTCTTTCATCGCGGAAGGCCCTTAACTGAAGATCAGCACGCAGGATGCGTGCGGTCCCAGGGGGAGCCGTTCATTTATTCGTCCGTTGCCCTCCGCCGGGCGCTGCTCCACGGCCACTCTTTAGCTCCGCGGACTAGACCAGCCTTGACCGGATTATTCTCGATGTACTTGATCGCGTTGCGATAATGCTTTCCATCGCGGATGTACCGATCAAACGTCTCTGTCTGCCAAAACTCGCCGCTTCGTCCAAGTAGCTTGTTACATTGGTTAGCCGTGTACGACTTCCATGAGTGCAAAATGCCACCCAATTTCCAGCCGGCTGTTGGCGTAAGCAGAGCATGAACATGGTTAGGCATGACCACCCACGCAGAAAGAAAGTAACGAACGCCATCAAAGAACAGCAGCGCGTTTGGATCTCTTTCGCAATGGCAGGATCGTTCATGAAAGCGCTGCCCGCGCCCCGATCAAGGTAAGCTTCAATAAGTTTCCGCCTTTCGACTTCTGCTTCGTTACGGGCCAGATGGGAGAGCTCAATACGCCACTCTTCCAACAGAGCTCGCGGAAGAGAGTCAAAAAGACAAAAGGTGACAGTCTGCGGGATCTCGCCACCATCAAAGTGTGGCAGGTATCCGCGCGAATACCAGCCGGGAGGCTCAAGGGAGTCTCGAGTTTGCGGCACTCGTCTCCGAGTTTTCCAGGCGTCCGACATGAGTCACTGTTTCCCTAAGAGGAGGCTCCCTGGGACCGCACGCATCCTGCGTGCTGACGTTGCGTCGCAGGCTCCTTCCATTGCAGGAAAGCCTTTAGCCAACATCAGCACGCAGGATGCGTGCGGTCCCAGGAGCTTACTGCTTGATGTGTAACTTCTCCGGGGCCTTCATTGCGGGCATACCCTTGTGTTGCCAGCAGCGCACGGGGCCATGAACGCGACGGCTGCAGGGTGTGCCCTTTTTTGTGCGGGCGCCGCAAATGTAAATTTCTTCCGTCGCTGCCGGCGGTAGACCGGCCGCGTTAGATAGGATTGGCGCAGCTGACGGTCGCTGTTCCTGGACGCGCTGCACAACAGGCGGGGCAGGCACGCGCCGCATTGCGTGGCCAATGAGGATCCCGATCACTAATACCGCTAAGCCTGCGGCGGCGATGCGAACTGATTGCTCCCTGACAAAACGAGGGGCGCAACCAGCGCAGAATCGCCGGCTGGTCCACAAACGCCAGCGCAGGCGAATGATCTTCTCACCACATTCAGCACAAAAATTTGGACGATACATAGAGAGGCTCCCGGGTCAAGAGTTGAGGTGGGAAGTGATCCCGCGAGCCGCATTAACGCCAGGATTTGTGAGGCATCTGTAATCAGACAGATCAGCTAAAAGGGCTTCTGACGTCCCGGCCATTATCCCGCAAAGTGCCGGCCAGGCAAAGTTGGATCTGCCCCGTCTCTCTCTCCGGCCACCCTACCCCCCTTTTGCCCTTCGCGCCCTTTGTTCATTCCCCGGAAAAGCAACTGAAACCGCCTTTCAAGCGTCCGAGAAGGGCAACCAACGAGTGTGCGCGAGTTTCATTCGGTTGCTAATCGACAACCCTCCGGGCATACTTATCAACCTTTTTGTAAACAAAATGAAATTTTCTTCTTTCAGCAAGGCTGCACGCTTTTTTAGTTTGGGTTTTCTGGCTCTTCTGTTGCAGTTGGCTGGCGCCTCGCTGGCAAACGCTCAGGATGACGATACGCTGCGTACCGAGACCAACCTGGTTCAGCTAAACGTCGGTGTGGTCAACAAGCAGGGCCGCGCTGTGCTGAATCTTTCTCGCAATGATTTCGCCATCTTTGAGGATGGCGTCAAACAAACCATTCAAAGCTTTGAACCGACCGAGGCGCCTTTTAGTCTCGTCATGCTGCTTGACATGTCGGGATCAACCGTTAATTTTCGTCAGCAGGTCCAACTTTCTGCAATCAGATTTCTTGACGCTCTCAAGCCCGATGACCGTGTGGCCGTGGTGCAATTTAACGGCAAGGGAATCAAATTGCTGCAGGGGTTCAGCAGCGACCACGGTCGCATTGCTTATGCCATCAGTTTGGCGAGCGGAGCCGGCAATACGCCATTTTATGAGGCGTTGAAATTCGCGCTCCGCGATTTGGCCAAAGAAGGTGCGCGCCGAAAAGCCATTGTGGTGCTGACTGACGGTATCGACACGGAAGTCCGCAAGGCTGATACCGATGCGGTGTCACAGGCCAGGACCGAGGCCGATATCGCTACGGCGATCAAGCCGGAAACAAGTCCGGCCCTCAATGAAGTGCTCAACGAGGCGGCCCGCCAGGGAGTCACGATTTTCCCGCTCGCCCTGCCCTCAGGCGATCCGAAGCGATTGCCCTTGCCTGATCCGCTCATTACCGCCAAATACGCGGCGGCGCGCGCGCGCATGCAATTGCTCGCCGACCGAACGGGCGGCCGCCTGAACGAGATTAATAGCTTGAGCGAGATGGCGAGGATTTACGTGGAAGTTGCAGCCAACCTGCGGACGCTTTACACGGTGGCCTATCAACCTTCGACTCCGCACGCGCGCGATGGAAAATGGCACGAGATCCGAATCGAAGTAAACTATCCGGAGTTAGTGGCGCGCACCCGGCCGGGCTATTACGCAAAGTAGGTTCAAGTTCCAGGTTTCAAGTTACGAACAACCGTCGCGTACGTGAAACCTGAACCCCGGATCTTGAAACTACAGAGTTTTGACTCGAGTTTTGCCTCGCTTGACACTCAGAAAACCCGCCCGTATATTCAATTTCCAACGCTTAGAGCGTCAAAGGTGTTGTTGCAGGTCCCATGTTTTGAAAGAGCTTGTGTTTTTAGAAGCGCTATTTCTCATCCCTTTTAACTTCCCAGTGCACCCGTAGCTCAGTTGGATAGAGTACCTGACTACGAATCAGGGGGTCGCATGTTCGAATCATGCCGGGTGCACCAAATAGATCAGCTCTTAGAAGTATGGATGAGAGAAACAGCGCTTATTGCCACACAAGATCTCCTTCAGACGTCAATTCCCAGCCGTCCCACCTAACCTGATCACGACGATGCCTCTGTCCATGGGGAACGACTCTAACCTTCATTGCTCACTTATACCTCCAGATCGCCTTGAGTCTACGAACTAACACACCTGCGTGCACAAAAGTAGTCACATCGGCACACGAGTTTAGGTAGGTTCTTATTTTCCCCATATCAAAGTAGAGTTCCGAACTTGCACGCTGACTGGCACAGATGTTGCCACGCGACTGTCCACCGGAGCCAATGGTCGTTCACCGAGCT
>Ga0209798_10000506_pt1 | contig 23524 bp, 16 predicted proteins | sample DOMMetBare3Fresh_FD_187475 | JGI IMG/M metagenome (GOLD analysis project Ga0209798, IMG submission 187475) | Wetland sediment microbial communities from St. Louis River estuary, USA, under dissolved organic matter induced mercury methylation -... | ecosystem: Environmental > Aquatic >... | reverse complement strand
ACGCCAGTGCCCCGCAAATGCAACCGCACGACCTGCTTGCGCCTCTCGTGCAATTGCTCCAGCTTCTGAAATCGAGCGTCTTCTTTGTCCATGACGCTCTGACTCTACCGGCCTCAAGAAGTTCAAACTTCATGCGGCCGGCTCAATAAGCCGTTTTTCTTGGCTGGGGGACTTTTGGGGGACTCTTTTCCCCAGAGTCCCCCGCACTGCTTCCTCATGCTCGCGCCGCAGCGCGGCCAGGCTCTTGTTCCAGCGGCCCGTGTCTTCCTTGATCTTCTCCAGTGCCGCGTGCAGCTCGACGATCTGCGCCATGCTGTAGTGGCGCGTCATCGACGGGTTGCTGTGCCTCAGGATGTCGGCGACGGTGCTCTCCGGCACACCCGCTTCGCGCTGGCGCATGCCCACGGTGTGGCGCAGGTCATGCACGTGCAGGTCCGGCAAGCCGGCCTCGCGACGCGCGCGCTGCCACGCGGTTTTGTTCATCGTCTCGATCGCGCGGTACGACATCGTCGGCGCCTCGCCGGTGTTCTTCACCCGGTCGCGCGGCGGTACACGAAGACGAACTCCTCGTGTTTGACGCGCTGCGCTTCGACCACCGACTGCGCCACGCTGTTGCATACGACCAGCCGCGGGCAGCGCCTGCCCTTCACGTGCTCGCGCGGCACCTCGAAGACCGAGATACCCAGCTCGGGTACCTTGATGTCCCAGGCCCATCGCAGGTTGCACACCACGTCGTCTCGATCCGGGCAAGCCCTGGCAGAACTGCAGCAACGTGAGCTTCAACGGCAAGCTGCGCGACGAGTGCCTGAGCTTGGAGTGGTTCCGCTTGCGAGCCGAGGCCAAGGTGGTCATCGAGAGCTGGCGCCATCACTACAGCGCGGTGCGTCCGCACAGCAGCATCAACTACTTGACCCCGCACGAGTTCAAGCAGCAACATCAACCCCTCCCCAACCGAGCCATCCTCCAGGAACGATTGGCTCGAAAAAGCCAGAGCAGGTCACGGCCTTCTTGTTGGCTGCATTGCGCTACTACCGCCGCCTGGGCGTGCGCATCGAGCAGGTGATGACCGACAACGGTTCGGCTTACAAGTCGCGCCGCTTCGCCAAGCTGGTGCGCGGGCTGGGTATCCGGCACATCCGAACCAGGCCCTATACGCCGCGCACCAAGGGCAAGGCCGAGCGCTTCATCCAGACGCTGCTGCGCGAGTGGGCCTATGCCTACCGCTACCCGAGTTCACAGCATCGCGCCGACGAGCTGCAGCCCTGGACGCACCACTACAACTTCCATCGGCCACACTCGGCCGTCTCGCATCGCCCGCCAGCCTCCCGCCTGGGCTTCGACGCGAACAACGTCCTGAGAAACTACACTTAGCGGCCGATGAGGATCGAATCAACCGGACACTATTGGATTGGCGCGGTGGCTCAGACTTGAATCGGCGCCGACATGCAATTCGCCGCCGGCTCGAGACCCCAGCTCCAGTACCCATGTGCGGACTGTTCCTGATCCTCGAGCGTCGCCGGCCCGTTGATCTGAGGCTTGCGCGCGCCTCAACCCAGGCCCTGCGTCACCGGGGGCCGGACGGCATCGGTGAGTGGCCGTTCGATGGATCCGCCACGGGTCGAGACGCTGCGCCACCGGTAGCGGGCTATGCTGGCCACACGCGGCTTTCCATCCTCGATCCGTCCCCGCGCTCGGACCAGCCGCTGCGGCGCGGACAGCACAGCCTGGTCTACAACGGCGAGATCTACAACTTCCGCCAGGTCCGGGCGGCGCTGTCCGCGGCCGGCGCGAGCTTCAGCACCGACGGCGACACGGAAGTGCTGCTGGAGCTGCTGGCGCGCGAAGGCCTACAAGGGTTGAGGCGGGCCCACGGCATGTGGGCCTTCGGCCTCCTGGACCACGGCGCCGGCACCCTGCTGGCGGCACGCGACCGCTACGGCAAGAAGCCGTTGTTCTTCCACCTCGACGACGAACGCCTGTGCCTGGCCTCCGAGATCGCGCCGATCCTGCGCTATCTGGAGCGCCCGCCACGCCTGACCGACTCGGCGCTGGACACCTACCTGTGCGACGGCTGGCTGTTCCCGCGCGCGGACGGCAGCACGCATATCCAGGGCATTCGGGAAGTGCCTGCGGGCGCCGCGATCAGCTTCGACCTGGGTCGCTGGTGCCTGGCGACCGAGCGCTGGTTCGACCTCGAAGAGCACGTCGCCCGGGCACCGGCGCAGGCGGACGAACTGCCGGACCTGCTGCGCGAGGCGGTGCTGTCGCGCCTGGTCGCCGACCGCAAGGTCGGCCTGCTGCTGTCGGGCGGCGTGGACAGCTCGTTGATCCTCTCGATCCTGTACGCTAGCGGCCGTGGCGAGCAGGTGTACTGCTTCACCGGCGACGCCGGCAAGAGCGACGATGCCCAATACGCGCGGCGCTGCATTGAGCAGCTCGGCATCCGGGCGATCGAGGTGCCCATGGACTATGGCCCGGCCGGCATGGACGGCTTCCTGGCCACCTGCCGGCATCAGGAAAAGCCGTTTCCGTTCATCGGCAACGTGCTGGCGATGCCGCAGCTGTATGCACGCATCGCCGAGCATGACGTGCCGGTGGTTCTGGACGGCACCGGAGGCGACGAGGTGTTCGCGGGCTACTGGGATCGCTACTACCGATTTGCATTGCGTGAGGCGCAGTCCACGGGCGACGTCGCCTGGTTGGAGGAGTCGCTGCGCGAGAATGCCGGCAACGCCAAGGCGATGCGGCAGGCCCTCCTGGCTCGCGGGGTCGATGCCGCCGCCGCCCCGCCCGGCGGCGGGCTGCGCGGGTCCGAGAAGGACCCGCCGGGCCTGTCACGCCACGTCGACCCGGCGGTGTTCGACGCCGCCGCCAACGACAGTCTGCAGTCGTTCCAGGGTACGCTGAGCCAGGCGCTTCTGCATGACGCAACCCGGGGCCGGCTGCCGGAATGGCTGTGGCAGAACGACCGCAACGCGATGGCCAGCGGCATCGAGAACCGCAGCCCGCTGCTGGACCACCGGCTGGCGCCCTACATGCGCACGCCGATGCAGGGCAAGATGTCCGGCCCCTGGAACAAGCTCGAGCTGCGGCGCGCCTTCGGGCACTTCATCGAACTGCCTACCCAGTGGCGTCGCGACAAGCAGGGCTTCCGCTGGGTCTACTTCCGATTCCTTCGCGCCAACCGATCGGCCGTGCTCGAACTGGTCAGCGCGTCGCGGCTGTTGCCGACTCGGGTGAACGTGCGCGCCGTCATCGACGCCGCCTGGCACGACAACGCGGTGCTGGATTCCGTGCTGCTGCAGCGCATGCTGTGCATCGCCGGGCTCGAAGCAGCGATGGGCCTGCAGGGCCCGTCTTGACGGGTCAGTCCGAAGCCCGATCGCGCGCACCGCGTCGACGGGGGTGCGCTCGTGTCTTCATGACGTGACGCGCCGCGTGGTCGCCACGACCGCTCCGATCCGCTCGTGCAGCGCAGCGATGCCCGCACGGTGGGAGAACTGCGCATGCACCCGCCGCTGGCCGGCCGCGCCCAGCCGTTCACGCCGTTCGTGGTCGCGCCCGAGGGCCAGCAGCGCGTCCGCCAGCGCCTGCGGCTGGTCGGCCGGCACGAGGCAGCCGTTGACGCCGTCCTCGATGAGTTCAGGGATCCCCGACACCGGTGTCGAGATGACCGCCAGCCCCTGGCTCGACGCCTCGACGAGGACATTCGGCAGCCCGTCCCGATCCCCCGACGCGTCGACCCGGCACGGCAGCGCGAACAGGTCGGCATCCTGGTAGGCCGCGCGCACGTCCTGTTGCGGCAGGGCTCCGACGAAGCGGCAGCGTTCGGCCAGGCCGAGCGAGCTCGCGAGTTCTTCCAGCTGACGCTTCAACGGGCCGCCGCCCACATGGGTGAAGTGCCAATGGAAGTCCGGCGGCAGCAGCGCGAGCGCTTGGATCAGGGTGTCCAGGCCCTTCTTCGCGACCGCCCGTCCGACCGCCAGGATGCGCACCGGCGCGCCGGGCGCATCGCCGCGGCGCGGGGCACGCGCCGGCGCCGGCGGGAAGCGATCGATGTCGATGCCGTGGTACATGAGCGCGACCTTGTGCGGCGCCACCGCGGCATGGCGAGTGAGCTCGGCATGGCCGGCACGGGTGCAGGTGACACACCAGAGGCAGTCGGCCAGCTTTTCCGCCAGATCCCAGGCGGGCGTGGTCCAGATGTCCTTGGCGTGCGCCGAGATCGCGAACGGCAGGCCCGCCATGAGCGCTGCATAACGCGCTGCGGATGCCGGTGTGTGGATGAAGTGGGCGTACAACATCGCCAGCGCCGGCGCCGCCTCGGCGGCGATCACGAGCCCCTGTCCGAAACGCCGGATCCGGTGCGGGGTCGGATCGCGCCGAAGGTCATGCAGGAACACGCGCCGCGCGGCACGGTAGCCCGGCAGGCGCCGCACGGCGCGCCAGGCGCGCCACACGCGCAAGGGCTCGCGCAGCAGGTACTCCGGCAGGTACAGCACGGGCGCGCGGATCTCGCGGTGGATCGGGTGCGTCATCTTGCTGGTCGGATGGCGCAACGAGATGATGCGCAGGTCGAATCCGGCGCGCTCGAGCTCGAGCAGTTCCTGCGCGATGAAGGTCTCGGACAGGCGCGGATAGCCCTTCAGCACGACCCCGATGGTCGCGCCCAAGGCCGGCGGGGTCACTCGCCGGCCCCGGCCTGCATCGCGGCGCGATTGCCGGTGCTGCCGTTGCCGCGGCGCGCGCGCTGCGCGCCCACCAGCGCCTCGACGTCGTCGCAGATCGCCTCCAGGCCGTCCAGGTCGCCGGCGCACAGGTGGGCCGATGGCGATGGCCGGTTCGGCAGGCGGCGCAGTGCCGCAGCCATGCTCAGCGGATCGGCGGCACCGTCGGCCTCGATCATGTCGCACAGGCCGAGTTCGCTGCCGCGAGTGGCACGGATGTGCTGCTCCAGCCGCGGCTGCGTACGCGGCACGAACAATGCCTTGCGGTCGAACGACAACGCTTCGCAGAAAGTGTTGTAGCCACACATGCCTACCACGCCGACGGCGCGACTGAGCAGCAGTTCGATCTTGGTCTCGAAGTCGATGACGTGCACGTTGGCCAGGTTGGCGGCACGGTGGCGCACCTGCTCGCGGTTCTCGGAGCGCATGAACGGGCCGAGCACGAGCACGAGCGGAAAGTCGTTCACGCTGTCGTGCTCGCGGGCGGCCAGCACCTGCTCCATCATCGGACTGCCGTCGCCGCCGCCACCGGCGGTCACCAGAAGGTAGCGCTCCGGCAGTTGGTGGACTTCGCGTCCAGGCGACCCGGGAAGCTCGCACCGGATGAAGCCCACATAGTGCATCTGCTCGGCCAGGCTCTGGCCGAGCTTCAGGTCCTTCAGCGGGTTCCAGAAGCGGCGCGGACCATAGACCCAGACCCGGTCGTAGATGCGCTCCATCTTCTCGAGCACGCCCCTGGGCCGCCACTCCGCCTCCAGGTGCTGCGCAGAGTCCATCACGTCTCGCAGACCGAGCACGAGTTTGGCTCCGCGCCGGGCGAGCAGCGCCAGCGTGGGCTCGAGCTCGCCCTTCAGGCCGAGCGGCGCCTTGTCGACGATCATCAGGTCGGGTTCGAAGCTCTCGGCGGTGCGCTGGATGATCAAGCGCCGCATGCGCAGAATGTCGCGCACGTCGATGTACTCGCCGATCGAGTCGTACTCGCCGTTGTACAGCTTGATGACGCTCGGGATCTTCACGAAGTCCACGCGCGCCCGGTAATCGTAGGCGCCGGCGATCTGCGACCCAGAGATGATAAGCACGCTGACGCCCTTGAAGCGCTCGACGATCGCGTGCGCGATCGCGCGGCAGCGGCGCAGGTGGCCGAGGCCGAAGGTGTCGTGGCTGTAGATCAGCACTCGCGCGTGGTCCAGGCGCTTGACGTCTTGGCGCCGACCCAGGGCCGCGGGTGTTGGATTGCCTGAACCGACGAGAGGAGCTTTCAAGGCGGGGCCGTCTTGTTCAACTTGCAGCGTCCTGATGCGCTGCCACGGTCAGCATAATGTAGTCCAGCGCATGACCCAGCCGCCCCGGATTGCCTTCTACGCCCCCCTGAAGCCGCCGGACCACCCTCGGCCTTCGGGCGACCGCCAGATGGCGCGCATGCTGTTCGCCGCGTTGCGCCGCGCCGGATATGAGGTCCAACTGGCCAGCCGCTACATCGCCTATTCGAAGCGTCCGGACGCGGAGCTGATGCAGGAGCGTCGCGCCGGCGCGCTGCTCGAGGCGCAGCGACTGCTGCGCACCTGGGAGGCGTCGGGCCTGCAGCCCGACCTGTGGTTTTGCTACCACCCCTACGACAAGGCGCCCGACTGGATCGGCGTCGCGGTGTGCGAGGCGCTGGGCATTCCGATGGTGACGGCTGAGCCGTGCCGCACCCATCAGGAGCCGGCCGCGGCCTGGACGCCGTGGCGCGAAGAGGCGCAGCGCGGTCTCGCAACGGCGGCGCTGCACCTGGTGATGAACGACGACGACGAGGCCTATCTGCGCAGCTTCGTGCCGGGCGAACGGCTCCAGCGCTTCGTGCCCTTTATCGATGTCGACGAGCTCGACGATCCGCCTGCCGCAGCGCCGAACGATGCCTGGATCACGGGCGATGCCTGCCGCCTGCTCGCTGTCGGAATGCTGCGCCCGGGCGCCAAGCTCCAGAGCTACCGATTGCTCGCCGAGGCGCTGGCCGAGTTGCAGGGGCGGCAGTGGCAGCTTGCGGTGGCCGGCGACGGGCCGGCCCGGGACGACGTGCGCGCCGCATTCGCCTGGGATACCTCGGGTCGCGTGCGCTTTCACGGCGAGCAATCGCAGGCGCAGGTGGGCGCCTTGATGCGCAGCTGCGATCTGCTCGCCTGGCCCGGCTGTAGCGAGGCCTACGGCATGGTCTACCTGGAGGCCGCGGTCCACGGCAAGCCTGCGGCTGCGTTGCGCAACCACGGTGTGCCGCAGGTCGTGGCGCACGGGGTCGGCGGGCTGCTGGCCGATCCCCCCGACGCGTCGGGCTATTGTCGCGTGCTGGACACCCTGATCGGCGACGCGGCGATGCGCGTCCGGCTCGGCGCCGGCGCACGGCAGCTCGTGCTCGAACGCCACTCGGCCGCGCGGGCGGCGGCGCGGTTGCGCGAGGTGATCGATCCGCTGCTGCGTCATCACGCCGCTCAATGATGTGGGTCGGCGGCGTCGCGCAGGCCGTCGCCGAGGAAGCTGAACGCGAGGATCACCACCATGACCGGCACCACCGGCAGCATCAGCCACGGGTAGAGCACCACGACGTTGATGTTCTGCGCCTCGTTCAGCAGCACGCCCCAGCTCACCGCCGGCGAACGCATGCCCAGACCAAGGAACGACAGCGCCGTCTCGCCGAGGATCATGCCGGGGATGTGAATCGTGGCCGAGGCGATCAGGTGGCTCATGAAGCCGGGGATGAGGTGCCGGCCGATGATGCGCGCCGGCCCGGCGCCGAGCAGGCGTGCCGCGAGCACGTAGTCCTCCTCGCGCAGCGCGAGCAGCTTGGAGCGCACCGCGCGGGCCAGGCCGGTCCAGTCGATCAGACCGAGGATGATGGTGATGCAGAAATACACCACCACCGGGCTCCATGACACCGGCATCAGCGCCGCCAGCGCGAGCCACAGCGGCAGCGTGGGCAGCGACTGCAGCACCTCGATCAGGCGCTGCACCACCAGATCGAACCAGCCGCCCAGGTAGCCGGCGAGACCGCCGATCACGATGCCCAGCACGAAGGAGATCGCGGCGCCGACCAGGCCGATGGTCAGCGATATGCGGGCGCCGTAGATCAGCCGCGACAGCAGGTCGCGGCCCAGACGGTCGGTTCCGAGCAGGTACAGCTGCCCGCCCGGCGCCGGGCACACCAGGTGCAGGTCGGCGGGCAGCACGTCCCAGAACCGGTAGGGGTCGCCCCGACAGAAGAACTGCAGCGGCTCGGGCCGGTTGGTGTCGGGCTCGTAGTTGCGCCGCAGCGTCTGCAAATCCAGCACAGCCTTGCGATAGGGGTACACGAAAGGACCGACGAAGCGGCCCTCGTGGAACAGGTGCAGGCGCTGTGGCGGGGCATAGATGGCCGCGGCGTTTCGCGTGCCCGGCGCATACGGCGCCAGCAGTTCCGTGACCAGGATGGCGACGAAGCACAGCAGCAGCAGCGCGCCGCTGCACAGCGCCAGCCGGTGGGCACGGAACTTCCACCACATCAGCCGCGTCTGCGAGGCCTTGTAGTAGCGCTCCTGCGTCGGCGTCAGGTGCTCGACGAGGTTCGGCTCGAAAGGCTTGCTGGAGACGAAGTGCGCCGGGTCGGCAGCGCTCATCGGCTGACGCCTCCCGCGAGTCGGATGCGCGGGTCGAGCACCGCGAGCGCGAGATCCGAGATGAGCACGCCGATCACGGTCAGCACCGCCAGCAGCATCAGGAACGAGCCGGCCAGGTACATGTCCTGGCTCGCCAGCGCGGCGATCAGCACCGGGCCGGTGGTCTGCAGCGACATCACGATGGCCACGATCTCGGCGCCCGAGATCACATTCGGCAGGATCGCGCCGATGTCGGCGATGAAGAAGTTCAGCGACATGCGCAAGGGGTACTTCAGCAACGCGCGCGTCTCCGGCATGCCCTTGGCGCGCGCGGTCACGACATAGGGCTTGCGCAACTCGTCCAGCAGGTTGGCGCGCAGGCGACGCATCATGCCGGCGGTACCGGCCGTGCCGATCACGATCACCGGGATCCAGATGTGTTCGAGGATCGAGACGAACTTTTGCCAGCTCATCGGCGCGTCGGCGAAGCGCGGGTCGTATAGGCCGCCGATCGAGATGCCGAACCAGCGATTGGCCAGGTACATCAGCACCAGTGCGAACAGGAAGTTCGGCGTGGCCAGGCCCAGCAGGCCGACCAGGCTGAGCCCGTGGTCGCCCCAGCTGTATTGGTGGGTGGCCGAGTAGATGCCGATCGGGAACGCAACCAGCCAGGTGAAGACGATCGTCGCGAAGGTGACCGCGATCGTGAACCAGAGGCGGTCGCCGATCACGGCGCTGACCGGAAGCTCGTGCTCGAACGAGTAGCCGAAGTCACCCACGAGCATGCCGCCGAGCCACTTGAAGTAGCGCTCCGGGGGGGCCAAATCGAAGCCGTACTCCTTGCGCAGGAATTCGATCTTGCGCGGATCGACCTTCTCGCCCGAGGCCAGCATCTCGGCGACGTAGGTCTCGAAGTAGTCGCCCGGGGGCAGCTCGATCAGCGTGAAGACCAGCACGCTGATCAACAGCAGAGTCGGGATCATGTACAGCACGCGTTGCACCACATAGGCGGCCAAGCCGCCGCCCATCAGAGCGGCGAGGGATCGAGGTGCAGGTCTTTGCGGCGTCATGGCGCGTCGATGAAGTAGAAGGTGTCCGGCCGGTAAACGCCGAAGTTGGCGGTCGGCTCCCAGGCGTACAGGCCTTCGTCTGGCACGTTGCGCAGCCGCCGGGACACCACAACCGGCTGGCGCGTGCCGTTCACCGTACCGATCGAGAACACCTGGTCGGTGTAATGCTCGAGCATCTGCGCCCAGATCCCGGCGCGTCGGGTATCGCTATCGGCCGAGAGCCATTCGCGGTACAGGGCGAGCTGACGTGCGGCCTCGGGCAGATCGATCGGCTGGCCGGCCTTGGCCATCGACTCATGGTATTCGCCCCACTTCGGCCACTGCAGCTGCGCACCGCTGGTCGGTGCCAGCTCCTGCGGGCTCATCGACGCGGCCGGCAGCGCGTTGTTGAGGCCGTAGAAGGACGACACCAGCGTTTCGCCCGCCGCTGCGCGGCGGCGGAACAAGGTGCGCTGCGACGTACGCAGATGCACCTTCAGGCCCACCTTGGCCCAATGGTCGCTAACGAGCTCGAGCACGTCCGTCTCTTCGGTGCTCTCGCCCGCGCTCTCGATCGTGATCTCGGCGCGCCGCCCGTCGGGCAGAAGGCGAATGCCGTCGGCGTCGCGCCGCTGCAGGCCGGCCGCGTCGAGCAGGCGCTGCGCCTGGTCCGGATCGTGTGCCGACCAGGCTCGCCGGTAGGCTTCGCGGAACAGCGGGCTCTGCGGCAGCACGGTATCGGCGCTGGGCTCGGCCAGCCCGAAGCACGCCGCTTGGTTGATCTCGTTGCGGTCGATCGCCAGCGACAGCGCGCGCCGCACCCGCACGTCGCGCAGGACCTCGCGCCAGACCGGGTCGTTGGCATTGAGGTTCGGAAACAGCGCGACCTGCGAGCCCCGTGCGGCGAGCCACAGCAGCGTACGCATGCCGTTGTCGGCCTCGGCACGCTTGAGGAAGGTGTAGTTGTCGAAGCGGATGTAGCGCGCCTGCAGATCACTCTCGCCAGCCCCGGTCTTCGCCGGGATCACTTCGTCGGCCGCGATCTCCATCACGATGCGGTCGATGTAGGGCAACTGGCGGCCCAGGCTGTCGACCCGGTGGTAGTAGGGGTTGCGCTCGAAGACATAACGCTGGGTCGGCGGCGCGCTGGTGTTGCGCCATGGGTCGAGTGTCGGCAGGTCCGGGTTTTCCGGGCGGCGTTGGCGCTGGCGCCGGGTGTGCAGGGCGCTCCAGTCGTGCAGCTTCTCGGCGTTCACCGTCGCCGTCAACGCGGCGGCGTTCGCGTAGCGGGCGTGGAACTGCTTCAGGTAGTGGGCCGGCCGGTAGATCATCAAAGGTGCCGGCGCAGCGAGCGCGGGCAGGAACGTCGGATTGGGCGCCTTCCACGTGTAGCGCACGGTGTGGGTGTCCAGCACCTCGAACGAGGGCAGCTCGCCATCGACCATCATCTCGTGCGGCACCGCCTCGCGACCGAGCACGGGATCCTTCACCATGTCGACCCAGAAGTAACGGAAGTCCTCGGCCGTGAACGGATGCCCATCCGACCAGCGGTGCCCCGGACGCAGCCGGATCGTGAAGATGCGTCCGTCGACCACGTCGATCGCCAGCGCCAGGTCGGGCACCAGCTCGAGGCGGGTGTCGTAGCCGATCAGCCGGGCGTAGGCGTAGACCGGGATCTGGCCGATGTCGCGAGGGTTGCCCATCAGCATGCGCAGCGTGCCACCGTAGCGGCCGGGCGTCTTGCCTTCAGCCGGCAGATCGACAACCCTGGGCGCGCGCGGCAGCCGCTCGGCCAGCGGTGGCAGGGTTCCGTCCCTCACTCGCTGCGCCAGCACCGGTGCCTGGACACTCGGATCCGGCACCCCTTCGATCACCGGCTGCGGCGCGTGCGGAGCCACCTGCGAGGCGGCGGTCGGCGGTTGCGAGGCACCGTCGCTGCAGCCGACGAACAGGCTCGCGGCGAGCGCCAGCGACGCCACTGCGCCTGCGCAGGCCGCAATCGATCGGGTCACGCCGCCAGCTCCCGGACGTCCGCGCTCGGCCGCGCCAGCACGGCATGGCCCGGGCCGATCACCAGCATCTCGAGATCGTCACGCTGCTCCGAGCAGAACGCCGGGGCCCAGCCCGCCGCATCGCCGTTCGAGGGCGTGAGCGTCGCGGCCAGCTTCAGCGGCCGGTCCGGATCGGGCTCGGGAACGCTGGCCAGCAGCGAGCGTGTGTAAGGGTGCGCCGGCGCGGCGAAAATCGCTTCACGCGGTCCGATCTCGACGAGACGGCCGCGGCACATCACGGCGATCCGGTCGGCGACGTAGTTCACCACCGCCAGGTTGTGAGAGACGAACAGCATCGTCAGCCCGAGTTCACGGCGCAGGTCGTTGAGCAGGTTCAGGATCTGGGCCTGGACCGAGACGTCCAGCGCCGACACCGGCTCGTCGCACACCAGCAGTTCGGGGCGCACCGCGAGCGCGCGCGCGATGCCGATGCGTTGGCGCTGACCCCCCGAGAACGAGTGCGGATAGCGACTGAGGAAGCGCGGGTCCAGCCCCACCAGCCGCATCAGGTCGGCGAGCTCCTCCTCGCGCTGCCCGGTCGGGCAGAGGCTGTGGATCTCGAACGGCTCGCTGAGGATGCGCCGCACCGTCAGGCGCGGATTCAGCGACGCGTACGGATCCTGGAAGATCATCTGCACGCGGCGCCGGTACTCGAACAGCTCGCGCCGCTCGAGGGCCAGCACGTCGAGCGGCGCGCCGTCGCTGCGGGCAAGCCGGATCTGTCCGGAGGTGGCCGTCAGCGCGCGCAGGATCAGCTTGGCGACCGTGGTCTTGCCGCTGCCGCTCTCGCCGACGAGCCCGAGGCACTCGCCGCGCTGCAGCGAGAAGCTGACCTGATCGACCGCGTTGACGATCTGCGTGCGGGCGCCGAACCAGCCGCCGCTGCGCGCCACGAACTGCTTGCACAGCGCCTGCACTTCCACGTGCGGGCCGCCGGTGCTGCCGTTGCGCTGCGTCTCGGCGCGAAAGCGTGCGGACAACCTCTCGATCGCCTGAAGATGGCCGTCGTCCAGGTCGCGCAGGCTCGCCAGACGTTTGCCGGGATCGTGATCCAGACGCGGCACGGCCGCCATCAGCGCCTTCAGGTAGGGGTGGCGCGGGTTGGCGAATATCGAGCGCATCGGGCCGGCTTCCATCACCTCGCCGCGGTGCATCACGACGACGTCGTCGGCCATGTTCGCGACCACGCCCAGGTCGTGGGTGATCAGCAGCACCGTGGTGTGCAGGCGCTGCTGCAGGCTGCGCAGCAGCGCCAGGATCTGTGCCTGCACGGTGACGTCCAGCGCGGTGGTCGGCTCGTCGGCGATCACCAGCGCCGGGTCGCAGATGAGCGCCATCGCGATCACCGCACGCTGCCTCAGGCCGCCGGACAACTCGAACGGATATCGCGTATAGGCGGCCCGCGGATCGGGAAAGCCGACCAGCCCGAGCACCTCGTGCGTGGCTTCGCGCGCCGCAGCGGCGCGAATGCGACGGTGCAGCCGAAGGGCCTCCTCGACCTGGTCGCCGATGGTGTGCAGCGGCGACAACGCCGACATCGGCTCCTGGAACACCATCGACATGCGCCCGCCCCGCAGCCGGCGCAACAGCGGGTCGGAAGCTCGAAGTGCGGCGATGTCGACCTCGCTGCCGTCGCCGGCCGGGTCGCGGAACAGGATCCGGCCGCGGTCGATGCGGCCCGCCTTAGGCAGCAGGCGCAGGATCGATTGGGCGATCACCGACTTGCCCGATCCCGATTCGCCGACCAGCGCCAGCACGCGACCGCGGCGCAGCGTGAAGCTCACACCGCGCACGGCCTCGATACGGCCGCCCGCGACCGTGAACGACACGTGCAGGTCCTGCATACGCATCAACTCGGCACCGGCCGCACTCGGCCGGTGCGGCGCGGGCGCGTCCTCAACGGTCATCGGCATGCGCCATGCGGGGCTCGACTTCGCCGTCGCCATCGACGACGCGCCGCACGGCAGCGCCGATGGCCTGCTGCTGCGGCTGCGTCAAAGGCTGGCGCGGCTCCTCGGACAGGCGCACCGTGACCTCGCGGCTGGCGAAGCGGATGCCCTCGCGCTGGAACAGCTCGCGGATCGCCGCATAGACGACCTTGCGCGTCACCCACTGATCGCCGGGGCGCGTCATGTACTTGACGCGGATGATCATCGCCGAGTCCTCCATCTGGATCACCCCTTGCGACTTCAGCGGCTGCAGGAAGGTCTTGCCGACGTCGGGATGCTGCAGGAGCTCCTCGCCGAGCTTCTTGACCAGCTTGCGCACCTTCTCGACGTCGGTGTCGTAAGTCACGCGCAGCGGCAGCTTCATGATGACCCAGTCGCGCGAGTAGTTCGTCAGGTTCTTGATGTCGCCGAAGGGCACCGTGTGCAAGGCGCCGTTGTGGTGCCGCAACTGGAAGGAACGCAGCGAGATCTTTTCGACCGTGCCGCGGATGTTGCCGAGTTCGACGTACTCACCCTTGCGGAAGGCGTCGTCGAACAGGAAGAAGCCACCGGAGAACATGTCGCGGATCAAGGCCTGGGCGCCGAAGCCGACCGCCAGACCGACCACACCGGCACCGGCAAACAGCGGCGCGATGTTCACGCCCAGCCGCGACAACAGGATCATCGTTGCCATCGCGACGATCAACCCGACGGCAATGCTGCGCACCAACGGCAGCAAGGTGCCCAGACGGCTGACGCTCTGCTCGGAGGACTCCTCGGGGTCGATCATCGCGGCGCCGTTGCCAACCGAGATGCCCTCCATCTGGAGCTTCTTGTCGATGTACACCGTGACGGCACGGTACGTGAACCAACCGAAGAACAGCACCACGAGCGAATCAATGAACGCGGTGATGACGTGTTCGCCGTGCTCGCCGATCCGCACGTCCCAGGCACTGAGCACGAAGGAGACCGCGAGGATGCACACGAAAACGAATGCGGCAGTCTCGAGCAGCGGCTTGAACAGCGGCACGGACACCGGGTCGGAACGCGGCGTCGGCGGCGTCGGCGGCATCGGCTCTGATGGGGCGGGCAGGCTCGCCGCTGCGGCGTCAGGGGCCGCCGAGGCAGCGGACGTCGCGGGGGGCAGCAGCAGCGCGTCGGACGCCGACGCCGCAGCCGGCAGCTGCGCGCGCAGGTCCTGCTGGGCGGCGCGTGCGCGGCGCTCGTACAGAACGCGGCGGGCGCTGTACGCGCGGTCGATGATCACGCACAGCAGCCCGTAGACGGCCAGGCCGCCGAACAGCGCGGCCACCGGCGCGCCGATCAGTACCACAGCGCTCGGCAGCTGCAACAGCAGCCGGTACGTGCTGACGAGAAAGGCCACCACCAGGTAGATGATCACCAGCTCGTGCCAGCTGGCCGCCAGCGCGCGGCGCCACACCGGCAACTTGTCGGGGTTGCCCTCGCCGCGGATCACCGACGCGAACTCGGTGCGGTGGCGCAGCGTCAGCCAGCCGATCAGCAGTGCGGCGACGAGGTTCGAGAAGATCAGCATGAGCTTGAGCGCGTCGGCGTCGAGATCGATGCGCGCCATCCACTCGGCCACCGCCTCGACGGAGATCACCACGCCCAGCACCAGTGTCCAGTCGCGATAGACACGGATGGCCTGCTGGTCCGTCAGCCCGAACAGCCGGTAGGCAGGCGCGTCGGGCGCGAACATGTTGAGCATCACGACGCGGCGCATCGCGCGCCATAACACGTAGGCAGTGACGATGACCAGGATGGTCTGGCGCGACGGAACGTGCCCTGAGTCGAAGGCTACCGCGACGAGCAGCGCGATCACGTAGAGCAACACGGTGTCGATCGCGATCAGCGCGGCGCGATGCAGCAGGACTGCGATCTTGTCTGCGTCCCCGGCTGGGGCATTGCCAGCCAGCGCCTTGATTCGCAGTCTGCTCCAACGTCGGCTTATGGTGGTGAGGAGGTGGCCAACGACGAGGCCGGCGATCGCGGTGGCGATCGCAATGAACAGCCAGTTGTGGGTTTCGTCCGGGCTGGCGATGCCCAGCGCCGCCTCCATGCGCCAAGGGATGTCGCCGGCATAGCGGATCTGGCGCTTGATCTCGTCGCGCAACTGCAGGCCGCGCTCGGTCATCCCCATCGGCGCGGAGGCGGCCGCCGTGGGCGCCTTGGGCGCGATCACCACGACCGTGGCGCCACTTTTCTCGGCTTGCTCGACCAGAGGTTTGAGCGAGTCGGCCAACGCGTTCGCCGCAGGCGCGGTCTGCGCTGCAACCCATCCGGGCAGGGCCAGCAGCAGGCAAATACAGACGCCGATAAGACGGTGAACTAACGACATGGCGCAACTCTGGAGGAAGCTCATGCGGGAACGTGGCCTCGACTGCGCGCAGCTCGACGGGGCGCCGAGGGCACGCAAGTCTCCCACAAAAGGCGACAGTCTCCGGCGAGTTCGGCGGTGACCGCATGACGTACCGTGTCAGCGGCGCCCACCGGGACCGTGCGCTTGTCGACGACCACTTTGTACTCGGCCATGCGCTGGCCGACACTGCGCGCGGCGCCCAATACGTACAGCAAGTCGGCCGCGCCGTCCTCATCGGGTGGTGGGCACACTGCAGTTATCAGGATCGTGAGGTGCCCAATGGCGGCGCCGAGGTCGGTGCTGAACTCCAGGCGACTGCCGGCGACGTTGCGGCGCACCAGTTCGTCGAGGCCGAGCTCGTGAATCGGGATGCCGCCGTCATTGAGCACGCTCCTTGCGGTAGTCATTCGATCAAATACGGTAGTAGGCGCGGAACCAGGCGACGAAATTCGCCACACCTTCGTCAATCGGCGTGCACGGCTTGAAACCCGTCCATGCGGTCAGTTCGCTGACGTCGGCATAGGTGGCCGGCACGTCACCAGGCTGCATTGGCTTGAAGTCCTTGCGCGCCTGGATCCCCAGCGCCTTCTCGATCGCACCGATGAAATCCATCAGCTGCACCGGGCCCTGGTTGCCGATGTTGAACAGTCGATACGGCGCCCGCGATCGGCCCGGGTCTGGTGCCTTCGAGTCGAACGCCGCATCGGGTTCGGCCGCGCGGTCCAGCACCGACACGACGCCTTCGACGATGTCGTCGACATAGGTGAAATCGCGCTGCAAATTCCCGTCGTTGAAGACCTCAATCGCACGCCCCTCAAGCATCGCCTTGGTGAACAGAAAATAGGCCATATCCGGCCGGCCCCAGGGCCCATAGACTGTGAAGAAACGCAAGCCGGTTGTCGGCAGGCCGTAAAGGTGGCTGTAGGCATGCGCCATCAGCTCGTTGGCCCTCTTGGTGGCTGCGTACAGGCTGATCGGATGATCGACGCCGTCGTGCTCGGAGAACGGCATGGCCTCGTTGCCACCGTAGACACTCGAGCTGCTGGCATAGACCAGGTGTTGCACGTCGTGATGGCGGCAACCCTCGACGATGTGCGTGAAGCCAACGATGTTCGACTCGATGTACGCGTGAGGGTTGATCAGCGAATGGCGCGCGCCAGCTTGCGCTGCGAGGTGCACCACGCGGTCGAACCCCTGCTCGGCAAACAGCCGTTCTATGCCACCGCGGTCGGCGACGTCGAGCTGCACGAAGCTGAAACCTGGCAGCGGCGCGAGCCGCATGAGCCGGTCGCGCTTGAGTTGAGGGTCGTAGTAGTTGTTGAGATTGTCGAGGCCAACGACCTCGTCGCCTCGGGCCAGAAGCGCCCGCGATACATGGCTGCCGATGAAGCCCGCCGCACCAGTGACGAGAACTTTCATGTCCGCTCCCTCGAGACGGCGATGTCCCAATGCCTGTTGAACCGATGACGTGAAGGTGGCGGCTCCTTTCGCCCGCATGGAGTCATGCGGGTGCTGCCAAGCAAAGAAGGGAAACCGCCAGCATGAAGTCTCGCATCAAGAGCAACAAGCCCGCACTGCGGGTGGTCGAGGACGGCGCCAAGCACGCCGTGATGGAGCAACGCCCGCTGGACGTATTCGGGCTACTGCTGGACATGCGTCAGGCCTTCCAGAGTCTGTGCGTGCAGGCCGGACTGCAGGTGATCACGGCGCTGATGGAACAGGACCGCACTGCGCTGTGCGGAGCCAAGGGTGTGCCCGACGAGGCCAGGACCGCCGTGCGCGGCGGCACCAAGCCGGCAATCCTCGCGCCGGGTGGCCAGCGCATGGCCGTGCAACGCCCACGCGTACGCGACCTCAGGCACGGCGAGCTTGCGCTGCCCAGTTGCGAGTGGGCCTGCGACGCTGACCCGCTGAACGCGGCCACGCTGGCGGCCTTAGCCGGTGTTTCCACGCGTCGCTCCGCCGGCACCCAGCCCGAGTTGCCCGAGGAGCTGCTTGCCGAGGCCGACGCCACCTCCAAGAGTTCGGTGTCGCGCCGCTACGTGGCGCCGAGCGCCCGGCAGTTGACGCAGCAGCTGTCCACCTCGATGGCCGAGCTGGACTTGCCGGTGGTGATGATCGATGGCATCCACCTGGCCGACAGCGTCATCCTCGTGGCACTGGGCATCGACGCGCAGGGCCACAAGCATGTGCTGGGTCTGCGCGACGACTCCACCGAGAGCACCCGCGTGGTCAAGGCGCTGCTGGCGGAGTTGATCGAACGCGGGCTGGATGCCGACCGGGCGCGGTTGTGGGTGATCGACGGCGGCAAGGCATGGCTCCGCGGCATCACCGAGTGCTTCGGCGCGATGGCGATGGTGCAGCGCTCCCAGGAGCACAAGCGGCGCAATGTGCTGGAGCACTTGCCCGAGGCCATGAAGACCGACGCGGCGCGCGCCATGCGCGATGCCTGGGACAGCAACAACGCGGCGCTGGCGCACAAGCGGGTGCTGCGGTTGGCCGACTCGCTGGAAGCGGCGCACCCGGGAGCGGCGGCCAGCCTGCGCGAGGGCTTGGCCGAAACCTTGGCGGTGCAGCGCCTGCGGATCGATGCTGTAGGTTGATTGGGCTTCCTTGCGCCGGAAGCCTTGAGAAGCCAGCGGGTCGTCTCTTGACGGTCCGCCGTGCGGTCACCCGCTGGGCACGTCGACAGCATTTCAGGTCGCGCGTGCACACTCTATGCTATCGACCCGTTGCGGTCCTAAAGGTCGCGAAAATTCGACTCCATGAAGCCGACCTCTAGTTTGGCGGCGAGAACTTGGGGCGAGAGTGAAACCACGAGCGCGCCATTTGGGCTTTTGCGCGCCGCCTAAAGTGCCGCGGCGACATCGCCAGGTGCCTGGTGCCGTCGCGCCAGAGGGTCTTGAGCTTGTGCTCTACATGGCCGGCGGCGTTAAGCTGCAGCCGTTCGTCCAACAGCGCTGACGGGGTGATGTACCGGCACAGTTGTTCGAGCCGCTGGCGGTCTCGCGCATCGCGCCGTACCGCCGCATGCAGGCAGAGGCCACCGACTCACCGTGCGGTGCATGCGTGCCAGCGCCACCTGGGCCACGATTGCGGCGCTGCCCAGCTCCTTCCTTAAGTTGTCTGGTGTTGATGTACAAACCGTCTCATACGCCACATTGAACTTCTCGGATGAGCGCCACGTTCGAACAAGTCTCGGCAGCCATTGCGGCGCTCGACGCGCAACGCATGGTTCTTGGCGATGAGGTGGTCGAAACCGCATTGGCCCCGCTGCGGCGCGAACTCGCCGCGCTGCGCTCGCGCGAGAACCCCGCGCACCAGCAACTCAAGCAGGTGTCGGTTCTGTTCGTCGACGTGGTCGGATCCACGGCGATCGGCCAGCGGCTCGAACCCGAAGACATCAACGCCGTGATGGACGGCGCGCTCGAGCGCTTCACCGCCATCGTTGAGTCGAATCACGGCCGCGTGCTGCAGTACACCGGGGATGGCATGTTGGCGGCCTTCGGATCCCAGGAAGCCAGTGAAGACGATGTCGAGAGTGCCATCCGCGCCGGCCTGGGCGTCATCGAGCATGCGCAGCGCCTGGCGCCGCAGGTGCGCAAGGACTATGACCTGCCCGACTTCAACGTGCGCGCGGGCGTTCACACCGGCACCGTCCTGCTGGGCGGCGGCGTGAACGCCGAGGGCACCATCCGCGGCGCCACGGTCAATATCGCGGCGCGCATGGAGCAGAGCGCGCCGCCCGGTCGTCTGCGCATCAGCTACGACAGTTATCGCCATGTACGCGGCCTGTTCGACCTCGTCGAACAACCGCCGATCAGCGTCAAGGGCGTGGCGGAACCGATACGCAGCTACCTGGTGGAGCGTCCAAAGCCCCGGGCGTTTCGGGTGCCCACGCGCGGCGTCGAGGGCGTGCACACGCCCATGGTCGGCCGCGAGGCCGAGTTCGGTCTCTTGTGCGCCGCGTTCGAAAGTGTCGTTGCCGAGGGCGCTTCACGTGCCATCACCGTGGTGGCTGAGGCCGGGCTCGGCAAGAGCCGGCTGCTCGACGAGTTCCTGCAAACCCTGGATCTGCAATCGTGCTGGCTGCTGCCGAGTCGCGCCCACCCGCGCAGCGCGCTGCGCCCCTACGGCCTGCTGTACGACATGCTGGCTCGGCAGTTCCAGATCAGCGAGGGCGACCCTGCGGCGCTGGCGAGGCAGAACCTGGTCGACGGGCTGGCGCGGCTGTTCCCCGAAGAAGGTGAAGCGCCGATCCATCTGCTGGGCCACCTGATCGGGCTGGACTTCTCGGCCAGCCCGCATGTCGAGGCCTTGCTCGATGACGAGCAGCGGTTCACGCAGCAGGCGTTCGCGGCGGGCGCGCTGTGCCTGCGCCGCCTGGCCGCCAGCAAGGCCGTCGTGATGGTGCTGGATGATCTGCATTGGGCCGACGCGGGCTCGGTCGACTTCATGCGCCACGTCTTGCGCAGCAACCGCGACACGCCGTTGCTGTGCCTGACGCTGACGCGCCCGTCGCTGTTCGAGCAGCACGCCGACTGGGCCGAAGGCGACCCGCGCCACACCCGGCTTGACCTGAAGCCGCTGGACAAGGCCCTCAGCGGCGAGCTTGCCGACGCGCTGCTGCAGCGCATCGCCGATGTGCCTGCCAAGCTGCGCGCGTTGATCACCGGCGGTGCCGAAGGCAACCCGTTCTACATGGAAGAACTGGTGATGATGCTGATCGACGACGGCGTGATCCTGGCCGATCCCGACGGCTGGCAGGTGGTGCCTGAAAAGTTGCTCCGCGCGCATGTGCCGGCCACGCTCACAGGCGTGCTGCAGGCGCGCCTGGATGCGCTGGCGCCAGGCGAGCGCACCGCGATTCAGCAGGCGGCCATTGTCGGGCATGTGTTCTGGGATCAGGCACTGGCGGCGATCGACGCCGCCGCTGCAGGCGCGCTGCCGGCACTGCTGCGCAAGCAATTGATCGTGCGCAACGACGTACCGGCGTCCGACGACAGGAGCGAGTACGTCTTCAAGCACCAGTTGCTGCACCAGGTCACCTACGACAGCGTGTTGAGGGCGCCCAAGCGCGCCGGCCACGCCAGCGTCGGCGCGTTCTGGCGCACACGCGCCGAAGTGGCCAGCCCGCAGGAAGTCGACCCGGCGGCATGCCGTGCGCTTGCCGAGGCCCAGTACCACTGCTGCAAGTCCGACGCCGGTGCCTACGTGAGCTGGTTCGACAGCCAGTTCTCCAACTACCTGAACGCCTACGTCGCGCAATCGCTGCGACCACTGGCTGAACAGTTGATCGACATCTGTGAAAAACAGTTCGGGCCCGCGCATCAGGAAACCGCCAGGACATTGACGAATCTGGCACGCGTCATCGTGATGCAGAGGGGCGTGGACAGGGCCGAGCCGCTGCTGCGCCGCGCGATCGAGATCCAGGAAACCACGCTCGGCGTCGACCATCCCGACACGGCGCGCTCGCTGGCGGTGTTGGGGGGTTACTACGAGGGTCGTGGTGACATGCTCGCTGCCGAACCCAATTACCAGCGCGCCCTGGACATTCGCGAACGGGTGCTCGGCGCGGACCACCCGTTGACCCTGGACACGCTCGACAAACTGGCCAAGGTGACGCTCGAACTGGGCCGCCTCGACGAGGCCGAGCGCCTGAACTTGCGCGTGCTCGCAGCCGCTGAGCGCCGCTTCGGTCCGGACCATCCCGAGACCGCCTTCGCACTGACCGCGCTGGCCGAGGTGCTGGCCAAGAAGGGCGACTTCGCCAGCGCGGAACCGATGATCCGGCGCGCGCTGGCGATGCAGCAGAAGCATCTGCCGCCGGACCACCCGGACACCGGGCTGTCGATGTGGCACCTGGCCGAGACGTTGCGCGGCCTGGGTCGCTGCGACGAGGCCGAACCGCTGGCGCGGCGCACGCTCGAGATGTGGGAAGACCGTTTCGGGCCGGAACATGAGTGGACGGGCTGGGGCCTGATCAGCCTGGCCGAGATCCGCCTCGCGCAAGGCGACGCCGCCGAGGCGGCGCGGCTGGCCGATCGAGCGGCGCAGGTCCTGCAGCGCGTGTTCGGCTCCGAGCACGCCACACTGGGATCGACCTTGAGCCTGCACGGCCGCGCGCTGTGTGCACTGGGTGACCCTGCGGCCGCCGAGCCGGTGTTCGCGCGCGCGCTGGCCATCCAGACTCAGCGGTCGGCCGCGGGCGATACTGGATCGTCCAAGCCAGCGCCCGCGTAATGGAATCCGCTCCCCCCGTTCGTGGGGGGGAATCGATAGCGAACTTCGGGGCCGCCACCCGCAAGAATCGGTAAAACTGCATTGGCGATGAGACTACCCATCGCGATGAAGGAGAGCCGGATCATGCAAACGCCAACCCGCGCGCGGCGTCACTTCACCTATCTACCGCTGGCGGTCGCCGCGGCGATTGCGCTGCTCGTGGCCGCCAGCATGCCGGCGCGGGCGCAATCGCAATCGGTGAGTGCGTCGGGGGACGTGCTCCCGGAGATCGTGACTGCCCCGGTCGTCGATCTGACGGGTCAACGCATCTTCCTTGGTTCCACGAACGCTGGAATCGGAACGTCGGGCTCGTTGAGCGTCACCGGCGGCGGCTTGCTGACGGCAGCACAGATCGTTCCCGGTATTGGTGGCTTGGGGGTCGGGACGGTCAGCGTCAGCGGCGCCGGCAGCCGGATCAACCTGACCGGCGGGGCCAGCAACAACGGGCTCGACATCGGCAGTTGGGGCACCGGTACCGTGACCGTGTCGAACGGCGGCGCGATCGTCTGCGCGTCGACGCTCGCGTGCCAGTTCAACGACATCGGCAATGCCGCTGGTTCGACCGGTACGCTGGCGATTAACGGTGGTTCGGTGAGCGGATTGGGGCGACTGTCTGTCGGCTCGGGCAATTTCTCTCCAGGCTTCGGTACGCCAGGCGCGGCGACGTCGGGGACGCTGTCGGTCACGAATGGCGGCACGCTGGCGACGACGGGCACCAGCTTCGTCGCGCGCAACCTGGGGCAAACCGGACTCGTCACGGGCAACGTCACCATCGACGGTGCAGGCTCGCAATGGGCGATCACACGCGACCTCGCGAATGGCGGCGGCAACGCGTTCTTAAACCTCGCCCCAACGGCCAACAGCGTCGCCAACCTGACGATCAGCAACGGCGGCAACCTCACCGTCATCAATTCCCGGTCCAGCCCCGCGACCGACAACTCGCTACCTGGAATCCAGCTATCCCCTGGGGCCGGCGGGACAAGCACGATGACCGTGACGAGCGGGGGTTCAGTTCGCATCGGCGGCGACACCGGCATCCTGATCGTCGGCGGCAGCAACTCGGCAAATTCAGCGGGGTCCAACGCGACGCTCAACATCACGTCTGGCGGGACGGTGTCAGGTACCGGGACCAACGGGCTAACCTTCGTCGTTATCGGGCGAAACGAGGCGACGGGTACCGTCAACGTCAGCGGGGCAGGGTCGCAATTGGTGATCGCGGGTGTCGGCGGTCTGAACACGCAGGGTCTCGATGGCGTCGGCGGCATTCTCGACGTGGGAAGGAATCAGGGGTTCGGCGGCGGCACAGGCACCTTGAACGTGACCGGTGGTGGCTCGGTACTGATTTCGGACAACGGGCAGGCCGCAACCAACGGCGGTGTGAGGCTGAGGGTAGGCAATGGCGCCGGCAGCACCGGAACGGTGCTCGTCTCCGGCTCCGGCTCGTCGATCGTCGTCTCGTCGACCGGGGGCGGTACGGTGGTCCCGAACGTGATTGTCGGCAG
>Ga0209798_10000505_pt1 | contig 23556 bp, 22 predicted proteins | sample DOMMetBare3Fresh_FD_187475 | JGI IMG/M metagenome (GOLD analysis project Ga0209798, IMG submission 187475) | Wetland sediment microbial communities from St. Louis River estuary, USA, under dissolved organic matter induced mercury methylation -... | ecosystem: Environmental > Aquatic >... | reverse complement strand
CTGAAAGCAATAAGGCAATAAGAGGAAACACAGGATAAAAAGGAGCTTTGAATGGCCTTTCCATTTCCGGTTCTTTTTTTCTTAGAACAAATAAGCATATCATGCTGATGATATACATAACGACAGCTCCAAATGCAGACAGTATGATCAGTTGATTCGTAGTTCCTGAAAGAACTGCAAGTATTCCGATCAACCCACCGGCTATCAATGCAAGATTTGGTGTTTTAGTTTTTAAATGAACCCTGGATAAGACCACAGGCAAATAATTACTACGGGCTAATGCAAAAATTTGTCTTGAATACCCGATGATAATACTGTGAAATGAAGCTACTAAACCAAACAGGCCTATGCCAGCAAATAATTTTGTCAAGGTGTTTTGTGAACCCAGAATTATACCTATCGACTCTGGTAATGGGTAATCAATAGCAGATAATTTTTGCCAGTCGGTTATTCCACCTGTCAGGATCATAACACCTAATGCAAGAAACATTAATGTAACGATCCCATAAATATATCCTTTGGGAATTGTCCGCTTTGGATCTTTTGTTTCTTCAGCCACCATTGCCACTCCTTCTATGGCAAGATAAAACCAGATGGCAAATGGTAATGCAGCAAAAACTCCTTTCCATCCAAATGGTAAATTATTGTGCATGAAATTTTCAATACGGAAATGCGGAGCGGCAACTCCCATATAAACTAAAAGCTCGCCAACTGCAAGTATGGTAACTATGAGAGTGAATATTGCAGATTCTTTTATCCCAAATAAATTAATAGCTGTAAATAAAAGATAACATCCGATAGCAGTGAGTTTAATATCAAATGCGGGATATAAAAAATGTAAGTACCCACCAAGAGCATAAGCAATGGCCGGTGCCGCTAATAAGAATTCTATCAAGGTTGCAAAACCGGCGACAAACCCTCCCATTGGCCCAATAGCTTTATATGCATAAGCAAAAGGCCCTCCTGCATTAGGAATACTTGTAGTAAGTTCCGTAAAGCTAAAAACAAATGTGAGGTAGAGAACTGTGACAATAATGGTAGCGACCAATAGCCCCATTGTTCCGCCAACACCCCAGCCATAATTCCAGCCAAAATATTCACCGGAGATCACAAGTCCGACGGCAATTGCCCAAAGATGTGTAGTGCCTAATGCTTTTTTAAGAGTGGTATTAGTTTCTGCCAAGTTCAAAGTTTTACCCGGTAAAATGAAAGATAAAACAGTTGAATCAGAAACCAATCATTGAAATATTATTTCTGGAAACTGCGTTCACCAAATAGTAAACTACCAATGCGAACCATATTACTTCCTTCTTCAATAGCAATTTTATAATCCGAGCTCATCCCGGTTGAAACAATTGAAAGTTGGGGATTAAGAGCAGAAAGTTTATCATATATAGTTTTCAAATGCCTGAACTCTTTTCGAATTGTATTTACATTATCAGTCAAAGAAGCCATGCCCATTAAGCCTTTTACTTTCACATTTGCAAATTGGTTTATATCAAATTCATTTAATTCATTTTCATCAAAACCAAATTTTGTTTCTTCCTCTGCGATGTGAACCTGCAACAAACAATCAATAACACGATTACTTTTTTCAGCTTGTTTATTAAGCTCTTTCAAAAGCTTTAAACTATCAACACCATGTATCAAAAAAACAAATGGAGCTATTTGTTTTACTTTATTTGTTTGTAAATGTCCAATGAAATGCCAGCGAATATCTTTTGGTAATTGCGCGGCTTTTTCCGCCAACTCCTGCACATAATTTTCTCCAAAGTCACGATGACCAAGTTCATAAAGTTCAAGTATATCCTCAACAGGTTTTGTTTTAGATACTGCTACCAATGTAATTCTTAACAGTCTTAATTCATCATTGATACTTTGATATGCAACTTTATCTACAGCCATGAACGCTTCAATACTTATTTTATGTTTAGATAGATCTCTCCTTCCTTCATTACAAATTTTATTTTGTATAACGAGGAAATAAAATCCTTTTCAATATCTCCATCAAATGCCACTATATCGGCTGCCATTTTTTCTTTTATAACACCGGTAAATCGATTAACTCCACAAGCAATTGCCGCATTCCAGGTAGCAGTTCTTAATACTTCGTTGGCCTTACCACAACCAACATAATAAGCCTCCATTGAATTTTTTGCAACAACACCCTGTGGCTTTGGTGTATAGATATACATATCTGCACCGTTCACAACCATAACTCCTTTCTCGATCGCCTTTTTTACTATCTCTTCACTTTTTTTTGAGAATTCCTGCAATCCCTTCATTTGCGCATCTGATTGTTTTTTCTCAGGATCAAATAATTCCCTGTAGCTTTCAAATGTTCCTATCGTTGGCACTAGGTACACTTTCTTTTTTGCCATAATGTCCAGCAAGCTGTCCGCAATACCATATCCATGTTCAATCCCGTCAACGCCTGCTTCCAATGCTGTTGCAATTACTGCATCATAAGTTGCATGTGCTGTTACTTTCATACCATAATGATGCGCAGTTTCCACTATTGATTTTATTTCTTCAAGAGTCAGCGTTAAACGGCCATCACCCATCACTACTTTAATTACATCAACACCATGCGAAATATGATCTTTTACAGCTTGTCTTGCATCTTCAGGGTTTTTGATCACCCTGTATTCACGATCGATCACAAATCTGTTTTGCGATGAAAGATTAAAGAACTGCCCGTCTTCCGGACTCATTATCGGGCCAGAAATGATCATCCTCGGACCAACTACCCAACCATTATTGATGGCTCTTTTTATATTGAGATCAAGGAACATTCCTGAATTGCCAAGATCCCTGATAGTAGTAAACCCAGCTTCAAGATAAGTTTTTGCAATTTTAACGGCCCTGAGTGAACGTTCGATGTCAGAGTTCGACAGCACATCTGTCTCGAGTGGGTCGGTGGATTTTTGTATGGTTAGAATATGGGTATGTGCATCAATTAACCCCGGGCTTACTGTACAATTTTTCAAATTGATCACTTCTGCTCCATCCGGAGCTTTTATACCATTACCAACCTTTGTGATCTTTTTTCCTTCAACTAAAATTTCCTGGTCTTTTAAAAAGACATTGTTCTCGCTGTCATACATCTTTCCAACTTTCAGCAAATAAGCTTTGGGAGTTTGTCCATTGGTTGCAATACAAATGAACGATATGATAAAAAACAATACATATCTCATAAAAATGATTTAAGTAAAAAGAAAATGAAGTTACAGTTTCTGCAAGAAAATGTAATTACTTAAGAATGGAACGACTGATAACGATACGCTGTACTTCGCTGGTGCCTTCGTATATCTGTGTGATCTTGGCGTCACGCATCATCCTTTCTACATGATATTCTTTTACAAAACCATAACCACCGTGTATCTGTACAGCTTCAACAGTAGTCCACATGGCAGTTTCAGAAGCATAGACCTTTGCCATTGAACTACTCAATGTATAATCAAGATTGTTATCTTTTTCCCATGCAGCTTTCAAACAAAGCAATCTTGCAGCGTCAATTCTTGTTGCCATATCAGCCAGCTTAAAAGCGATCGCCTGGTGATTCATGATCTCAGTGCCAAAAGCTTTTCTTGTCTTTGAATATTCTTTAGACAATTCATAAGCGCCGCAGGCAATGCCGAGAGCCTGTGCTGCGATACCGATCCTTCCTCCTGCCAATGTTTTCATTGCGAATTTGAAACCGAATCCATCTTCAGCAATGCGGTTTGCTTTCGGAACTTTTACATCGTTGAACATTACAGTATGCGTATCGCTTCCACGAATACCTAATTTATTTTCTTTAGCAGCCACAACAACCCCAGGCCAATCTTTTTCCACAATTAAAGTATTAATGCCACGGGAGCCTTTTGCAGGATCAGTTTGAGCCATTACCAGATAAACAGATGCAGTACCACCATTGGTGATCCAATTCTTTGTTCCATTTAATAAATAATGATCTCCTTTATCTTCAGCAGTTGTTCGTTGTGATGTTGCATCACTTCCTGCTTCCGGTTCGCTAAGCATAAAAGCACCGATATAGAGCTCTCCATTCTTTTTACCCTGAGCAAGCGGTGTAAGATATTTTTGCTTTTGCTCTTCAGTACCATAGGCCTCAAGACCATAACAAACAAGACTATTGTTGACACTCATTACAACACTGGTGCTTGCGTCCCACTTGCTTATTTCTTCCATTGCCAAAACATAACTTACTGTATCCATACCTGCACCACCGTATTCAGGGGCAACCATCATTCCTAAAAAGCCGAGATCGGCAAGTTTCATTACTTGTTCTTTAGGAAATGTTTGTTTTTCGTCCCGTTCAATGACTCCTGGCTTGCACTCATTTTCTGCAAAATCTTTTGCAGCTTTTTGAATCATCAATTGTTCTTCTGTGAATTGAAAATGCATGTATAATCAAATGTGGCCGCAAAGATAAGGGTAAGCGAACGCAGATAAGAACGTTCGTTATTAAAAGTATTTGGAAAAGGAAGATAAATCAGACATCAGGCCCTGCCCATCTGCCTTAAAAAATTCACATGCGAAGCAATTGCATACCTGGTTTTTGGATACTCGATATATCCAATACCATATTCTTTGCAAACCTGCCGTACAATTTTACTGATAGCAGGATAATGTATATGAGATATTTTGGGGAAAAGGTGATGCTCGATCTGAAAATTCAAACCACCAACCAGCCAGCTTACTAATTTATTTCTTGTAGCAAAATTTGCAGTCGTTTTCACCTGGTGAATAGCCCAATCGTCTTCCATTTTTCCTGTGGCTGTGTCAGGTAATGGAAAATGTGTATGCTCCACTGTATGGGCTAACTGGAATACAATACTCAATACAAATCCCGCGACAAGGCCCATACTTAGAAATCCAATGATCCAGGGTGTAAAACCAACCATATAAATAGGCACAACCACAAAAATCAATGCATGTGCAATTTTATAGAACCAAAAATAAAAATGCTCTTTTGGTGTCATCTTTCTCAATGATATGGAACCTATTTTACGGGAAAAATATTTTTTGTAATCCGTTACAAAGACCCAATAGATGTATAATAACGAATAAGCAGCCCAAAAATAGAAATGCTGGTACCGGTGTATTTTATAACGTGGCTGTTCATCACAAAGACGCAGTAGCGGCCGGGCTTCTATATCATCATCCACACCATGAATGTTTGTATATGTATGATGAATAACATTATGTTTCATTTTCCACATATGCTGACTTGCACCCAGGAAATTTGCAAAATTAGAAGCCAGGTTATTGATCCATTTATAACGGCTAAAACTTCCATGTGCACCATCATGCATTACATTAAAACCAACCGAAGCGGTAACACAACCCAAAATGACACACTCAATAATTGCGAAGACTGCAGGGGGTGTAAAGAAAACAAGATGGATATATAATGCCATCAGTCCTGCAACTAAAAGAATAGCTTTGCTATGAAGCTTGAAGTTTCCGGTAGTGGATCTGCCTTTTTGATTAAAATACTCCCCAATCTTTTTTTTCAACTCACTATGAAATGATATTGGAAGTTTGGGAAATTTTGGACTTGCCATTTTCTGAATTTAAATTGAAAGCAAAGGTACTCCTTATAGCTGATAAAATTGCGCCATAATCCCTTAGTTATCCAGATATTTATTCTTTTATCAAACCTTTTTTGGTTTATTTGACCCGTTTTAAAAATTATCAGGTCTCAATAGATACCAGCGAATCGAAATTTTTTATCCCGATCCTCTTTTCTGTATTGAATCCTTCTCCATATTCCACCCCTATTTTTTTGCCAATAACTCTTGCTCTTGCTATTACACTTTCCAAAAAAGCTGATGTGGAAATATAAGTTTGCGGGCCATCATCTTCATTTCCGGGATTATAAAATTGTGTAGTGTAAGCTTTAACAGCTTCCATTCTTTGTTCAAATACTTCTGTAATATCAATTACAAAATCTGGTTCGTGATAGCGGTCCTGTATATAATGGAAAACATATTTGGGTTTCCATGGTTCTTGCTCATTTCCTTGCTCATCCTTTGTTTCAATTTTTCTTAAGCCCGAAAGAAAACAACTATCGGAAGTTAATTTTCCGGCACGGCCATGGTCGGGGTGACGATCATTCAATGAATTAGTGATAACAATTTCCGGTTGATATTTTCTTATTGCTACAATCAGTTTGCGTTGATGTTCTTCATCATTCTTAAAAAATCCATCCTGCATTTTCAAATTCTCTCTTACATGTACACCCATGATGATCGCTGCTTTTGCAGCTTCTTCATATCTTGTTTCAATAGTGCCGCGGGAACCAAGCTCACCCTGGGTAAGGTCAACCACCCCCACTTTTTTCCCGTTCTTAATTTCATTGATAATCGTACCGGAACAACCAAGTTCTACATCATCCGGATGAACGCCAATTGCGAGCAGATCTAATTTCATGTTGCTGGTTACTGGTTATTAGTTACTGGTTAACCCATAATAGAAAATTAAAAATAGTGAAGATATTTCATGGAAAGAATACTTGTAACCAGTAACTGGCAACAAGCAGCCCGCTACCTGATCCCCGGCTTATACGGATTATTATACCAGGTGCCGTCAATTTCCTTTACGATATTTTCGATCTGGCTATCAACTTTATCCTTTACATCCCATTCTTGTTTAAGGCTGCTGCCAAAAAAGAAAGCAACTGTTTGATAAAGACGAGCCGTTACACCACCGCGGTATTCTTTTACTATTTCATAGCAATTATTACCTGTTTGGCGGTTAATAAGCTTCATTAAAATTTTTCCCTGGTAAACAGAAAGATTGGATAGCGGATCAGCAAACTGATCCTTTAATTCTTTTTCTCTTGATTTTATATAAGCTTTTCTTTCCTTCTTATTTTTCATTTGAGAAATGCGTGCATTAATATCATTCATTAAATGACCTGCGGTGCGGGCATAAGGGTAAGTAACATAAACAGCATTTCTAAGTCTTGTCCATTCTTCTATATACTTTGCTAATTTCCTTTCGTTCATTTTCGAAACCCATACCATTTCCAATTCTTTGTATGGCATCCATTCATTTATGTAATAAATAGCACCTGTAATTATAGTGTCATTCGGTCCCCATTTCTTTGGATCGATTGGTGGAGCCAGTACAGGTGGTCCTACTAACGTGTCAGTTTGAGAAAAAGCATTGCCGGTGGCAAACGTGAAAGCCACGATGAGAGCCAAAAATATTTTGCAATACATTTTCATAGATCTAAAGTACAAAAATATGACAACGATTTGCAGTGTAACGCTGTATCAGAAAGTTAAAAGATTGGGCATCAGCCCGAAACCTTGCTTAGTTGTATCCTCCTGAACATGCTAACCAGGAAGCCAACAGCCATAATAATTGTACCAAACCAAAGAAGGTTTATGAACGGAAATTTGTAAACTTTCAGCGTTAAAAAATCATTTGTCATTGATTCCTTTACTCCTATCTCTGCCTCGGTGCCATCGAATTTGTTTAGCTGAATTATGAAGTTACCCGTACTCAATGTATCTGGTAAACTATGAAACTCTCCTTTTGCAATGGCTAATCGCGGAGTAGAGGCATAAGTTTTTTGATTTGCCCTTGAGCTTAGATCATAGACCGTCAGTTTTGCTTCGTAAAGTTTACCATCCTCGCCAAAAAGTTCGACAGGAAGGCTGTCACGGGATCTTACATCTTCAAGTATCAAATACCATTTTGAGTAAGAAAGAGTGTCCCCTATCTTCATTTTGTTTGGTACAAAACCTGAAGTGTCTTTAATTTTTGAAGGGTCAGACAATGCTGTTATATATGCAAACACATCATAGTTCCAGTAATGTCTTGCATCAGGATTGGCACTGAGACCTTCGTTCCCTTTATAATCTATAAATGCATTTGGCTTTAAAGTAAAATCCTCTTTTGTTGCTTTATCAGTAAAATCAATTTTGAAATACTTCTGTGATTTTTTTGGATGTGATGAGTCGCCTGCATAAGTAACCCAGTACTTGCCCATATCCATTTTAATTCCTTTCAGCAAGGTCATATTCTCACCAGTCCTTTCTTTACTCTCCGGGCCAAAATCAACAGGAATACCACTTGTGTTATAAGAAAGTATTTCTTTTTTTGAAGATGATATAAGGATACCCAACAACATCATTCCAAATCCAAAATGTGCAATAGATGGGCCGCTGAGTTTTAAGTTCCCTTTTATTCCGATCCAGATATAAGACAGGTTAGCAATGATGGCAAATACACTGCAGGCAATAGCTATCCATACAAAACTCAGGTAACCTATTCCATATTTATCGTAGTTAATATTGCCGAAGGCCAATATCAGGCCGGCTGCAACAGCGCTGATAATAAATGGCAAGCCGATCTTTTTGAAAAAATATTGCTTACCTGTTTCCTTATATTTTAAAAATTGCCCGATCGCAGTCAGCAAACCAATGATGATGGCAATAAAAATTTGTATGCGGTTATAAGAAAACTCAATGTCCTGAGGCGGCGCCATCGTCAAGTTAAAAACCTTATTATAAACCGGAATTGACGTTTGAACTGTTATGATAATTGCTGAGATTAGAATAACCAGCGAACCGATGAACATCCAAAACTCTCTTGAAGAGGCTGCTTCTTCTTTTTTTATAGAAGGAACAACTTTATTCATGTTTATCAAAAACCAAATGAGAGCTGTAATTGGAGAAACAATTGCAAAAGCAGGATGTACAAATGCCATTAAAGGAATGAACAAGATGGAAGCTCCTAATGCGAAAAGTTTTTTATAAAACCCAACACCTGAAGCTATCGTCGGTAACCAGAAAAATATATACAAGAATAAATACAGCTGCGCATTCATTCCAAGATCGGCAAATGAGTGAACAGATGTTTCTCCTAAAATTCCACTGCGTGTAAGAAATGTGGAATAAAGAATAAGTATAAAACTGAGTGCAATTAAAAAGAATGAAGTTTGTAATGAACGGCCGGTGCTTTTATAAATAAGCATGGTATGAATACCTGCAACAAGCACAAGCCATGGAACCAATGACGCATTCTCTACAGGATCCCATGCCCAATAACCGCCAAAGCTTAATGATTCGTAAGCCCATGCGCCACCCATCATGACCCCAACGCCCAAAACACAAGCAGTGAATAATGCCCAGGGTAAAGCAGGCTTTACCCATTCACCATATTTTTTTGTTATCAATCCGCCAATGGCAAATGAGAAAGGAATAATTGTGCTGGCAAAGCCAAGAAATAAAACTGGCGGGTGAATAACCATCCAGTAATTCTGCAACAACATATTTAATCCATTGCCATCTTTAATTCTTATTGCATAATCAGCAAATTGAAAGGCCGGAAGATCTGGCATTTGCTCACGGAACAAGGCAAAAGGATTAGCGCCGATCTTAGTTCCGAAAAAGAAAATGCCAAGCATCATGGTTGCAAGGCAAACCTGTGCAAAAGAAAGCACCGTCATTACGGGGGCCTCCCATTTTTTTGAAGTGAAAATCAAAACAATACCAAGTATTGCATGCCATAAGGTCCATAATATAAAACTGCCTTCGGAAGCACTCCAGACTGAACTTAAAATATATTTTGGTTCAAGATCGTTACCCGAGTTTTTATAAACGTATTGATACTCGTAGCGATGATTTGCTATAAGTGAATAAAGAATGATAAATACTCCGATTATTGAAACGACATCAATAAAAAATGCAGCTCTTCCAAGTTTTTTCCAGCTGAGTGAATTGGCAGTATCAGTTGACCTTGCAGAAATAAAATAAGAAACAGTAGCAATGATCGAAGCAGCAAAAGAAAGGATAATTAAGAAATGACCGATCTTACCCGGCAGAAGGTGTTCTCCTATATAGTCCATTGAAATTAATTAGTGTTTTTGTTCATGCTTTCCTGTATGCGGCTGGGATCATCAGTGTACTTGGATGGACATTTGGTCAGTATGTTATCACATTCAAATTGATCACCGACCATTTTCCCCTTCATCACCAGCTTTTGACTATGTTCAAAATTATCTGGCTTGCCATTATTGTAAACCACCTTGACTGTACCACCTAATGAATCAACAATTGTAAAGCTTAAATAGTTCGGATTGTTCTTTTGATCGTACTCAATAGGCTTTGTCTTATCAAGCTCAGCAACAATATGAACCGCCTTACCCTGCATGCTTTTTGCAGTAGCAATAGATTCATAAGAAGTAAGTCCACCACCTTTGGGCATTAAACTAATTAAAGCGGCAATGGCACCGACAATAAGTACCAGTAAAATGATATGCGTTTTTTTCATTACTCAGATTTGCTCCGCAAAGGTAGGTCAAAAATCATCAAGAGATACGTGAGTATGATTGAAAATAATCAGGTTGAGAGTTGTCAACGGTCAATCTTTAATTGACCCGGGGTTCAACCCGGGGAATAAAGTATGAGGTACACAAAATGGAATAATGATCAATAGGATTCTTATAGTACAGAAGTGCCCCGATATTCATTGGAGTTTCGCTTCGCTCAACGACTGATGCCATGAAAACAGAACGATGAACGGAGCGTCGCAACATAAGCACAATCAAAGCGCAAAAGCCCGGTTAATAAAAATCTCCCTCAAATCTTAGTCATTCATTCCCTTATTTGCAACTTCTCCTTACCTTGCACGCCTTTTGAAACCCTGTCATGAACGATCTCTCAAAATTTGATCCTAACAACGTAAGTAATCCTCATAATAACATTTTTGGATTGCCATTCACTGAAGATGAAGCAAGACTGGTCATTTTACCTGTGCCATGGGAAGTAACGGTAAGTTATGGAGCCGGCACGGCCCGTGCACCTGAGCATGTTTTTGCGGCCAGTCTCCAGGTTGATCTTTACGATCCCGATGTGCCTGAAGCTTGGAAGCAGGGATTTTTTATGAAAAGCATTGACCGAAAACTGTTGTTGAAAAGTGATTACCTGCGCAAAGAGGCTGAATTGTTCATTGATTATATATCGAAAGGTGATGCGGTGGAGGCAAACCAGTTCATGACAAAAACACTAAAGGATGTAAATGAGGGCAGCATCTTTATGAATAAGTGGGTGTATGACCAAACAAAATCATTGCTCGATAGAGATAAGCTGGTTGGGTTATTAGGTGGTGATCATAGTGTGCCGCTAGGCTTTATGAAAGCGATAGCGGAAAAGCATGGCAATTTTGGAATCTTGCAAATAGATGCGCATTGCGATCTGCGTAAATCGTATATGGGTTTTGTGTATTCACATGCAAGCATTATGTACAATGCGTTGAATGAGATACCGGAGATAGAAAGATTGGTGCAGGTTGGTGTTCGTGACTATAGTGAAGCAGAGTGGGAATATATTTTCAATAGTAATTACAAGGTCATTACTTATTTTGATCGTGAGTTGAAAGAAAGAGTTTACGAAGGGCAAACATGGAAAGAGGTGGCTGATGAGATCATCGGCAAGTTGCCTGATAAAGTTTATATCAGTTTTGATGTTGATGGCCTTGATCCAAAACTTTGTCCTAACTCAGGCACACCGGTGCAGGGCGGCATGGAAACCGAACAGGTATTTTATATTTTCAACAAGCTGGTAAAAAGCGGAAAAAAACTGATCGGCTTCGACCTGAATGAAACAGGTGTCGGTGAAAATGACTGGGACAGCAATGTTAGCTCAAGAATACTTTTCAAACTTTGCAATTTGCTGATAGCAAGTAATTCGTGAATGGTGAAATGTGAATAGTGAATTTGTTCTTAGAATTGTCATCCTGAGCGAAGCGAAGGATCTCAAACAAATTTTTATTACGTCAGCTTTATTACTATTATTAAACTTCCGTTGTGTCACTCACTTGTACGTTCAGTAATTCTATTCAGCAATGAGGGAATATGAAATTTTCTTAAAAAATGACAGAGTAAAATTCTACACCCGGTTTGGTTGGCTAATCACTATTATAAACTTTGCTACAATCCTTTATGTAACATACCGATTGAATAAAATTGAAGAGCTGAAATGGAGTTTCATTATTATTGGTATTGTAGTTCTCACTATTTTTATTTTTAAACGCCGTTTGAAAAAAGTATTTTTCGGTGATTCTGAATATCTGCCTGCTGGTATTTTTATATGTCCAGCCTGGATGCTTTTAGGATTTCCCTGGCTTGCTTTACTGAACATATTTCTTTTCTTTTTTAGTGTAATCGCTGGAAGAAAACCCATCGTCTATTTAAACCAAACTGCCATTTATTACCCTGCTTTTCCCAAAAAGTCAATTCAATGGTCAGAGCTTTCAAATGTCATTCTTAAAGATGGATACCTGACTATAGATTTTAAAAACAATAAATTGATCCAGCAATTAGTGGAAGAAACAAATACTGTTATTGACGAAAAAGAATTCAATGATTTTTGCAAACAACAATTGAATAAATAACGACTTTTGCGAATTAAGAATGTTGCTCTCATAACTTATAACTCATAACTCAAACTTGAACTTCAAACACTCTCCATACATTCTTTACTCCGACAGCAAAGGAAAAATTTTTGAAGACACTTCATTATATACTACCGGCCGCAGTGGCTGGGATGCTTTACCAGTTCCGGAAGATGAATGGATAGAATTACCTGAAGGTGGTTCACTTTATGAACTACCAGGAAGAAGAGGCATTGGCATTGATGTAAAAACCGGTGAGATGCGTTTATGTCAAAAGGGTTGGGCAGTTGCTGCATTTATTCCTCCTGCACATACGGGCTTTTATCTCGCAGCTTATGAATCTGAAAAAAATGCGCCGGTTCTTCCATTGTTTTGCTATACCGCAGTTGGTTGGCATGACAATAAATTTTATGTACCAGCAATAAGAATAGAAAAAGATATAAGACAGGAATGTGCGGGTTATGATCAGCAAAAAATCAACAACGGCGCTGAGTATCTATTGAAAGCATATCCGCATAATCGTCTTGTAAAACATTTGATGGAAAATTGTTGCCTGACATACAATTGTCCGGCAGCAAGAAATTTTTCATTAGGCAGATGGGAATGTCCTGTCCCTGTTTCACCAGCATGTAATGCAAACTGTGTTGGATGTATTTCTCTTCAGCCTGATGAAGAACCAATCGTATCAACACAGGATCGTTTGAATTTTAAACCAATGGCAGAAGAGATCGTTGAGTTTACTGTCCCTCATCTTGAAACAGCACCTTATCCATTAATAAGTTTTGGGCAAGGTTGTGAAGGCGAGCCGCTACTGATGTGGGAAACAATTCGTGATGCGATTATTGAAATCAGAAAACATACAAAAAAGGGCAGCATCAATATTAATACGAACGGTTCTGATCCGAAAGCTGTAAGAATTTTATGTGAAGCAGGATTAAATTCAATCCGTGTAAGCACCAACTCATCACGAAGAGAAATTTACATGCCTTATTATCGTCCGAACAATTATGATTTTGATGATATCGTTGAAAGTTTGAAAGTGATGAATAGTTATGGTGGCTGGACATCTATCAATTATTTTGTTTTTCCCGGCATGACGGATTCTGTTGCTGAATATGAAGCATTAAGAAAGCTTATTAAAGAAACAGGATTAAAGATGATCCAGTGGCGGAATTTCAATATTGACCCCGACTGGTATCTTGGAAAGATCGGAGTTACAGATACTGGTGAATGTCTTGGTGTAAAACAATTAATGGAGCTGATCCGCGAAGAATTTCCCGATCTAAAGTTTGGCTACTTCAATCCTTCAATGGAACGCATTAAAGGAAATTTTGAAATGGACTATGCCCATTAAAAAACCCCGCAGTGCGGGGTTTTGGTTTATCTAATCTTTTTTATCAATATCCTCCTGGCAATTATCGAGTGTCATTTTCTCCATTTGCTTCTTACCGGTTCCTTTAGTTACTTCTATCATTTCAAGTCTTGCCCTTGTAATACTTTGCTTGATATTACAAGCAACATAGTATTCTCCGCCTGCTTCCGCTTCAACGTCAAGCTCGGTTTCTTTTTTAAACATACCAACTCCTCCGATTTTTGCACTAATAGTATGCTTTCCTGGTTTTACTACCACACGTATAAATTTATTATTACTCAGTTTGCAAAGCTTTGTTTCATCAACAAACATCGCCCAGTTAGCAGCTGCACCTCCGGCTTGCCCACCACGATAGATATAAATTACAGCACTATCGCCGGGTTGGGTTTGATTTGCTTTTGTGTCAATTGATAAATAAGTAAACAGGATAAAGACAAAAAATATTTTTCTCATAGTAGTTTGTTTTAATTTTTCAAATATAGACTGAATAATTTAATCCGCTAATTTTAGCAATTAATTTTATGAACACACATGCCGGCAGTAATACATTAAAAGGAATTGGCTTTGCAGTTTTAGCTACATTGATCTGGTCAGGTAATTTTATAATTGCAAGAGGAGTGATAAAAGATATTCCACCGGTTACACTTGGCTTCTATCGCTGGCTTTCAGCTACTATTATCATCGCTCCATTTGCATGGAAATATTTTTTTGCAGAAATAAGAGTTATTAAACAACGGTTTTTATTCTTTGTGCTAGCTGCTGTTACCGGCGTCAGCATGTTCAATACGTTTGTGTATATAGCAGGACATCATTCTACGGCGATCAATATGGCTATTCTTGGCACCTGCTCCTCTCCTATCATGTCAGTTATACTTGCAAGAATATTTTTAAAAGAAAAAATTCCTGTATTAAGAGTAACCGGCATCATAGTTTGTATTGCCGGAATACTTTTATTATTAAGCAAGGGAAATATCGGCAATCTTATTTCATTCAAATTTACCAAAGGCGATTGGTGGATAATGGCGGCCGCACTTTCGTTTGCTGTTTACAATACAACAGTAAAAAAGAAACCACAGGCAATGCATCCGGTTAATTTTCTTTTTACTGTTTTTTTGCTTGGCACTATCATTCTGCTTCCATTTTATATATCTGAGCTAAACAGCAAGGGAGGAATTGCCATCAACACTGCAAATCTTTCAACAATTCTTTATCTTGGTCTTGGCACTTCTGTTATTTGTTTTTATATATGGAACAAAGCCATTGTAGCATTAGGAAGTGGACGAACTGCATTGTTTGGAAATTTAATTCCTGTGTTCAGCAGCATCGAAGCTGTTTTTTTTCTTGGCGAAAAAATTACTCCCATTCATATTATTAGTTTTATTTTAGTCGTGGCTGGTTTGGTGATCGCCAATTTAAAAAAATAAACAACTGCTTGACCGAAACTAAAAACAGTAAAAAAGTTTTACCGGTTATTGTCCTGTCGCAATTTGCGGGCACATCGCTTTGGTTTGTTGGCAATGCAATATTGCCAGAGCTAAAAGAATCGTTTCACTTAAGCCAGTACGCAGTAAGTCTTGTTACATCAGCCGTCATGCTTGGGTTTATAGCGGGCACATTGGTATTTGCATTCTTCTCCCTGGCCGATCGTTTTTCACCTGTAAAATTATTTTTTATCAGCTCATTACTTGGCGCATTGACCAACTCAGCGGTTGTATGGTTTGTAACAGATGGAACAAGTTTGTTTCTTTTTCGTTTTCTCACCGGTTTTTTTATCGCTGGAATTTATCCTGTCGGAATGAAGATAGCCGCAGATTGGTTTGAAAAAGGATTGGGCAAAGCATTAGGTTTTTTATTAGGAGCATTGGTATTAGGAACTGCTTTCCCTCATTTACTAAAGAACAGGGATTTTAAATTACAATGGGATTCGGTTTTACATATTACATCAGTCGTAGCATTAGCAGGTGGCTTACTGATGTTATTGTTTGTTGGCGATGGACCCTACAGAAAAAAGTCGGGAGGATTTCGCCTGGATGCTTTTGGAAAAATATTTAATTCAAAAAAGTGGAGACAGGCAGCCTTCGGTTATTTTGGTCACATGTGGGAACTGTATGCTTTTTGGGGATTTATTCCATTGATCCTGGAATTATACAACAGGAATAATAATTTACATCTCAACATTTCTTTTTTAAGTTTCTTAATAATTGCTATCGGAGGCGTCAGTTGTATTGCCGGCGGATATTTATCACAAAAAATTGGCAGCGCTAAAGTAGCTACCTGGGCATTGTTGATCTCAGGTATATGTTGTTTCATTTCTCCATTCAGTTATTCATTGCCAGTTTTCGTTTTCCTGACATTACTTTTTATTTGGGGATTTACAGTTGTGCCTGATTCACCTCAATTCTCAACATTAGTTGCGCAATATGCACCGGATGAATTAAGAGGAACCGCCCTGACAATATATAACTCAATAGGCTTTGCCATCACTACTATCAGCCTTTACGTTATTGACAGGGTTTTTCATTCACCCGGGTTTTTAGGTGGTGAAAACACGTTTGCATTATTAGGACTCGGCGCAATTGTTGGGTTGCCGAGTATGGTACGATTGATAAAAAATAAATGAATTCAAATAAACAAATAAAGCGGATCATCATTGTCGGGGCTACTTCAGGTATTGGAAGAAAAATGGCTGAACTATACGCCGCTGCAGGAAATATTGTTGGAATTACAGGGAGAAGAAATGAATTGCTGAATGAGATAAAAAGCCTTTACCCGGAAAAAATAAAAACTGAATGTTTTGATGTAACAGGAAATGAAAACATACATAGCCTTACTTCACTTATTCAAAAGATCGGCGGCCTGGATATCCTTATCTATAGCTCCGGCGTTGGCGAAGCAATTAAAGAATTGGATTGGCAAATGGATAAGATGACCATTGAAACAAATGTGAACGGCTTCACTGAAATAGCTAACTGGGGTTTTAATTATTTCATTAAACAAGGTTATGGCAGCATGGCTGTTATTTCATCCGTTGCAGCTAACAGGGGCAATAGCTGGGCGCCTGCATACAGTGCCTCAAAAGCTTTTCAAAGTAACTACTTTGAAGCCTTGGCAATCAAAGCAAAGAGAATGAAAAAGGATATCGGAATTACTTGCATTGAACCGGGATTCGTCGCTACTAAAATGGCAAAAGGAAATAAATTGTTCTGGGTTGTGCCTTTGGAAAAAGCAACAAGGCAAATGATAACCGCCATTGAAAAAAAGAAACGAAAAGTGTATGTAAGCAGGCGATGGTGGCTGGTGGCAAAATTGATGAGGTTGATCCCATTCTGGCTTTATAAAAGAATTGGATAATGATGCTCAATAGCAAACCGAACGCTGAAGAGTGCGACGCAACAAAAGCTTTATAGTAGTACTACTGTCGGGCACCCTAAAATACTTTCAGGTTGCTTCGACCTGCCTCACCTAATGGCGATTATTCTTTTAATCGACGGCCTCGCAACTGATAAACAAAAAATTAACAATTAAAATAACTGCGCAGGGGCAAGTTGCACAGGCTTTGCATCGTTTAATCAACAGGTGTGAACAACAATAGCTTGAATCCCAAAAATCACCCGGTTACTTTTGTATGAATTACTATACCGCTATGATGCAAAGTTTTGAAAAGGAAAAGAACAAACAGGCAACACTGATAACTCTTGCTGTGTCCCTGGCAATGCTTTTAACTTTCATTTTTTTGAAATGGCCTTTACCAAAGATCGAGTTCACTCCTCAGGAAATGTATGTGGAGGTTGATCTCGGCGACCTGCCTCCTGCTAAGAAATTCGGCGGCGGTGGTGGTGGCGGCAATACCGTTAAAGCTAACCAGGAAAAAGGAATTGCAAAACCAGCAGTAGTGCCTGGTGTGAAAGAGGATTCAAAAGATTTTGAAACCAATGACAAGGATAAAGAAGCTCCTGTCGCTATTAAACCGGCAAACCCTAAGCCTGTGACCAATGTAAATCCTAATACATCGGTTGTAAAGGAAACTCCTAAAGTAATTGAAACTCCTGCGCCAAGAGTGCCAAAAGCGACAGCTGGTAAAACACTTAGTGGAAATGGTAGCGGTGGTGGCACTGCCGATAACTATGATCTAGCCGGTGGCAATGGAAATGGCCGTGGCGTTGGAGTTGGACCTGGTACAGGAGGCGGAACCGGAGGTGGTTCAGGTGGCGGTAATGGTACGGGTATTGGTACCGGCACTGGCCCAAGAAGAGTTAGTGGGAGCAGAAATATAGTTACTTCGGGTAAATTAGATGCAGGTGAAAATATATCCGGTAAAGTAGAAGCTGAAATAAAAGTTTCTGCTGATGGTATTGGTACACTTGTAAGAACTGTAAGAGGTTCACTGATGAGTGATGGACAGGCAAAAGATATTATCAGGGATTGGTTGAGAAGAAACAAATTCAATAAAACCGGTGAAGAATCAGTGGTAGTTTATGAATTTAATATTCGCACAGGCGGGTAAATAAAATATATTAATTTCGAATGCCATCCGCGGCGGCGGATGGCATTTTTATTTGAACGAGCTGTATATTTTTGGAAAAACTTAGTATGAACTTTTATGACTTCAAATGGCCGATAGTTGTGCTGTTATTAGGTGTATTAACCCAATTTACCGGAGCACTTTTTAAGATACGTCATTGGCCAATGGCAGATGAACTAATAACCATTGGCTATGGCTTATGTGGTGTTGCAATAGTTTTTGCAATTGTCAAAATTGCTTTAATGAAAAAACCAGGTAAGTAAACAATGACTTACCAGCAAACCATCGAATATCTTTTTTCCCGCTTGCCAATGTTTAGCAGGATTGGCGCTGAGGCATTTAAAAAAGACCTTACCAATACGATCACTCTTTGTGAACATCTTGGAAACCCTCATCGGAAATTTAAAAGCATACATGTTGCAGGTACAAATGGAAAAGGCTCTGTTAGCCACATGTTGTCGGCTATATTACAAACCGCCGGATATAAAACAGGATTATACACTTCTCCTCACTTAAAAGATTTCAAAGAGAGAATAAAAGTAAATGGAGAAATGGTGAGTGAAGAATTTGTTATTGACTTTACAGAAAAGACAAAACCACTTATTGAAAAAATAGAGCCGAGTTTTTTTGAAATAACAGTGGCAATGGCTTTTGATCATTTCGCTAAAGAAAACGTTGATATCGCTGTTATTGAAGTTGGACTTGGCGGAAGATTCGACAGCACAAATATTATTACTCCAGAGCTTTCGGTCATCACCAATATTGGCTGGGACCACATGAATATTCTTGGCGATTCATTAGAGAAGATCGCTTTTGAAAAAGCAGGTATCATCAAACGGAATATCCCGGTTGTAATTGGCGAAACATTGATTGAAACAAAACCTGTTTTTGAAAAAATCGCCAATGATAAAAATGCAACCATTTACTATGCAAATCAAAAAAGAAATGTGATGGGTTGGGAATGGAAGGATCATGAATTGATCGTTGAAATAGCAGAGCATGATAAAACCGACCACAAAAAGTTTCATCTTGACCTGCCGGGAATTTATCAAAGCAAAAATTTACTGACAGTTCTTGAAGCTTGTTCGGTATTAAAGGATTTGAAATATAATATTGATGAATCTGATATTCGTGAAGGATTACAAAAAGCAAAGAAACTTACAGGTTTGCACGGTCGCTGGGAAGTTATTCATGAACACCCAACCATCGTTTTAGATGTTGGGCATAATGAAGATGGTATAAAACAGATCATCCAACAAGTTGAGCTAACAACTTATCATGAATTGCATATCATTATCGGTATGGTAAAAGATAAAGAGATAGATAAGGTTTTATCACTCCTTCCCCATTCTGCCAATTATTATTTTTCGCAAGCACAAATTCCAAGGGCCTTGCCTGCTGAAGCATTAAAAGAAAAAGCAGGTGGATTTAATTTAAAAGGGAAAGCCATACCGAATGTAAATGATGCAATTATTGAAGCAAGATCAAAAGCACATAAAGATGACCTGGTGCTTGTTTGCGGAAGTGTGTTTCTGGTTGGCGAGGTCAATACTTAAGTTCATTAAGTTTTTCCAGCGCATATAAAATACAGGCAACATGCATTGCCTGGAAGATCTTATTCTCACGAACTAATTTTTTTACATCATCAATTGAATGCAACTCAACTATAATTTCTTCATTATGATCCAATTTTTGTTCACTCACTTTCTTGCCACCTCTGGCAAGAAACATATGCATCCAGTTTGTATTAGTGGAGGGATTAGCAGAAATTTTCCCAAGAGATTCATAAGAAGAAAAACTATAACCCGTTTCTTCCAACAACTCTCTTGCTATTGCAGATTGAAGATCTTTATCCGTATCATCTACACAACCGCCGGGTAGTTCAATAACCACTTCTTCTACCGGGTGGCGGTACTGTCGAACCATGATCACTTTATTATCCTCCGTTAATGCAAACGCCGTTGCCCATTCAGGAAATTCATAAACATAATAAGGATCGATGATCTTACCAGCAGGAGACTCACAAATATCTTTACGAACCTTGAACCAAAGATCATTAAAGAGATATTCTGAAGAAAGAACCTTCCATTTTAAATCAGGCATAAAGAAAAATACTCAATGCTCAATGATCAATGTTCAATGTTCAATTGAGCGTTGAGAATTGAAAATTGAACATTGAAAATCTATTTCTACCATTTCATCCTTTCCCGTAGTGAAGTTATATGCGCCACATGATGTCTTCCATGCCAGGAGTACATTCCTAACAAATACCAAAGCCTCATTGTCTTCTTCTGATCGGGATGAAAGACTGTACGATTGTTCCATTGATCGTCGGTCACATACTTCAGCGTTTCATACCAGCGCAGATGCAGCGCATGCAATAATGTTAATGAGATATTGATCGGTAGTTTTTGCACATCACTGAATTCGGCCCATAGCTTCTCATTATAAGGTTTGATAGTCGGGTTCTCTTCTGTTAACCCAAGTTTAAAACGGATATAAGCATTCATGTGACTATCCGCAACATGATGTACAACCTGCTGTACTGTCCAGCCACCATCACGATATGGAGTATGCAATTGTTGCTCGTCTAAATTCAACACTGCATTCTCTATTTGCAGCGGTAAAAATTTTATATCGGCCATCCATTCCACTTTCTGATCGATAGAAAATGGCTTAGGTTGATATTCACCAATCGGATAGCTTAAACTTGTTTCAATTAATTTAGGCATATTTTATTAATTAGATGATTTGAAAATTTGGTGATTTGGAAATGACAAGACGTGAAATTATCAAATCACCAAATCATTCCTCTCTCAACGAATGTCCTGTCAAACTGATAAACACATCTTCAAGATTTGCACTCTTCACTTGTTTCTTTTTTTCAAAACCGGATGAAACAAGATTATCAATTAAACGGTCAGGTGATTCCATTGCAATTATTTTGCCTGAATCGATAATGGCAACACGATCACAAAGAACCTCGGCTTCATCCATATAATGTGTCGTAATGATGACGGTTGCTCCTTTATCACGGATACTTCTTACCAGGTCCCACAAATTTCTTCTTGCCTGCGGGTCAAGACCAGTTGTAGGTTCATCAAGAAAAACAATTTTCGGATCATTAATAAGTGTGGTTGCAACTGAGAATCGTTGCTTTTGCCCACCACTCAATTCTTTCACCTTTGCATTCGCCTTATCTTTTAGGTTTACCATTTCAAGCAAACTCATTGGATCAAGATTGCGGTTATAAAGTCCGTTGAATAATTTTATAAGTTCAACCAATTTTAAATTGGGATAATAACCGCTGGTTTGCAATTGCACACCAATGATCTTTTTTATTTCATCCGGATCTTTATCAAGGTTGAATCCATTAACCCAAACCTCACCACTTGTTTTTTCTCTAAGCGTTTCTATTATTTCCAGCGTTGTTGATTTACCGGCGCCATTAGGCCCTAGTAAACCAAATATCTCACCCTCCTGCACATCAAAACTGATTCCCTTAACCGCATTGAAATTTCCATAATTCTTTACGAGGTCCTTAACTTTTATGATCGTTTCTTTCATTTTTAGAAATTAAAATTCTTATCAGTATATCACTACCTCACCCCATCACTAGTCTGTTTTTTGCAGACTCTGCTTCTCCTCTCCTCCAGGAGAGGGGTTGAGGAGTCCTTTAAGTATTGGGTCATGACGGGGTGAGGTAAATTTGTAAGCCAAAATTCATTTTATCGATTTAAAATTGAAGCTCCATTTTTACATCAGCCGTTTCAAAAGGCGAATCTTTTACTTCCACATTTTTAAATCCATACTTCTCGTATAGCTTTAATGCAGTCTGCAATTGATGATTGGAAAAAAGTGTCAGCTTCTTTACTCCTATCTCTTTTGCTTTTTTCAAACAGGTCTCAATTAAGATTTTGCTGATCCCTTTTCCCTGCCAATCTTTTGTTACACTCATCTTAGCCAGTTCAAAGATACCATGTCCCTCATTCATCAATGCGGCAGAGCCAACTATCTCATCATCCGCCTTTGCCAGCCAGATAAAACCACCGCGGTCAAGTATCGTTCCTTTCGGATCATTCAATACCACCAGGTCATGACTTTCGGTAAGATTGTATTTGTCCAGCCATTCAAGATTCAATTTTTTAAACTCCAGGCGATACTTATCATTATACTCTATTATTTCTATAACATCCTCCATATTTCCTACTAATCTTTTTAAAATCCTGCTAATCGTGGTTCTCTAAGCATCCTTCAAGTTCTTCCATCATCAACTTACTCCCCACAAAAAATGGTGAACGCTGATGCAGCTCAGTTGGCTGCACATCTAAAACTCTTTCTTTTCCATTTGTTGCTTTGCCGCCTGCCACTTCAATAATAAATGCAAATGGATTACACTCATAAAGCAATCTTAGTTTTCCTTTTGGCTTGTCCGCCATACCGGGATACATAAATATGCCGCCCTTGATCAGGTTACGGTGAACATCTGCAACCATGCTGCCGATATAACGTTGTGTATATGGCCCGCCATTATCCTTTGTTTTATTCTGGCAGAGTGTAATATATTTTCTCACTCCTTCGCTGTACTGAAAATAATTTCCATGATTAACGGAATATATCTTCCCAAGTTCAGGGCATTTAATATCAGGATGGCTTAATGTGAACTCGCCGATGGAAGGATCCAATGTAAATCCATTTACGCCTCTTCTTGTTGCATAAACCAGCATGGTGCTTGATCCGTAAATAATATAACCCGCGGCCACCATATTAATTCCCTTTTGCAAAAAATCTTCAATGCCGCAAGGCTCGCCCTTTTTTGTTACACGACGAAAAACTGCAAAGATGGTCCCGATAGAAACATTCACATCAATATTGGCGCTGCCATCCAGCGGATCATACATGCATACATACTTGGAATTGTTGCTCACTTCATCATCAAACACAATTATATCATCAAGCTCTTCACTTGCAATACCTGCGCAACTGATACCATGCTTCAGCACACCTGTAAACTGATTGTTCGCAAACACATCGAGCTTCTTCACTTCCTCTCCCTGCACATTTACCGAGCCCGCATCACCAAGTATATCAACAAGCCCGGCTTTATTCACTTCTACATTCACTCTTTTTGCAGCAAGACCAATGTCCCTTAGCAAACTACTCAGCTCACCGGTAGCGCCGGGATAATTTCTGTACTGTTGAATTGTAAATTCGTCAAGTGTAAGTACCTGCCTGTTGATGATCATAA
>Ga0209798_10000503_pt1 | contig 23577 bp, 20 predicted proteins | sample DOMMetBare3Fresh_FD_187475 | JGI IMG/M metagenome (GOLD analysis project Ga0209798, IMG submission 187475) | Wetland sediment microbial communities from St. Louis River estuary, USA, under dissolved organic matter induced mercury methylation -... | ecosystem: Environmental > Aquatic >... | reverse complement strand
GTGACAAGGCTGGTGGCCTTGGCGCCGTCCCCGGCGGACGCGAGCCGCAGCGTGCAGGGCCGCATCCAGACGTGCTTCTAACCCACATCAAGCCTCTAGGGGATCGAGGCTGCCGGGGGGCCGGTCGGCGGCCCCCCATCCGCCCTCACGCGACGGCGGTGTCCTCACCCCGCCAGAGAGGGCGAGGTCACCGCACGGGACGCGAGGGGGCGCCGTAGAGCGAGGCGATCCGGCGATGGAGCCGCTCCTGCACCTTCGCGTAGGCCGGGCTGCCGGCCACGTTCCTGAGCTCGTACGGGTCGACCAGATGGTCGTAGAGCTCCCGCCAGCCTCGGTCGTACTCGACATAGAGGAAGCGCCGGTCACGGACCGCCTTGAACCTCGACGGCCCTCCCTGGCGCAAGACGTTCTGGCCGCGGTACTCGACGAGGAAGTCGACGCGCCACGGCTGCTTCTCACCGTGCAGGAGACCGGAGAAGCTCCTCCCGTCCTGTGGCCGGTTCGGCTTGACCCCGGCGAGGTGCGCGATCGTCGAGGCGAGGTCGATGTTGAGGACGAGGTTGTCGTTGCTCGTGCCCCGCCCCTGGCTCCAGGGAACTCGCACGACGAGAGGGACGTGGGTGGACTCCTCGTACGGCCAGATCTTCCCGCCGAGCCGATGCTCGCCGAGCAGGAAGCCGTTGTCGCTGAGGTAGAAGATGACCGTCTGGTCGAGGAGCCGGCGCTCGCGGAGCACTCCCACGATCTGCGCAATGGATCGATCGAGCGCGCGGAGCGACTCGAGCTGACGGCGGCGCACGCCGTCCTCCACGTAGCGCCGGCCTCGCGGCGACAGCGGGCGCGCATGCCACGCACGCCAGGGCTTGTCGGAGATGTCCCGTTCGTTGAACGACGGCTCTCTCAGCGGCGGCAGCCAGTGGAGGCTGCCCACGTCGCGCGGGGCGGGCGTCGCCGGCAGATGAGGCGCGATCGGCGCGAAGTAGAGGAAGAAGGGCTGCTTCGGGTCTCCCCGGCGCAGGAATTGCAGCGCGTGCCGTGTGAGCACGGTCGTCGAGTAGTCGGAGGGGGCAGAGCCGTGCCGGACGAGGCGGCCGCCGAGGTTGAGGGTGTAGTCGTAGTAGCTCTCCTCGGGGACCGAGTCCATTGTCGCCCAGGTGTCCCAGCCCGGCGGTACGCGATGCTTCCCGAAGATGGTGTAGTCGTTGAGGTACTTGCCGACGAGCGCGGTGCGATAGCCCGCGCCGTGAAGCCACGTCGCGAGCGTCGAGCTGTCGTCGAAGGCCGGGTAGCTGGCCCGCCCGAAGTTCTCGACGACTCCGTGGTGGTGCGCGTACTGGCCGGAGAGGATGCTTGCCCGGGAGGGGCAGCACTCGGAGGTCGTGACGTGGAACTCGGTGAAGGTGACCCCGTCGCTCGCCAGCAGACGTCTCGCGTTGCGCATGGTCGGCTGCGCGTCGTAGCGTTCGTCGTCGCTGAGGATCAGGACGACGTTCCACCGCTCGTGCGCCGCCGCCGGCGACGACGTGCCGCCCGCAGCGGTCAGGGCGAGTGCCGACACGGCAACGGCGACGAGGCAGGCCAGAGATCGCCCGAGCATCGTGCGGGCCCGGCGACCTGCTTCGCGACCGCTCACGCGTTCAGCATCTCACGCCGGCCGCCGGCGGCGGCAGTCATCCGTCCGCCCGGGGACGGAGCCGCCGTCGCGGTCAGCCCGGACGGGGTGCGAGCGGCTCCGGCGGCCGGGGCGGCTTCCTGAAATCGAAGTCGCGCACCAGGCTGCCGAGCCCTGCTGCCCGTTCGGGCACGCTCGGCCGCGAGTCGGGGCGTCCGTCCGTGCGCGGGTCGATCCGGGCGCCGCCGAGGAAGTCGTCCTCGATGAAGGCGAGGTACGCGTCGAAGCTCAGGGTCTGATGATCGACGTACCCACGCCGCGCGTAGGCGCTGATCACGAGCGCCGGCACGCGAATCCCGTAGCGGCGGCCGCCGACGACAGGCGGGCGGACGTGATCGTAGAACCCGCCCCAGTCGTCCCAGGCGAGGAAGATCGCCGTGCTGTTCCAGTCCGGGCCGCGCATGACCGCGTCGACGAGCCTCGTCACCCATGCCTGCCCGTCGCTGACGAGCGACGGCGGGTGCTCGCTGTCATGGCCGTTCGGCACGACCCAGGAGACGGCGGGGAGCGATCCTTCTCGGGCAGAGCGGACGAAGTCGCTGACGGGCCGAATGTTCCCGAGCTGGCCGTCCTCGTGCACCGTGGTGAAGTACGGAAGCGGGTTCCAGATCCCCGGGGTGCGCGGGCCCTGGAACCGGAAGGGGCAGCGGAGCGCGTCGTCGACCTCGCAATCCGGCTCGGAGCCCCGGGCGACGTAGTACGACCAGCTGACGCCGTGCTTGTGGAGGAGGTACGTGAGGTCGGTCCACGCGTAGTACGCCGGAGGCGGACCGTTCGACGTCCCGGGCGCGTGGTGCAACAGCGGAAGCGCGGGCCGTGCGATCTCGGTCTTGCACGTCAGGGGGCGGTGGGCACCCGCGCATCGGGCCGACCAGCCGGACACGAGTGCGAGATGTGTGGGCAGGCTCCAGCCGAGATTCGACGCGAACATGTGATCCTGGAGCACGTACGACCGCGCGAGCCGCCAGTAGTTCGGGATCTCGCGCGCGTCGTGATACCCCATCACGTCCGTCGTGGTCGGCCTCTGGCAGCGGCGGTCGTCGGGCCGGCGCGCGCAGAGCCGGGCCCGCGGCGCCAGCACCGCGGCGACAAAGCCGTTCATCCGCCCGCCGGCGATGTCCGTCGCAGCAGCGTCCGGCCCGTGCGGCCCGCCGGTGTTCCGGTCGCTCGCGTCGTGGTAGGGACGCCTGCAGCCCCCCGCCAGGGGATCGGGTGCGCAGAGGCTCGGCTGCCCGGCGCGCATGGGGATGCCGTCGGCGCCGGGGTAGGTGCCGAAGTACGAGTCGAACGAGCGGTTCTCCTGCATGATCACCACGACGTGGCGGATCTTGTGGATGCCCGAGAGCGGCGGCGCCGCGGGGGCCGAGCCGATCGTCGTGTACCCCGCGCCGGCCGCTGCTGCAAGCGCGACGAGGGCGGTGGCGAACATCCGTTTCCGGGGTCTCGCCGGCCTCATCGCCACGACACTACAGCGACGGGCCTGACCATCGCCTGAACGCCTCGGACGAGCGCAGGAATCGGCCGCGCAGTCGACGCGGACGTCAGCCGATCTCCCACGTGTCTCCGGCGTGCAGCAGCGCCGTGAGGTCGCCCTCGCCCCGCTGCTCCTTCGCGAGGCGGATCTGAGCAGCAACCTCCTCGTCGTAGACCGGGCGCTGCACGTCGCGGAAGACGCCGAGTGGAACGGCGCCGACGGTGCCGTAGGTGAGGCGGGCGAGCGCAAACGCGACGCTCGGCTCGACGTGGCCGGGGTCGTGCACGAGCAGCCCGCCGGCAGAGGCGTCGACGATCTCGGCGGAGCCGTCCTCGCCGATGCGGACGCCCTTGTCACCCCAGCACACCTCCTCGCCGGCGCGGAGATACAGCCGGTTCTCCTTCTGGTCGCGCACGAAGTCGAAGGCGCCGTCGTTGTAGATGTTGCAGTTCTGCAGTACCTCCACGAACGAGGCGCCGCGATGCGCCGCGGCGGCGCGCAGGACCTCCGTGAGCTCCTTCTTGTCGGTGTCGATGGCGCGGCCGACGAACGTCGCCTCGGCGCCGATCGCCACGCTGAGCGGGTTGAACGGCTGGTCGACCGAGCCCATCGGCGTGGACTTCGTCACCTTGCCGCGCTCGGAGGTCGGCGAGTATTGCCCCTTCGTGAGCCCGTAGATCTGGTTGTTGAGCATCAGGATCGTCAGGTTGACGTTGCGGCGGAGGGCGTGGATCAGGTGGTTGCCGCCGATCGAGAGCATGTCGCCGTCGCCGCCGATCACCCACACCGACAGGTCGGGGCGTGCCGTGGCGAGACCCGTCGCGATCGCCGGGGCGCGGCCGTGGATCGAGTGCACCCCGTACGTCTCCATGTAGTACGGGAAGCGGGCCGCGCAGCCGATCCCGGACACGAAGACGATGCGCTCCCTGGGAATGCCGAGCTCAGGCATGAAGCCCTGGACGGCGTTGAGGATCGCGTAGTCGCCGCAGCCCGGGCACCAGCGGACTTCCTGGTCGGACTTGAAGTCCTTCGCGGTCAACTGGACGAGGTCGCCGTTGCCGCCGCTCATCGCTCGTTACCCCGTTTGAAATTGCCGGTCGCCTTCGCGAGCACCAGCTGCTCGGCCTGTTCGTCCGTCGCACGTTCGAGCCCGTCGATCACCTTGCGGGCGCCGGCACCCGCGAGCGCCACCACCTGCCGCCCGTTCCAGGAGACGAGCACCCGCTCGTCCCGCGTCACGACCGCCGAGAACGTCATGCGTCCACCATCGCCGTGATCGCGTCGGCGAGCTCGCTCGAGCGGAACGGCAGCCCCCGCACGCGGTTGTAGCCGACCGCGTCGACGAGGAACTCCGCGCGGACCAGCTGCAGCAGCTGGCCGGTGTTCATCTCGGGGATCAGCACCTTCTCGTAGCCGCGCACGACGTCCCCGGTGTTGCGCGGGAACGGGTTCAGGTGATGCAAGTGGGCGCGCGCCACGCTCTTGCCGTCGCGGCGCACCCGGCGTACCGCGGCGCCGATCGGCCCGTAGGTGGAGCCCCAGCCGAGCACGAGGGTCGTCGCGTCGCCGTCCGGATCGTCGACCTCGAGCAGCGGAATGTCGGCGGCGATGTTCGCCACCTTCTGCGCCCGCAGGCGCACCATCTGGTCGTGGTTGTCCGGGTCGTAGGAGATCGCCCCGGTCACGTCCGCCTTCTCGAGGCCGCCGATGCGGTGCTCGAGCCCGGGCGTGCCGGGCGGCGCCCACGGCCGCGCCAGCGTGACGGGATCCCGCTTGTAGGGATGGAAGCGGTCTCCGTCGTTCGGCTCGGTGGCAAAGGTGGTGGAGATGTCGGGCAACCCGGCGACGTCGGGGATCAGCCACGGCTCCGAGCCGTTCGCGAGATACGCGTCCGACAGCAGGTAGACGGGCGTCCGGTACTTGAGCGCGATACGGGCAGCCTCGATGGCAGCGTGGAAGCATTGGGAGGGGCTCGACGCCGCCACCACGGGGACCGGGCTCTCGCCGTTGCGGCCGTGCAGCACCATCAACAGGTCGGCCTGCTCGGGCTTCGTCGGCATCCCGGTGGAGGGGCCGGCGCGCTGGATGTCGAGGATCAGCAGCGGCAGCTCGAGCATCACTCCGAGCCCGACCGTCTCGGCCTTCAGCACGATGCCGGGGCCTGCCGAGGTGGTGACGCCGAGGGCGCCACCGAACGAGGCGCCGAGGGCGGCGCCACAGGCTGCGATCTCGTCCTCCGCCTGGAAGGTGGAGACGCCGAAGCTCTTGTGGCGTGCGAGCTCCTCCAGGATCGACGACGCCGGCGTGATCGGATAGGCGCCGAGGAAGAGCGGCAGCCCCGACAGCTTCGACGCCGCGATCAGCCCGTAGGCGATGGCGGTGTTGCCGGTGATCTGCCGGTAGCGCCCGGGCGTCAGCTTCGCCGGCGCGATCTCGTAGGAGACGGCGAAGTCCTCCGAGGTCTCGCCGTAGTTGTAGCCCGCCTTGAACGCCTTCGTGTTGGCCTCGGCGATCGAGGGGCGCTTCCCGAACTTGTCGTCGATGAACGCGAGCGTCCCGTCGGTCGGCCGGTGGTAGAGCCAGCACATGAGGCCGAGCGCACAGAAGTTCTTCGAGCGCTCCGCCTCGCGCGAGGTGATGCCCTCCACGTCTTTCAGCGCCTCCACGGTCATCGACGTGAGCGCCACCTGATGGACGTGGAAGCGGTCGAGCGAGCCGTCTGCGAGCGGGTTGGACGCGTAGCCCGCCTTCTGCAGGTTGCGGTCGTTGAACGCGTCGGTGTTGACGATCAGCATCCCGCCTGCCGGCAGATCCGCGACGTTCGCCTTCAGCGCCGCGGGGTTCATCGCGACGAGGACGTTGGGCTGGTCTCCCGGCGTGAGGATGTCGTGGTCTGCGAAGTGCACCTGAAACCCCGACACCCCGGGCAGCGAGCCGGCCGGCGCCCGGATCTCGGCAGGGAAGTCCGGGAACGTCGCCAGGTCGTTGCCCAGCAGGGCGGTCTCGCTCGTGAAGCGGTCACCTGTGAGCTGCATTCCGTCGCCGGAGTCGCCCGCGAACCGGATGATCACGCGATCGAGTTGCTCGACCGGCTTGCTCATGGGGCCACTGTACCTGCGGGCAGTGTCATGTCACCGATTCACCGCGCGGCCCGGAGCGGCCGCCGCAAGGGAGACCAAACAGCCGCGGTCGGACGTCACTCCGAGCGGCGACGCACGATCGTAAGGCCCCACGCGGCGCCGGAGGCGAAGAGCTCGTCGGGATCGACCTCGCCGAGCCAGCCGAGGAAATGCCGCTCGGGGTCGGCCTCGGTCGAGCCCATCACCGCGGGCCGCTCGTCCGGGTGCGCGGCTGGCGCTCCGGCGGCGAGCTCCTCGAGACGCCGCTCGGCCTCCTCGGCCGCGGGCCCTTCTGCATAGCCCTTTCCCATAGGTGCATTGTGCGCCTCGAGGCGCAGTCACGCGAGGCGCCCGGCGAGGATGAGCGAGCGCGTCGCGTGCAGGCAGCGGGCGCCTGTCTCGTCGAGCTACCGCCGTCGCATCCCGTGGAAGAACGGCACGGCAGCAGCGACGAGGAAGGCGATCTCGCCTACCGTGCAGGCGACGGTAGCCGGTGAGCCGGCGGCGAGAGCCTGCGTGCGAACGATCTCGAGCGCGAGCGCGCAGGCGACGAGCAGGGCGGCAACCCTGAAGAGGCCGATGCGCTCGACAAGCGCCTTCACGACCACTCCTCGTCCGGCAGCCCGCCCCCGAGGGCGGCGCCGGCCAGGGCGAAGACGACGTAGGCGATCCAGTGGATCCCGATCACGTCGGTCTGCAGCCCGATCGCGAGGACCGCGGCCCAGGCAGCCGTCAGCCACGCCGAGCGGGCCCAGAGGCCGGCGAGCACCGCCAGCAGCCAGGCAGCGAAGACGGCCATGCCGGCGAGGCCGGCGTCGACGCCGATCTCGGTGTATGTCGACTCGCCCGCGATCACCGTGACACCCGTGCGCGCCGCGTTGACGCCGGCGTTTCCGAGCCCGTAGCCCTGTGGGTGGCGGACGACGGCCTCGATCCCGTCACGCAGGTTCCGCAGGTGGCTCGTTGTGGAAGCGTCTCCGCCGCCGAGCGGGTCGGCGTCGACGCCCGGATGCGCCTGCCCCTGCTCGCGCAGGAGCTCGAGCTCTTGTGTCGTGTAGCTCGTCGACGGCCCGATGTGCGGGAAGGCCTTGACGAAGCCGACGCCGATGACGAGTGAGGCCGTGGCGAGAGCCACGGGCACCCACCGGCGCTGCGCCACCGCCAGCACGACGAGCCCGCCCGCGAGGGCGAGGAAGGCGGCCCGCGTGTGCGTCCAGAGCAGCCCGGCAGAGGCGATGCCGGCCGCGGCCACCGTGAGGCGGGTCGGCCGCCGGGCCGCGAGATAGAGCAGCACGACGACGAGGAGGTACGCGGTGGCGAGCGGGCTGAGGAACGTGGAGACGAGCCGTCGCACCGGGTTCTGCTCGTCCCCGGTGTTCAACACCCAGTTCTCGGGAAGCCCGGAGAGCCCCCGGTAGGTGAGCCCGAGCTGCTCGGCGAACCAGTCCGGCACCCCGGACTCGCGCCACCACTGCAGCGGGACGAGGTAGACGTCGATCAGGCCCCAGCCGGAGAGCGCGATCGCTGTGCCGACAAGCGCCAGGGAGACGCGCCGCCACTCCCGCGTCGAGAGCACGAGCAGCCGGCCCAGGAAGTAGGCGCCGACCGGGAGCAGGTCGTGGCGGAGGGCGAAGAGCCGTCCGCGTGCGGTCGCCTCGCCGCCGAGCCACGACTGCGGCAGCAGCCAGTAGAGCACCACGATCGCGGCGAAGGCCAGCGCGAGCCGGTCGGCCCGCAGCGAGAGCGGCACCGTCCTCGCCCCCCACAGCACCACGCCGAGAACGGTCACGAGCAGAACGTCCTTCCAGGCCGCCACCACGTCCAGCGTGCTGCCACGCACGCCGAGGTCCCACAGCTCCGCCATCACGAGGTTGTGCAGCGCGAGCCCGACGACGAAGACGACGAGCGCGACGCGGGGCAACGAGCGAGTCATGCGATTGCGACCAGGGTCAGGCCCAGGTTGACGATCCGCACGGGAACCGGGAAGAGGGAGCGCAGGTCGCCGGGACCGAGCAGGTGGTTCTCCTTGGCGAAGCCCTTGCCGGCCAGGTCGTAGGCGCGATGAGCGGCGCCGTCGGGCAGCCAGTGCACGAACGGCAGCCGGGTGTGCACCTCGAGCGGGAACCACCGGTTCGGCGTCGTCAGGAAGACGTGCCGCCCCACGCGCAACGCCTCGCGCACGAAGGCCTGCTGGCGCTCGCGGCCGCCGACGTGCTCGATCACCGCATTCGAGAAGACGATGTCGAACGCGTCGTCGGGGAACGGGAGGGCGCACGCGTCACCCTGGACGTAGCGAACCTCCGGGTAGCGCTCGCGGAAGCGCGTGCCGTCGTGGAGGCCCAGCGCTGTGACCTGCGCCGGCCACGGGTAGTGCTCCTCGAAGAAGTTGTGGGTGGAGCAGCCCGCCTCGCCACCCGCACCGCCGAAGCCGATCTCGTCGGCACCGACGTCGAGCACCGTGGTCGCAGCCGTGGGGTGCAGCTCGTCGAAGAGCAGCCGCAGCTTGCGGCGGCGGGAGCGCAGCGAGACGGCGTCGACGAGCCTCATCAACGGGCGACGGTAGCGGCCGGGACGGGCGGCATGTACCGCGCGAGGCCGAAGCAGCAGCGCGGGCTCGAGAGCCACGGGCGCCGGTGGACGCGATACGGTCGGTGCCCGTGGTCGCAGACGTCGTCACCCCGAGCGGCCCGTACCGGCTCCGCCTGATGGCCCGTGGCGGCCGCTGGACGGCGCCGCTCCCTGGCGGAGATACGGCCGAGGCGTGGCAGCGGCCGGACGGCCGGGTGGTGATCCGGGCCGGCTCGGAGGCTGGTCTCGCTCGAGCCTGCTTCATGCTCGCGCTCGCCGACGACACGACCGAGTTCCACCGCCGCTTCGCCCGCGACGCGCTGATCGGCGCCTCGGCCCGGGCGCTCGCCGGCTACCGCCCGTTACGCCTGGCGACGGTGGCGCACGCGGCACTGCGCGCCGTGGCCGGCCAGCTCGTCGAGTCGTCGCTCGCACGCTCGATCGAGCGCTCGGTGCTGCGCGCTTGCGGCGAGCGCGCAGCCTCCCAGGCGGCCCTCGCCCGCCTCTCCCCGGCCGAGTTGCGCCGCTGCGGCCTCGCCACCCACCGCGCCTCGACACTCGTGCGCCTGATGCGCGGCGGCGACCTCGAGCGGCTCCGCGACCACCCGACGCGCACGGTGCGCGCCCGCCTCGAGCGGGAGCGCGGCGTCGGCCCCTGGTCCGTCGGTGTGATCGCTCTCGAGGGGCTCGGCCGCTACGACCACGGCGTGGTCGGCGACCTCGGCCTCGTCAAGCTGGTCTCCGCTCTGCGCGGCCGCTGGGTCGACGAAGCCGAGACGGCGGAGCTGCTCGCCCCCTACGGCGAGTGGCAGGGCCTCGCGGGGGAGGTACTGCTGCTCGGCTGGTCGCGAGGGCTCGTGCCCGGCGCCGACCCGGACGTGGCGCGCCACACCCGCCTGCGCACGCGCCGCGCGGCGTAGCGGCGCGCCGGGCACGGCCCTCCAGGTGCAGGCCGGGCGCGGCCGGGCCCTTACACTGTGCCCATGGTGAACGAGCGGAAGATCGCGGTGCTGGGTGCGGGCAAGATCGGCGAAGCGCTGATCAGCGGCCTGCTCTCGTCCGGCTGGCGCACCCCGCAGGACATCGTCGCCTCCAGCAGGCGGGCGGAGCGCGTGGAACAGCTCGCCGAGCGCTACGGGATCGTCGCGACGGCGTCGAACGGGGAGGCCGCGAGCGGCGCGGCTCTCGTCGTGCTGGCGGTCAAGCCGCAGGACATCGAGAACCTGCTCGGCGAGATCGGCCCGCTGATCGCCCCGGACCAGACCGTGCTCTCCGTCGCAGCCGCGATCCCGACGTCGCTGATCGAGCGTCATCTCGCCGCCGGCGTCCCCGTCGTGCGCGCGATGCCGAACACCCCGTCGGTCGTCCACGAAGGTGTGGCGGGCCTGTGCGCCGGCGCCCACGCCGACGACGCGCACGTCACGCTCGCCGAGGAGGCGCTCGCCCACCTCGGCGCGGTCGTGCGCGTGCCGGAGAAGCTGATGGACGCCGTCACCGCCGTCTCCGGCTCGGGGCCTGCCTACTTCGCGCTGCTCGCCGAGGCGATGATCGAGGCCGGCTTGCTGCTCGGGCTCTCGCGCGAGATCTCCACCCAGCTCGTCGTCCAGACGATGCTCGGCACGGCGAAGCAGATGCGCGACCAGAAGATGCACCCCGTCGAGCTGCGCGAGATGGTCACCTCGCCCGGCGGCACCACGATCGCCGCCATTCGCGAGCTCGAGGTGGCAGGCGTGCGGGCCGCCTTCCTGAACGCGATCCAGGCTGCGATGGTGCGGGCGCGCGAGCTCGCCGCCGGCGACCCGTAACGGTTCCTGCTGACAACGATCTTCGCGTGTGTGACGATGCCGCGCGGAGGCCGGCGGGCGGCGCCGGCCTCCGGCTTTCGTGCCTCGGCCGGCCGCTGCCCGCGGGATTGATCGAACGGTCAGTCAACGAGTATCCTGGCGGCCATGGCACGTGCTCTCCGCGAGGTGGTCTTCGTCGACGGCCTCCGCACCGCGTTCGGCAAGGCCGGCCCCGGCGGCTGGTTCTGGAAGACGCGCGCAGACGACATGGCGGTGAAGGCCGTGCGCGAGTTGTTGCGCCGAAACCCGAACGTTCCGGCCGGGCGCATCGGCGACGTGATCTTCGCCGCCACCGCCCAGGTGGGCGACCAGGGGCTCACCCTCGGTCGTGACATCGGCTTGCTCGCGGGCCTGCCCCACTCCGTGCCCGGCTTCGCGGTCGATCGCATGTGCGCCGGTGCGCTCACGGCCACCACGGCCGGTGCCGGCGAGATCGCCATGGGTGCCGCCGACCTCGTGCTCGTCGGCGGCGTGGAGCACATGGGCCACCACCCCATGGGCGAGGAGGTCGACTTCAACCCGCGCTTCGTGAGCGAGCGCTTGATCGACGCGAGCGCCGCCACGATGGGGCAGACCGCGGAGAACCTGCACGACGTCTACCCGCAGCTGACCAAGACTGCGGCGGACGCCTACGCAGCAGCGTCCCAGCGCAAGGCAGCAGCCGCGTGGGCGGACCCGGACGGCGTGATGGCGAGCACCGTCGTTCCGATGAGCGTCTTCACCGACGAGGGCTGGACCGTCGCCGACCGTGACCAGTTCCTGCGCCCCGACACGACAGTCGAGGGGCTCGCTTCGCTGCGCACGCCGTTCCGTCCGGGAGGGCGCGTCACCGCAGGCAACTCGGCCGGGCTGACCGACGGGGCCACGGCCGGGCTCCTCGCGGCGGCAGAGGTCGCGGCCGAGCTCGGGCTCGAGCCGTCAATGCGCCTCGTCGCGTTCGCCTACGCGGGCGTCGAGCCGCACCTGATGGGGATCGGGCCGGTGCCGGCGACAGAGCGGGCGCTCGCGCAGGCGGGCATCACGATCGACGACGTCGGATTGTTCGAGCTGAACGAGCCGTTCGCCGTGCAGGTGCTCACATGGTGTGACGGCATGGGAGTCGCGCCCGACGACCCGCGCCTGAACCCGTACGGCGGCGCGATCGCCTGTGGCCACCCGCTGGCAGCGACGGGCGTGCGCCTGATGGCGCAACTCGCCTACGAGCTCGAACGCCGCCCGGACGTCCGCTACGGGCTGACCGCCCTCTGCATCGGCATGGGCATGGGAGCCGCGATCCTCTGGGAGAACCTGCGCCATGGATGACGCCCGCATTGCCTGACTCTCCGACCCGCTTCCACCTGCAGCGCATCGACACCCGCCTCGGGCCGGTGGCGCTCGTGACGATGGACAACGGCGAGGACTGGCAGCAGCCGAACGTCTTCGGGCGGGCAGCACTGGAGTCGCTGCACGACCTGCTCCCTCGCCTGCGCACGCCCGACTGGCAAGGGCTCGTGCTCACCGGCAAGCCGTTCGTGTTCGCCGCCGGAGCCGACCTGACGGAGTTCCCCCAGATGACGGACCCGGAGCTCGCCCGACTCGCGGGCAAGGCGGGGCACGACGCGTTCGGCGCGATCCGCGAGCTGCCCTACCGGACGCTCGCCGCCGTCAACGGCGCGGCGGTCGGGGGCGGGCTCGAGATCGCCCTGCACTGCGACTTCCGCACGATCGCCCGCTCGGTGCGCCACGTGGGCTTCCCCGAGGTGTTCCTCGGCATCATCCCCGGCTGGGGTGGTACCCAGCTCGCCCCGCGACTCGTCGGTACCGCCAGGGCGGTCGAGCTCGTCGTCTCCAACCCGCTGAAGCAGAACCGGCTGATCGACGCGGCTACGGCGGTCGAGATCGGTCTCGCCGACGAGCTGCTCGACGACGTCGAGTTCCTGGACGACTCGATCGCGTGGCTTCTCCGCGCCATCGAGGAAGGGCGGCAGCCGCGGCCCGAGGCCGACCGCTCGGACGCCCCGGAGGTGTGCCGCAAGGCGCGCTTCGGCGTCGACGACGCGGTGCACGGCACCGCCCTCGCCCCCTACCGCGCACTCGACCTGATCGCCGCGACCGCCCACTCCACGGTGGAGGAAGGCTACCGCGCGGAGGAGGACGCGCTCGCGGACCTGCTCCCGGGCCCGCAGGCGCAGGCCGGCGTCTACGCCTACGACCTCGTCGAGCGGCGCGTCAAGCGCGGCGTCGGCATCCCCGACGCCAGGCCGCGCCGCGTCGAGCGGGTGGGCGTCGTCGGCGCCGGCCTGATGGCCACCCAGCTCGCGACCCTGTTCCTGCGACGCCTCGAGACCCCCATCGTGATCACCGACGTCGACCCCGACCGGGTCGAACAGGCCGTCGCCTCGATCCGAGCCGACCTCGAGAAGCAGGTCACCCGGGGCAGGCTGGCGGAGAGCAAGGCGCGCTTCCTCGGCTCGATCGTGACAGGCGGCGGCGACACCGGCGCGTACGCCGGGTGCGACCTCGTGCTCGAGGCGGTCTTCGAGGAACTGTCGGTGAAGCGGGAGGTGCTCGGCGGCCTCGAGCAGGTCGTCTCCGCCGAATGCCTGCTGGTCACGAACACCTCGTCGCTCTCGGTCACAGCCATGGGCGAGGGGCTCCGGCACCCCGAGCGCGTCGTCGGCATGCACTTCTTCAACCCGGTTGCGGTGCTGCCGCTCGTCGAGCTCGTGCGTACGCCCGCCACCGACGACGTGACGCTGGCGACGGCCTGGGCCGTGACGAAGAAGCTCGGCAAGCGCGGTGTGCTCGTCAAGGACGCACCCGCGTTCGTCGTCAACCGCCTGCTGACGCGCCAGTCGAGCGTGATCATGCAGGCCCTCGAGCACGGCAACACGATCGAGGAGACCGACGAGGCTGCGCTGCGGCTCGGGATCCCGATGCCGCCCTCCGCCCTGCTCGCCATGGTCGGGCCGCGGGTCGCGAACCACGTCCTGCACACGCTTCATGACGCCTTCCCGGACCGGTATCCGCTCTCGCCGACGCTCGAGAGCTTCGCGAGCGGCGAGATGGACATCGTGATCACCGGCGAGGGTCGCAAGACCGTCGACGAGATTCACGCCGCGATCCTGGAGGCGTTGGCGGACGAGTGCCGCCACCTGCTCGACGAAGGCGTCGTCGCCTCCGCCGCCGAGATCGACGCCTGCCTCATCCTCGGCGCCGGCTTCCCCTTCTTCCGCGGCGGCCTGACGCCCTACCTGGACGCCGAGGGAGTGTCACAGCGCGTCACCGGCAAGGCTTTACGGACGTAGGAGGCGGGCTCGGTGGACGCGAGACGCTCATGGAAAACCGTCCGCCGTCCGATGAATTGAGGTACTCTCTGGCCAGCGCCGCTCCCCAGCTTCGAGACGCGAGCGTGCGCTGAGACCTCAGGAGCAGCACCGCACAGTGTGCTGCGCACATGCACGAAGCGATACTGAACCCGACACTCACGTCGGAGCCGGCCGAAGGCTTGGAAGCCGCCGCGCTCCGCGCTCAAGCCTGGTACGGCGAGCCGTTCGTGCACGCCGGCGAGGATCCCGTTGCCGCGCTCGCACCCGGCACGGCGCGCCGCAGCGCACTCGATGACGCAATCGTCGAGATCGAGGCGGGCCAGCGCACACCCTCGAGCCGGTGGCGCGTCCGCTACGGGCTGATGCTGGGGCTGGAGCGCGTGCTCGCCTCGCCGAAGCCGCAGACGGCGGCAGGCACCGATCTGCGGCGGCACCAGATAGACGCCCTCGCGGGCATGCTCACCGAGCTGATCGCCGCGAACCAGCGCGCCGCGGAGGAGAACGGGAACAGCAACGGGGGCCTCGCAGACGGCGCGGAGATCGAGCAGGCCGAGCTCGAGGAGGAGGACGACGACTTCGACGGCGGCGTGATCGACGACGAGCCCGAAGAGTCCTTCACCGGCAGCGATCCGGGAGCCGTGCGCCGATACCGCTTCCGTCACCCGACCGCCTCCGGCAAGACGATCGCCGCCGCCGGCTTCGTGGAAGCAGCGCGCAACCTGGGCATCCTCATCCTGACCCATCGGCGCCTGCTCGTCTCCCAGTTCCAGCGCGACCTCACGACGGAGGGCTACGCCGATCGCTTCACGGATGCCATCGACCGCGGTCACGACCCGCTACGACAGGACCCGATCACGATTCAGACGTACGCCTGGTTCGCGCGGCACGCAGACGAGATCTCCCGCACCGCATACCAGCTCGTGATTTGCGACGAGGCGCACACGGCGCTGGGCGAGAAGACGAGCGCCGCGATCCGCTCCTTCAGCGAGCCCGTCTACATCGGCATGACCGCGACGGAGCAGCTGATCGCGAAGCAGGTCTCCGACGTCTTCCCTGCCTCCGTCGACGACCTGCCACTCGCCGACGCCGCGCGGCGCGGGCTGATCGCGCCGCTGCGCTGCCTGCGCGTGCCTCCCGCCGCGGCGATCAACTCCGTCCCGATCGTCGGCGGAGACTTCGAGGAGCGCGCACTCGCCGCGGCCCTCGACCACGAGGCGCTCAACCAAGCCGCAGCCAGCCTCTACCGCGACCGCTTCGACACGACGCCCGGCATCGTCTACGCAGCCGGCGTCGACCATGCCTACAACCTCGCGCAGGAGTTCCGCGCCACCGGCCTCAAGGCCGAGGCGGTCTCCGGACGCACGCCGCCGGTCAAGCTCGCGGAGACGCTCGCGGCCTACGAGCGCGGCGAGATCAACGTGCTGATCAACGCCCAGCTGCTGGCAGAGGGCTGGAACTCGCCGCGGGCAACGGTGTGCTTCCACCTCGCACCGACCGCGTCACGTCGCGTGTACCAGCAGCGGATCGGCCGCATCATGCGCATGCACCCGCGCAAAGAGGCAGGCATCGTCGTCGATTTCGTCACCAAGGGCTCGACGCACAACGACCGTGTGATCTCCCTGCACTCGCTGCTCGACGCCGACTTCTACCGGGAGGGCGCGCGTGTCACGCCCGCTCCGCGGCGGCGGCAACAGCGCCGCGCCCGCCGCCGCCTGTCGCCGGCACCGTGGCTCGTCCCGGTGACGCCGGACGTTGCACGTCGCCTGCTCGTGATCCAGCGCGAGTGGCAGCGCATCGACCCGAAGTTCCTCGACGACGACGAGCAGCGCTTCTGGGCGACGATCGCCGGCCGGCAGATCCGCTTCGACCAGCGCGCGGATTTTGCCCGCAAGTTCACGGAGGGGCGCGCCGGCAAGGGTGCGCTGGAGACGTTCCTCTCCGTCTGCGCCGCGGAGAACCCGAACCGGCGGCTGCGCCTGACCGCGCTCGCCGACCGCGTCGCGACCCCGGTCGAGCGGGCCGACTTCGACGACCTCGTCACGCTGATCACCCAGGCGCCGCCGTGGGAGAAGGACCGGGCGATCGGGGTTCGCACGCTGCTGCGGGCGGTGGGCGAAGGGAAGGCGAATGCGCCCGATCAGATTCTCGCCCGCTGGACGTGGAAGCTCGCACGCGCCACGCGCAAGATCCAGGATCGCCGGGCCAGCCAGGAGTTCCCCGAGGCGAAGCGGCTGCTCGGTGCCGTCGCGAACTCCCGCGGCCACCGGCACGAGGAGAACGTCGCCCGGCTCGTCCAGGTCGCGAAGGCTCTACCGCTGGCGGTCGGTGCGGCGCTGCTCGCCTCGGCCGAGGGTTACACCCCGCGCGCGAACGGCCTGCTCGACAGCGCCCGGGAGGAGCTCGGCGAGATCCGTGAGCTCGCCACCGTGCTGGCCGACAACCTGCCGGCGCCGAAGGCGCCGGCTCGGAAGTCGCGACGACGGCGGAAGAAGCGTCGGCCCACGGGTCAGCCGGAGCCCGGCCAGCCCGTGACGGAGCAGACCGGGAGCAGCACGCCGGAGGAGCCGTCGCCCGACGGCGACGGGAACCGTCCGGCAGCCACGGAGGCGGCCGAGCCCGATCCGGCGCGCGAGGAGTCGGCCGCGTAGAGCTAGAGGTTTGATGTGGGTTAGGAGTGCGGCTGGGGCCGTTCTGCACGCTGGGCCGCATCCAGACGTGCTTCTAACCCACATCAAGCCTCTAGGTGCCGCCCGGGTCTCCGGGCGGCTGCTCCCGCTCGCGCAGGAAGCGGGTCAGCTCGGCCGCGAGCGATTCGCCGGTCGGCAGCTCGCCCTCGTCGACCAGCTCTCCCATCGTGTCGGCGCGGCGCTCGAGGTCGGCCACGTATGCCGCCGTCTCGGGGTCGGAAGCGACTGCTTCGCTCACCTGCTCCGCGTACGTCTTCTCGGCCTCGAGCAGCTCCGTCACGTCGATCCGTAGGTCGAGCAGCCCGCCGAGCCGCTCGCACAGAGCCCGAGCGGCACGAGGGCTGGGCGCGAGGGAGACATAGTGCGGGACGGCCGACCACAGGCTGACGGACGGTAGCCCCGCCACCCGGCACGCGTCGTGCAGCACACCGACGATCCCGGTGGGCCCCTCGTAGCGGGAGTGCTGCAGCCCCAGCTCCTCCACGAGCGACGGGTCGCTCGCGGCACCGGTGACCGGGGCCGGCCGTGTGTGCGGCACGTCGGCGAGCAGAGCACCGAGCGTGACGACGAGCTCGACACCGAGCTCCCGGGCCAGCCCGACGACGAGCTCCGTGAAGGTGCGCCAGCGATAGCTCGGCTCCACCCCGATCAGCAGCACCGCGTCGCGGTCGGCGCCCGTGATGGCGCCGGCGTGGAAGACGTTCTCGGGCCACTCGATGCGGCGTGTCATCCCCTCGTCGAGCGAGACGAGGGGTCGCGTCGTCTGGAAGTCGACGAACCCCTCCGGATCGATGTCGGCGAAACGGTGGGCCTGCCAGAGACGCGTCAGGTACCCGGCGGCGAGCGACGCCGCCTGGCCACCATCGTTCCAGCCCCGGAAGGCTGCGATCAGGACGGGGCGTCTGAGCGTCGGCCGCTCGGCGATCCGCAGCTCGTTCTCCACCCTCGGAGCTTACTCGCCCGCTCTCACGTGGGCACCCCGGCCGGCCGAAGGGACGTCGTCTACGGACCGGGAGGCGAGTGGAGTCGGTGGCCGCCAGAGGGCGTAGGCGACGAACACGGTGAGGATCCAGATCGTGGCCGCCAGTGCGACGTGTGCCAGCACGAGACCCCACGGCAGCGCATTCCGGTACTGCACCTCACCGAGCACCATCTGGGCGAGCAGCACGAACAGGAGCGCCAGCGCGGCCTTCGCGATCCCCGGATATCTGCGCCGAAGGCGCACGAGATACCCGCCCACGAAGAGCAGGACGATGCCGTAGACGGCGGTCGCGCGAACGTGGACGTACACCGTGTCGGTGATCGCGAGCCCGAGACGCCGGATGTCCTCGCCCCCCGAATGCGGCCCGGCTGCCGTGGCGACGCTCCCCGTCACCACGAGCACGGCGCACGCTGCGACCCCTATCGCAGCGCCGGCCCGCACGAGGGCCGTGCCGGCGGCCGGTGAGAGGCCCCGATCGGCGCTCCATGCCTCCACGGCCACCACGACCGCGGCGGCGAGCACGAGGAGCGCAAGCAGGAAATGCGACATCACGGCGACCGGGTGCAGGTCGAGGATGACCGTGATCCCACCGAGCGGTATCTGGGCGACGGTGCCGGCGAACGTGAGCAGGGCGAGCAGGCGCACCCTTGGCGGCAACGAGCGCACACGACGCGCTGCGAGCCAGGTGACGAGTGTGAGCAGGATGCCGGCGAGCGCGACCATGCGGTTGCCGAACTCGATCGCGGCGTGGCCACCCTTCTCCGGGTAGGGCCTGTCGCCGCAGAGCGGCCAGTTGTCGCACCCGAGCCCGGACGCGGTCAGGCGAACGAGGGCGCCGCTCGTGACGACGACGTAGAGCACGAACAGGGAGGCCGCGGCGAGCCGGGCGAACTGTCGGGGAGAGAGCTCGCGCGAGCGGTTCCGCACCCGGTCGAGGGCCATGTCCACGCCGCGATTGTACGCCTGCTCAGAGAAGCGCCACACCGTGGCCGGTCTCGATCGACCCGATCCGGTAGAGCTCGAGGCCACGGTCGCCGAACGTCGCTGCAAGCACCGCCGCCTTGGCGGCCGGCAGCGTGACGAGGAGTCCACCGGCCGTCTGAGGATCGTAGGCGAGCGCCTCGTGCGGCGGCGCTGCCGCGCTGTCCACGTGCCGCTCCGCGTACTCGCGGTTGCGGCGGTCACCACCGGTGCGCACTCCTGCGGCGGCCAGGTCGAGCACGCCCGGGAGCGCCGGCAGAGCCGACCCGTCGACGACCACCCGTACGCCGCTGCGTGACGCTACCTCGTGGGCATGACCGAGCAGCCCGAAGCCGGTCACGTCGGTGACGGCGTTCGGCAGGAAGGGCCTCAGGGCGTCCGCGGCATCCCGGTTGAGAGTCTTCATGGAGGTGACGGCCGCGGCGAGGGCGCCGTCCGGCGCCCGGCCGTCGCGGTGCGCCTGCAGCACGAGCCCGGTGCCCAGCGGCTTCGTGAGGAACACGGTGTCGCCCGGGCGCGCTCCGCTCTTCGACCAGATCGCCTGCGGGTGCACGGTGCCGACGACGGCGAGCCCGTACTTGGGCTCGGCGTCGCGGATCGTGTGGCCGCCTGCGAGGATCGCGCCCGCCTCCCGAACCACCGCGTCGGCACCCGCGAGCACGGCGCCGAGCATCTCGATCGGGAGTTCTTCCGGGAACGCGGTCACGGACAGCGCGAGCAGCGGCGTGCCGCCCATGGCGAACACGTCGTTGAGGGCGTTCGTGGCCGCAATGGCACCGTAGTCCCACGGATCGTCGACCACGGGCGGGAAGAAGTCGACGGTGAACACGAGGGCGCGCTCGTCGTCCAGCCGGTACACGGCGGCGTCGTCGGCCGGGTCGAGCCCGACGAGCAGATCGTCCGACGTTGCGGGGACGAGTCCTGCGAGCAACGTCTCGAGCCGGGCCGCCGAATACTTCGCCGCGCAACCGCCGGCCCTGGCGAGCGAGGTGAGAGAGGGCGCGCTGCTCATCGCACCGAGTGTACGGACCGGGTGCACGCCGGCGTGCGATGGTGTTTGATTGCCCGACAAGGCACGAGAGGAGCCGCGCCGTCGGCGGCGAAACAGAGTGCCTCGGAGAGAAGACTTCCCCCCTCCTCTCTCTCCCCTGACGAGCGAAGGTCGCCATCCCCCCTGGCGGCCTTCGCGTTTTTCGTGAGAGGATCGCGGGCGTGAAGTCCGCGCTCGTCACGGGTGGCTCGTCGGGCATCGGCCTCGCGATCGCCCGCATGCTCGCAGACGAGGGCTTCACGCTGACGCTGGCGGCGCGCAGGCTCGAGCGGCTGCAGGCGGCCCGCGACGAGCTCGGCTGCGCCATCGTCCAGGCAGACGTCTCAGCGGAGGGGGACTGCGCCCGCATCGTCGCCGAGCACGTGCGGCAGCACGGCGGGCTCGACGTTCTCGTCAACTCTGCGGGGGTGGGGATCGCCGGGCTGATCGGCGACGCGCAAACCAAGCACTGGGATCTGCAGCAGGGCGTGAACCTGCGCGGCACGTTCCTGGTCTCCCGCGAGGCGTTGCCGCACCTGCGGCGGACGAAGGGCTACGTGGTCAACCTCGCTTCGATCGCGGGCACGTTGCCGACGCCGGGGCTGGCCGGATATGGGGCCGCCAAGGCCGCGGTGATCGCGTTCACCCGCTCGCTCGACCGCGAGGAGGCGGACAGCGGCGTGCGGGTGACGGCCCTCTGCCCCGGCTTCGTCGACACGCCCATGGCGGCCTGGTCGGGCGTGCCGGGCGAGAAGATGATCCAGCCGCAGGACTGCGCGGAGATCGTGCGCGCGCTCCTCAGGCTCTCACCGTACGCCCGCGTTCCCGTGGTCGTGATCGAACGCGCGGGCGGCGACGTCTGAGGCCGATCGCCGGGGTGTCCAGGCAGGGTGGGGAGACGCCGCGCGCTACGTGTCGGGCTCGGCCTCGTCCATGCCCGCGAGCTCGAGCGGGCCTTCCACGTGCGTGAGGCCGGCACGGCCGTAGAGCTCGAGCTTCCCGCGCGAGTCCTGGATGTCGAGCAACCGCATCGTCAGCTGCCCGATGCGGTCGACGGGGCCGAACGAGCTCTCGACGTTCTCCATCGAGAGGCGCTCGGGATGATAGGTCGAGCTGGGGCTCGTCGTGTCGAGGATGGTGTAGTCGTCGCCACGGCGCAGCTCGAGCGTGACCTCGCCGGTGACGGCGAGCCCGAGCCAGCTCTGCAGGCTCTGACGGAGCATCAGGGCCTGCGGGTCGAGCCAGCGGCCCTCGTAGAGCAGGCGGCCGATCCGCCGGCCCATCGTGCGGTAGTTGTCGATCGTGGCCTCGTTGTGGACGGCGTTGACGAGGCGCTCGTAGGCGATCCAGAGCAGGGCCATGCCGGGGGCCTCGTAGATGCCGCGTGACTTCGCCTCGATGATGCGGTTCTCGATCTGGTCGGACATGCCGAGCCCGTGGCGCCCGCCGATCGCATTCGCGGCGATCACGAGCTCGACCCTGTCGTCGTACTCGACGCCGTTCAGCGCCACCGGCCACCCCTCGCGAAACGCGACGCTCACGGTCTCCGTCTCGATCGGCACGGCGGGATCCCAGTGGGCGACGCCCATGATCGGCTCGACGGTGGACATGGGGCGGTCGAGCAGCTCGAGCTCCTTCGCCTCGTGGGTCGCGCCCCAGATGTTCGCGTCGGTCGAGTAGGCCTTCTCGACGGACGAGCGATAAGGCAGGTCACGCTCGAGCAGCCATTCGCTCATCTCTTTCCGGCCTCCGAGCTCCTCGACGAACAGTGCGTCGAGCCATGGCTTGTAGATGCGCAGGTCGGGATTCGCGAGCAGGCCGTAGCGGAAGAAGCGCTCGATGTCGTTGCCCTTGTAGGTCGACCCGTCGCCCCAGATGTCGACTCCGTGCTCGTGCATCGCGTGGACGAGCATCGTTCCCGTGACGGCGCGCCCGAGTGGTGTCGTGTTGAAGTAGGTCTTGCCTGCGCTCGACACGTGGAAGGCGCCGCACTGGAGTGCCACGAGACCCTCGTGCACGAGCTGGGCCCGGCAGTCGACGAGCACTGCCTCCTCGGCGCCGTAGTCGAAGGCGCGCTCGCGCACTCCCGCCATGTCGTGCTCGTCGTACTGGCCCAGGTCGGCGGTGAAGGCGTATGGGATGCCGCCCTTCTCCCTGATCCAGGCGACGGCGACGGAGGTGTCGAGGCCGCCGGAGAACGCGATGCCGATGCGCTCGCCGGCGGGAAGGGAGGTGAGGACTCGGGACACGGTTCGGACAATGTAGAGGCTTGGTGGCGGGGCCGCCGCTACGGTGGCGGCACATGCACTTTCAGCTCGTGACGACGGAAGGGACGCCGGACTTCCTCGACCTGCCGTGGGAGCTGCCGCTCGAGGAGTGGCACTCGGGGCGCATCGTCGAGGTGGCGCGCGGGATCAGCCGGCACGTCGTGCGGTTCGTGCGGTACGAGGGCGCCATCTTCGCGCTCAAGGAGATCAACCCGCGGCTGGCGCGACGCGAGTACGAGCTCCTGCGGGAGCTCGCCGACCACGCGGTGCCGGTGGTCGAGGCCGTCGGCGTCGTCTCGGGCCGGCCGGATGGTCAGGATGCGATCCTCGTCACGCGGCATCTGGAGTTCTCGCTTCCCTACCGCATCCTCTTCTCGGGGCGGGGCGTGCCGAACCTGCGCGAGCATCTGCTCGACGCACTGGCGGAGCTCCTCGTGCGGCTGCACGTGGCGGGCTTCTTCTGGGGCGACTGCTCGCTCTCGAACGCGCTGTTTCGACGCGACGCCGGCGCGCTGTCCGCCTACCTCGTGGATGCGGAGACCGGCGAGGTGCACCCGACGCTGTCGGACGGACAGCGCCTGCACGACCTCGAGATCGCCGAGGAGAACCTCGCCGGGGAGCTCCTCGACGTGGAGGAGTCCGGCCTGCTGCCGCCGGAGACGGACCCGCTCGAGACGGCGGCTGAGGTGCGTCGCCGCTACGAGGCGCTGTGGGCAGAGCTGACGCGAGAGGAGCTGATCGCCCCCGACGAGAGGCACCGCATTCACGAGCGCCTGGACCGACTGCACGAGCTCGGGTACGACACGGAGGAGCTCGAGCTCGTGGCCGAGCCCGGCGGCTACCGGCTGCGCGTCAGCCCGCGCGTGGTCGAACCGGGGCACCACCAGCGCCGGCTGCTCTCGCTCACGGGCCTCGACGTGCAGGAGAACCAGGCGCGCCGCCTGCTCGACGACCTGCTGTCCTTCCGGGAGGAGCTGGAGCGCTCGGCAGGAGGGCAGCTGCCGGACTCGGTGGTGGCGTTCCGCTGGCTCGCGGAGGCGTACGAGCCGGCTCTGGCCCGGATCCCTCCCGAGTTGCGCGGCAAGCTCGAGCCGGCCGAGCTCTACCACCAGCTGCTCGAGCACCGCTGGTTCGTGTCGGAGCAGCTCGGCCGCTGCGCGTCGATGGAGGAGTCGATCGCGAGCTACGTGCCGGGCATCCTCGAGTCGGCCCCCGACGAGCGTGTCCTCCCCGCGGAGGCGTAAGCCTGAGGCCGCCGCGGAGGACCGCGGTAGGCGACGCTGCAGCCCTGACGCCTACGACGCGAGCAAGTCTCGATCGTCGACGGTGTGGCCCTGACGCCTCCGACGCGTCGCTGAGGTCGCGTCGGGAGGGGGAACGGTGCGATAAGCACGGGCCCGAAGAGCCGGGTGCGCTCAGCGGCGCGAGCGGCCCCGGAGGCCGGCTCCGCCGGCCGGGAGGGACCGCGGTCGGTGGCGTCAGCGGTCGATGGGGACGTCGATGAGGTTGCCCCACTCGACCCAGGAGCCGTCGTAGTTCTTGACGCTCTCGTAGCCGAGGAGCTCGTGCAGGACGAACCAGGTGTGGGCGGAGCGCTCGCCGATGCGGCAGTAGACGTGCACCTCCTGCCCGGGATGCACGTTTC
>Ga0209798_10000501_pt1 | contig 23612 bp, 16 predicted proteins | sample DOMMetBare3Fresh_FD_187475 | JGI IMG/M metagenome (GOLD analysis project Ga0209798, IMG submission 187475) | Wetland sediment microbial communities from St. Louis River estuary, USA, under dissolved organic matter induced mercury methylation -... | ecosystem: Environmental > Aquatic >... | reverse complement strand
GACCTTGATCAGGTCTCTCCATTCTTTGATTATTTTGATCAGGAGCCTGACGTCTCTCTATGCGCCGATCATTCTGATTTGGAAATTGCTGCCTTTCTGTTTGTTGATTGCCGCGATTCTGATTTAGTCTTTCCTGTCTTGAATTATTTCTATCAATTTGCCGGTCTGTATTTCCTCTTACAATTTCACGGTTTGTATTATTGTTTCTATCAATAGTTCCATCTTGTCCCCTCTGCCGGTAATTTTCAAAACTTCTTGGTGTCCCCCTGCCAGAGTTTCTGTCAATATTCGGTCTGTAAATAGAAACCTCATTATTTCTTGCTATCGTACGTCCGGCTCTTTGTGACTCGCGGATTCTGACGGGTTCAATTCTTGAGCCAGTATATCTTTCAGCTTCGTTGCGTGAAGGACCCATTGCATAGTTCCTTGACCGGCCACCATAATTATTAATGATCGTTGTGTTATTAATAATTGTTGTGTTCCTGCTTCTATCTATATAGTAATTTGAAAGATGTGGAGAATTGATATACCGTCTCGGAGCAAAACACCAATAGTTATATGGCGGGTTATAGCTGCCAAAATTTAAATTGATGCTGATTCCGGGACGCATCGGCGCCCATCCATAATAATCGCCACCACCACGCCACACTACCCATGCAGGTCCCCATTCGTAATCAGGAACCCAAAGCCAGCCGTCATAAGAATCATAGATCCAGCGGCCATAGTGGAACGGTGCCCATCCCCAATCATAATCTGACACCCACATCCATCCATAATCTTCTGACCAGGCCCAATGCCCGTCTGATTGATAAGGATGGAAATTATCATACCTGTCATCAGGACTCCACACATATCCATAATCAGGATAATCGATCCATCGACCATACGGACTCAAGTCGTCATAAAAGGTTTGGAAAGAAACACTGACTGATACCTGTGCTGATGTTTTGTTTTGAATAGCGCCAAAGAGCAAAAGTATGATTGCTACGATGGGTACTTTGAAGATACGATTCATAAAAAGGATTTAGGTTGTAAAAAAAATTGATTCTCATTTCAGTGACCCCGGTTTACATCTAAACCCAATTAGATTTTTCTGCTAAGAAATATATGACGATAAACATGCCAGCTTTACTGTTAATGAGTTGGTTGGTTAGTTTTCAATAACTATTATCTAAAATTTCCGTTAATATTAATCATAAAAAAAATGCCCCGGTTTTCGGGGCACTTAAGTTCATTAAAAAGAATTTTACTGTTTTACTTCTACATTTATTCTACTCGTAAGCCTGCTTCCATAAGAACGATGAAGTGCGTCGGCAAACTGAAGAACAATAAAATGTTTACCAGGTGTCAATTTTATTTCAGCAGATGTTTGTGCTTTCCCAAAATGATAGTGATGAACAGAATCAGTTGCCGGCACAATAGAGTTCATAGGAATTGAATCAATGTCAACCAGTATATGATGATGACCAGATGCTGGTTTGATTTTTCCGTTTGCGGTGTCAACACTCATTCCCTCCACTCCCATTTCTATTTTTAACGGTGAAGAAACAACCTGGCCATCTTTCAGGTTAGCAAAGAAAACCTTTGCATTACCAGGAACTTCAGGCAATGGCTGAGTAACGGGAGAGACACTTGCAGTTGTCGGATGTGCATCATGACCAGCATCATTTTTATCTGCAGGTTTATCTTCATTGCTGTTGCAAGCAACTAATGAAACAACAGTAATTGCAATAAAAAAATATTTCATAGATGATTTTTTTAAATAATATAAGGGAGCTAAGGTAGTAAACTTGACGATACAAGAATTACCGCCCTTAATTTATTTTGCTTTCGTAACTTTAGTTTCCTCAATCAAAATTTATGGATCAGAATATTATCAACCTGTACGATGAGTATATTCATTCAGCCACCATTACCCGTGCGGATTTTTTGAAACGACTTACACTCATTACTGGTAGCCTTGCGCTGACACAATCGGTATTATCACAAATAGAAAACAATTATACCAGGCCGGCCCTCACGTCTGATCAGGATCTTTTCACGGAATATGTAAATTATCCCGGCACACCAAATGAAATGAAAGCCTATATCGCAAGACCTAAAGAAGAAAAAAAGTATGCTGCGGTAATTGTTATTCATGAAAACCGGGGGTTGAATGCACATATTGAAGATGTTGCAAGAAGAGCAGCTTCTGCCGGTTATCTTGCTATTGCGCCAAATGCTTTGGCTGCACTTGGAAAAACATTTGCAAACGAAGATGAAGCAAGAACTGCATTCCGTGATCTGAAACCGGAGGATAATCTTAAAAATTTTATCGGGGCTTTTGACTATTTAAAAACAAGAAAAGATTATAATGGCAAGACAGGTTGTGTTGGTTTTTGCTGGGGTGGAGCAATGGCAAATAATCTTGCTGTAAATATTTCTGACCTGAAAGCTGCAGTTGCATTTTATGGCCGTCAACCTGCCGCAACCGATGTGCCTAAAATTAAGGCGGCTGTACAATTGCACTATGGCAGTTTGGATGAAGGTGTGAATACTGGCATTGCTGCCTACGAAGAAGCATTAAAAGTAAATAAGATTAATTATGAATTATACATGTACGAAGGTGCACAACATGCTTTTCACAATGACACTTCTGCAGCAAGATATAATGAACAGGCAGCGAAATTAGCCTGGCAAAGAACACTTGATTTTTATGCAAAATATCTTAAATAATTTTTATTCGCTTCTATGAAAACAAGAACCTCCTTTTTATCAATAATATTTTTTCTGTTTTGTTCAGTTGCTGCACCTGCACAAAAAAGTTCACTTACCTATACGGTAAAAATGGATAATCCCGAGTGGCATTTCTTTCATGTTCAGCTTTCATGTAAAGGAATAAGAAAAGATTTTATTGATTTTAAAATGCCGGTATGGACACCGGGGTATTATCAAAAACTGGATTATGCAAAAAATGTTGCAGCCCTAAAAGCTACTGATGAAACCGGCAAGGAATTAAAATGGGAAAAAACTGCTGATAACACATGGCGGGTCTTCAGCAATAATTCAAACAGGGTGAATCTTGCATATGAAGTAAAAACAGTAAGATCATTTGTGGCAACACCGTACGTTGATGATAACCGAGCTTATATTTTACCAGCCGGTGTTTTTTTATACATTGATAAAATGCTCGATCATCCCGTGCAGTTAATTATAGTGCCGGATGCGAAATGGAAGAGGGTAGCAACCGGGCTTGATTCCATTGCCGGAAAAAAATTTACTTACACTGCTCCTGATTTTGATATTTTATATGACAGCCCGTTGCTTGTTGGCGATCTTGAAGAACTGCCATCATTTAAAATAAGAGGGATTACGCATCGCTTTATTGGTTACAAGCTTGGTGATTTCGACAGGGAACAATTTATTCTTGATCTGAAAAAAATTGTTGAGGCCTCAGTAAATATAATTGGTCACATACCATATAAGCATTACACTTTTATTGCGATCGGTTCCGGCCCGGGAGGTATTGAACATTTGAATAATACAACCTTTGGTTTTAACGGTGCCAATTTTAATAAAAGAGAAAATTATATCCGCACACTTCATTTTCTTGCTCATGAATATTTTCATCATTACAATGTAAAGCGGATACGGCCTATAGAACTCGGACCATTTGATTATGACAAAGGCAGCCGTACAAAAATGCTTTGGATATCAGAAGGGCTTTCTGTTTATTATGAATACATAGTAGTGAAAAGAGCAGGAATAACAACCGATGCGGAATTATTGAATGCATTTCGCGGAAATATTGTTGCATTTGAAAACAAACCAGGCAAACTTTATCAAACACTGGAACAAGCCAGTTACGAAACATGGAGTGATGGCCCTTTTGGCAGAACAGGTGACGAAGTAAACAAAACAATTTCTTATTATGACAAAGGTCCTGCTGTAGGTTTGCTTTTCGATTTTAAAATAAGACAGGCTACGAGTAACAAAAAATCATTGGATGATGTAATGCGTTTTCTTTATAAGGAATATTATCAAAAAAAGAAAAGAGGATTTACTGAAACGGAATTAAAAAGTGCTTTTGAAAATGTTGCCGGCAGTTCGCTGGCTGAAGAATTTGAATACGTGACAACAACCAAAGTTTTAAACTATCCAAAATATTTCAACTATGCGGGATTAAATATAGATACATCTATACAAGTATTACCAGGCCCCTATGCAGGTTTTACAGTAAGAGAAAGAGAAGACTCCGTGTTCATAGCTGCTGTTGATTACGAATCACCGGCATGGAATGCAGGGTTAAGAAGAGGACAACAGGTTTTGGAAATAGACTGGCAAAAGGCAACTGGTAAATTATGCAATACAATTCTAAGCAATATGGAAATTGGTAAAATGATTAAAATGAAAATTGCTTTACCGGGTAAAAAATCAGAATATAAAAATATTTTCCCCGTAAGAAAAAAAGAAAGAACCTTCAATATAAAGACAATTGAAAATCCCAATACTCCGCAAAAACAAATACTGGAAAGTTGGTTAAAAGGATAAGAGCCTTATCTTTAAAGCATAAACAGCACACCCATGTGGATTTTCCAGATCGCAAGATTTTTCAGAAACGTTTTCAGGCTGATCTCCATTTTTTTTATCATCATTAAACATGTGATGAAAAACTGGATGTATAACACATGGATGCGTAAGATATTTGATCCCAAAGGTAAAAGATTAACCAGCAGGGCCGAACAACTTCGTCAGACCATTGAAGAATTAGGACCCACATTTATAAAATTCGGGCAAATAGTTGCAGACAGGCCTGACCTTGCATCAGACCATTTACGTGAAGAATTAAAAAAACTCCAGGCGAATGCGAAGCCAATGGATGATGATGAGGCCGTTAACCTTATAGAAACAGAACTCGGCGATCCGCTTGAAGAAGTTTTTTTAACTTTTGAAAGAAAACATCTTGCGGCTGCATCTATTGCGCAGGTGTATAGCGGTGTTTTAAGAACAGGAGAACGGGTGGCGATCAAAATACAGCGACCCAATATCAAACATAAGATCGAAATAGATCTTATATTAATGAAAGTGCTGGCAAGACAGGTGGTAAAAACTTACCCGGGGCTTACAAGTTTTAATGTAATTGGTTTTGTAGAAGATTTTGGGGAGAACCTGATGAAGGAACTTGACTTCAACAACGAAGCTTCCAATATGCTTCGCTTTGCTGACATGTTCAAAGATGATCCGACTTGTTATATACCCAAGGTTTTTATACAACATTGCCGCCAGCGAATGCTGGTTATGGAATTTGTAGAAGGCCTTCGGCCGGATGATCTTGATGGATTAAGAGCGGCAGGTTTTGATACGCAGGTCATCGCCGAAAATGGAACACATATAATATTAAAGATGATCCTTCGTCATGGATTTTTTCATGCCGACCCTCATCCCGGAAATATTTTTATACGGGGCGATAATCAAATCGTTTTATTAGATCATGGAATGGCAGCAAGCCTGAAGCCAAGACAAATACAGGCCCTGATAAATTTCATGCTGGGCTTTTCAAAAAATGATCCGCATCGTATTGCTAAATCATTGCTGAGTTTATCAGAGATACCTTATTTTAAAGAATTAGAAGATCTTGAATTCCGCCTCGGGGAAATTATAAAGAAGTACAGCTACATGAACTATGAGCAGGTAGATATTTCTGCGATCATGACCGAAGCTTTTAAAGTAATTGCCCGCTATGGGTTAATGGTTCCCTCCAATCTTTTTACACTTATAAAATCACTGGCAACGATACAAAAGTTTGCAGAGCATCTTGAAGCAAATGTTTCAATCGCTAATATGATCCGCCCTTATGCCACTGAAAAAATAAAAGAACAATTTAGCTGGGATGCTGTGGTGAAAACGGTGATGGATTCTGCGGAAGACTATATTTATCTCATAAGCAAATTGCCTCACGATATAAGAGAAGTGGTTGGCAAGATGAAAGATGGTATTATTAAACATGAAATAAATTTCAGCGAAGAAAGTTTTGCCAACAAAGCAATGCGTACAAATATCAACCGGATGTCATTTGTTTTTATACTGGGATTAATGATGATCTGTTCTACCTTACTGATGATCTACATGAGAGATAAACAAATAATCAGGATATTTTTTTACACCACTCTATTTATAACCACTGTTACAGCATTACGACTGCTTACAAAAACAAGAATTAACTAAGAAAAGTTATTTTATTATTCCATTTGCCCGGAAGATAAGCTCAAGTGTGCCGGCATATTTTTCTTTATAGAACTTCTTCTTCACAATATCATTGAAGATCGAAGTGGCGATCCATACATTGTCGGAAGTGCGGTTATCAGTCAATTTCATTGCAAGCGGAACCAGGTAATCATAGCCATCCAGTTTTTGCATCGCCTTGTCCTGCTCATATATCCAAAGTGTAAAAGCATAATTCCTGTTATTGAATTCCGCTTCGTTTATTCTTTGATCAGTATAAGAAACAAAAAACGAAACTGAATTGATGCCTCTTTTTTTCAATCCTTCGGTAAAAAGAGGCATTACATCTTCCATTATTCTTTGCGTAGCTGAATTTCCGTTAGCGACAATTAAAAGTGAATCAACCCTTGGATAATCTTTATTTACAGAGGTTCTTTGTTGTATATAAACGCCATCCTCCAGTTTTTTCATCACATTGCAACTGCAAAGAAGCAATGCCCCAACCGGTATAAGAATATAATTTTTCATTACAGCCTTTCTAAAGTTAAGAAATTTATCTTCATAATATCTTATTCGAAGAAGTGGCTGCTAAAGTTGCCAGCTAAGAGAATTTTATTTTGAAATGTTGGAAATTTGCTACATTTAAAATATCAATCCCTTTGAATAAGCACTGATCTTACTCTACAAAGACGCTACACATTATCTAAAAACTTAAAACAAACATTATGAAGAAAGTTTTCTTAGGAGTGTTTATCTCCGCATTATTAATTGCCTGCAACAATGAAAAAACTGAAGAAAAAACAGGTTCAACCGAAACAACTGTTTCCTCAACTGAAAAAAAAACCGGGGATGAAATCCTGGCCATGAGTGAGGCAGATGGAGCTAAAAACTCAATGTTGGCTTTTTCAAAAGGTGATGTGGATGGAATGACCGCCCAATATGATGATAATGCAAAATATTACTGGTCTGGCGGAGATAGTCTGGTAGGCAAAAAAGCAATACATGATTATTACAGTGGCCGCTGGAAACTTATTGAAACATTAAAAGTTATTGACCAGGTTGTATTACCGGTAAAAGTAAACACAAGCCAGGCACCGGCGCATGCACTTGGCAAATGGGTATTGGTTTGGTCAAATGTTGAAGTAAAATATAAAAATGGTAAAACCATCAGATTCTGGACCCATGCAGATTATCATTATAATGATGCAGGTAAAGTGGATGTAGGAATCCAGTACATCGACCGGCACCAGATATTGGAAGCCACCAAAGGCATGTAAAAAATAAAAGAATGACCCCGCCCGGCGGGGTTTTTCTTTTAATACTTTTTTCAACTGCTGTTGATTTCAAAACAAACCCGATTTTAAAAAAAACACCTATTTTTAATCATTGAGAACCAAAACTTAAACTCTGATGAAAAAGCTATTACTTTTAGCCAGCTCGTTATTTTTTTTAATCACAACTGCATTTGCACAACAAACTGTTTCCGGCAGGGTAACTGATGATAAAGGAAATCCTGTTGAAGGAATTTCTATAAAATTAAAAGGAACCACAACCGGTACAACAACTGATAAGAACGGAGACTACACCATTAAGGTTTCCGGGACAAACCCTATACTTATATTTTCAGGTGTTGGTTATAATGATAAAGAAGTAAGTGCTTTCTCGGCGTCGAATGTTTCTTTGGAATCATCTTCAATAACACTTACTGGTGTAGAAATGGTGGGTACCCGCAGCCTGAAAAGATCATCTACCGAAACACCTGTGCCGGTTGATATAATCCCAGTCTCAAAAGTTGTAAATCAATTAGGTCTTGTTGAAATAAATTCTATCCTTCATTTTGTTGCTCCTTCATTTAATGCTAATCGCCAATCCGGCGCTGACGGAGCAGACCATATTGATCCCGCTACATTAAGAGGAATGGGGCCCGATCAAACTCTTGTTCTTATTAATGGTAAAAGAAGACATCAAAGCGCATTGGTAAATTTATATGGCAGCCGCGGTCGTGGTAATAGCGGTACGGATCTTAACGCAATTCCAGCAGCTGCAATTGAAAGAATAGAAGTACTTCGTGATGGCGCAAGTGCTCAGTATGGTTCTGATGCTATTGCTGGTGTTATCAATATTATTTTGAAATCGAGTGTAAATGAATTTACGGCAACTGCTACCGCCGGCACTCATATGACCGGCTATGGTGGCACACTTGATTACGACGGGCAAAAAGTTTTGGAAAATCAAACCGACGGTTTGCAATACAATGCAAATGTGAATTATGGATTTAAATTAAAGAACAATGGTTTTTTAAATCTTACAGGTGATTATTTAAATAAAGAAAAAACGTATCGTCCAAATTTTGAAACGATCTTCCCTGATAACTATCGTCAGAAATTCGGCGATGGTTCTTATAATAATTACCGCGTATTTTTAAATAGTGAAATAAGTTTGGGTGGTGAAACAAAATTTTATTCATTTGGTGGATACAATCGCCGCAATGGTGAAGCATGGGCTTATACCCGTGATGCCGGAAGTGAAAGAAATGTAATTTCAATTTATCCCGACGGATTTAATCCGTTGATCACTTCAGAGATCACTGATAAATCAATTTCATTTGGTATAAGAAGTAAATTCTGCGGATGGAATGCTGATTTTAATGGAACAACAGGAAGCAATCGCTTTCATTATGGAGTTGAAAAAACATTGAATGCTTCATTGGTGGGCAACTCTCCTACTTCATTTGATGCAGGTGGTTTTCAATTAAGCCAGCAAACATTAGGAGCAAATTTCTCTAAAAACATAAGTGGTGTTGGTGCAGGGCTGAACCTTGCATTTGGTTCCGAGTTCCGTTATGAGCAATATGAAATTTTTTCCGGCGAAACAGCTTCATGGAAGCAATATCTTGATGGTGATGGCAAGCCTATTGTTTTTTCGGTGAATGGCCCTGGTGATACGACTTTCCGTCCCGGTGGCTCGCAGGGATTTCCCGGTTATCAGCCAAAAGATGTTGTAAAAGCAAGACGTAAAAATTTTGCCGCTTATGCAGATGCAGAATTTGATATCACAAACAGTATTTTAATTGCCGGCGCTGTAAGAATTGAAAACTATAGCGACTTTGGCTGGACTGATAATTATAAACTGGCAACAAAACTTAAAGTGAATAACAATTTAAGTTTCCGCGGATCATGGAGCACAGGTTTCCGTGCACCTTCATTACCGCAAATTCATTTCAGTTCAACATTTACAAATGTTGTAGCCGGCCAGATATTCGACCAGGTAATTGCACCTAATACAAGTTTGCTGGCAAAAGAAGTTGGTATTCCTGAATTGAAAGAAGAGACATCAAATAACTTCAGTGTTGGCTTTGTTGCCAAAATTGCAAAGAAGTTTACATTGACGGTTGATGCTTACCAGATAAAAGTAAAAGATCGTATCGTGTTAACAGGTTTATTTGATACCGGTGATGACCAGATAGGAACAATTTTGCAAGGCTTAAATGTTGGAGCTGCACAATTTTTTACAAATGCAGTTGATACAAAAACAAAAGGTGTTGATGTGATCGCTACTTATGGAACAAATCTTGGCCAGGGCAAATTAAATGCAACACTTGCTGCAAACTTCAATGACATGAAAGTGCTTGCAGTAAATACAACTCCCCAATTGGCAGGAAAAGAAGAAGTATATTTTGGCGTAAGAGAAAGATATTTCTTATTAGCATCTGCTCCTGCGCATAAAGTAAACTTTAGTTTAGATTATACAGTTAATCGTTTTAATGCCTTTGTTCGTGTTACACGTTTTTCAGGAGTGAAGCTGATTGATTTTAATTTTGATGAAACAGCACCTGATATTTATGATGCAAGACATACGGTTGATCTGACACTTGGATACAAGATCAGCGACAATTTTAATATTGCTATCGGTGCGGCAAATCTTTTGGATACATATCCTAGCATACAAGATCCGGGATTAACTGAAACCGGTGGAATGTGGGATGCAGTGCAAATGGGACATGGCGGTGCATTCTTCTTTGGAAAAATTGCTTACAGTTTTAAAAGAAAAAAATAAGCGATAACAAATAAAATAAAGACCTCCTTCGGGAGGTTTTTTTATTTCTTCAACATTGAAGCAGCTTTTTTAAGAATACCATCGATTGCCCTTTTATCAATAGTTGGAAATTTTTTCGGGTCTTCAGGATTTTCATTATGCGGGATTACTTCATATTGCATCCAACCCACATCATGCCATTGCCCCAATTTATACCCGATTTTTTTATATGTGGTCAGATACCTAAATCCAAATTTTTTATGGAACGCAACGCTTCTGTCATTTGGCAAAGTAATTACTGCATAAGCATTTACATAACCCTGCAATTTCAGAATATCAAATAATGCTGTGTACAATGCATTAGCAACATTTACCCCAAAATATTTTTCTGATATATATACTGATGGTTCGGTACACCATTGATATCCTTTTCTGTCACGATGTTTCCCGGCATAAGCATAGCCTGCAATTTGATCATTGATCTCACAAACCAGCCATGGTCTTTCTTTGAGATTTGAAATAACTCGCTGCTGAAAATCTTCAACAGTTGGAACTTCTGTTTCCTGTGTAATACCAGAATTAAGAATAAAAGGGGCATAAATCTCCAGCATGCCTGCTGCATCATTCTTGGTTGCTACTCTTATATTATCACCCATTTTAATTTTTTACTTTTGACTTTTTACTTACCTGCAAAATAAGTCAAAGTAAATAATATCAGGCCTCATAAACCCACTTCCGAAAAGCAGGCGCCGTCTCCTGGCTTACGATTATCGGATGATTAATATCTGATGTAGCGAGATCTATCTGCAGTTTTACTTTTTCATAAGGCTTAAAGCTGCGTATATAATTTATATTAACGATGTATTGCCTGTTAGCCCTGAAAAACCGGTTCTTATCCAATTCCAATTCAAGATCACAAAGATTTTTATCCGACAAATATTTTTTCCCCGACTTATCTAACACATACACCACTTTATTCTCTGTAAAAAATAAAACAATATCATCAAAAGGCAAGGCAATGCTCTCAATACCTTTTTTTACTACGAGTCTTGTTCTCTTTGTTTGCAAGAATGGATTGACAAGCTTGCCCAGATCATTTGCTTTTGTTGCAAAATGATGCTGCAGCATATTGTATTTCTTCAATGCCTTATCCATTTCTTTTTCGTCAACAGGCTTTAATAAATAATCAATGCCGTTATATTCAAAAGCATTCATCATAAATTCATCAAAAGCTGTAACAAAAATTACCGGTGAGTCAACAACACAATGCCTGAATATCTCAAATGATAAACCATCAGGCAATTGCACATCACTGAAAATAATATCAACATCCCTTGGTTGTCCAAGATAACTGATGCCCTCCTGCACCGATGTGATCGAGGCTAGCAGGTTAACATCTGCAGAAACACGGGATAAGGTTTGCAAAAGACTTTCCCTCGACGGACGTTCATCTTCAATAATAATAGTGTTTAACATGGCTTACGATTTAAATGTTACTGATCAATGGAAGTTTTACTAGAAAATCGGATCCTTCGTTTTCAATTACAATATTTTTATTACAAACCATCTGGTATCTCGAATTAAGATTTCTCAAACCGATCTTTGTTGAATCAGCGAGGTAAGGTTTTGGCCTTATATTATTACTCACTTTAATAAAATCTCCATTCAATGAAACTCTTATCATCAAAGGATTCTCCACGCTGAATTCATTATGCTTGATGGCATTTTCCACCACTGCCTGTAATGCACATGGCGGCATCATCACTTTCCTAGTTGTTGATTCTTTTGCATCCAGCTCAAAAATCAGCTTATTTTCATGTCTTACCTGCAAGAGAAAAAAATAACTTTCAATAAACTCAAGCTCTTTTGATAAAGAAACAAGTTCCTTGCTTTTATTTATCAATACATATTTATATACCTGCGATAGTCTTGAGTTAAACAAATGCGCCGTTTCAGGGCTGGCAAGAATGAGATGATTCAATGTATTAAGAGCATTAAAAATAAAATGAGGATCAAGTTCATTATGCAAAACATCCATTTCCGCCTGCACTCTTTCCCTATCCAGCTCTTCCACAATTTTTGTATCCAGCTCTCTTTCCTTGCTTAAAAAAAGTATTTCGTACACTAAAGTAAAAACCAATACAGCCATTGTTGTAAAAGCGATAAAAGCAAAGAACTTATTCCATGCAAACACATCATTAGAGATGCGAAACCAGATCATGGTTAGTGAGCCGCCGGCCGCTGCGCCATACAAAGCTGACAATACCGATATAGAAAGGATTTTAAAAAACGGGCCCGGGCTTTTGCGAACCAGCGGTCTCACTCTCATGTGTATCCAGTTACACCCACCCCATATTATAAATGAAGTAAGAATAAAATAACAATTGGAAATAATTTCCTGAACGGTAGAATATTTTTCATAAGAAATAATGCCCGACACTACGGGGATCAGCATCCCAAGCAGGGGTATAAACAGAAGCCTTAACTGGAAGTCTTTTACCATAGCAGCAACGGTTGTGGTCAATAATTAGTATTCCGGCTTCGTAATGTGTAGTCATGAAAATTATCAAACGATATTTCCACTCAATTTATTTGTCCATCATGTTAATCAAATATGAAATAATGTTTTATGGACAAATACCATTACAAAAGGCAAGCTAAGATCAGGCGATAGTCATGTACAGGTGAAAGTTATATATGCTGACTTCAATGTTAACCCTATCGCTGCATCATTTATCAAAAATTACAAACAGCTGAAGATTTCAGTCATCGGCAAATGGGTTTTAATAACAAACATTCATGCTTCAGTAATTGAACGCAGATGCATTGAAGCAAAATAATGCAAATTGATGCCTATACTCAAAGTGTTTTAACAAAAACTATAGTGCATGAAAAAAATCTTATCTACTGCTTTATTCTTTTTGTCCTCATTAATAATGTTCGGGCAAAACAGAACGGTTACAGGTAAAGTAACCAACGCTGAGGGACGACCCGTACCGTTTGCAACGGTAACTGTAAAAGGAACTCCCAACGCCGTATCAGCCGATGAAAATGGAAACTTCAGCATCCAGGCTCCTGCCAATGCTGTTTTGGTTTTTAGTTCCACCGGTTATCAATCCAGCGAAATGAATATCGGCAATCAAACAACAGTGAATACAACACTTTCCGGTCAGGCAGCGCTGACAGAAGTAGTTGTTACTGCGCTTGGCATCCGTCGAACTGACCGCGGACTTGGTTATTCGGTTTCAAAGGTTAATCCTGATAACCTGCTGCAAAAATCAGAGCCTGATGTTTTAAAAAGTTTGCAGGGAAAAGTCGCCGGTGTTGATATCCGAAGTTCGCAGGGAACTCCCGGCGCTGCCACACGAATTCAAATCCGTGGTAACAATTCTTTTTTTGGAAACAGTGAGCCATTGATCGTTGTTGATGGTATTCCCTACAGTAATGACCAGATCACCACAACAAGCCAGGTTTCAAATGGCGGAGCATACACAAGTGGCATTTCCAATCTTGATCCAAATGATATTGCTTCAATAAATGTATTGAAAGGATCATCGGCTGCTGCATTGTATGGTTCAAGAGCTTCAAATGGTGTTATTATTATTACTACAAAATCCGGCAGTGCCCGTAGAGCCAAAGGAACTGAGATCACTTTTAAATCTTCTTTCTCAGGTGAAACAATTGCTAACCTTCCTGAATATCAAAATGAATATGGCGCCGGTTCGCAGTTGGCCTATTCAAATGCAAACGGTTCATGGGGACCAGCGTTTGCTACATTAGATTCAATTCCTGCATGGCCTACATTGAAAGCTGCTTATCCCGAATTATTTCCATCGGCAAATGTTGATTACCGGGCCTACCCGGATAATGTAAAAGATCTTTTCAGAAAAGGTTTTGTCTACGAAAATTCTTTGAATGTAAGTGGCGGTGATGAAAAAAGTTCGGTTGGTGTTACAGCATCACATTTATTTCATAAAGGTTATGTATATAATTCAGACCTCGAAAGAGCAAACCTTGCTTTAGGGGCTTCTACCAAATTAGATATTGGTATTAATGTAAGCGGAAATTTTAGTTATACCCGTGCCAACCAGGAAGGTGGTTTCTTTGGTGAGAACCAGGTTGGTGGTACAGCATCATCTTTTGCCCGTTCATTATTCCTTGCCCGCAACTGGGATATGAATCTTCCTTTTGAAGATAAAAATGGTCTGCCGTTACAACCGAACGTAACTGGTTATGATAATCCACGCTGGTCAGCCAGGTATAATACTATAAATACAAATGAAGAAAGATTAATAGCCGGGGCTCATTTTGATTTTTCAATAAAAAAATGGGTACGCTTTGATTATACTATTGGTAGTAATGTGGCCCGTATTGACAGAAGAGAAAAAACTGAGATCGGCTCGAGAGCTGCATCCGGACTTGGAAAATTGGTGTTGGATAATTACAGGAAACAAGAATTAGAATCAAACTTCCTTGTTACACTTACTCCTGACATCAGTAAAGATCTTACTTTAAAAGTACTGGTTGGTAATAATTTTAATCAACGGACAATTACAAATGCTACGCAAACCGGCAACCAGTTTATAACAAAAGGAGTTTATACACTTGGTAATACGGCACAACAGCAATTCACCAATGATTTTTATTCAAGACATAGAATACTTGGCGTATTTGGAGATGTAACGCTTGGTTATAAAAATTATGCCTTCTTAAATGGAACTTTGCGCAATGACTGGTCATCTACATTACCGGTTGAAAACAGGAGTTATCTCTATCCATCAGTATCTGCTTCATTGATCGTTACTGATGCATTAAAAATAAAAAGCAACCTGCTTGATTATGCAAAGCTGAGAGCAGGTTGGGCAAAGGTTGGTCGTGATGCTCCGCCTTATTCTTTAAATGATGTATATACGATCAATCCAGGCTTTTTAGGAATACCTTCTGCTACTCTTCCTTCAACTGCGAACAGTTCAACTCTGAAACCGGAGTTTACAACAGAAATCGAATTGGGAACACAACTAAGTTTTGCAAAAAGAAGAGTTGAACTTGATTTTACATGGTATAATAGAAAATCAACTAATCTCATCGCTATCATCACTACACCTCCATCATCCGGTTATTTAGCACAGGTAACAAACTTCGGTGGCATCAGGAACAGAGGTATGGAAATAGACCTGATGGTTCGCCCAATAAGAGGAAAAAATTTCAGCTGGGATGTGCATGGAATTTTTACCCGTAATGAAAATACTGTTACTGAATTAACAAGTGGTGTTGACAGAATTCAAATGGCAGGTATCATTGCAGGTATCAATCCTTATCTCGAACCCGGAAAACCATTTGGTTATTTACGGGGAACAGTTTCCGCCCGTGATGCTGAAGGTAATTTATTGATCGATCCGGTAACTGGTTGGATGATCACTGCCGATGATGAACAAATGGTGGGTGATCCAACTCCTGATTTTAAATTAGGCATTACAAATAATCTTCGTTACAAAGGTCTTTCATTAAATGTGCTTTGGGACTGGACACAAGGCGGAGATATTTATTCTGTAACAGTCAATACTTTATTAGGAAGGGGTGTAACAAAAGATACAAGAGAAAGAGAAGCGGCATGGATAATTCCTGGTGTTTATGGCGATCCTAATAATCCGGGTCAACCATTATTAGTTGGTGGTAAAACAGTTACTAATCATACTGTGGTCTCAACAAATGATCTTTACTTTTCAGCGGGCGGTCCTTCTGGTTCATATGGAATAAACTCAGCTACTGAATGGGCAGTGTATGATGCTACCGTGTTTCATTTGAGAGAAGTGACATTAGCATATGATCTACCAAAAACATTGTTGAAGAACTTGCCTTTCAAAGGAGTGACGTTGAGTTTCAGCGGAAGAAACTTGTGGCACTTGGCTCCTAACATGCCTAAGTATACAAATTTCGATCCTGAAGTAAACAGCTTTGGTTCTACTGCTGTGCAAGGCATAGAATTATCAGCAGCTCCAACAACAAGAAGGTTTGGATTTAATATAAATGTATCATTCTAATCTTTAAACTCAATCTTAATACTATGTTACATAAAATAAAATTTATTATCCCGTTTGTTGCTTTGCTGGCTATGTCGTGTAAAAAGTTTTTAGACATTAATACTGATCCTAACAACCCGGTAGCGGTTGAAGTATCAAAGTTGCTGCCAACAACGCAAAGAACACTTGGCGATGCACTGTCAATGGATGAACAAAATGGCGGCTTATCTGAAATACTTGCAGTTTATACCCATCAAATGAGCACCAGGGAAGAAGCAGATAAATATGGTATAACCGGTGTGGATGTGAATATTCAAACAGCATGGTCGAAATTATTTTCTTCCTCAGCCAATCCCGGAACTGGTTTTCCTGTCTATGGCGTATTACAAAACCTGGAAGATATTATTGCCAAGTCAACTGCAGCAGGTAATTTTCGTTATGCAGGTATTGCTAAAATTTTAAAAGCATATACATATAGTGTTGCAGTGGATGTGTTTGGCGATCTTCCCTATACAGAAGCCAATAAATTAAAAGAAGGAATACTTTATCCGAAGTTTGATGATGATGCAGCTATTTATGAAAGTTTGTTTGCATTAATTAATGCAGGTATTGCTGATCTGAGTAACCCAGCGGTAAATCCACAAGTGCCGGGAGCTGATGACCTGATATATGGTGGCAATGTGACAAGGTGGGTGAAAGCTGCCAATACATTAAAATTAAAAATGTATACGCAAATAAGAAAAGTGAAAAATGTTTCCGCAGAAGTAAATGCGCTGATCAGTGGTGGAAATTTAATAAGCCAGACAAGTGAAAGTTTTCTTTTGCCTTATGGACCAAATGGTGCAACTGATGACAGGAACCCCGGCTTTTATACATATTTCGCAACGCAACGCAGCAATCATGTTAGTCCCTGGTTTTATGAAATACTGAAAGGATATAATACAAGAATTTTTACAGGCAATCCTGATCCGAGAATTAAATATTATATCTATAACCAGGTAAATGCAACACAAAATCCCCGGGAAGGAAATCAAACTGAATATAGAGATGGGGCGTTTGTTTCAATTTATTTTGGTTCGGTAGGCCCGGATCGTGACAGGAGTCAGCAAAACACAATTAGTCTATTAGGAATTTATCCGGTTGGTGGTAAATATGATGATGGCAGTGCAACTGTTGCAAATGCAAACAGTGGAACCGGCGCTGCGCCCTACCGCTTTATCACTTATGCTGACAGGCTTTATCTCGAAGCTGAATTGATCAGCACTGGAGTTATTACAGGCGATGCAAAAACAAAACTTACACAAGCAATGGCAGAGTCGTTCAAACAAGTTGATTATGTAATTGCAAATTATGTACGGCCTGCTCAAAATGTTCCTGCATTGGTTGGTTTAGCAGCAGTCGCAACTTATACAAGTAATGTATTAGCAGAATACGATGCAGCATCAGCTGAAAAAAAATTGGAGATCATTATGACACAAAAATGGTTGTCATCTGTTGGCAGCGCTGTTGACCAATACACAGATATAAGAAGAACTGGTTACCCGCTGGTATTTGATCCTTCAAATCCGTCAATGGCGCCGGGTGGAAGAGTGCAACCGCCAATAAATGGTGATCCTGTAAATCCCGGTAATCAAAAATCCGTTCCGGTACAAGTAAGCAGAACATTTGCTTTGGCCTTGCCCTGGTTCCAGACAGAATTGGAAAGCAATCCAAATGCACCGGCCCAAAAAAACCCAAGTATATATAAAGTTTTCTGGATGCCTTAATAACCACTAAATAAAAAACTTAACATGAAAAAAATAATCATCTTTAGTTTCTATCTCTTTTCAGTTGCAATAACATTTACTGCCTGCAAAAGAGAATTCGGAAAAATTCCTGAGCTTTCGAGATTTCCATTACCGCTTGTTGTAAAAGTTGCAGGTACTGACCAGGTCATTTCGGCCCAGTCGCCTGGTGCATTTTCAGGAAAATTTAATGTTGGACTTTATTTTCCTAATGATGCGCCTCCGAAAAAGTTTGATGTTGTTGTTATAAAAAACAATGATAAGGCAAACGTAAAAATGATAAAAGCAGATGTAACAAGTTTTCCAACAGAGATCGCAATTACCGGTACGCAATTAGCAACTCTGTTTGGTTCACCAATAGTTCTTGGAGATAGATTTGATTTTAGTGTTGATGTAACAACTTATACCGGGGCAAAGTTTGAAGCATTCCCAATTACCGGTAATCCTTATGCTGCCGGAATAGCAGCGCAACCAGGCGCCAGCACATTTGTAAGATATGAAGCAGTTTGCCAATATAAGCCTGATGTATACCAGGGAGCTTTTGAAGTAGTAACAGATGAATGGGGCGATTATGCTCCCGGCGATATAATACAATTATCGTTGGTTGATGCTACGCATTTTTCATTCAAATATGGCGCAGCCGATGCATTGCCAATTGTGGTGACTGTTAATACAATTACAAATGCAGTGACAGTTCCTAAACAGGTATATGGTAGTGGTTATCCTCCGGGTTGGCCTTATGGAAATATTTCTGCAGAAAGCGTAGCAAGTCCAGACAATTTTGTTGCTCCATGTGCCGGTACTTTTAGTGTTCGTTTAAAACATACCGTAGCAGCCGGCAGTTTTGGTGAGTATACAATTGTTTTGAAAAAAGATTAGAAAATAAAAGTTAAATAGCCGAAACATGGTTTCAGTAAACAATTTTCATGCTTCGGCTATTTCATCAAAGATCGCTTGCTGTAAGAAAAGTAATTTTATATTGTTAGTTATGCTACACGACAAATGCAGTTAAAAAATACAGTTTTCTCATGTGGGGGTCAAGAGACCCAGCAGGAGGTTGTCTAGCCATCCTGCTTTTTTATTTTACTCCTTTGAACATTACCACAACTTAATTCCTTTGTAATAATCCAGTATCTTGATACGAAGCACATATTCATACTTTGCGTTGATGAGATTGAGATTTGCACGGTCAACATTATTTTTCGCGGTTAAATAGTCAATTGAGTTTCCAACACCTTCATTAAAACGTATTTCCGCTGCACGAAATGATTCTGTAAAAGCATTTACCTGTTCCAGTAAAATTCTTTGTCTCTCTGAAGCAGTTGTCATGTTTATATAAGCCTGCTCAATCAATTGCTGCAATTGTGTCTTTGCTGTTCTTAAAATTAATTCATTGTTTTTTAAAGCAAGTTTTGCCAGCTTAATATTATTTCTTTGCTGAAATGAATTGAAGATCGGTATCCGCAGATCCAGGCTAACGCCTGAGTTACGGTTATTATTCAGTTGATCGCTGTAACTTATTTTTTGGGTTGAGAAATTGTTTTGCTTTTTTATCACCTGTGATTGATTTCCATTTACAACTACATAATCACTTGAAACCACATCTGTGGTATTTAAAAAAATGGCCGATGATGCAGTATTGGAATAATTAGTTCCGATTCCCCCATTTAAACTAAGTGCTGGGAACAATCTTCCCTTTACAACTCTCACAGCTTTTTCTGCACTTTGCATAGTAAGATCAGCCGCCTTTACCTGAGCAAATTGTTGCAAAGCAGTTTCATAAATCTTATCAGGAGTATCCTTGTATTTATCTGCAAAAACAGATGCATCCAATCTTTCAACTGAAATATTTTTATCATAAGGCACATTCATCAACTGGCAAAGATTTATTTTCGCTGTCTCTATTCCACTTTCAGCTGAAATAATACCTAACTGTTCCCCTGCATATTGCCCCTTCAGATCAGACAGCTGTGATGGCGAGACAGCTCCTTCTTTATTTATAATTTCCAGGCGGTCAACCTGATTCTTTGTCAACCCGGATTGGTTACGGGCCTGTACAAGAATGTCCTCACTGTTCAATACTTGCAGGTAAGCAAGAATAATGTTGAGAGTAAGATTATCTTTTCTTTGCTGCAATGTCATTTTCGATGCTTCGTGAGTAAGCTTGTTTTGTTTAATAAAATTTTGCATTGAAAATCCATTAAACAATGTAACCCCACTGTTTATTCCATAGCTTGCGTAATTACTGTTTTGATTAAGATATGTATTGGTAAATGGATCGATGCTGCGACCGCTGTTAGTTCCATGTCTTGCAGATCCATTCAGGTCAGGCAACATATCAAGCTTTGACTGCTTCCAATTAATTTCATCTGCCTGCACCTGCAGATCACTTTGCAATACATCCAGATTATTAGCAATGCCTGTTTCCACACATTGCTGCAGCGTCAGTTTTCCTGTCACGGTGTTTTGGGGGAAAACACTGATGCTGATCACACATACAACTCCTGTAGTTAAAAAAACTCTTTTCATAATATTAACTGTTGAAAAAAATAATATTTTGATAAAATCATTTTTCAATTCTTCCATCAAGCAGGTTTATGATTCTTGCACCATACCCGGCATTTTTTTCTGAATGAGTTACTTGAATTATAGTTACACCTTCACTATTCAATTGTTTAAATAATTCCATTATTTCTTCTCCTTGTTTTGAATTGAGATTACCGGTTGGTTCATCAGCCAATAACAGTTTTGGTTTTGCTATCAATGCTCTTGCAATACCCACCAATTGCTGCTGCCCTCCTGAAAGTTGAGTAGGAAATAAATCTTTTTTACCAACGATATTAAATCTATCCAGCATATCTGCAACCATTGCTTTACGTTCTGAACTTTTTAAGTCCTGGTAAATTAAGGGTGTTTCAATATTTTCATACACTGTTAACTCGTCAATCAAATGATATTGCTGGAAAACGAACCCGATATATTGTTTATATAAATTTGCCCGTTGTTTCTCTTTCATTTTATGAACTGATTCATGCAGAAAATGATATTCACCTTCATCAAATCCATCCAGCATACCAATTACATTCAGCAAGGTGGACTTACCGGAACCTGATGGCCCCATGATGGAAATAAATTCTCCTTCATTTACTTCAAGGTCAATATCCTTCAGTAAAAAAACTCTTGCGCCACCAACATTGACCCATTTAAAAATATTCTTCAGATTTAATAACATAGTTTTTATTTTTTATTCTGTTCGTAAACTCTTCACGGGGTTAGCCAATGCCACCCGTATGGTATGAAAACTTACTGTCAGCAATGCGATTAACAGTGTTAACAATGCCGACAATATAAAAGTGCTTATTTTCAATCCTTCTTTATACGGAAATATTTCCAGCCATTTATGCATAAAATAATAACCCACAGGAAATGCAATAAGGCAGGAAACAGCAACCAACATTATAAAATTCTTAGCCAGCAAGGAAACAATACGCGGTGTGCCGGCTCCCATTACTTTACGGATGCTGATCTCCTTACGGCGTTGTTCGGTAGTAAATGCAATCAATCCCAATAAACCCAAACATGTAATAATAATAGTCAGTGTAGAAAAACTGGTGAAGATTTTTCCCCGCTTCTGATCGGCTATGTATTGTGAATTAAAATCCTGGTCAAGAAATGTGTATTGAAAAGAAAGTTCGGGAAAAATATTTTTCCAGGAATTTTCCACAGAGGCAACTGTAGTAGCAATATCACTTCCAGCTACTTTAACCTGTATAACATTACTGTTGGGGCGGTAAAATAAAAGCAATGGAGCAATTGGATTGTATAACGATTTGACATGGAAATCTTTTATCACGCCAACTACTTCAAGATAAAAACCAGAAGTATCTCCGCCGAACTTTACTTTCTTACCCAACGGTTCTTCCCATCCAAAGTCTTTTACCATACTTTCATTGACGATAATACTGCGAAGAGTGTCGGAAAGTCCTGAGAAGTTTCTTCCTTTAACCAGTTTAATATCCAGGGTCTTCAGATAATTATCATCAATGCCATAACAATCTAATCCTTTATCAAAATAGCCGGTTTTTGATTCAACTGAAAACAGGTTAAAACTCATATTGCTTCCGCCCGGTGAACTCTGTGCTGAACTCACTGAAAGGATATTCTTATTTTTCCGGATCTCATTCAGAAATGAAGCGATCTTTCCCCGGATATCGCCACTGCCATCTGCAACAACAGAAAGTACATGTTCTTTATTAAAACCAAGTTCCTTTGTTCGCATATATTTCAATTGCCCGAGAACCACCCAGGTGCAGATAAGCATCACTATGGAAATAGTAAATTGAGCAACTACCAATATTTTTCTCAACAACACATTGCTTGAACTCTTTGCCAGTGATCCTTTCAAAACTGAAAGCGGATTAAATTTAGCAAGATAAAAAGCAGGGTAACTCCCTCCTAATAAACCAACGAATATAATTATCGCCAGCAGAATAAGAAAGGTTGATGGATTAATCAGTGATCCGAACACAAGGAATTTCCCGGAAAGAGTATTGAAATATGGCAGAAGAAAATAGATCGCTACCAGGCTTAATAAAAGTGAAAAAATGGTTATGAGAATTGATTCAATTAAAAATTGCAAGATCAATTGCGGCCGGGTAGAACCTGCTACTTTACGTATACCTATTTCTTTTGCCCGTCGTGCTGAACGGGCTGTTGCCAGGTTCATGTAATTAATGCATGCTATTATCAGCATAAATAACCCAACAGATAAAAAGATATAGATATACGACATACTTCCCAACTCCTCTGGCTCACCCGTCATATCAGAATGCATATGAATAGAAGTGATGGGCTGTACACCATAATGAATTTTAATATTGAATTGGGTAAAAATAGAAGCCATGTATTTATCATACATAGGCAATAGCTTTTTCTCAAATGCCGCACTATTGGTATTAGAACCAAGTAATACGTAAGTGTAATTATTAAACTGTCCCCAGGTATCAGAATATCCTTTGGGCAATGTGCTTATTGAAATTAAACCATTAAAAATCAGGTGAGAGTTCTTAGGAACATCTTTTACTACAGCGGTAACCTCGTATACATCACCACGGTTATTTTGCAAAGATTGACCAACCACATTTTTCCCCTTGCCAAAATATTTTTCCGCAAGACTTTGCGTCAATACAAGGGAATTGGGTGCCAGCAAAGCTGTCTTGGCATTGCCCTCCAGTAATGGATATGTAAATACTTCAAACAGGTTGCTATCGGCATAGAAAATCTTTTCCTCATAAAATTTTTTAACCCCGTTTATATACATCACTCTGTCAGCGTTAACAAAACGCACAGACTGTTCCACTTCCGGAAAATCCTTTTTTAATGTTGGCCCCAATGGAAATTGCGTTGAAGCCCATTTCATGCTATTCTCCGGTTCTTGTACATAAGAAACAATCCGGGCAATACGATCTGCTTTTTCATGATAACGGTCATAGCTCAGTTCATCGATCACATAGAACAATAATAATAAACTAAAAGTGATACCTATGGTAAGCCCCAGTATGTTTAGTAAACT
>Ga0209798_10000500_pt1 | contig 23627 bp, 24 predicted proteins | sample DOMMetBare3Fresh_FD_187475 | JGI IMG/M metagenome (GOLD analysis project Ga0209798, IMG submission 187475) | Wetland sediment microbial communities from St. Louis River estuary, USA, under dissolved organic matter induced mercury methylation -... | ecosystem: Environmental > Aquatic >... | reverse complement strand
TGGCGGACCTGGGCGAGGACGACATGGAGTTGGTGAGGCTGTGGGCGTGGGAGGAACTCGAGCCACGCGAGATCGCCGTCGTGCTGGGGACGACCGCCAACGCGGTGTCCTTGCGTCTGGGCCGGGTCAAGCGGAAACTCGAAAGAAAAATCACCCGACAGAGTTTGGTGTCTGGCGGACACGTAGGGGATGAGCACACCGGAGGACATCGATCGTGAGCTTGCGCAAGAACCTCGGCCGATTGGATCCCATGAACTCCGGTGTGGAAATCGAACCCGTGACGAGTCCCTCGTCCCGACACAGACTGGAGAGAATCATGTCAGTTGATACCGGCCACACGGCCAGCCCGACCCAAACCGGCCAGAAGAGGTTGCGACTCCAGGTGGCCGCCGGCCTGGCCGTCCTGATCGCAGTCGTCGCCGTCGGCGCCAACCTCGGATCCTCGACTCCACCGCTGGAGTTAGCCCTCACCCCCGATGACGCCATGGCTTCGTGCCTCCCCTTCGAGGTCGCCTTCCTAGCCGAGATGCCGGTGGCCTTCGAAGGGACCGTGACCGGTGTCGAGGGCGAGACCGTCACCCTGACCGTCGACCGCTGGTTCAAGGGTGGAGAGGCGTCCGAGGTCAACCTGGTGAGCCAGGCCGGCTCGGTTGCTCTCATCGGCGGGGTCGACTTGGCGGTGGGTGGTCAGTACCTGATCACCGCCACGGACGGGGTGGTCAACGCCTGCGGTTACAGCTCGGAGTCCACCCCCGAGATGCGGGCCGCCTTCGAGCAGGCGTTCGGCGCCTGAGGTTCTCCGCCCGGGGATACGAGGGTGGGAGCCCCGAGAGGTTCCCACCCTCTTTTGCTGAATTTCGCTTCCGTTCTCATCGTGGTCTCATCCGAGGACGTGATAATCAAGCTGCAATGAGGGTCCTGGTCGTCGAGGACGACATCAAGATGGCCTCCGCCATCCGGCGGGCCCTGCGCGGCGCCGGGATCGTGACCGATGTCGCCTCCAACGGTGACGACGCACAGTGGATGGTTCACGCCGCCGGATACGATGTGATCATCCTCGACGTGATGCTGCCCGTCGTCGACGGTTTCGAGACCTGCCGCCGGCTCCGCCAGGCGGGCTGTTGGACTCCGATCATCATGGTCACGGCTCGCGCCGCGGTGGAGGATCGGATCAGGGGTCTCGATGTTGGTGCAGACGACTACCTGACCAAGCCGTTCTCGTTGGCAGAACTACTCGCCCGACTGAGGGCACTGGCGAGGAGAGGGCCGGCCCAGCGCACGACCGAAGTGGAGGTGGGAACCCTTCGAATCGACCCGTCAACCCGTCAGGCTTGGCGGGGCGAGCACGAGATTTCGCTGTCTTCCCGAGAATTCGCCTTGCTCGAGGCATTCATGAGACGGCCCGGCCAGGTGTTGAGCATCAATCAGTTGCTCGATGCAGCCTGGGATCTCGGTTACGAGCATCGCTCGAACGTGGTTGAGGTGTACGTTCGCTACCTGAGGGAGAAGATCGACCGGCCCTTCGGGGTCGAGTCGCTGGAGACGCTGCGGGGTGCGGGCTACCGGCTGCGGAAGGATGGCGGTCGGTGAGTCGCTCACCGAGGCGCCGGCTCGCAACCGCACTACCGATCCGGGCACGGCTCACGATCGCATTCGCTTCGGCAATGGTGGTGGTGCTGGTCGGCACCGGGGTGTTCGTGTATCTGAGGTTGCGAGCCGATCTGAACGACTCCATCGACAACACCCTCCGTGCCAGATGGGCGGCGGCCGCCGAGATGCTGGGTCGGTCCGGGAGCATCGACGGCTTCCCGCTGGAGGACGCCGAGGAGAGCTTCGTCCAGGTTCTCGATCAGAACGGCCAGGTGCTCGACCTGGCGGGTTTGGCCCAGGGTCGAGTGCTGACTCTCGCAGCGGTCGAAGCTGCCCGGTCATCCAGCAACTGGTCCGAGAGGAGCGTCGCAGGCATCGATGGAACGGTCCGGATCCTGGCGAGGGCTCCAACGACCGGCAGTCAGGGCGTGCTGGTGGTCGGGCAGTCCTTGGGGAACCGGGACGAGGCGCTCGCCGACCTGCTGGCTTCTTTTGCCGTGGGTGGGCCGGCGGCGGTACTGGTGGCGTCACTGGTCGGGTACTGGCTGGCCAGCGCCGGACTCGCGCCCGTGGAATCGATGCGGCGGACCGCCGCCGCCATCTCGTGGGGGGCCGGCGGTCAGCGTTTGCCGCTTCCGGCGGCTCGCGACGAAATCAGGCGCCTGGGAGAAACGATCAACGAGATGATCGCTCGGCTGGACCGTTCTTACGAGCGTGAGCGCCGGTTCGTGGCAGATGCCAGCCACGAGTTGCGAACCCCCATTGCGGTGATGAAAACGGAACTGGAGGCCGCCATCCAAAACGGGGGGTACACCGCCGAAGTCGGCGAGTCCTTGAGGGCTGCGATAGAGGAGGGTGATGCTCTTGCCCAATTGGCCGAGGACCTGCTGGTGCTTGCCCTCGATTCCGAGAACGGGCTGGCTCTCGCCAAAACACCGATCGGGATGAGAGCGATCCTCGAAACCGTTCGGATGCGCTTCGTGAACCGCGCCGCGCAGCAGGGGCGAAGCATCGTGATCGCGGTAGACGGTGACTCCGAGATCGTGGTGGACCCGCTTCGGGTTCAGCAGGCGCTGGGCAACCTGGTGGACAACGCCCTCCGCCATGGGTCCGCAACCATCACGCTCGCCGGTGTCGTGGAGTCGGATCGGGTCGTGTTGGAAGTGTCAGATGAGGGTCCGGGCTTTCCCGTGGAACTTGCCGGGAGAGAGTTCGAGCGGTTCTCTCGGGGAGCCGAAGCCCGAAATCGGGGAGGCGCAGGGTTGGGCCTGGCAATCGTCAAGGCGGTGGCCCAAGCCCACGGTGGTGATGTCGAGGTGATGGCGGCAACGCCTGCCACGGTCCGAATCTCCATTCCCCGCTGAATCCCGATCTCATCTTCGTCTCATCGCGCCTTCGTACGTTGAGTGGATCGTCAGCGAGAGGAGTCGAGATGAACATTCGAACGCACCGTGTCGTTCTTGTTACGTTGCTCGTGGTGCTGGCCGTTGGTGGGGCGGGTTGCCTCTCCGATGGTTCGGCAACCGCCGCAACCCCCAGCCGAGCTTCGTCGGTCGCCGGACAGGTCCCTTGGCCGATCACCGAATGTGGGACATACAGCGGCGAGGGGTGCGCCCCCACCGAGGAGCGAGTGGATGTCGCCCGGCCCAAGTTCTCCAGGCCGACCGAAATCACCAATCCGCTGTTCCCGATCGGGAGGCTTGCTTCCGCCGTCCTGCTCGGCACGGTGGACGGGCTCACATTCCGTTCCGAGACCACCCTGCTCCAGGAACCGGGCACCGTCATGTGGGACGGTCTGCCCGTGCAGGTGCTCATGTCCCAGTACACCGCCTATCTCGACGGACGGATCACCGAGGTGGCCATCGACCGGTATGCCCAGGCCGACGATGGCTCGGTGTGGTATTTCGGAGAGGATGTCTACGACTACTCGGATGGGACGGTGTTCGTGACCGAGGGCACTTGGCTGGCCGGTCGGGACGGGCCCCCGGCGATGATCATGCCGGCGAACCCGACCGTGGGTGACGTGTTCCGAACCGAGAACATCCCGGGGATCGTGTTCGAAGAGGTGCGGGTGATCGCCGTCGACCAGACAGTGGATGGACCCAACGGCAAAGTCTCCGGTGCCATGATCGGTGAAGAGCTCCACCTCGACGGGTCCACCTCCCAGAAGGTGTTTGCACCCGGGTATGGAGAGTTCTACACGGCCTCCGACGGCGAGGTCGAGGCCCTCTCGATCGCGTCGCCCACGGACGCGTCGTCTGGCGCGGAACCACCCGAGCTCAAGGGTCTCCTCACCGGCGCCTGGGGTCTGGTGGAGAGTGCCCGGCTCGAGGAGTGGGTGGCGGCCGCAGCAGCTCTGGACAGGATGGCCGCCGATTGGGGCGTGCTCACCGACCTCACCTCGCCACTGGTCGCCGACCGGATGGATGAGGCGTTCGCCGACCTTGAAGCAGCGGTCGGGGAGGAAGATTCGGCCGGCGCCGTCCAGGCGGCTATCGACGTGGCGCAAAGCACACTGGACGTGGCGATGCGATTCTGGGTCCCGGCCGCAGTCGACTCTGCCAGGTTCAATCTGCACACCCAGCAATTGCGCGCCTTCGCAGCCGATGGTGACATGAGCGGCGCGACCGGTGAAGTGGCACTGCTCGAGTGGATACTGCAACGGATCATGGGATCGCTCCCCGGGGAGAGTCGGGTTGTGACCGTGGATCTCCTTGGGTCGCTGCGCTCCGCTACGAACGCCCGGAACCTCGGGGCGGCGGCCGACATAGCGGCTCGGCTCGGGGTGATGGTGCTGGGATGGCCACTCGATGGCGATTGAGTCGGTGGCCAGATCATCTGGCGGGTCGCGGCCGCAGACCCGGAGCCACGCCTGGCACTTGGGGCCGGCATCCGGTATGATCATGGTACCGGCGACTCAATCGCCATTCACTTCTGTTGCGGAGCGCCCGATCTGGCACCCGGTTTCCCTGCTGGACGAGTGATCGTCATCGCCCGCCATTTGCGGGCCTCATCCCTGGAGGATGTATGGATACCAGCAGGCGCAATGCCTCGATTGGCTTTGTCAGTACCTATTCGCCCACCGTGTGCGGAATCGCCAGTTTCACGGCGTCGTTGCTCGGTGGAGTGGCCGCCGATCGGGGTTCGAGGTTCGGCCTCGGGGTGGTCGATCTCACGGTGGGCTCTCGGCGCTCGATCGCTCCGGACGTGGTGTTTGCCCATCCGGTCGGCGATCCGAGTTCGCTCGAGACGGTCATCCGGGTCTTGAACTCCTACGACACGGTGTCGATCCAGCACGAGTTCGGCATCTTCGGCGGGCCGGACGGGGTCGAGGTCGTCGACCTGATCGAGGGCCTGTCCGTTCCCACAGCCGTGACGTTGCACACGGTGCTCGATCGACCCAGCCAGAATCAGCGATGGATCGTCGAGCAACTCGCCGCCCAAGCCGATCGGCTGGTGGTCATGAGCGAAACGGCTCGGGATCGCCTGGTGATGCGATACGGAGTCGATCCGGATTCGATCGAAGTCATCCCCCACGGCACCGACACCCTCTTCAGCGGACCCTCTCTGGCGACCGGTGTCCGCCCGCTGGTTCTCACCTGGGGGCTGATCGGACCCGGCAAGGGGTTCGAGTCGGTGATCGAGGCTTTCGCTGACCTGGTGGACATCGCGCCTCTCCCTCGATACCTCATCGCCGGCGCCACTCACCCCCACGTGGTGGAAAGCGCCGGGGAGGCCTATCGCCAGGGGTTGATCTCCCAGGTTCAGGGTTTGGGCCTGGAGGGCATGGTCGAGTTCGACGACAGGTACCTCGATCGGAACAGCCTCGCCCGGTTGGTTCGCAGCGCCGACATCGTCGTTCTCCCGTACGCATCCGTCGAGCAGGTCACCTCGGGTGTCCTGGTGGAGGCGATTGCCGCCTCCAAGCCGGTCGTCGCCACCCGCTTTCCGCACGCGGTCGAGCTGCTGTCCGACGGTGCCGGCATCACGGTGCCGCACGGCGATACCCAGGCGCTGGCTGCGGCGTTGCGCCGACTGCTGACCGACCGCTCGCTCACCACCCGGATGGGGAGCGAGGCTGGCAGACTGGCCGATGGATGGCATTGGCCGACGATCGGTGGGCGGTTCGGCGCCATGATGTCCGGGTTGCTCGAGGCCGACCGGCTGGTGGGCACGGGAGTCGAGGGTGCTCGTGTCACCACATGAACGGGCAGAGTCGGCGGGTCACCCCTCCGCCGGTTCCGGGCGAGTGACCCTGCCCCTCCCCTCCTTCCAGCACCTTCGGACCCTCACCACGGTGGGCGGGCTCTGGGAGCACGCCCGGATGTCCGCGCCCCGGATCGAGCACGGGTTCTGCACCGAAGACAACGCCCGCGCCCTCCTGGTGGTGGCCCGTGACCCGGCCGATCTGGTCGATCTGGCCGCCATCTACCTCGACTTCGTCCTCGAGGCGCGCACGCCCTCTGGCGGCTTTCGCAACCGACGCAACGCAGCCGGTGCCTGGACCGACGATATCGGAAGTGATGACAGCCAGGGACGGGCCTGGTGGGGTTTGGGGGTGGCGGCCCGGATGGGACCGACACCGACCATACGCAACGCGGCGCGAGGTGCATTTGCCACCTGTGCCGCCTTCGACTCGCCCCACCTGCGTGCCAACGCCTACGCCGCCCTCGGCGCCGCTGCCTTGTTGGAGGCGGACCACACTCACCCAGCCGCCACCGAGCTGCTCAGGCGCACATCCGCTGTGATCGCCGGCGCCTGCCGCCATCGGATTCCTTGGCCCGAGACTCGTCTCACCTACGACAATGCCCGCCTTCCGGAAGCGCTGTTGGCGGCCGGGGTGGCCCTGGACGACGACCAGCTGGTGGCGCTCGGCCTCCGACTTCTGGAATGGCTGGTCCGGGCCGAGACCCGCCTGGGCCATTTCAGCTTTGCCGCCTCGGTCGGTTGGGAACCGGGCGAGGCCCGTCCGGGATTCGACCAGCAGCCGCTCGAGGCCTGGGCGATGGCCGACGCCTGCCACCGAGCGTGGGTCATCACTGGTGAAGAGGCCTGGAAGGCCCGCGCCACCAGGGCAGCCCGCTGGCTGCTGGGTGACAACGACACGGGCATGACGCTCTACGACACAGCCACCGGCGCAACCAGCGACGGCCTCATGGAGCATTCGATCAATCAGAACCGTGGCGCCGAGTCGACCCTGGCGGGTATCGCCGCCTTGCAGATCGCAGAACGGTGTCGCTCCCAGGCCCGCCGGCGAGCGATCAGCTGATGGCGACGGTCCCGGTCGATCGCTCGACCGTTCGATTGGTGGCCGACCCGACGCGCCTCATCACCAAGCCCTACCTGCCGGCCGACCAGGGGCCGGTGGTCGGGCCGCACACGCGGCTCGAGTTGGTCATTCGCCGGGTGCTGTCCCTGACCTCCGCTGAGGTGCGCGCCACCAGCAAACAACTGCGGTCTCGTTTCGAGGGACGACATCCTGACCTCGACGCCGTCGTCGGGAGGGGCTTTTCGGCCGTGTCGGGACACGTTCCCGATGTCGCCGATGTGTCCGCCGAGGTGCGCTGGTTGATCGGCGCCTACTTCATGCACGAGTACTCCATCGAGGCGGCGGCGCTCACCAATCCCTCGATTGTGGTCGGTCCCGATCAGAGCGATGCTCCGAGCGACTCCGTCCGGGTTGTCGTCAGCCTGCGGGCCGTCGGCGAAGGCCATGTCTCATCGATCGAGTTCCGGTCAGGTCTGGTGGGTCCCGGTGGGGAGATCAGCCTCGACCCGCCAGGTACGCCGGTCACCGGTGATCGACGGTCGCCGCTCTTCGACAAGGAGTGGTTCACCGCCAAGCTCGACGAGATGGGCGCCATCGACGGCCTGGTGACCGAGGTGTTGGATCGTCTCGACGCCAGCTTCTCGCTTGGCCGCCTCGAGGAGGTTCTGGCGGGAATGATTCCGGAGGACGGTTCCTGGATCGTGGCGCTGCAGGTGGTTCAGATGATGCATTGGCTGGCATCGTCGTCGTACGAGCTGGCCTTCTCTCCCGACTCCGAACTGTCGCAGCGGGTGCTGTTCCCGAACGGCCCGATCGAGAGCCGGGGGATGGAAGACGCCCGGATGGTGCGATTCTCGAGACGGGACGGCACCTTCCGTTATTACGCCACCTACACGGCCTTCGATGGCTTCAGCATCCTTCCGCAGCTCATCGAAACGAGTGACTTCCAGACCTTCCGGATCGCCACCCTGAACGGTCTGGCGGCCAAGAACAAGGGAATTGCTATCTTCCCCCGACTGGTGGGTGGCCGCTACGCCGCACTGGCCAGGTCGGATGGTGAGAGCAACTACTTCATGCTCTCCGATGACATCCGGTTCTGGCGCACGGCGACCCGCATCCAGATCCCGGCCCGCCCGTGGGAGTTGATGCAGATCGGAAACGCGGGTGCACCGATCGAGACGGAGGCGGGTTGGTTGGTCGTGACCCATGGAGTAGGACCGATGCGTCAGTACGCCCTCGGAGCCATCTTGCTCGATCTGGATGATCCGACGAGGGTGATCGGCCACCTTCGCGAGCCCCTGTTGGAGCCATTGCCAGAAGAGCGCGACGGATACGTCCCCAACGTGGTGTACTCGTGTGGTTCGATCATCCACCGCGACAGGCTCGTGATCGCCTATGGAGCCTCCGACACCTCGACCGGCTTCGCCAGTCTCGAAGTGGATGCACTCCTGACGGAGCTGACCCGCCGCTGAGGATTGGTCGGGGTGCGGCTCATTTCGAATCAGGTCGACCAGCCTCGGCGATCACCTGGCGGTACAAGTGCAGGTAGTCGTCGATCATCCGGTCGGCCTCGAATCGGCCTTCGATCGAACGGCGGACGGCGGTCCGATCGAGTCTCGTCGCATCGGCCGCGGCGCCGACGGCCTCGTCGAGCGTCTCCACCAGGAAGCCATTCACGCCTGGCTTGACGATCTCAGGCATGGATCCACGGGGGTGGGCGATAACCGGCGTTCCGCAGGCCATCGCCTCGACGACGCTGAACCCGAACGGCTCGTCGAAGTCGATGAGGTGGAGCAGGGCCCGGGCATGGCCCAAGACCTCCTGACGCCGGGCCGGACCCACTGCCCCGAGGAAGACGACGCGGTCGCCGTCGATGTGCTTCTCCACCTCTCGATGGAAGTACTCCTCGTCCTGGATGATCCCGGCGATCACCAGTCGCAAACCGGCTTTGGCGGCCACCTCGATGGCGAGGGCGGTTCCCTTGTCTGGATGGATCCGCCCGAAGAAGACGAGAGCGTCCCCTCCAGGTCCCAGCAGGAACGAGCCCAGATCGATGCCGTGGTGGATCGTGGCAGCGTAGGGGAGAGCGGGGTGGCGGTCGGCCTCGCTGATCGCAACATACGAGACCCGGTCGGCGTATTGGAGGTAGACGGGCAACGTGGCTTCGGATCCAAATCCGTGGATGGTCGTGACGATCGGCGTGTCGACGAGCCTGGAATAGGTGAGGGGAAGAAAGTCGAAGCTGTTGTGGATCAGATCGAATTGGGAGGCGCGTTCGAATACGGCCGCGATGTGGAGCGCCTCCCACACCTTGGCGTCGAGTGTCGGATCCTCCGAGTAGCCGGTGGGGGCAACACCGACCAAACGCGCCGAGGTGATGGAATCGGCGGTGGCGAACAAGGTGACGTCCACGCCCCGGGCCACCAGTCCTTCGGTGAGGAGCGAGGTGAACAACTCCCACGGCCCGTAGTGGCGAGGCGGAACCCGCCACGAGATGGGCGCCAGGATCGCAACCCGTAGCGGGTCGGATTCGTTCGTCGGCGGGCGGTCGCCGATCAGACGACCTTGTTGTTCTTGCCCCCGGCCGCGTCCTTCTTCGCCTTCTTGTCGAGACGTTTGTGCTTCAGATCCTTGGCGGCCACCTTCTTGGTGCTCTTTCCGCCTTTGTCCTTGTTTGCCATCTCTACCTCCGGGCCGACCACGAGAGGGTCGGCTACACCACATTGTCGCACACACCGGACGGGTCCGCGCCTCGAGCCGGGGAGGCGCGGGCACGGGGGCGACACCCACCCAATCGAATGATCCGGATGACGACGCCCGGCCACAGGCTCATCGGCAGACGAGTACGGTCAGAGCGGCGGCACACCGCCGGTCCCAGTCAAGGAGCGAAAGCAATGCGAGCCGGAGATCAGATCCCATCCTTCAGCGCCCCGGCCAGCACCGGACAGACGCTGTCATCCGACCGGTGGCTCGAGAAGACGCCGCTGGCTCTCTTCTTCGTCTCCAGTTTGGAGAACGCCGACGCCGTGGCCGAGCTGTCGGCGGTGAGTGATCGCCTCGCCAGTTTCGGGGCGCTTCGTGTCCAGGCTCTGGGCGTTGCCAAGGCTACGGCCAAGGCGGCTCGCTCTGCCGCCGAGAGCCACGCTTGGAAGATGCCTGTCCTGGCGGACGCCTCAGGCGCCATTCAGCGATCGTTCGAGGTTTCCGTCGACCAACCGTTGGTGATGATCGTCGACACCCATGGAATCGTCCAACATGTAGATCACGGGGCGCCCGGCGGCGAGCGCGCAGACGTGGTGTTGACTCTGCTGGGCGACATGAAGGCCGACGGCCGCCTCGCCCCGGCCGGCAGGAGTTGACGTGGCCGGTGAGACCAAACTGCTGGTGTGGATCGATCAGGATCTGTGCACCGGTGATGGCATCTGTGAGGAGATCACTCCGGACGTGTTCACGGCCCGGGCCGACGGGTTGTGGATCGTTAAGGAAGAGGCGCGTCATTTCGGCGCCACTGTCATCTTCGACGGCGTGCAGGCGCCCGACGGCTCTCGGGGGCTTGCCCGGGTCCCGGATGCTCTCCATGACGACGTGATTGATTCAGCCGCGGAGTGCCCCGGAGAATGCATCATGATCGAGCCTTACAACCCGGACCTGGTCTATAACGGCTGAGGCAGGGTCGATCGAGAGCCGGCCGTCCTGGAATACGTCGCGACTTGCGGCCGTTGTCACATCGCGTAACCTCTCAGGACCCCATGTCGCTCAGCTATCAGGAAATGGTCGTCGCCGCCAAGCGGGACATTCGCGAGTTCACCCCTGCCGAGGTCGAGGCCCGGCTGGGTGGGGAGTTCGTGCTGGTCGACGTCCGGGAGGCGGACGAGTTCGAGCAGGGAACCATCCCCGGTTCTCGGCTCATCCCCCGCGGGGTGCTCGAATCCAACATCGGCCTTCAGATCCCCGATCGCAGCACCGAGATCATCCTCTACTGCGCGGCCGGTGCCCGCTCCGCCCTCGCCGCCAAATCGCTTCAGGAGATGGGCTACGGCAACGTCTCATCGATGTCTGGCGGCTTCGGCCAATGGAAGTCCGAGGGGCGGCCGTGGGCGGTCCCGGTCACACTCACCAAAGAGCAGAAGACCCGGTATTCCCGGCACACCCTCCTCCCCGAAGTGGGGGAGGCAGGACAGGCCAAGTTGCTCGACTCCAAGGTGCTGCTCATCGGCGCAGGCGGTCTGGGGTCGCCGGCCGCTCTCTATCTGGCGGCGGCCGGGGTGGGAACCCTGGGAATCGTCGACTTCGACACGGTCGACGCCTCCAATCTGCAGCGCCAGATCCTCCACTCGATGGACCGGATCGGCCAGGCCAAGGTGGAATCGGCTCGTGAGACCCTCCAGGCCCTCAATCCTGACGTCAAGATCGAGCCGTATCGAGTCCGGCTGTCGGCCGAGAACGTTCTCCAGATCATGTCCGGATATGACCTCGTGCTCGACGGCGGCGACAACTTCCCGACCCGCTACCTGGTCAACGACGCCTCGCTCCATCTTCGCATCCCGGTTGTGCACGGGGCCATCTTCCGTTTCGAGGGCCAGGCGAGCGTGTTCAAGCCATACGATGGCCCCTGCTATCGCTGCCTCTTCCCTCAGCCTCCCCCACCCGAACTGGCGCCCTCCTGCGCCGAGGCGGGTGTGCTCGGCGTACTTCCCGGTATCATCGGATCGATCGAAGCGATGGAGGCGATCAAGGTGTTGTTGGGCATCGGTGAGCCGTTGATCGGCAAGCTGTTGACTTACGACGCCCTCACCCAGGACTTCCGCCAGCTCAAGCTGCGCCGCAATCCCGAATGTCCGGCCTGTAGCAACGAAGACATGCCCCCGGCCATCGTCGAGTACGACATGCTGTGTACTCCGGCCGGATCGGTCGCTCGCACCCACTGACCGCTCCGGCCTCCCCAGCCCCACCCGTTCCGGACCCTGCTGTCCGCATCTCGCTGAGGAGCACTCATGTCCACCGTCGACGTCAACGTCCCCCGATTCAATCAAGCAATCATCGCCCTGCTCACCGGCCTGGCCTTCGTGATCGATCAGCCCTGGCTGGTGTTGGTTGCGTTCGTGGTCCTCGCCGTGTCGTGGGCGGGCGGTCCCCGGCTGGCCCCGCTCACCCGCCTCTATGTCGGTTTGATCCGGCCGCGGCTCTCGAGCCCGATCGTGACCGAACCCGCCGCCCCGCCCCGCTTCTCCCAGTTGATCGGGGCCGGATTCCTGGGGGTGGCGAGCCTGGCGTTCGCGGTCGGCGCCCCGGCGCTCGGCTGGGGGCTGACGCTGATCGTCACCGCCCTCGCCGCCCTGGCCGCCACCACCCGGATCTGCGTCGGGTGCATCGTCTACCGGAAGGTGGTGGCGCCGTGATCGAGCGTTCGATCATGCTGGTCACACTGGTGGCCCTCGGGTTCGGTCTGGTGTGGGTGTGGGAGCGCCGTCCGCTCTTCCGGCGCCAGGCGGATGTGGCCGGCCTTACCCTCGTCACGGGGCCGGACTGCGCCCTTTGCCCACAGGCCAGATCGGCGCTGGAACGAGCCGGTGTTCCGCACCGGGTGGTGGATGTGTCCGAATCGATGGGTCTCGGCGTGCGGTCCCTGCCCACCCTCCTGTCGATCGATTCGACCGGGGTGGTCGAGTGGCGCCGCTCCGGCCGGGCCGCTCTCCACGAGGTGGCCAGGTTGGCCGGGGAGATGGCATGACCGTGCTCATCCCGGCCCAGGTCCGAGAGGCGATGCTGGCCAACGCCTACGCCTGTCATCCCGAAGAATCGTGCGGTTTGTTGGCCGGGCCGGAGGATGGCTCGATCCGGATGGCCTATCCATTGACGAACGTCCTCCACAGTCACACCAACTACACGATCGACCCGACCGAGCACTTCCGTTCGCTCAAACATGCCGATCGAGAGGGCTGGGACCTGATCGGGGTGTTCCATTCACATCCCCATACCCAGGCCTATCCGTCGGTGACGGATGTGAGGCTGGCGGTGGAGCCGGACTGGCTGTATGTCCTGGTCGGGATGGAGCGGTTCGACGATCCCGCCATCCGGGGTTTTCGGATCCGGGACGGAGAGGTCATCGAGGAGACCCTCTCATTCGAGCCCGGACCATCCACCCTCGCCCCCTATCCCCTCCCGACCGAAACCGTCCCCCCACCACCTGATCGAAGGAGTATCTGATGCCCGCTACCGTTTCCATCCCGACCGTGCTCCGACCCCATGCCGGTGGCGCCCGCCGCCTCGAAGCGGGTGGGGCCACCGTGGGCGAAGTGTTCGACGAGATCGCCCGCCTCCACCCCCGACTCGGACAACAACTGCTCTCTGCCGAAGGCGGGCTGCCAGTGTTCGTCAACGTCTTCGTCGACGACGAGGATATTCGCTACCTGGAAGGCCTGGCGACACCGGTCGGCGACCGTACCGAGATCACCATCCTGCCGGCGGTGGCGGGAGGATGAGCGCGCTGGCCGACTACGGGATCGAGCCGACGCCGCTGGTGCGGCTGGAGCGGCTGGCGCCACCCGGGATCCACCTGTTCGCCAAATGCGAGTGGCACCTCCCGACCGGTTCGGTGAAGGACCGGGTGGCGGCCGGGATGATCGCCGCCGCCAAGGCCGCCGGGCAGCTCGCCCCGGGACTCCGGCTGGTGGAACCCTCTTCCGGCAACACCGGAATCGCCCTGGCCAGGATCACCAGGCTGCTCGGGATCCCGCTCACCGTGCTCGTGCCCGACAACGTGTCCGAGGAGCGGATTCGCCTGCTGCAGGCGTTCGGCGCCGAGATCGAGTTCACACCTGGATCGGAGGGCTCCAACGGCGCCGTCTGGCGCGCCGAGAAACTGGCCGAAGAGGGCGGATTCCTGATGCTCCACCAGTACGAGAACGCCGCCAACCCAGGGTCGCACCAGATGACCACCGGGCCGGAGATTTCCGCCCAGCTGGCCGAGCTGGGGTTGGGCGCCCCCGATGCCTTCGTCGCAACGCTCGGAACCGGGGGCACCCTCACCGGTGTCGGCCGCCACTTCCGCGGCCTTGGCTCTCCCACCGCGATCGTGGCGGCCGAGCCTCCCACCGGGGAGCTGATCTCGGGGCTTCGGTCTCTGGCCGACGGGTACGTTCCACCGGTGTTCGACCCGTCCGTCCTCGACGGGAAGATCCTCGTCCGTACCCGGACGTCGATCGACATGACGAGGCGGCTCATGGAGGAGGAGGGGCTGTTCGTCGGCCCGTCGTCGGGAGCGGCGGTGCATGCCGCCCTCAAGTTCGCTCGCCGTCTCACCCCCGGGGCAGTGGTGGTGACATTGCTCCCCGACGCCGGGTGGAAGTACCTCTCCACCGGGATCTTCGATGGCACAATCGACGAGGCCGAGGCGAGGGCCCTTGGGCGGACGTTGTGGTGATGGGTCCGCCTACTGCCATCCGACCTCCGCTCTTCGGATAACCTCCCGCCAATGGGCGAACTGCTGGGTGGTATCGAGGCGGGTGGCACCAAGTTCGTGTGTGTGGCCGGAACCGGGCCGGACGACATCATCGATCGCCGGCGGCTCGACACCCGTACCCCGGCCGAGGTCATACCGGATGTGCTCGACTTCTTCGCCGGGCATCCGGGGGTGGCCGCCGTCGGGATCGCATCGTTCGGGCCGCTGGAGCTGCGCCCCGGGTACCCGCTCTACGGGCACATCACCGCCACCCCCAAGCCGGGCTGGACCAATGCAGACCTGGTTGGCCCCATCTCCACCCTGGGCGTCCCGGTGGGGATCGAGACCGACGTGGTCGGCGCCGCCATCGGGGAGTGGCGGTGGGGTGCGGGCCGCGGTCTCGACAACCTCGTCTACGTCACGGTCGGAACCGGGATTGGCGGAGGCCAGGTGGTCCGGGGCAAGGCGATGCCAGGGCTGATCCATTCCGAGATGGGTCACATCACCGTCCAGCGCCACCCCGACGACGACTTCCCCGGAGTGTGCCCATTCCATGGGGACTGTCTGGAGGGGATGGCATCGGGGCCGGCGATCCTGGCGCGATGGGGCCGGCCGGGACACGACCTCGGGCCGCTCACGGAGAGGGCAGTGGCGCTGGAAGCCCACTATCTGGCGTCGGGGTTTCGGTCGATCGTGTACGCGGTGGCACCACAGCGGATCATCCTCGGCGGTGGGGTCTCCGAACTCCCCGGTCTGCTGGAGGCGGTGCGCCGATCACTCCTCGAGCAACTGAACGGGTATGCGGTCCTGGCCGAGCACGAATCGGACTTCGTTGTGTCCCCCGGCCTGGGAACCGACGCCGGGGTAGCCGGCGCCCTCGCCATCGCCGAGCAAGCTCTGATGACTGCAGGGGGATGACCCCCATGCGTCTTGCGCCATGCGTCTTGCGTCTTGCACGCCGCAGCTGTCGGCTATCGGCCATCAGCCATCGGCCAGGCAAGCTCGAACTTTCAAAATTTCGACTCTCAACCTGCATCCTTCGGGAGGCCGGCGACCGGTTTTGTTTCTCCCTCCGAAGGGGGGAGTACCCCGGAGGGGGGAGGGGGGCATGGTCCGAGGGTGGTCTGACGCGTTCTGGGCGCCGTCGCCTAGTTCCCCCTCCGTCTCCCGCCTCTTGATGACTGCAGGGGGATAACCCCCTCGCGCCATGCGCCATGCGCGATGCGTCTGGTTCAGGGACCCCGACAACGTGCGCCGTTGAACCTATGCCTGACCAGCATCCCTCCGATGCCCGATGCCCGATGCCCGATGGCCTGCTTCCTACCTCGCGTTGGTCGACGGCTTCTCGAGCAGAGCCGCCAGCGCCTCTGCCGTCGAGACCGGGTTCGAGCAGACGAATCCTTCGCAGAGGTAGGCGACGGTCTGGCCGGGGCGAGAGCGATCCGCCAGCAGGGGAACGGACCGGGACTCTGTTCCGTCGATGGAGAATGCAATCGCCAGTTCCGGCCGGTAACGGTCCCACGCCGGCGCCACCAGGGAACGGGCCTCCGGTCCGACCACGGCCAGCTCCCGGGTCCCTCTTTCCAATGAGGCCATCACCGACAGCAGATGGCCGACCGCGGCGGGGTAACGCTCGACCAGGATCGAACCGGCCCGGATGACCCCATCCACCAGCTCGCGCGCTGCCGGGTCGCCGGTGTACAGCGACGAGAGCAGCAGCGCCTCGGCGGCGAGCGAGTTGCCGCTGGGAAGCGGGTTGTCCATCTGATCCTTGGGTCGCTTGATCAGCGCTTCGGCGTCCCGGGCCGTCGAGTAGAAGCCACCTTCGGGGTCGGTGAACCATTCCGGTATCAGCGTGGTGAGGGCCTGGGCGGCGTCGAACCATTCGACTTCTCCTGTCACGGCATAAAGCGTGAAGAGGCCGACCGCCAGCGAGGCATGATCCTCGAGGAACCCCTCGACCGAGGCCGATCCTTCCGACCACGATCGATAGAGCCGTCCGTCGGGCCGGCGCATCCGTTCGAGCATGAAGCGGGCGGCGCGGCGGGCATCGTCGATGAAGTCGGGTCGATCGAGGGTCTGCCCTGCCTCGGCGAAGGCCCGAATCGCCAGCCCGTTCCAGGAGGCCACCACCTTGTAGTCGAGCCCGGGCCGGACCCGGAGCCGGCGGGCATCGAAGAGACGCTGCCGGGCCCGATCGATCGCCTCCCCCACCTCCTCGGGCGAGAGACCGGCTCGTTCGCCTGCCTCGGAGAAGCTCATGGCGATGTGAAGGATGTTGGATCCCTCGAAGTTCCCGGCCGGGGTGACGCCAAACACCTGGGCGGCGATCGGGCCGTCCGCCGCCCCCACCACCGCATGGAACTCGTCGTGAGACCAGACGTAGAACCTCCCTTCCTCTCCCTCCGAGTCTGCGTCCTCGGCGGCGTAGAAGGCGCCGTCGGGGTGGCGAAGGTCGCGGCGCAGATACTCGAGCGTCTCGATTGCGATCTGGTGGTACTGGCCGTTGCCCAGTTCGACCCCGGCCCAGAGATACAACCTGGCGAGCTGAGCATTGTCGTAGAGCATCTTTTCGAAGTGCGGGACCAACCAGTCGGCGTCGACCGCGTAACGGGCGAACCCGCCACCCACCTGGTCGTAGATCCCCCCCCGGGCCATCCTGGTCAGCGTCTGGGAGAGCATGCCCGAGGCCTGCGGCGCCCACGATTCTCCCCGGATCCGGAGGAGGAACTCGAGCACCGGCTGCTGCGGGAACTTGGGGGCGCCTCCGAGCCCGCCGTTGACCGGGTCGTAATCGGCGGCGATCTGGTGGTAGGCGGCGATCAGCGCCTCCCGGGCCGGTCGGGTGGCTGCCACCGGGAGCCGGCGGTCGATGGCGGCCCGCAGTTGCTCTCCCTGCCCGATCACCTCGTCGCGACGGTTGTTCCAGGCGTCGAGGACTGCCTCCATCACTCGCCGGAAGGAGGGCAGCCCGTGGCGGTCATGGTTGGGGAAGTAGGTCCCGGTGTAGAAGGGGAGTCCATCGGGGGTCATGAACACGGTCATCGGCCACCCGCCGCGACCGGTGGTGGCCTGCACCGCCTCCATGTAGACAGCGTCGACATCGGGTCGTTCCTCCCGGTCGACCTTGATGTTGACGAAAGCCTCGTTCATGACCGCGGCGGTCTCGGGATTCTCGAAGGACTCATGGGCCATCACGTGGCACCAATGACAGGCGGAGTACCCGACCGACAGCAGGATGGGCGCCTGGCGGCGACGAGCTTCGGCGATGGCCTCATCACCCCATTCGTACCAGTCGACCGGGTTGTCGGCGTGCTGGCGCAGATATGGGGATGTCGAGCCGGCGAGACGGTTGGGCACCGAATGAACGCTAGAGGGTTCTCGCACCATCCGAGGAGGTCAGCGAGAAACGAGGAGCCCCCGGCGGCCGTGGCGGCGGCCGAGGAAGTACGAACCGAGCGAGGCACCGATCAGCAGGGTCGAACCCGCCCCGATCAGCACGGCCTGCTTGGTGCGCTGGGCGAAGCTCACCACCGCCCACCCCCGCTCGCGGGCGATGACCATCAGTTCACCGTCGGGGTTGACGGCGACAGGGTGGCCCACCAGGTCGAGCATGGGCAGATCGGACACCGAATCGCTGTAGGCGAAGCAGTGTTCCAGCTCGTAGCCGTGCCGTTCGGCGATCGAGGCGATGGCGCTCGCCTTGCCCTGCCCGTAGATGAATGGCCCATCCAGCTCGTTGGTGTAGTGACCGTCGACGATCCGGCCCTGGGTTCCGATCGCCCCGGTCATTCCGAGGGCGGTTGCCAGCGGGGCGACGATCTCTTGGGGCGAAGCCGAGACGATCCAGGTGTCCCGGCCGGCGGAGCGGTGGCGTTCGATGAGATTCTTCGACTCGGGTCGCACCCGATTGACCAGATTGGGGAGGAGCGAGCGACCCACCTCCGCCAGGGTCTCGACGGACACCCCCGCCACCCTTCCCAGGATGTCAGATCGGACTCTGTCCGACTTTCCCTCGCCGGTGTCGCCCGAAAGCAGGAACGCCGCCGCCTCTGCCGCCATCCGGGCGATGTCGGCATTGGACACCAGACCGGCCCGCCATGCCTCGACTCCGAAGGGGAACACGGAGGCACCGGCGATGAGGGTCCGGTCCAGATCGAAGAAGGCGGCCGCCTGGGGCATGCCTTCAGGCTACCGCGTCGACCAGGAACAGGCCCCGGGCGGTTATCCACCGCAGGGGACAAACCTGTGGAAGAACCAGGGAAAACCGCCGGAAACCGGGCGGTGAACCGATCAGGAACGGCACGGGAATGGGGGGTTCACAAGCCTGGGTTTTTCTGTCATAGTGTCGTCCGGTGCGTGGGAGCCCCGAACAGCCAGGTCGGCTGTCCCATCACCCCGTTCCCAGGTCGCGAAAAGGTCCGCTACTCGCGGCATCAAATACAGACGCCAGGTGTTGTACAGAAGTAGTTGTACAGAGGTAGATCGACGAAATCTGAAGGGACGAGGTCGAAGGCCGTCCCCCGGCCCGAGACCGAACGAGAGGTTGAACACATTGACCGCAGCTGATACCCGCAAGGATGCCCCCAAGGCAGCCGACAAGGCCAAGAAGTCGGTGGTGAGCAAGATCACCGACGAGCGCGGCCGTCTCACCACGGACCTCGTCTCGCAGTATCTCACCGCCATCGGCGAGTACGAGTTGCTGACCGCCGAGCAGGAGGTCGAGCTGGCCCAGATGATCGAGTCGGGCGAAGAGGCCGGAATCCGAATCGAGAAGGGCGAGTTCAAAGACAAGAAGCAGGAGATCGAGCTTCGCCGTCTCGAGCGCAAGGGTCGGGAGGCCAAGGACGCCTTCCTCACCGCCAACCTGCGGCTGGTGGTCGCCAATGCCCGCCGGTACGCCAACACCTCGGGCATCGACTTCCTCGACCTGATCCAGGAAGGCAATCTCGGGCTCATCCGGGCGGTCGAGAAGTTCGACTGGCGCAAGGGATTCAAGTTCTCCACCTATGCCACCTGGTGGATCCGTCAGGCCATCACCCGGGCCATCGCCGACAAGTCGCGCACGGTCCGTATCCCCGTCCACCTGCACGACACCCTGGCTGCGGTGCGGGCCGCCCAGGCCAGCCTCAAGGCCGAGTTGGGCCGCGATCCCCGCCCCGAGGAGATCGCGGAGGAGGCCGGTGTCACCGTCGACAAGGTGGAGCTCGCCCTGGGCGTGGCCGACACCGTTTCGCTCGAGCAGCCGATCGGAGAAGACGGTGCCCAGTTGGGCGACTTCATCGAGGATGCCGACGCGGCTGATCCAGTCCAGATCACAGAAGAGATGGACGTGGCCGATTCGCTGCGCAAGTCGATCGACCGGCTCCCCCAGCGGGAAGGTCGAATCCTGGCTCTGCGCTACGGCTTCTACGACGGTGTGCCCCGCACGCTCGAAGAGATCGGTGATGAGTTCAACCTGACCCGGGAGCGGATCCGTCAGCTCGAGAAGCTGGCGCTGTGCCGGCTGCGCCACCCTTCATTCGGCATCCGGGAGCAGGATCTGGTCTGAACGGAGCTCGGCGGGTCGCCCGCCGATCTGTCAGATGGCGGAAATGATGCCGTCCGGCTCCAGCCGGGCATTGCTCCAACCGCACAACACCTCGGCTTCGTCATCGCCGATGGTCGCCACCGGCATTGTCAGCCCGTACAACTCCTCTGCCACCATCGCCCCCAGGGCGATGATCGAGTCGGCCCCCGACATGAGCACCGCCGCCGGGGCGGTATGAAGCCGGATCGCCTCGGCCACCACATTCGATGACGACGACGACCCCCGCCCGGTCGGCATGAACAGGATGGCGCCTGTCAACGACCGGCCGAGTTGGGGATGCCGGCGGTCGATGACCCGCCCGGTCTCAGGGTCGAACCCACCCCAGAAGCTGAGCGGCTCGTCGAGCGAGATCACCGGTCCACTCGCCCCGCCAGGCACCAGGAAGGCGACCCGCATCATTCGAACTGGGCCTCGCCCGCCAGCGCCGAGCGCACACACTCCTCCATCGATCCGAAGACGACCTCCAGGCCCAGGTTCCCAGGGGCGTAGTACGCCCATTTGGCGGAATCCGTCATCACGGTCTTCAGGCGGGGATCCATGATCGGAGTGAGGTAGGTGCAGGTGTCCGTGACCACGATCACGCCGGCCGCCGTCAACGCCTCTTCGACCCCCGAGGTGATCAGCGCCTCCCGCCCGGTGTTGACGTAGATCGGCAGGCGGAGTGGGCTGTCCCCGATCAGTTCGGCGATTCGCCTGAGTTCGGCGGCCGAGGCATGAGGGGTACCGAGGGCGACACCGTCGATGGCCGACGTGGTCGTCGTAGAGAGCTCTCGGCGCGCCGCCTGCAACGCTTCCGGATCGATGGTCACCACCTCCACCGCTAGTCCACCGGTGGCGGTTTCGAGATCCGGGGCCTCCGGCGTCTGGCCGACGACATGGAACAGGGCAGCCGCCCCCGAGGAGGCGGCGGCTGCGCCGAGAGCCTTGAGATCGTCCTCCGATGCGGGAGGGAGGCCAACGATCGCCGGGACCCTCTCCCGGGCCAACTTGCCGATGAGGTGTCCGAGCACCGGATACAACCAGTTGCTTTTGTCGAGGCGGCTCGTGTCGAAGACGATCGTGGCCAGCCGCGGTTCGTCGAGGTGGAGGCCGGTGGCGGGAACCCGACCCGTGATGGCGGCGCAGATGTCGATGAAGTCGCCATACCGGTTGGTTCGGGCGCCGAGCACCGAGTTGGCGAAGACGATGGCGTTCGACTCCGCCCAGGCGACGTGTTCGCCGAAACCGGGGCGGACCGTGCTCTGATACGGAGCGCAGGTCCAGGTAGGGGTGGCCCCCATCGCCACGTACGCATCGGTCAACCGGCGGGCGAGCCTGGCCGTCTCAGGATCACCCCGGTATAGGTCGGGGTGGAGCAGGTCGAGCGAGGTCACATTGAGGGTGGCGGGGACGCTGATCTTGGCGCCGAACTCGACCAGGCGTTCGGCAAAGTCGAGGCCTGCCAGCCCGTGGAAGAGGCAGCTGTCGATGTGGGCGGAGGTGATGTCGATCAACCGGGAGGCGCCCTGCGCCTCTGCCAGCCGCACCACCAGCCGCATCGCCATCGCCACCCCGCCACCCCGGTCTCCTGCCAGTTGCGCCCGGTCGTCTTCTGTCAATTGCATCGGGTTCCTCGATTGCCGGCACGGCGTGACACAACTGCCGGTTTTGGCGGGTGGTCACCGGGATGTGACGCTAACCTCCCCACGGTGACGAGGCGAGGACCCATGCGGGGGCGCACACTCTGTGCAATGCCGTCTGCCCAAACCGTGTCATGGCCGGGAGGCGCGAGCCACCGGCCGTCTGTGTACACGATCGAAAGGAACATATGAGATACAAGAACCCAGGAGGCCTTCTGGCGCTTCTCCTTGTGCTCGGACTCGTACTCGCCGCCTGCGGCGGCTCCGGTACCGAAACCACCGAAAGCTCTGAGACGACAACGGGCGAAACGACCGCTACCACCACTGCCGACACCGAGCCTGCCGGCGAGCCGGCCGAGTGTGCCGCCGACGAGTTCGGCTGCGTGGTCGTCGCCCCCGGCGACCCGATCAAGCTCGGTTCGTTGCTCGTGGTGACCGGCCCCAACTCCTCGCTCGGACTGGACAGCCAGTACGGCGTCGAGATGGCCCTCGACTACGCCGACGGCGCCTTTGACGACGTCAACGGTCAGATCCAGGGTCACGATGTGACGCTGGTGGCCGAGGACGACGGTTGCTCCGCCGAGGGCGGAACCGCCGGCGCCGACAAGCTCGCCTCCGACAGCCAGATCGTGGCCGTGATCGGCACGAGCTGTTCGTCGGCGGCGCTGGGTGTGGCTGACACGATTCTCGGCAACAAGGGCATCACGCTCATCTCGCCGTCGAACACCGGTCCGGCCCTGACGGCCGAAGCCACCCGCAACCCGTTCTACTACCGGACGGCGCACAACGACAAGCTGCAGGGCGCGGCAGTGGCCGAGTTCGCCTACAACGAGCTCGGATTGACGACCGCCGCCACCGTGCATGACGGAAGCCCGTACGCCGAAGGACTGGCCGGGGCATTCGCCGAGTCGTTCACGGCTCTGGGTGGGACCATCACCAACGCCGAAGCTGTCCAGACCGGTGACACGGACTTCAGCGGCGTGCTGACCACCATCGGTGCCGGCGCTCCGGAGATGCTCTACTTCCCGATCTTCGTGGCAGAGGGCGCGCTGCTCGCCCAGCAGGCCAAGGACGCCCTCGAGGCCGACGTGGTGCTGGCGGGCTCTGACGGTCTGTGGTCGGACGACTTCTACTCCGCGGTGGGCGACGACGTCTACCTGTCGGGGCCCGACGTCTCGTCCTTCGCCGGCGATGCGGCGCTCTACGCCGACATCTTCCTTCCCCGCTACTCGGAGAAGTACGGTTCGGAGCCGCTGTCGGCATTCCACGCCCATGCGTGGGACGCAACCAACATCGTGCTGGCCGCCCTCGATGCGGTCGCCATCGATGTGGACGGCACCCTCTACATCCCCCGCAGCGCACTGCGTGACGCCATCGGCGCCACCAGCGGCTACACCGGGATCACCGGGGTTCTGTCCTGCAACAGCCTGGGCGACTGCCAGCCATCTGCCACCATCGCGGTGTTCCAGGTGGCCGGCGGGGCCATGGACACCAGCGCACCGGTGTTCAGCGTTGTGAAGGAACTGGAGGGCTGATCCTCCGCGTTTAGACGAGAGGGGGGTCGCCAGTCGGCCCCCCTCTCGTACTACCCAACCGATCATCGAGCCGACATGAGGGAGAGAGCATGACTGCCGAGGCCAGCGCCGCCAGATCCAGGGTCTGGTTGGAGAGATTTCCCCTTCGCAAGACCGTGCTCATCCTGCTCGGCATCGTCATCGCCTACGGGGTCATCGCCGGCAGCGTTGCGACGCTTCGGCTCGGGACCATCTCTGCCAAAGCCTGGGTCGACCTGTTCGTGGCCGGTGTCGCCCGGGGAAGCGTGTATGCCATCATCGCCCTCGGCTACACCCTGGTCTACGGGATCCTGTTCATCATCAACTTCGCCCACGGCGAGGTCTTCATGGCGGGGACGTACACCGCCTTCTTCGTTGCAGTGGCGATGGCGAACAACGGGATGCTCGAAAGCAGCCCGATCCTGTCGCTGCTGATCATCTTCCTGGTCGTCACCCCGCTCATGGCGAAGACCATGTGGGTGCACCTGCCCAAGCAGGAGAAGGAGGAGGTCACCCAGCAGCAGCTCGATCAGGACCCGAATCCGCCGCTCGTGCTGAAGGTTCT
>Ga0209798_10000499_pt1 | contig 23635 bp, 28 predicted proteins | sample DOMMetBare3Fresh_FD_187475 | JGI IMG/M metagenome (GOLD analysis project Ga0209798, IMG submission 187475) | Wetland sediment microbial communities from St. Louis River estuary, USA, under dissolved organic matter induced mercury methylation -... | ecosystem: Environmental > Aquatic >... | reverse complement strand
AAATGGGTCAACGGCGAAGGCGATACAACGATGGAGATTTGGAACCTCGTCTTTATGCAGTACAACCGCACACAGGAGCCGGAGGGCACATTTAAGTTAACGCCGCTGCCCGCTCCGTCGGTCGACACTGGTATGGGGCTTGAACGCATAACGGCCGTGATGCAGCACGTTAAGACAAATTACGACACCGATCTGATCCGGCCGATCGTTGAATTTACGGCGGAACTTGCGCGGTCCGCTTCCCCATAGGTTGAGTAGTCCGCTCGAACAAAAAGACCTAACCTTGGCGGAACAAACTGTCTTACGAATGATCGTTGGCGGAATGTCCGACAATGAGATCCGGTTTGCACTCGACCTTTCGGAAACGATGATCAAAACGATCGTGGCTGGTCTTTATGGCAAGCTGGGCGTGTCAGATCGCGAGGCGGCAGCGACCTTCGCTATAAAACACGGGCTTGTTACAATCGATCTATGGTAATAACGGAAGAAATAACCAAATATGCCGATGACTTTACCTCGGATGAGAGCGCCGTACTTCAGGAACTGCGCGAACATTGCTACTCGCACTATGCGGACTCAGGTATGCTGTCCGGCTTCTTTCAAGGCCGCGTGCTGTCAATGCTCTCTCAGATGATACGACCAAAAGTGGTGCTTGAGATCGGTACCTATCTTGGCTATTCGGCTCTGTGTTTTGCAGAGGGTTTAGCCGAAGGTGGAAAGGTAATTACATTAGACGTACAACAAGACACGAATAAGGTGGCACGCGAATTTGTAGCAAAAACCGAATATGCAAGCCGTATCGATTTTCTTCTTGGGAACGCGGTTGACATCATTCCAACGCTGTCGGAAACATTTGACCTAGTGTTTATCGATGCGGACAAACCAAATTACTCGAACTACTACAATCTCGTTTTCGACCGAGTTCGTTCCGGCGGCTTTGTAATCGCTGACAACGTGCTCTGGAGCGGAAAAGTCCTACTTGACGAAAAAGACGAGGACACGGCTGCTCTCCAGGAATTTAACCAAATGGTCATCGCCGATGGCCGGGTCGTGAACGTTCTGCTCCCGATCCGCGACGGCCTGATGATCATCAAAAAGAAGTAAATGATAATAATTAGAAGATCGAACGAACGCGGCCATGCCAATCACGGCTGGCTGGATACGCATTACACATTCTCATTTAGCGACTATCACGACCCGCAGTTTATGGGGTTTCGAGATCTTCGCGTGATCAATGAGGACTTCATCGAGCCAGCTCAGGGCTTTCCGAAACACGGCCACCGCGATATGGAGATCATCACGTATGTGATCTCCGGCGAGCTGTCGCATCGCGATTCGATGGGAAATGGCGAGACAATTCGCCCGAATGACGTGCAGCGAATGACCGCCGGCACGGGCGTGCAGCATAGCGAGTACAGCTCGCCTACGGATAAAACCCACTTGCTGCAAATATGGATATTGCCCGAGGCCAAAAATTTGGCGCCGGCTTACGAGCAGAAAGGATTTTCGACCGAAGAGAAGATGGGCAAGTTGCGTTTAGTGGCGTCGCGCGGCGGCGATGACGGATCGGTCCACATCAATCAGGACGTTAAGTTGTACGCCTCGATCTTACAAAATGGTGAAGAAGTCTCACTTGATCTCGCGGACGGACGGCACGCGTGGGTTCAGCTTATCGGTGGAGCTCTTCAGGTTAATGGCCAAGTCTTAAATGCCGGTGACGGCGCGGCAATTAGTGATGAAACAGAGTTAAAGATCAAAGCGCTTGACGAAAAGAGCGAGTTTTTGTTGTTCGATCTCAGCTAGGATCGCGACGCCCGTATTATGTCCGCGAAAACGCCCGCCGCGGTCACATCCGCACCGGCTCCGGCGCCTTTAATAACGAGCGGCTGTTCACTATAGCGGTTCGTATAAAAAAGAACTGCGTTGTCTTTGCCGGACAGATTGGCAAAATTGTGATCCGGCCCGATCGATTGCAATCCAACCGACGCCCGGCCATCATTGAACGAAGCAATGTATTTGAGGATCAGCCCATTTGAAACAGCATCGTCGAGCAATCGACGAAAATGCTCTTCGTGCCGATCCATCTCCGCATAAAAATCATCGACACTTCCCTCAAGGCAAGTTTCTGGCAAGAACGGATCATTCTCAATGTCGCTCATCTCCAGATGATTTCCCGCTTCGCGGGCGAGGATCAGGATCTTTCGGGCAACGTCCGTTCCGCTCAGATCGAGTCGCGGATCAGGCTCGGTATAACCTTCGGCCTGAGCCTGCCGAACCACGTCCGCGAAGCTGCGCCCGCCATCGTAATTATTGAAAACAAAGTTAAGCGTGCCCGACAAAACAGCTTCGATCCGGTTAATCTTGTCACCACTGCGGAGTAAGTCGTTGAGTGTATTTATCACTGGCAGGCCTGCACCAACATTCGTTTCGAAAAGAAAATTGGTACCGTATTCACGGGCGGTTTCCTTCAGGTTTGAGTATTTTTCGTATTCAGACGACGCCGCAATCTTATTACAGGCGATTACCGAAACGCTCCTCGTCAAAAGCTTTGGGTAGGTCTCGACGACCGCTGCATTTGCCGTAACGTCGACAAAGATCGAGTTTCGAAGGTTGTGCTCAATGATCTCATCGGTAAATGCCTCGATATCCATTTCGACAGCCGCTCTCAACTCGTCTTGATAATCATCGAGACCAATTCCTTCGTCGACCAGCAGCCCCCGACGGCTGTTGGCAACACCAGCGACGCGTACGTTAAGCCGCAACTCATCCGAAAGGTGGCCGTACTGTTTCCTGAGTTGCTCGATCAACTTGCCTCCGACCGTTCCCACGCCCGCGATGTAGACATTGATCTGTTTGTTGCCATCGGAGAAAAACTCTTCATGAAGCGCGTTGACAGCCTTTCGCACGTCTTTCGAATTGATGATCGCGGAAATGTTGCGTTCTGACGAGCCTTGTGCGATCGCATGGATATTGATTCCGTTGTGGCCGAGCGTCGAAAACATCTTGCCGCTCACGCCAGTGTGCTCTTTCATTTTGTCGCCAACTAACGCAAGGATCGAAAAACCGTTTTCGACCTTTAGCGGGTCGATACGGCCGACGTTGATCTCGTACTCAAATTCCTGATCGACCGCGAGTTTTGCCGTGTCGGCAAACCTTTCCTCAATTGCAACGCAGATCGAATGTTCCGACGAACTTTGAGTAATAAGAATGACGTTGATCGCGGACCGCGAAAGCACGTCGAAGAGCCGCTTGGAAAAGCCCGGAATGCCAACCATTCCGCTACCCTCAAGGCTCAGGACCGTTATGTTGTCGATGCTTGTAATGCCGCGGATAATCTCCTTTTCCGCAATAGATTCGGCCTCGATCATCGTGCCGTGATCGTCGGGTGCGAAGGTGTTTTTGACAAGAACCGGAATATTCTTCGCCATTACCGGGTGAATTGTCGGCGGGTAAATGACCTTTGCGCCAAAGTGTGAGAGTTCCATCGCTTCGCGGTATGTGATGTGCGAGATCTGCCGGACATTGCGCACAAAACGCGGATCCGCCGTCATCATTCCGCTGACGTCCGTCCAAATTTCGAGAATGTCGGCGTCGACAGCCGCCGCGAATATTGCAGCCGTATAATCAGAACCACCGCGGCCCAGTGTTGTCGTATTTCCCTTTGAGTCTGCCGCCACGAAGCCAGGTAAAATATACAGTCTTGCAGGCGAGCTTTCGAAATACTCTTTGACGCGTCGATTAGTTTCGGCAAAATCAACCGCCGCAAATCCATAGTTTGAATCGGTAACGATAAGCAAACGGCTATCCTTCCAATCGTTTTCGAGTCCCACGTCCGAGAGCTTGGCAGCCACGATGCGGGACGAGAGGATCTCACCCAAACTCAAAATCCGGTCGAGCGTTCTTGCCGACAGTTCGCGCACCAGCCTTACGCCTTCGCACAGATCTTTTAGCTCCGTCACGGTTGCGTCGACAAATTCTAAAAGTGTAGATGCCGGCTTTTCGTGAAAAAGCGTCTCGACAGTTTCGATGTGGCGTTCGCTTATTTTACTGATTATTTTTGTGAAACCGCCTTCCCCGCGTTCAGCCGAGCGGCCGGCCTCGATCAGGGCATCGGTTGTGCCTTCCATCGCGGACAGCACAATTGCGCAGCGGTCGGTTTTGCTGCTGTTGCGGATAATTTCCAAAACCTTTTCTATCGTTTCGGCGCTGCCAACTGACGAGCCGCCGAACTTGAGTATCTTCATGTTTTGCTGAGGATCACGTCCTTGAAATCCGCGTAGTTTGGATCGATCTCAATACTTTGTTTGTCCCGGGAAATCAGATCATTAACGGAAACGGACATCTCTCCCTGTGTCCCGATTATCATACTTACGGAATCGAATTTTACCGGATGTGCTGTTTCGAGAAAAATACCCCGGCGTTCCGGATTCCGTTCCAGATAGTCTGCCAACGCTCGATAACCAACGGCTCCGTGCGGATCGAGGATGTATCCGAATTTTTCATAAACTTCTTTCATTGTCCTGGCCGTCGTTTCGTCCGAAATGCTTACGGCTTCGAGTTTCGTTCTGAGATCCGGAAAGTTATTATCAAATATCTCCAGGATGCGCACAAAGTTGCTCGGATCTCCGACATCCATCGCGTTCGATAAAGTAGCTACGGACTGCATTGGTTTGTATTCCGCGGTGTTCATAAACCGCGGGACGACATCATTAGCGTTGCAAGCTGCGATGAATTTCTTGACCGGTAGACCCGAAATATGCGCTAATATTCCCGATGCCAGATTACCAAAATTACCGCTTGGCACAGAGATCACGGGCGGCTCGCCGTACCAATGTCTTAAAGCGTAGAAATAATAAAATTGCTGCGGCAGCCAACGTCCAATATTTATCGAATTAGCGGATGTAAGGTTAAGCTTTGATCTTAGATCGGTATCGGCGAGCGCCTGTTTGGCAAGCGTCTGGCAATCGTCAAAACTGCCATGTAATTCCAATGTAGTTACATTTCCACCAAGCGTGGTAAGCTGCAATTCCTGAACCCTGCTGACCCTGCCTTTCGGGTAGAGGATGACGACCTCGATCCCCTCGACATTATGAAAGCCTGCTGCAACCGCACCGCCGGTGTCGCCGGAGGTAGCTACGACGACGATCGTCTTCTTTCCGCTGCCATGCATAAAATGACTCAGACAGCGGCTCATAAACCTCGCTCCGACGTCTTTAAACGCAAACGTCGGCCCGTGGAAAAGCTCGAGCGCTGATACACGGTCTGTGATGTGGACGAGCGGGAAATCAAAATTGACCGTCTCTGAACAGATCTCAAACAGTTTATCGTCCGGTATTTCGCCGCCAACATACGGCCTGATCACATCGAAAGCGAGCGTCACGTTCGAGATCGAATCCAGGCCGGTTAAGAACTCGGGGGTAAGTTTTGGTATTTCGGACGGAAAATAAAGCCCGCCATCCTCCGGTTGGCCGTGCACGACGGCGTCACGAAACGAAACATGAGGTGATTTTCGGTTTGTGCTAAAGTATTGCATCAACGAGTGGATCAGGTATTACGAGAGACGTTAAATGATATAACGTCGAACGTCGTTTCAGAAAACATGGATGAGATCAGGGTACTTGCGCCCGCAACAGTTTCTAATGTCGTATGCGGTTTTGATTGTCTTGGCTTTGCCCTGTCAGAGCCACACGACGAGATGACCGTGCGGAAGATCGCCGACAAAACCGTGCGAATAATTAATCGAGATGATTACGGCCTGCCGACCAATCCCGCACAAAATGTTGCGGGTGTTGCGTTGCTGGAATTGATCGATGCAGCAAGGCTTGATCACGGTTTTGAGATCGAGATCCGGAAAGGGATCAAACCCGGAAGCGGTATCGGCTCGAGCTCGGCAAGCTCTGCCGGAGCGGTGGTCGCGGCCAACCGTTTGCTCGGCGACCGATTCTCAAAATTAGATTTAGTCGAATTTGCGATGGCCGGGGAAATGCTCGCCTCAGGATCGCGTCATGCCGATAATGCAGCTCCTTGTATCTTTGGCGGTTTCACGCTTGTCCGCTCGACCGACCCGCTCGACATTGTTGCTTTGGACTTTCCAACTCTTTTCGCAACCGTTATTCACCCGCAGATCGAGATCAAGACCGCTGAGGCTCGCGCGATTTTACCTAGAGATGTGCCACTTGCTGACGCGGTAAAAAATTGGAGCAATCTCGCAGCATTTGTCGCCGCTCTGGCAAAGGGGAACTACGGTTTGATTGTGCGCTCCATGCAGGATTTTATTGTCGAACCTGTCCGCAAATCATTGATACCAAAATTCGACGAAGTAAAAGCTGCAAGCCTCGCAGCCGGCGCTCTCGGCGGTGGTATCTCTGGTTCCGGGCCGTCAATGTTTATGCTAAGCGAGACGAGAGTAGTTGCTGAAAATGTAGAGAACGCGATGCATCGTGCATACGCGGAAACCGGCACCGATTTCAATACTTATGTTTCGCAAATTCCTCCCGATGGCGTCAGATTTATATAGTCCCATCGACCTGACTATTTTCAATCGCATCAAAACTGTTAAGATATTGTTAGGATGTTGACGAGAGAGCTAGAAGAAACTTTAAGTTCTGCGGTTGAAGAAGCAGTCAAGCACAAGCACGAGTTTGTAACGCTTGAGCATCTGCTTTTCGCCTTGCTCGACGATGCGGCGGCCCGCGAAATATTGTTTAATTGCGGTGCTCAGATGGATGAATTGTCGCGGGCTCTGCAGGAATATTTTGCAAACGTGATCGAAAAAATGCCGGATGACTCGACGGCAATGCCGGAGCTGACATCGACGTTTCAATCGACAATCTCGTACGCAGTTCTGCAGGCCGAGGGAAGTGGCCAGGGAGCGGTCGATGGCGGCAACATTCTCGCGGCGCTCTATCAGGCCGAACAGTCGTACGCCGTTTATCTCCTTTTACAACAAGGGGTTACGCGGCTCGATATTCTCAATTTTATCTCGCACGGCATCTCGAAAGTCGACCAAGGCGATCTACCGCCGGACTTTGAAATGGATGACGATCCGGATGCAATGCCGAGTTCCCAGCGTAAAAGGCCGCTTGAGAGTTTTACGGTCGAGCTTGTAGCCAGAGCAGCGGCCGGCGGGATCGACCCGATCGTGGGCCGATTACCCGAAATCGAACGGACTATCCAGGTGCTCTGCCGGCGAAAAAAGAATAATCCGCTTTACGTCGGCGAACCGGGTGTTGGTAAGACCGCGTTGGCCGAGGGCTTGGCCCTCAAGATCAGCGAGGGCGACGTGCCCGAGGTTTTGCAGGGAGCCAAAGTTTTCGCCCTGGATATGGGTGCGGTTCTCGCCGGAACTCGCTATCGCGGTGATTTTGAGCAGCGATTCAAGGCCATCATAAACGAGCTAAAGGAACAGGAAAATGCCATCTTGTTTATTGACGAGATCCATACGATCGTCGGTGCCGGGGCCGTTTCGGGTGGCTCGATGGACGCGTCGAACATATTGAAACCAGCGCTCGCAGATGGTGCGTTGCGGTGTATTGGTTCGACGACACATGCTGAGTACAAGGCTGCTTTTGACCGTGACAGGGCGCTTGCCAGGCGATTTCAGCGGATCGATATCAACGAGCCGAGCGTTGAAGAAACCTTTCAAATTCTAAAGGGCCTTAAAAAATTCTACGAACAGCATCATGGCGTCAAATATGGCGATGACGCGCTTCGTACCGCGGCCGAACTTGCCGGAAAGTACATCAATGACCGTTTTCTTCCGGATAAAGCTATCGACGTTATCGACGAGGTTGGTGCATCCGTAAAGCTGCTGCCTGCGAGCCGCCGCCCGAAAAAAGTGTCGGTCCAAATGGTTGAGAATACGATTGCCCGGATGGCAAAGATCCCGCCAAAAACCGTTGTAGCGGACGAAAGGTCTCGTTTGAAGTCGCTTCGTGAGGATATAAAGAAGACGATCTTCGGTCAGGACGAGGCGATAGACAAGATCGTCGATGCGATACAGATCTCACGCGCCGGTCTCGGAGCTCAGACAAAACCGGTGGGATCGTTCCTGTTCTCAGGGCCGACGGGCGTTGGTAAGACTGAGGTTTCGAAGCAGCTGGCCGAAATACTCGGTGTCGAATTCCTGCGATACGATATGAGCGAATACGCCGAGCCGCACACAGTCTCGCGTCTTATCGGCGCACCGCCGGGATATGTAGGATTTGATCAAGGCGGTCTTTTGACCGAGGCGATCATGCGTACGCCCCACGCGGTGCTCGTGCTCGACGAGATCGAAAAAGCTCACCCGAATCTCTTTAACCTTCTCTTACAAGTGATGGACTCGGCCACTTTGACTGACAATAATGGAAAAAAAGCCGATTTTCGCAACGTGATATTGATCATGACGACCAACGCCGGTGCGCGCGAATTGTCGTCCGGGGGTATGGGCTTTCGCAATTCGTCCGACACCAAGGGCAATGCAAAAGGCGTGATCGAGCGGACATTCACTCCTGAATTTCGCAATCGCCTCGACGCTTGGGTGCCATTCAAGCCACTCGACATGGAGGTTATCAAACTGATAGTCGACAAGTTTATCAATGAGCTGAATGGTCAGCTTGCCGAGAAACGTGTGCTTGTCCAATTAACGGAAGACGCCCGCGAATGGCTGGCAAAAAATGGATTTGACGCCCGCTATGGCGCGCGGCCAATGTCGCGGCTTATTCACGAAAAGATCAAACAGCCGCTCGCCAATGAAATTCTGTTTGGCAAACTCACGGACGGCGGAAGTGCTTGGGTAAAGGTGAGCGGGGAAGACTTGGTCTTGGACTTTTGATCAACTCAATAAATCAATAACCAATGCCCGCCGATCGCTCGACGGGCTTTTCTATTTCCAAAATCGAAAAGAAATTAGCATGTCCGTCAGAATTCGAGTCTGCTGATCCGTTTTGAGTCCATTGCTCCTGCACCGCAATATGGTTATCTCGCCAAATTTCTCCGATACGGGCCTGTCAAGAATTCTGTTGATTTTACATTCACCGAAGTGTTAAACTACGTTTAATGACTGGATAAATTCAATCGATCGAAATACTGATATTTCAGACCGCCATCCCACGTACTAAACAACTTATTCGGTCAACTCTGCAGTATTAAGGAAGCCAGAATATGACGATTTTCAAATCACAACGTGTGCAAACCGCAGCTGTGTCCCTCTTTCTCGCATTAGCCGCGATTACAAATAGTATCGTCGCTCAGGAGCGAACCACCGCTCCGGCTAATCTCTCGGTTGCCGGTGTAAAACTCGGCGACCGCGAATCCGCCAAGGCATTTCTCGCCGCATATCAGCCGCGTACGTCTGATGGCGTACCGACATACTATTTTTACAATAAATACGCTTCGTCGGTGATGAAATTGACCGCAGCCTCATTCGAAGATCCGTATTTTGTGACCGGGATCGAGGTATTTGCAGTCGGCAAAGACTATCAGGACCGTCATTTCTATCTAAACAAAATTGCTTATTTCGAGACCGAATCAGGTGTTTTTATTGGTTCGCGGCAGTCGGGTCGCGGAATGGCGGCCAGCCTGATCATCGGTATACCGTATCCGCTGGGCGTAAATTCCGTCAATCCGAAAGATATCGTCCGCAAAAGTGGTGAGCCATCGGCGCGTAATAAAACCGGTAATGTCGAATTGTTGGATTATAGGGTGGACACGATCAACCTCGACGGCGAGAACGCATCCAAGTTTGGATACGCGGCGCACTTCGAGTTTCAAAAACAAAGGTTGCAGCGATATTCGATTAAGCTTCTGCCAAAATGAGGCCTTTTGTAAATCGCCGACCGATCTGCTCAATTTGACCGCGGACGACTTTACGTGACAAGCTTTTTCCAATCCCCATTCCAGTCAAACGTTTCGGTTCCGGCAAATCGCTTCTTGTAATCGTAAAACGATCGGCCCTCGTACGCGTATCCTTGATAGTAAAATTCGCGGCCTGATTCGATTGCATATTCGATCTCTTTTAGCATAGTAAAAGTGCCAAGTCCGCGGCTCGATTCGTCGGGGTCAAATATTGCATAGATCCCGGAAAGTGCAGCTTCGGCGACATCAAAATAGCTGACAGCGACAAGCTTGTCATCCAGATGAACGGCGAACTCTCGTCCTTCGCACGGAACGGTTGCGGGCTCATTCGAAAGAAAATCGAAAATCGAATCGGGTACACTGTGGTCGAATCGACTCTTATGGCGGTCAAACAACGACTGCGATTCGCCTGTAATTTCAATAGGGCGATTCTCCACGCGAAGATCCGCGTTTTTTGCGAGTACGCGGCGTTGACTCTTTGACAATTGAAATTGCGCCAGTCTAATTCGCAGCGGAATTACGCGTTGAATCTCGTCCAGGTAAACGTTGAGACTATAGCGGAAAAATCGTGTGCCGAAATGCCGCCAGGCGTCCGCGAGCAGACGATCAAGTTGAGCCGGTGAAACCGCATCGGCGTGAAAAGCCTCGTTGATAAAAATGAGCTCAGTGCCCGGCGTACCAGTCATAACCATACTGTGGTTCGGCCCAGAAATCGCGCGGCCTGTCACTGGTAAATTCGATCCGGCCAATGCGTTTGATCTGTTTAATGCCGTATTTTGTTGGGCTTGCGAGTCTGAGCGGCGCGCCGTGCTCAGGTTTTAGCGGCTCACCGTTCATCTCATACGCGAGTAGCGTCTGCGGATGCATGATGCTCGGCATGTCCCATCCAACATAGTACTCTTCGTCAGGTGTTGTCATCGAGACGTATTGGACAAGGTCCTGCGGACGGTTTATCACGTCCGGCTGGCTGCTGTTATGCGTTTTTGGCGGATATTTTAACAGCAGATCGGAAAATCGAACGCCGGCCCAATGAACGATTGTGCTCCATCCCTCGATACATTTAAATTCAGTCGTCATCTCGGTTCGCGGCAAACTCTTGATTTCATCGAGAGTCAACATCAGGTCTTCGGTTCGGCCGGCAAGTCCGCCGATACGCAGGCTCCACGATGCAGCATCGAAATCGCTCTTTAATCCGGCGTCTCCGTTAAATCTGGCGGCCGTGATCCGATCCGGCGAAAACTCGGGTGCGAGCCGCGTCGGGCGATAAAATATCTGGCTCACTTTCTCGTTAAACTCAAACGCCCGGCGGTAAATGCCAGTCTTTGTCTCATCGCTCATCCACCGCCAGCCGAATACGCCTATAAGAGCTGCGGCACCGGTAACCAGAAAACCTCGGCGCGAGGCCGCGGACATTCGACGTCTAGCGTCCGCCGATGAAAGTGGTTCGCTCAGATATCGCCGCTCCTTTAGAATTGAGGCGGTATTATTCGCGTCGTCCGGAAATGAGTCGACAGTTTGACCGGTCCTGGCCTCAAATTCGCGTACCTTTTCAAGCAATACTCTCTTATCTTCGCTCAAACGGTCACCTCCTCGGCGGTTGTGGCGGGGTCTCGTATTGTCTCTGATTCATCGACGATCTCTAAGCCAGTGATCATCGAGCGAAAATTGCTCCAGCCCGCGATCGCGACCTGGACGACGTGAACCACAAAGAACAATACAAAACTGATCGTCAACCAAAAATGTATCCACCGTGCCCACTGATAACCGCCAAATAGACTTGTCAGCCAAGCGAGCTGCAGCGGCTTATAGATAGCGAGTCCCGTGAGCACCGACCCGGCGCCCATCACGATCACGCTCGTGTAAGCGATGCGTTGAGCGTCGTTGTACTTGCCCTGCGGCGGCTTGCTTTTGAAAATATGCGCATCATAAAGCGCAACTCGAACCGCTCGTTTCAGCGAACTTGGCACGGGCACGATCGCGCGCCATTCGCCGGACAAAATGGTGTAAGCAATGTAGATCACTCCGTTTATCGCGAAGATCCACATGAAAAAGAAATGAAGCTGGAGGCCCTCGGCAAGTCGAAACGGGACGCCGAGTAATTCGTAAAACCACTGAGGAAAGAACTGAAATACCTCGTAGCCGAGAATGCGGATGCCATAAACCGGATTTGCCCAATAGATGAGCAAACCGCTCCAGATCATCAACGTAAGCAGCGGGAAATTGATCCAATGAAGCCAACGCACCGCCAATGGATGTTTCTTTTCGAGGTGTTGTGCCATTACAATTTCGCCTGTTTAGAGGTGCTAAATCTATCGCTAACGCAGCTAAAATTCAACCGGTTGTCATTGTTATTCCCCGACAGCTCAGCTTTATTTCAATCCTGTTAGATAGATAGGTGAAACCGGAATAAATTGGCTGTCGAAACGAATATATAGACATCAGCATACTGGATTATTTGCTAAATTAATAAACATAATGAAATACAAATTGGTATTCGCTTTCTTTTTACTCTCGGTTGCAGTTTTGATCACAGCGGGCATCGGCTGCTCGCGGCCAGCTTCGTCTGAGACTCTTAGCGACCCACTCACCTCTGTACCAAGTGAAGAATCAGTCGTACCGATCGTCGCCGACGACAAAACGGCAGCCGACGCTTCCGACGCCCTGATATCCGCGACCAAAGCGAAGTCGGCTCCGCCAATCGCGGATGGCAGATGGATCAATTCCGAGCCGTTAACTCTCGACGCTTTGCGCGGCCGTGTCGTCTATGTCGAATTTTGGACATTCGGCTGTTACAACTGCATCAACACCTTACCCAGCGTCAAGAGTTTTGACACAAAATATAGAGGAAAAGGCCTGACCGTCATCGGCGTACAGGCACCTGAATTTGAACGAGAGAAAGTTTTTGAAAATATCGTTCAAGCAGTTAATAAACTTGGTATCAAGTATCCGGTTGTCACCGATAACGAAATGCGAACGTGGGAGGCTTATGGAGTAAATGCGTGGCCGACGATTGTAATTATTGATAAGGACGGACGGATACGATATCGCCATGTCGGCGAAGGTGCCTATGATGTTCAGGAAAAGGTGATTCAAACACTGCTATTGGAAGGTGATACGAAGACGTCTGTATCAAACGACGATGTATTTGACGGCGTAAAGGTCGAGAAAACCGATGCCGAGTGGCGTCAATTGCTGACGCCTGAGCAGTATCACGTTTTGCGCGAGGAGGGCACCGAGCGGGCATTTAGCGGCGAATACGCCGACAACCACGACGACGGCGATTATTATTGCGCCGCGTGTCATCTAAAGCTGTTCAGCTCGAAAACAAAGTTTGAGAGCGGGACGGGCTGGCCTAGCTTTTACCAGCCGATCAACAAAAAGAACGTCACCGAAAAGTCGGATACGGCATTTGGAGTAACGCGAACCGAGGTCGAATGCAGCCGCTGCGGTTCGCACCTCGGCCACGTCTTTGACGACGGGCCAAAGCCGACGGGTTTGAGATATTGTATGAATTCGTTGGCGTTGAAATTTGAGAAAACGAAGTAGATCCTTTACCAGTTCACCTTTCCTTCCTGCGATGTATCGATCTGTGTCAGTTCGACGCCCTCATTGTAGAAAAAGATCTTCATGTTGTCGAAGAGGAACTGGTGCGAATCGGGATTTGAAACGTCCAGGCCAAAATGGTTGATCAGTTGTTTTTGCTTTTCCTGCCACTCCGCCCAACAACCTTTGCACATTTCAGTGCCGATCTGTTGGCCGAGCTCGGTCGGGATCGGAGCGTAGCCAAGCGGTTCGTTTTTCTGCCCGCATCGTCCGCATTTAAATTTGTCACCAAATAAAGCCATAGCGTGATTTTATCACAAGCCTTGCGCCAATAATATTGCGGCCAGCACGTCATCGTCTGACGGTTTGAAAAGGCTGACTGCCTGCACCTTGTGATACGCGATCTTTCCGGCGCCGTCAATGACGACCACGCCGCGTGCCGAGCGGCCGGGAAGCCAGGATTTCATATCGTACATCTCAGAAACCTTTCGATCAGCATCCGACAGCAAACGGAGCGGCAGTTTGTTCTTTTCGGCAAACCCTTTGTGCGACTCAACCGTGTCTGTCGAAATCCCGACAACCTCTGCGCCGGTCGCCTGATACTCTGACCAATGGTCGCGCACCGAGCAAAGCTGTGCCGTGCAAACCGGCGTATTATCGCCCGGATAGAATAATAGAACGACTGTGCGCCCTTTGTAATTACTTAGGGCCCAATCGTTGCCGTCGCCGTCTTTTAGCGTGAAGTCTGGTGCATTGCCGCCAATGTTCATATCGTCTCCTGCTGAAAATCTCTTATGTCCTTAAACGGTTTCTCCGCGTCGTTGAAGTCCGGCCTGTAATAATGAGAGGCCGATTCATATTCTTGCATAAAGCCTTCGTCGATTCCGAGGTCTTCGAGCAGAGTGACGGCTTCGAACCATTCGCCTTCGGAGATGCGGCGTGAAAGCAGGATGTATCGCAGATCGGTAGCCGCCTTGTTTGTTGCGTAATACTGGGCCATTAGCGAGATTGCCGTTTTTGGCGAAAGCTCATCGCGTATCCAGCGCAGGTTTTCTGCGATACCTGCGATGTCGTTTGGCAGCACAAGCAGGCGAATAATGAGGCCTTGTTTTAGCAGGCCGTCGTCGCCAAAAACGAGTGCGTCGCCCGTCTGGCGGTGCATTTCTGCGATCGCGGCACGGGCGTGTTCCGTGTAATCGCGGACCTTGGAATACTGAAATCCGGCGTCCGAATCGGCGTATTTCAGATCGGGCAGATACACGTCAACTATGCCGTCAAGCAGCTTCAAAACCTCAACCGAATCGTATGCGTTTGTGTTATACACGATCGGTAATCGTAACCCTCGCTCCGCCGCGATCAAGATCGCTCTAGCCATCTGCGGTGCAAAATGTGTCGGCGAGACAAAGCCGATATTGTGACATCCGCGATCCTGCAATTCGAGCATCATTTCTGCCAAACGCTCATGGGTTATCTCGTTCTTTTTCTGTGTTTTCCAGGTTTGCGAGATCTGATAATTCTGGCAATAGACACAGCGAAGATTACAGTTGCCGAAAAAGATGTTTCCGGCGCCGTTCGTGCCGCTTAGAGACGGCTCTTCGCCAAAATGTGCGGTGTAACTCGAGACGATCGGAAGGCGTCCGGAATAACAAGCGGCGATCTCGCCCGCGAGGCGGTCGTTGCCGCAATCTTTGGGGCAAACGTTGCACGATGAGAGCATTGCTTCGAGGGCCTCGACCCTGTCACGCAGCTTATTCTCCGCCAAGAGTGTCAGGTATTTTGCGTCCACTTTTGGTATCGATCTTTGCCAGGCCCATGCCTTTGATCTTTCCCTTTCGGGTATATTTGCTTGCGACATCCATTGGAGCGACCTTTCGTGCAAGTTCCCAGGTAAAATCCATCTCGGCATTAACGGTCGCGGTCGCCATCCGCGTTTCGAGCAGCATTAGCACGCTGCCATAAAAAATGAACATTATCCCGATTATGCCGATCGGTATCGGTATCCAGCGGTACGTATTAAAAACAGCCGCGATTGCGATAGTCACGCTGGTGAGCACAAAAAACATAAGGCCGTAATAAAACGCGCCCATCGCCCGTTGCAGAATCCGCGAGCGGCTCGTGACCTTGTCGAGCAGATCGACAATGACTTCGACCCGTTTGTCGTAAAGCGGCACTTCAGATTTATCATCGACATAGATCAGGTCGCTGAGGCGGTCCTCAAGACTCCGAACCCGGTCAATCACACGACCCAATCGGGTGGAGGTTGAGAGCACAAGCGAACCGGTCGCCGAGATCAGTAACGCCGGTGTGACCATCGCTGTCAAAAACTCGATCGTCGAATTTAATGCATCCGCATTTATGAGATCAGTGGCAGCCATAAGGTAACGTACATTCTAACCTAAAGTTGGCTTTCACCACAGAGGCACTGGGAATAGGACCATATGAAAGATCGGAAAACAAGACGCGGTATGGGTGTTGTCTGCTTCAAATGTCTACGCTGTAGTACCGGTTTTTAGAACCCGCTCTACTTCGCCGCCCATCCGTCCCGTCACGATATACCACATCATCTTAAAATCGCTGATGAACGACCACAACGGGAACCGAAAGCTCGCCGGTTTGTTCTTTTCGATCACAAAATGAGCAAACCAAGCGAACGCGTAACCGACTATAAAAAACACCGGAAAGAAATACCACTGGCCGCGGGCGACAAAAAGTACGAGCAAAACGATACCCAACGAAGTGCCGACGAAATGCAGCAGGCGCGTCAGAGGCAAGCGGTGTTCCGAAACGTAGAAGTCCCAAAATTCGTTGTAATTGGTCGGGTCAGTTGTCATATTCGGCCTCACAAGTATCAGCCGAATAATAATACGTTACGCTGCCTGTTTCAATTCGATCTTCGGCGTCTCGGCCGCGAGTTTAATATTTGTTGCCCAGCCGAGGCGTTCGAAAATGCGGATAGCGATCCAATTCATATCAAACTGGTACCACGCTGTACCGTGTCGGGCCGAGGTTGGCCACATATGGTGATTGTTGTGCCACCCCTCGCCGAAAGTGAGGATGGCAACGAACCAATTGTTGGTCGAGAGATCGCCCGTGTCGTGCGGTCGCTTGCCGTAAATGTGCGAAAGAGAATTAACGAACCACGTAGTGTGCCAGCCAAATACCACCCGCGCGGCGACACCCCAAACGACCATCGTCCATCCGCCGAGGGCAAACAGCATGAACGCCGAAATGATTATCGGCACGTAAAAGAATCGTGAGATCAGCACCTGCCCCTTGTCCTTGAGCAGATCGGGAACGTATTTCTTCATCGTCGCCGCGTCGTGATCCTGTGCCGTTCCCCACAAAACCCAGCCGATCTGCGGCCACCAAAACCCGCTGCGGGCCGAGTGTGGATCTTTATCCGTATCGACAAATTTGTGATGCATACGGTGCGTCGCGACCCATTTGTCGGGCGGATCTTGCATCGACATCGTGCCGAAAATGGTCAGGAGATATTCGAGCCATTTCGGCGCGGTAAATCCGCGGTGCGTGAGCAGACGATGCCATCCAAGGCCAACGCCGAGGCTGCCGACGATCCAGTTTCCGACGAGCAAAGCCGCCAAATTCTGCCAGCTGAATGTCCATAAAACAGGGATCGCAAGCAGATGAAATGAGGTAACGATCGCGACATTTTTCCAATTTACTGCCGTTCGCGGCTTATCGAATTCAAGGACGTTTTGCATTTTAATGGTAATTATTACGAGTAGATTTGGACAGTATTAGAGTAACAGTTTGCTAGGAAGAAGTTTGTAATAGATTTGTCAGAACCTCAAATGCAGAAACCCGCGTGTAAACAAGGGCGTAACATTCAACCTGACTTACTTGGAACGCCCTTACTTACTTGCTGGCTTCTGCAATTTCCTTTAGTTTTGCGTTTCGTTTTGTCACCAGATCGCGGAGGTGCCGCTCGAGCAGCAATTTATCGACGACCTTTCCCAAAATGCCGAATGGCGATGTCCAAATGATCGTGTCGCGCATAAGCGTTTTGCCATCGTGTTCGGTAAATTCGTGGATATGTTTGAACGATTTGAAACGGCCCTCGGTCATGTCGTCAACAAAAAGTCGCGGCCGGTTGAACTCGGTCACCTTGACCGTCAGTCTCTGTCTCACACCAAAATGGGTGCCTTCGAATGTCACCGTTTGTCCCAAACCGATCTTGCCGTCGGTGACGCCAGCTACTGCCTTTTCGTCTGTTTGGGCGGTCGTTTCGGTGTGTATGCGGATATCACGCATCAAATCAAAACAGACATCGGCGGAGGCGTTGATCGAGGTTTCGATGACGATCTCGGGCATGGATTAGAATTTAACCCGCACAAATTCGGCGATTCCCACACCGATCAGCATACAGATAATCTTAAGCCCTCCACCGACTATAGAGAATACCGGCACGGCGATCAGAGCCGCGATCGCGCCACTGAATTCCCGCTTGATCAAATAACCCGTCAGGAAAAAAGCACTAAGGCTCATCGCTATCGTCACCGCGAGGCCAAGCACGATGTAAGTGATCAGCGCTGCCTGGCCCGATTCGGCGCTAAAGCCGTTCAGCGAGATCACTAATATCGCAAAGACAGCAACGCCTATCGCGAGATTTAGCACGCATGTGACTATAGCTGCAACGATCTTCGCGGCCATGGTTATTCAGGTCCTATTTCCAAAGTAGTCTTAAACCATCGGACTTAAATTTCTTAAACTCCGGATCTCCACTAACCAAGATCATATCCCTCTGTATCGCCTGCCAGATCAGCATCCGGTCAAACGGGTCATTGTGCGAAGCTTCGGCGAGTTCATCGTAGCTTGCGGCTTCTTCAGGTGTTAGCGAAACAGGCTCGATCCCTGCATCCAATGCGGCGGTTATTAGGTCTTCGTCCCAGCCAAGGTCAAGTTTACCGATCCGAATCTTGATGGTGATCTCCCATAGTCCGATCGCACTTACATAGGCCTGATTGGTCTTATCTTCAATTGCCCGACGCGCCTTTATTGGAAGCCTCGTCGGCTCTGACACCGCCCAAAGAAAAGTGTGGGTGTCGAGAAGCAGTCTCATTTTTTACCGAGATTGATAAATTCTTCTTCCGTCATCTTGAAATCGGGCGCAAAGACAATTTTCATCTTTCCATTAAGAAGTCCCAATTTTCGCTTACCAGTTTTCTTCGACTTTGTGTCATTCATCGGAACAAGTTTAGCTACGGGCTTTTTGTTTTTACCGTACAAAACGCCAATGCTCTCGCCCTCTTTCACTTTTTCGAGCACCTCTGAAAACTGCGCTTTAAATTCTCCGACTGATAGGCTTTTCATAACGACGATTATATGTTTTTCTTGACAAGTTGACAAGAAAAACTTAATTGACTTTTCGTTTCATACGATAATGCAGACGTAGGAAGGTAAACCCAAACAGATTCAAAACGTGGTCTGCCCTGACCATAGTATTTTCAGCAGAGTAAATATGTATACTCTCCCGCATTGCCCGAACATATCTAGCCGAAACACCCATTTTTGTATCGTGTACCACAAAGTAAAAACCTGGATCACCAAACCTTTTCCCGGACGAACTGATAGTCAAAGAACCATCCTGTCCTATCGTTGGTTTCATTAAAACAATCGCGCTTCCGTTGGGAAGAGGAAAAACAACCTTTACACACACGCCGTCAAAGCCCGGAACACGGCAAACTGAATAGCAACCCGCGTACAAAACATTACCCGTTTCGACTAGATGTCTTAGCCAAGCCGTGTACCTGACAATGCCAGATTTTGCCTCAACTAACTGAATCACCTCGCTCGTCATCCCATGACTGGTCTCAAGCGAGGACAGGGGAACATTTAACTGTTGCAATCGCCTACTGAAAATAGCTGCAAGCAGCCTTCCAAAGGGCTTAAATACACTTGACCATTCGGCCCAAACATCGAGACCGTAGTTCGATGTTTGCTCGTAGAAATCCTTAACGCTCTGATCTACACTGTCTACGCTGAAATCGTCACATTCGAGGGAAGAAAAATTGTTGATCAGGCCAACCTCGTATTGGCCCTTGCGAAGTTCAAGATTTTCTTTCAGAGCAAGCCGCTCAAAGTAATCAGCTCCGATCCCGCTAGTTTCGGCACTCGGACCGCTTAACCATTGGTGCGTGTCTAGACTAACTTTACTTCCCGTTAGCTGAACCCATTTCTGCGTAACCCAGTCGGACAAATAGCCACGAGTCGGACCAAGCCACGGAGTTGGGATGGAATCTTTCATTCGCAAACCTGAATTCAAGTGAAATCGGTCAATCCGCAAACGCCACGGTAAGTTGTTTTAGCTTCATCGAATCGCTTTTGTCTAGGTCGTCGATGCCTTCGCGGTTGATGTAGTTATACAAGATATCTCTCTGCTGCGGGCGGAAGCCGGCTTCGGCGATCTGGTAGCGGAGGTCGCGTTCGTTGGCTTCGTTGTCGGCACCGGCGGCTGAGACTACATTTTCCTCGATCATGATCGAGCCCATATCGTCGGCTCCAAAGCGCAAGGCGGTCTGGCCGAGCTTCAGGCCTTGTGTGAGCCACGAGGCTTGGATGTGCTGGACGTTGTCGAGAAAGAGACGCGAGACGGCAAGCATTTGGAGGTAATCGATGCCGGTCGGCTCCTCTTTGATCTTGCGCCCCAACGCAGTGTTCTCGCGTTGAAATGTCCACGAGATAAAGGCCGTAAATCCGCCGGTCTTGTCCTGCAAGTCGCGGATCTTTTGAAGATGATTGACGCGGTGCTCGATCTTATCGCCGATGCCGAACATCATCGTTGCGGTCGTCCGCAAGCCGACCTCGTGGGCGGCCTCCATGACATCGAGCCACTCCTGCGACGTGCACTTGGTCGAAACACGTCGGCGGACCTCGTCGTCGAGTATCTCGCCGCCGCCGCCGGGCATCGAGTTTAGGCCGGCGTCCTTTAACCGCTGCATGATCGTTTTGTAATCGAGCTTTGAGATCAGCGAGATGTTATGGATCTCGGGCGGCGAAAAACAATGCAGCTGAAACGTCGGATACTTTGCGTGCAGCGTCGAGAGCAGATCCTCGTACCACTCGATATTAAAATCCGGATGCAAACCGCCTTGCATCAGCACGCCGGTGCCGCCGAGGGCGATCGTTTCGTCGATGCGTTTGCAGATCTCATCGATCGAATGCACGTAAGTGTCGGGCTTTCCGGGGCGTCGATAGAACGCGCAGAAAGTGCATACGACATTGCATACGTTGGTATAATTGATGTTGCGGTCGATGATGTAGGTTACGACATCGCCCGGATTTTTTCTTTGCCGGATCTCATCCGCCGCGAGGCCGATACGGACGAAATCACGCGATTCGAGAAGCGCGGTTGCATCTTCCGGAGTCAATCTCTCGCCGGCGAGAGCTTTGTCGAGAATTGGTTGGACGAATGCGTGCATAAAGCCTTATTTTAACAAAATACCGCTCCAACACGTAGAGTAAGAGATGAAAGATCCCGTTAATTTCACTTCAAACTTGACGAAATTATCCGGCGAGATCGGTTGGCATTGCGTCTCCGTTCCAGATGAGATCGGCCAAATGTTCGAACAGCGAAACGGCACGCGACGTGTTATTTGCACGATAAACGGCACGATCACATTTCAATGCGCGCTTTTACCATTTGGCGCCGGAGGGTTTTTCATAATCGTCAACAAAGCGAAGCGGGATAAGCTAAAGCTATTCGTCGGTGACGAGGTAACAGTCAAGCTAAAACCGGACGAGAGCAAGTACGGTTTGCCAATGCCCGAAGAGTTACTCGAAGTGCTAAATCAGGACCCAGAGGGCGATAGGCTTTTTCACTCGCTCACGGCCGGTAAACAAAGATCGATCTTATATTTTGTCGGCAAGATCAAGGACATCGACAAACGGATCCAAACGGCGCTGATATTCGTAGAGCACATAAAGAAGAACGGCGGTAAGATCATTCACGATCGGCTCGCCGACGAGCTTAAGAGGCCGCTCTATTGATTTTCGGCAAATCGCAGCGGCCTGTTTTCTCTGATCAGGCCGTTCTTTGTCGCCAATTCGAAATACAGTTCCATCCCTCGGCGCATCGAATCATCGATGGAATAAGAGATATTTTCCGACAAATACTTTCTCATCTCGTCGGGGCCGAGAGGAATGTCCGTCTCGTAATTGGCGATGATCTCGTCTAGATGTGAGAGGCCCTCGTCACGGGCCGCTGCAAAATCGACCGACACGCTCGCGCACCGCGTCATCCACATCGCAAAAACGAAACCGAGGCCTGTGTGTTCGTGCCAGAGCTCCGCGAGATCGAACGTCCGCAACGGCGAACCTTGTGGCATAGCCGATAAACGCAAGGCGGGATCGCCGATTAGCAACGCACAATCGGCATCTGCGAGCATCACGTCGATGTTCGGGTGAGCGTCCTTCCACTCAGGTTCAAACCCCAGAAACTCGCGAAAAATGATCTTCGTCAATACAACCGATGTCCGCGATGACGTATCGAGCGCGATTGAGGCAACGTCGGCGAGATCATTGCCTTTGGTCACGAGACATACGCTGCGTACTCGCTCCCTCGCGCCGACGCAAACATCGGGTATCAAACTTACGCCGTCGATAATCTGAAACGCGATTACCGGTACAAGCGCCGCATCGACGCGGTCTTGGGCCAGCAATTCGGCCGAACGCGCCGGCGCGTTGTCGAGAATTAATTCAAACTTACCGTGATTTTGCCCGTAGAGAAACGACCACACGAGTGGTGCGGTATTTGAGTAACTTGAGGCTGAGATCCGCGGTGTTTGCACTCTTAGAAGTTTTACGCAAAGCCGCTGAGAACGCAAAGGAAGATATTCACCTCGGAGCCACGGAGGGCACGGAGAGTAAGAATGTGATTGCTCCCGGTTCGATACCATTTTGCCGTCCAACTCATTGTCGTCTATTCTAGCCTTGTGAAGATTTACGACGTTACCGTTGCGATCAGTGCGGAGACCCCGATCTATAGGGGCGACCCGGGCGTTGAGTTTACTTCGTTCAAAGCGATGTCGCGCAGCGATTCGGCCAACGTGTCGCAGATCTCGTTTGGAGTGCACACCGGCACGCATATCGATGCTCCGAATCATTTTATCGACGGCGCAAAACGTGTGCACGAGATCGACCCGCAAAAGCTCGTCGGTCCGTGCCGTGTTATCGCGGTGCCGGACGAAGTGATCGCAATCGAACCGGTACATGTAGGCGATATAAGCGGCGTGAAGCGCGTTTTGTTCAAAACACGAAATTCTTCATTTTGGGCCGAGCCGGAGCTTGGATTTCGGACGGATTTTACATACCTAACGCCGGCAACCGCTAAATTACTTGTCGATAATGGCTCTGTTCTCGTCGGCATCGACTACCTATCTATCGAAAAGAGCGGCTCGCCCGGCCATCCGGTGCACATCGCGTTTCTCGAAAAGGAGGTCGTCATTCTCGAGGGCGTTGATCTCCGCGAAGTTCCCGGCGGCGACTATGAACTTATGTGCATGCCGCTGAAATACGACGGTGCAACCGGCGACGGTTCGCCGGCCAGGACTTTTTTGCGAGAAATCTAGCTGCGTGAAAATCGTCAACGACAAAACTTACCGCGAGCGTGTATACCAGATCGTTCGTCAAATACCCGTTGGAAAAGTGATGACGTATGGCCAGCTTGCGATCATCCTTGGCAAAGGCTACACAGCGCGAACAGTCGGTTACGTCATGCACGGCTCTGACGAAGACGTTCCGTGGCAGCGTGTGATAAATGCGCAGGGCAAGTGTTCGACCGGCAAACTTACCATTCCCATAAATCTGCAGCAGGAGCTGCTCGAAGCCGACGGCGTTATTTTCAACGCGAGCGGCAAGTGCGATCTTAATTTATATCAGTGGTTTCCTGAAGGTCACGAACCAGAAGACGACGAGCAAATCAGTTTGTTGAAAAGAATTAGCCACCGATAGCACAGATCAAAACAGATAAGAAAAACTTTCTGCAAAAAAATCTTTGCTTTATCTGTGTGATCGGTGGCAAAATTCTATCTCCCCCACTTCAACTTATCCCTTAACACATCGAAATAATTACGATTTGGCGGATGTACGAGATTAAATGTCGTCTCGCTTTTTCTAATTACGACACGATCCGCCGCTTTCATCGTATAGCCTGTTTGTCCGTCGAGGCTGAGTACGACGCCCTCGTTCTCATTCTCGAGCGTGAGTTCGATCTTGGCGGTATCCGGTACGACGATCG
>Ga0209798_10000498_pt1 | contig 23649 bp, 25 predicted proteins | sample DOMMetBare3Fresh_FD_187475 | JGI IMG/M metagenome (GOLD analysis project Ga0209798, IMG submission 187475) | Wetland sediment microbial communities from St. Louis River estuary, USA, under dissolved organic matter induced mercury methylation -... | ecosystem: Environmental > Aquatic >... | reverse complement strand
ATCATCCTCGCCATGGCCCAGCAGCCCAACATCGAGATCGACCTCGACGACCTTCCCAGGGAGGCGCTCGACACCGCCCCAGCCCGCCAGTGGCTTCCTGGTTCCAAGCCGGGTGTGATCTCTTCGCCGGCCCAGGTTCCAACCGGCGGCTCGTTCGGCACTCCGGGGCCCGATACCGGTTGGGCGTACCGAATCGTCCGGACATTGGAGCCGGGGATCGATCGCAATCTGGAGGCGGTGCTGGTGGCGTTGATGGCGGCCAGGGCCGCCGCCGCCGGGCGGGCGCCGATGGCCCAGGACCTGGAGGTGGCCAAGATCCTTACCGGGCTGACCGACGGCGCCCCCGAGGTGGTGGTCGAGCAAGGCCGGCGCTGGCAGGCACAGGTCCCGCTCGAGCGATCGAAGGGCAGCACCGCCACAGCCGAGGTCGATCAGGCCCTGCTCCTCGAATCACCTGAACGGATCCGGTTCGCTCTCAAGAACGCTCTCTGATCACGCTTCCGATCGTCGCTCCGGGGCCGGCCGGCCACCGATGACGGCGGGCCGGTAGCGGGTGGCTAGCGTTTCCCCGCCATGAAGATCGTCCGTTTCAAGACCGGCAACGACATCGCCTACGGCCTGGCCGAGGGGGCAGGCGTGACCCTGTACCAGGGCTCTCCATTCGTGGTGTGGGAGGCGACCGAGACCTTGATCCCGTGGGCGGCGGTGCAACTGCTCGCCCCGGTGTTGCCTTCGAAGGTGGTTTGCATCGGGAAGAACTTCTTCGAGCACACCGAAGAAATGGGCGAGGCGATTCCCGATGAGCCGTTGATGTTCCTCAAACCGGCCACCGCCGTCGTCGGCCCCAACGCCAGAGTGGTCTACCCGCCGGTCAGCCAGGAGGTTCATCACGAGGCCGAACTGGCGGTGGTGATCGGCAAGGTGGCCCGCAACATCCGGGCCGAAGACGCCAGCCAGTACGTGTTCGGATACACCGCCGCCAACGACATCACCGCTCGAGATCTGCAACGTCGGGACGGCCAGTGGACCAGGGCCAAAGGGTTCGACACCTTTCTGCCACTGGGCCCGGCGATCGAAACCGAGCTGGACCCCCTCGAACGCCTGGCGATCATCTGCCGGGTCAATGGCGAGGTGCGCCAGGCGGGCTTCACCTCAGACATGATCTTCGGGGTGGCCGAGATCCTCGAATTCGTGACCCAGGTGATGACGCTTCTCCCCGGCGACGTCGTCCTCACCGGCACTCCATCAGGGGTCGGCCCCCTTCAGCCGGGCGATCTCGTCGAGGTCGAGATCGACGGCATCGGCACCCTCGCCAACCGGGTGGTGTCGCGATGACCCCGAAAACGAGGAAGCCATGACCGTCCGGGTCAGGATCGCCCCCTCTCCCACCGGCTACGTCCACGTGGGCAATGTCCGGGCCGCCCTGTTCAACTGGCTCTACGCCCGTCACCACCGGGGGACCTTCATCCTTCGCATCGACGACACAGACGTGGAGCGATCGGAGCAGCTCTACGAGGACGACATCAAGCAGGGTTTCCGTTGGTTGGGGTTGGACTGGGACGAAGGGGTCGATGTGGGCGGTCCCCACGGCTCGTACCGCCAGTCCGACCGATTCGATCACTACCGGGAAGTCGCCCATGATCTGGTCAGGCGTGGTCTCGCCTACTACGACGACCGCACCCCCGACCAGCTCGAGGCGCTCCGGCAGCGGGCCGTGGCCGAGAAGCGGCATCCCAACACCTACATCCGCCGGCCCGATGCGCCCGCCTCCACCGGGGCCATCCGCTTCTCGGTCCCCCCGGACGCCCCCGTCGAGTTCTTCGACCTGGTGCGTGACGACATGCGATTCGAGTCTGAGACCATCGACGACTTCGTGATTCTCCGCACCGACGGCATCCCCACCTATCACCTGGCCTCGACCGTCGACGACGTCGACTACGGCATCACCCATGTGGCAAGGGGGGAGGATCTGCTCTCCTCGACGCCCAAACACATCCTCCTCACCCGAGCCCTCGGGGGAGCGGAGCCGACCTACGCCCATCTCCCCCTGCTGTTCGGACCCGACGGCAAGAAACTGTCGAAGCGGCACGGGGACACGTCGCTCAAGGCGTATCGAGAGGGTGGCTATCTCCCGGCGGCGATGCTCAACTTCCTCGCCACCCTCGGCTGGTCGCTCGATGCCGACCGATCGGTCTTCACGGTGGACGAGGCGATCGCCGCCTTCGAACTGTCGGATGTCGCCAAGAACCCGGCCGTGTTCGACCTCGGGAAACTGGCCTGGATCAACGGCGAGTACATCCGGGCCCTACCGGTCGAGGAGTTCAGGGCCGTCATCGAGAACCCGGTCGCCGACGGACTCGGGCGCCGGCTGAGTGCGGATGAATGGGCGACGGTGGAACCGTTGCTGCCACTCATCCAGGAGAGAACCAAGTTGCTCACCGAGGTCGCCGGCCAGTTGACGTTCCTCGTGTCCGACCGGATCTCCTACGACCAGGAGTCATGGGATCGGGTCATGTCCCGGGAAGGGGTCGCCGCCGTCCTGGCGGAGTCGATCGAGCGGCTCGAACCGCTCGATCCGTTCGAGGTGGGGTCGATCGAGGAGGCGCTGCGAGCAATGCTCGAGCATCTCGGTCTGGCGGCTGCCAAGGGTTTACAACCGGTGAGGGTGGCCGTCACCGGCACCGCAGTCAGTCCTCCGTTGTTCGAGTCGATCGCCGCCCTCGGCAAGGCTCGAACCATCCAGCGACTCCGTGACAGCCTCTCACGGCTTTGATTCGGGCGATCTGGAGAACAGGGGCCCTCTGGCTACCATGTCGGCCGCGTTCACTGGCCCCGTCGTCCAGCGGTCTAGGACGCCGGCCTTTCAAGCCGGAAACGCCGGTTCGAACCCGGTCGGGGCTGCCACAACCCGCAGAGAACGCCAGACATGAGTGTGTTTGTCTACAACCGATTCGTGGCGCTGCTGGCGCTGACGGCCCTGGTCGGGGGTCTGCTCCTGCTCATCCCACCTGTGAGAGCCCGAGCCGGCTTCCTCGCCCCGTCCCGTCTCTGGTTGGCGGCCTTGGTGGCGCTCACCTCCACCGGCGGCAGCCTGGTCTACTCGGAGGTCTTCAACTTCGAGCCGTGCCGGCTGTGCTGGTACCAGCGGATCGCCATGTATCCCCTCGGCCTGATCCTGCTGATCGCCGCCTGGAAGCGGGACGGGGCGGTGCGACGGTACGTCATCGCCCTCGCCGGGGTGGGGGCGGTTCTCGCCGCCTACCACTATGCGCTGCAGACGTTTCCGGGCCTCGACAGCGGGGCATGTTCGGTAGGGGTGCCCTGCACCGCCAAGTATGTGAACGAGTTCGGCTTCATCTCGATCCCCTTCATGGCCTTCTGCGGGTTCCTGGCGGTGATCGGGTTGGTGTCGCTGAGAGGAGAAACTGATGTCGAATAGTCGCCGCTGGTGGGTGATCGGAGGAGTGGTGGCGGTGTTGACCGTCGCTCTGGCGGCGGCCTTCGCCTCCGGGGAACCGGAACCGGTGGAAGACCCGGTGGGGACGGTGTCGATCACCGGAACCCCGCTGGCGCGATTGGGGGATCCGGCTTCGGATCCGGCGGTGGGCCAGGCTGCTCCCCAGGCAGTCGGGGCCGATTTCGATGGGTCCGAGGTCCGGATCGAGCCCACCGGTGAGCCGACGGTGGTCGTGTTCGTCGCCCACTGGTGCCCCAGTTGCCAGGCAGAGGTGCCGCGAATCGTTGCGCTGGCCGGCGCCGGCGGAACCGAAGGCGTCCGTCTGGTGGCGGTGGCCACCGCCAACGACCCGCTACGCCCCAACTATCCCGCCTCCGAGTGGCTCGATCGGGAGGGATGGCCGGCCCCGGTGCTGGTCGACGACAAGGCCTCCTCTCTCGCCACCGCCTTTGGCCTCTCCGCTTATCCCTTCTTCGCGGTTCTGGACGGAGAGGGGAACGTGATGTTCCGGGTGACGGGGGAACTGGACCCCGACTCGCTGGCGCTGCTGTTCTCCATCGCCCGCGACGCCTGAACCGTCGGAGATCAGGATTCGAGCGCGGTGATCTTCGCCACCCGGCGCAGGTGGCGGTCCTCGCGGGTGAAACGGGCGGCGAGGAAGGCGTCGACCAGTTCCTGGGCGAGGGCCGATCCGATCACCCGACTGCCCAGGCACAAGACGTTGATGTCGTCGTGCTCGACCGCCTGGTGGGCGGTGTAGGTGTCGTGGGCCACGGCCGCCCGGATGCCCTTGATCTTGTTGGCGGCGACACAGGCGCCGGCCCCGGAGCCGCACACCACCAGCCCTCTGTCGGCCCGGCCGTCCACGACCGCTCTCCCCACCGCGGCGGCAAAGTCGGGATAGTCGACAGGCGTATCGTCGTGGGTGCCGAGGTCGAACACCGTGTAGCCGGCTTCGGCCAGATGCCGTCCAAGCTGCTGTTTGAGTTCGAATCCGGCGTGGTCGGCGCCGAGGGCGATTCGCATGCGGGCAGCGTAGTCGGCGGGTGGCGGCCGCCCTGCGAAGTAGAATCCGCCCGGATGTCAGACTTCGTCGTGATCGGGGGAGAACGGCTCCACGGGACGGTCGGCGTCTTCGGGGCAAAAAACGCGGTGCTCAAGGAGATGGCGGCAATGATCCTCGCCCCCGGCCGCTACCGGCTCTCCAACGTACCCCGCATCCTCGACGTCGAGTTGATGGCGGAGGTACTCAGGCACATGGGCGCCCACTGCAGCTTCGACGGGCGGGACCTGGCGGTGACGATGCCCACCCAGATCCTGCCCGAGGCCCCGCTCGAACTGGTTCGCGCCATGCGCGCCTCGATCGTGGTGCTCGGGCCGCTGCTGGCCCGGTGTGGGGAGGCGAGGGTGGCGCTGCCTGGCGGCGACGATCTGGGGGCACGACCGATCGACATGCACATGGATGGTCTCGAGGCGATGGGGGTCGATTTCGAGCTGGTCCACGGGGTCCTGGTGGCGACCGCCCCCAACGGTCTCAAGGGCACCGAGGTCGAGCTTCCCTTCCCGAGCGTCGGTGCCACCGAGAACATCCTGCTCGCCGGGGTGCGGGCCGAAGGGGAGACGGTCATCGTCAATGCCGCCCGTGAGCCCGAGATCGAGGATCTGGCCAAGATGCTGGTGGCGATGGGGGCCAAGATCACCGGAGCGGGGACGGCCTTGATCCACGTCGTCGGTGTCAAGGAGCTGACGGCCACCGATCATCGGGTGGTGGCCGACCGTCTCGAGGCCGGGACATTCGCAGTGGCGGCGGCCATCACCGGTGGCGACGTCACCGTCACCAGTTGTGTGCCCCAGCATCTGCGGGTGGAGCTCAACAAGCTGGAGGAGGCCGGCTGCGAGGTGGAACGGGGAGACGGTTGGATGCGGATCGCCGGTCCCACCCGCCCCCGTCCGGTCGACTTCGCCACCCTGCCCTATCCCGGTTTTCACACCGACATGCAGCCGCAGATGGTGGCGCTGCTCTCCCTCTCCGACGGGACATCGGTCATCACCGAGAACCTGTACGACGCCCGCTTCCGGTACATCGGCGAGCTGGCCCGAATGGGGGCGGACATCTCTACCGAGTGGCAACACGCGGTGATTCGCGGCGTGGAGTCTCTCAGCGGATGCCCGGTCCTCGCCCACGACATCCGGGCGGGGGCGGCGCTGGTCATCGCCGGGCTCGCCGCCGAAGGCACCACGGTGGTGGGCGACGGGCACCATCTCGATCGCGGGTACGAAGACCTGGCGGGGAAGCTGTCGCGGCTGGGGGCCAGCATCAAGCGGACATGAGGTCCCGCCGATCGACCGCCTGGTTGGCCGGGGCTTTGATAGCCGTCCTCGTCGTCGGGCCGGTGGGGTCGTCTGCCGTCGCCCAGGAATCGGAGTCGACCGTGTTCGGCCGATCGGTGGAGCTGGTCCCGGCCGAGGGCACCACCCTCACCATCCTCGACCGGCGCTACCGGGGTGTCATCACTGTGGCCGGTCATGCCGACGGCCTCGCCCTCACGGAGCAGACGAGCGTCGACGCCTACCTCGAGGGAATCGCCGAGGTTCCCTTCGAATGGGAGCCGGCCGCCCTCGAAGCGCAGGTGGTGGCGGCTCGCACGTATCTGGCCTGGACCCTGGGGCGGGGGAGGACCGCCTCCGGCCGCCGGTACGGCTACGACATCTGTGCGACCACCGCCTGTCAGGTCTACGCCGGGGCGGGGTTGGTGGAAGGGCCGCTCGGCCGCCGCTGGCAGCGGGCGATCGAAGCGACCGCCAATGAGGTGCTGGTGGACGGATCCGAGGCGGCCCAGACCCTGTATTCGTCCACCTCGGCCGGGCGCACCAGCAACGTGGAGGACGTGTTTCCGGGCGCAACCCCCCAGCCCTATCTGGTGGCGGTGGATTCACCCGGCGAGGAGTCCCCCTTCGTCGAATGGGAGTTCACCCTCAGTGGGTCGCAGACCCAGGCTCTTCTCGCCGCCGCCGGGGTGGCGAACGGGGTGATCGAGCGAATCGATACGACCGTTCCGGCCGACGGGGCGGGGTCGCGCACGATCCGGGTGGTGTCGGAGGATGCGGACACCACCACCGGAACCTGGGAACTCCGCACTCTCCTCAACCGGGCCGCCGGCGAGGTGCTGGCCGATGTCCTGCCTGCCGAGCGTCCCGACGGGCGCCGGTATCCCCAGACCATTCTCTCGCCGGTGTTCGAGGTGGTGGCCGTGCCTGGGTGGATCTTCACCTACGTCGGCCCGCCGATCTACAACCCGGCCTACACCTTTCGGGGCCGGGGGTGGGGTCACAACGTGGGGATGAGCCAGTACGGCGCCCAGGCGATGGCAACCGCCGGGGCCGGGTATCGGGAGATCCTGGCCCACTACTACGGGGGCCTGGAGCCCCAGCCGGCGGGAGGGCTCCTCCCCGGCAGGGTCGAGGTTGGTCTGGCTACCGAACTGGCCGAACTGGTGGTGGAGGCCGACGGTCCGGTCACCGTCAGTGCCGACGGGGCGATCATCGGCGACCTGGCGCTGGGCTCCTGGAAGTTCGCGTCGTCCGAGGGTGGCGTGCTGGTGGAGCCGCCGACCGGTCTCGGGCTCGCCCCGTCGGTGGGGCGGATCCGGTTTGCCGGTGGCAAGGTGGTGTTCGATTTGAACACCACCGCGGTCGTGCGGATCGACCGTGGCCCGGGGCAGATCCACCCTCCGGGTGTGGTCGAGGAGACCGTGCGGCAAGGATCGTCGGTGGTGACGATCTCGGTCGAGAACCCGCAGGGAAGCATGCGGGTGACGGTCAGGGTCCCGAGGGAATAGGAGACCCCGGGTTCGGGTTGCCCTGGAAGACCCGATAACGTGGTCGTCACACCATGCAAGAAGTCACCATCCGTTCCGCCGCCGAGGAGTCCGAAGAGCCGGTCGAGATCGATCTCGAGAAGCTCGAAGAGACCCTCGAGTACATCCGGCCTGCCATCCAGATGGATGGCGGTGACCTGATCCTGCTCGGGACGGAAGGCGGGACGGTCAACCTGCAGATGGTGGGCGCCTGCGGCGGATGCCCGATGTCGACCATGACGCTGAAGGCGGGAATCGAGCGGATCCTGCGGGATCGGGTCCCCGGAGTGATCGAGGTCAACGCCGAGGCCTGACGCACCGTCTCATCGTCCTCTCATCGGCCTCTGCGATGATGCGTGGTCATGAGATCGAAGGTCCTGGTTGTCGAAGACGACAAGCGCCTCGCCGCCTCGGTTAGACGTTGCCTCGCCTACGACGGCCACGACGTCGAAATCGCCCATGACGGCATCGAGGCTCTGCGCGCCGTTCGCGATCGGAGACCGGACGTGATCGTCCTCGACCTGATGCTGCCGGGCCTCGACGGATTCGAGATCTGCCGGCGGGTGCGAGCGGGCGGCGACCTGCTGCCCATCTTGATGCTCACCGCCCGCGACGAGGTCGTCGACCGGGTGGCCGGCCTCGACGCCGGCGCAGACGACTATCTCATCAAACCGTTCGCCCCCGACGAGTTGCAGGCGAGGGTCCGGGCCCTGTTACGGCGGGCACCGAGTGCGGCGAGGGACACCCTGGTACAGGGTGGTCTGAGGATGGATGTCGAGGCGATGGAGGCCGAGTACGAGGGGCGCCGGCTGGACCTCACCGCCCTCGAGTTCCGGCTACTCGAGTACTTTCTCCGCAATCCCCGCACGGTGCTGACCAGGTCGCGAATCCTGGCGGAGGTGTGGGGCCTCGATGCCGACACCACCTCGAACGTGGTGGATGTCTACGTCCGCTACCTGAGGCTCAAGCTCGGTCCCGGAGCGCGTCTCATCCAAACGGTCCGCGGGGTCGGCTACGCCCTCAAGGATCGGGCATGAGGGCGAGGTTGACCTTCTCCGGTCTGGCGGTGGCCACCCTGACGCTGATCGTCTTCTGGGTGCTGATCGTGACACTGGCCAGGGGTGGCACCGCCGAGGAGCAGCGCACCGCCCTCGAAGCCCTCGCTCGCGAGGCGGGAAGGTCCGGTCCGGTGGTGGGTGGGCCGTTCGCCCAGGTGCTGACGGATCCGACGACCGACCTGTCGCCGTTCGTGGTCCTGGTCGACTCGGGCGGAGTCCCGGTGTATTCGACCGCTCGGGTGGAAGGTGCCATCCCGGAGGTTCCGGTGGCGCTGGTGCTGGACGCGCTCGAAAACGGGTCGTCGCAGGCGAGCTTCGAGTTGGTGGCGGGGACGCAGGTGGAAGCCGTGGCGGTTCCCTGGGAGGCGGGCGGCGGGGTGGCGGTGGCAGCCCAGTCGGTGGCGTTCGCCGCCGAACAGATGGAGGGGGTGGAAGGCGCGCTGGCGGTGGCCACCGTGCTCACCCTGATCGTGGCGGCGGTGGTGGCGTGGGCCATCTCGAAGCGGGCGCTGCGGCCCCTCAACACCCTGGTGGCGACCGCCGACGAGATCGGGCTGACCGGAGACCTGAAACGCAGGCTGAAACCAGCCCGGCGTAAAGACGAGGTGCAGAAGTTGACCCGCAGTTTCAACGGGATGCTCGACCGCCTGGAGCAGGCGGCCGCCGCCCAGGAGGTGAGCCTCGAACGGCAACGACGTTTCGTGGCCGACGCCTCGCACGAATTGCGGACCCCCCTCGCCACCATCCGATCCAACGCCGGTTTTCTGCTCGAGCATCCCGAGGCGCAGCCCGCCGACCTCCGTGAGGCGGCGGGCGACATCGTCGCCGAGTCCGCCCGGATGGGCCGGATCGTCACCGATCTCCTGACTCTGGCCCGCTTCGATTCCGGGATCGCGCCTGTCCTGGTGTCGGTCGACCTGGCGGAACTGGCCGCCGATGTCGCCCGTCGGGCCGGGATCGAGGCGAGCGCGCTCATGACGGCCCCCGTGACCGGCAATCCGGCCGCCCTGGAGCAACTCATCTGGATCCTGATCGATAACGCTCGTAACCACGGCGCTCCGCCCATCTCCATCGAGGTCGGGGTCGGCCCCGGGGCGGTCACGCTCATGGTCGACGATGGAGGCCCGGGAGTTCCACCGGAACATCGCAACTCGATCTTCGAACGGTTCCACCGGGTGGACGGGGTTCGTACCGACGGCGGCGCCGGGCTCGGTCTGGCGATTGCCCGCGAGATCGCCCTGATTCATCGAGCCGAGATCTCCATCGGAGATCGACCCGGGGGTGGCGCCCGTTTCCAGGTGGTGTTCCCGACCCCGACCTGACGGTCTCATCGTCGGCTAATCGTCGGCCAATCGAGCTCCAACCGAGCGGGTTCATCCTGGGGGAATGACCACAGTTGCACTCGAATCCCCGCCAGGCTCGTTGCTGGCTCCACTCCTGGTTCTCCAGGGATCGCTCGTCATCGTGTCGACCGTGGAGGCGGTCGTCTTCGGCACCCTCGGGTTCGGCTCACTGGGCTTGCCGGTCGTCCTCGGGGTGGGGGCGGCCCTGCTCATCCTGAGGGACCCGGCGACTCTGGGGCATGGGCGCCGGCGGTGGTTGCGCCGGCTCGAGTGGTTCCTGATTGCGTCCGCAATCCTCGACCTGGCGCTTTCGGTCGCTATGGCCCGCCGTGGGTTGGATCCGGTGGGGTGGGTGACTCGGTTCGCTGTCCCGGTGGCCGTGCTGGCCGCCACCCGGGAGACTGGGGCATGAGATACCAGTCCTCACCCATGTACAACCTGGCAGAAGATCATCGAATCGGCCTGCTGGCGCTCCTGCTGGTGCCATTCGTCTTCTGGCTGCTGCGCCGGGACAAGAGCCAGAGTGCGTTCTCCCGGGCGTACGACGCCCTCCCCGGTGACGAGCGGGCCTTGATGTGGGCCCTGTCGGTCGACGGTGCGCTCCACATCCTCCTCGCCGGTCACCGGCCCGAGTTTGCGGTGTACGGCCTGGCCGAGATCTTCCTGGTCTGGCGGGCCGTGAAAGGAGCCACGATCCGGGTCAGGTCGGGACTGCTGGCCGGGGTGGGGCTGGTGGTCTTTGCCCTACAGTCGATGGGGGGCACGGCTCCGGATCAGCTCGCCCTCATCAGCAAGCTGCTCGAAGTATCGATCCTGGTGCTGGCGCTGGCCGCCTGGGCCTCGACCACGCCCCGCCGGTGGGTGCAGTCGGGTCTGACCACGGGTTTGGCGCTGGTGGTGGCCACCGCCGGATGGGCAGGGGCGATGCAGGCAGGTGGTCACGGACATGAGCCCGGCGAGGTGCCCGGTCCCGGGGTGTCGTTGCAGGTGGGCTCCGGTGGCGAGGTGACCTCCGAATTGACCGAAGCCGCCCGCGAGCTCCACCTCCGGGTCTCGGAAGCGATCGCGCCTTATGCCGACATCGAGCTGGCGGCGGCGGCGGGCTACAGCGTTGCCGGCCTGGCGGGAACCTCGTTTCATGCCGACAACCCGGCGTTCAAGAAGGACGGTCGATTCCTCGACCCAGATGCTCCCGAGACCCTCGTGTATGCCGCCGGACCGAACGGTCCGGTCCTGCTCGGAGCGATGTTCGAGATGGACCGAATCGGTGAACCGGGCCCGGCGGTGGGAGGTCCGCTCACCCCCTGGCATGCCCATGACCATGTGTGCTTCTCGTTGCTGCCCCCGGGTCTGGCCGGGTTGACAGGCCCGTTCGGGTCGTGCCCGATAGCCACGATCACCATCCCGGTGACAACCGAGATGATCCACGTCTGGACGGTCCCGGGGGCGCCCGACCCGTTTGGTGATCTCGATGAAGCGTGGCTTGACGCCTATCTGACCCGATGACGCCGGGGCGGGGTGTACTCGACGGCCTAGCCTACGGGTCGCCATGCCGCCACCGTCCGATACCAGCGAGTTGATCGAGCGGGCCAGGGAGGGGGATCGCCGCTCCCTGGCCAGGCTGATCTCTCTGGTCGAGACCGGGCGGGAGCAGGGCCGGCAGGCACTCGCTTCCCTGTTCCCGCACACCGGGCGGGCGTGGACGGTTGGAGTCACCGGGTCGCCCGGCGCCGGCAAGTCGACTTTGCTGGATCTCCTCATCGGCCATTACCGGGCCGCCGGCCTCTCGGTCGGGGTGGTGGTGGTCGATCCCTCCAGTCCGTTCAGCGGTGGGGCGTTGCTGGGTGATCGGGTCCGCATGCAGGGACATGTCTCCGATCAGGGGGTGTTCGTGCGTTCGATGTCCACCCGGGGCCACCTGGGCGGGGTGGCCGACGCCACCGCCAAGGTCCTCATGGTGCTCGACTCGGTTGGCTTCGATGTCGTACTCATCGAGACGGTGGGAGTCGGTCAGACCGAGGTCGAGGTGACCGAAATGGCGGACACCACCCTGGTGGTGGTGACCCCCGCCTCGGGCGACGACATCCAGGCCGCCAAGGCCGGGTTGCTCGAGGTAGGTGATGTCTTTTGCGTCAACAAGGCCGATCTCCCCGGCGCCGACGACATCGTCGGTCATCTCACGCAGATGCTGGAGATGGGCGGCTCGCAGCCGTGGGCACCGCCCATCGCCACCGTCTCGGCCAGACGCGGGGAGGGCATCGAGACACTCACTTCCCTTCTCGACGATCACCGCCGTTACCTCGGACCGCACCTCGATCAGGACCGGGCATCGAGGCTTGCCCTGATCCTGCGGCGGGCATTGATCGCCGAGATCACCCACCACGTGGTGGGTGCCTCGTTCCCTCCGGAGGCGCTCCTCCAGGTGACCGACCGTCAGATCGACCCGTGGACGATCGCCCGGCGACTCACCGGGTGAGCGGTCACACGTCTCGGGCGACGGTCGCCAGTTCCGCCTGGGCTGCCGCCAGCCGGGCTACCAGCACCCGCGGTGGGGAACAGGAGACGTAGTCGAGGCCCGCCCGACGGCAGAAGGCGATCGAAGCCGGATCTCCGCCGTGCTCACCACACACCCCCAGCGTGAGATTGGGGTTGGCGGCCTTGCCTTCCTTGACGGCCAGTTCGATCAGTCGCCCGACTCCGTCGACATCGATCGTCTGGAAGGGATTGGAGGCCAGGATCCCCTCGTCGAGGTAGTGCCCGAGGAACAGCCGCTCGGCATCGTCGCGCGACAGGCCGTAGGTCATCTGGGTCAGATCGTTGGTGCCGAACGAGAAGAACTCGGCGATGCCCGCCAGATCGCCCGCCACGAGCGCCGCTCGGGGCAGTTCGATCATGGTTCCCACCGGGATCGGGATGGTGATCCCGGACTCGAGGATCTGGGCCTCGATCATCTCTCGCATCCTGCGCAACTCTTCGGTCGTAGCGACCAGCGGGATCATCAGTTCCAAACGCGGGTCGCCGCCGGCGTCGAGTCGGCGCTTGACGGCGGAGAGGGCGGCCTGGACCTGCATCGAGTAGAGGTGCTCGACGACCAGTCCCAGCCGGACACCACGCAGTCCGAGCATCGGGTTGTCCTCGGCCCACCGGCTGACCTTCTTCTCCAGTGCTTCCAGGTCTTCGGTCGATTCACCATCCCGGGCGCGCTGGACCATCTGGTGCTCGAGTTCGAACATCGAGGGCAAGAACTCGTGGAGCGGCGGGTCGAGAAGGCGCACCACTACCGGTAGCCCGTCCATCTCCCGCAGCAACCCTTCGAAGTCATCCGCCTGCATCGCCTCGAGGCGCAGCAGTCCCGCCTCGCGGGCTTCGTCGTCGTCGGCGAGGATGATCGACTGCACGATCTCGAGCCGCTTGCCCATGAACATGTGCTCGGTACGCGCCAGTCCGATCCCTTCCGCCCCGTGGGCACGCGCCCGACGCGCGTCATCCGGGGTGTCGGCGTTCGCCCTGACACCCATCGTCCGTATCTCGTCGGCCCAATCCATCAGGTGGATGAGTTCGGGGGTGGGGCGAGGCTCGACCAGCGGCACCAGTCCGGCGAACACGTTCCCGCTGGTGCCATCGATGGTGATCGGGTCACCCTCCTTGATCTCGAGGGTCCCGAAGACGGCGCGTCGCCCCTGTCCGTCGACCCGCATCGTCCCGACGCCGGTGACGGCCGGCTTGCCCATGCCCCGGGCCACCACCGCGGCGTGACTGGTCTTTCCACCCTGGGCGGTGAGGATCCCATCGGCGGCGTCCATGCCGTGGATGTCGTCGGGGGTGGTCTCCGGCCGGATGAGGATCACGGTCCTCCCCTCCCGGCGGGCGTCCACCGCTCGATCGCAGTCGAAGATGGCCTCACCCTGGGCGGCGCCCGGCGAGGCCGCCACCCCGGAGGCGAGGGCCTTGTGGTGATCCCGGTCGATGCGGGGTCGCTCCAGTTGTTCCAACTGGCCGGGTTCCACCCGCTGGACGGCGGTGCTCTTGTCGATCAGGCCCTCCTCGACCATATCGACGGCAATCTTCACCGCGGCGGCGGCGGTGCGTTTCCCGGCCCGGGTCTGGAGGATCCATAGCTTGCCGCGTTCGATGGTGAACTCGATGTCGGCCATGTCCGTGGTGTGGTGCTCGAGGCGGTCCATCACTGCGATCAGTTCGTCGTGGGCCGCCCGGTTGATGCCGGCGAGGTCGTCGAGGGTGAGCGTGTTGCGGATACCGGCCACCACATCTTCGCCCTGCGCCCGGGGGAGGTAGTCGCCAAAGGGGACCTTCTCGCCGGTGGAGGGGTCGCGAGTGAAACAGACGCCCGTCCCCGAGTCCTCACCCAGGTCCCCGAACACCATCATCTGGATGTTGGCGGCAGTTCCGAGCGAGTCGGGTATCCGATTGATCCGCCGGTAACGCATGGCCCGGGGGTTGTTCCACGACCGGAACACGGCCTCGATGGCGTCGCGCAGTTGCTGGCGGGGATCGTCGGGGATGATGGTTCCCCGCTCTGCGATGACTCTCCCGAAGCGTTCCGATGCTTCGGCCAGGTCGGCGGCGGTCAACTCGGAATCGTCCGTGACCTGGCGTTTGGCCCGGAGATCCGTCAGTACCTCTTCGAACGGAGCCTCGTCGGCTCCCAACACCACATGGGCGAACATCTGTTGGAAGCGCCGTTGACAGTCCCGGGCAAACGCCTCGTCTCCGCTCCAGTCGATCAGCGCCTCGAGCACGGTGTCGTTCATGCCCAGGTTGAGCACGGTGTCCATCATCCCGGGCATCGAGAACTTGGCGCCGGACCGAACCGACAGCAGCAGGGGCTCAGGTCCCGAGCCGAAACTGCGTCCCGTCATCTGCTCGAGACGGCCGAGAGCGGCGTCGACCTCTTCCCACATCCCGTCGGGCACCTCGCCGTGTTCCATGACATGACGACAGGCATCGGTCGTCACCGTGAATCCCGGGGGGACGGTGAGACCCATCCTGGTCATCTCGGCCAGGAAGGCGCCCTTGCCGCCGAGCAATTCTCGCTGGCTGCCCGATCCTTGGGCGAAGTCGGATACCCATGTCATTGTCGCTTCCTCCACGTTTCACGGAACATACGAGGTCGTTGCCGGGTTTCGGGCCGGCAACCGTCGGAACATCAGACGATCTTTCGGCCGGTGATCTCGTCCGGTCTTATTCGCACCCACCGGCGCTTGTCGACTGCACCCGACCAGGGACGGAGGTGAGTGAGTGCCAGGGCGGAGAGGGCGCCGTCGTCGAGCACCTCCATCGAGGTGCCCTTGACGAGTACCGACCAACCCGTGTGGGTGGCGGCATCCCAGCCGTCGATTTCGAAGGCAAATGGTTCGAGGCGGGCCGCCGCCTCCAGCTTGGCGCCTGCCGCCGTGCGGAACACGATCGTCCCGTCGACCCAGGCGAAATTGACTGGAAGTACCTGGATCTCTCCGTCGGACCGGAAGGCAACCCTGCCGACCGGAGTGGTTGCCAACATGTGGTCACACTCGGCCCGGGTCATCACTTCCATTCCGGCGTGGTCGGTTGGCATTGCTGGCACCGGAGTCACCTGTATCCTTCCGTCGCTTGCCCGATTCTCGCCTGTGCCGGACCGGCACTCGCAGGGCCAGAGGTCCCTTTGGATCGCTGAAGGCCGGTTCGGGTGATCGAGAATAGGGACCTTGGTCCCGACGGTCGGGACCCGCCCGGGACCAAGGGAGGGGCGTCGACCGTCCAACCTGCCGCAACTGCCACAAAGGAGATTGGTACATGAAAGGCCAAGGCCGATTGTTCGACGGGTTTCTCGCCCTGCTCGCCCTGATGGGCGTCCTGATCGCCGCCCTCGCGGTGGTGGCGATGGCCACCCGACCCGATACGGTGGTGGCTGCGGGCGAGGATGACGGTGGTGAGACGCCCGGCGGTGAAACCGCTGATGTGACGGCCACCATCACGTTGTCCGAGTTCAAGATCGAGGGCGACCTCGCGATCAAGCCGGGCAATGTGACCTTCGAACTGATGAATGAGGGAGCAGTGGTCCACAACCTGGCCATCTCCGGGGACGGGCAGTCCGAGGACATCAACGGTGGAGCCTCGGGCACCTGGGAAGCGGGGGAACTCGCCGCCGGAACCTATGAGCTGATCTGTGCCATTCCCGGCCACAAGGAGGCGGGGATGGTGGCCACGCTGGTGGTCGCCGAGGATGGTGCCACCGAGACGACCATGGCCCATGGTGGTGAGGAGGTCGACTACGCCGCCCTTGATCAGGCGATGACCGATTCGATCCTGGCGTTCCCGGCCGAAACCGAAGGCAGGGGAAACGTGCCGCTCGAGCCGACCATCGAGGCCGATGGGACCAAGGTGTTCGAACTGACCGCGTCGATCGTCGACTGGGAAGTGGCGCCCGGTCAGATCGTGAAGGCGTGGGCCTACAACGGTATGGTGCCTGGGCCCATGATCAAGGTGGGAGTCGGCGAGAGCGTCAAGGTGCGCTTGACCAACGACCTCCCGATGGGGACCGACCTCCACATGCACGGGGTCCCCGGCCTGTCGAACGCCATGGACGGAGTGGCCCCCCTCACGCAACCCTTGATCAAGCCGGGCGAGACATTCGAATACTCGTTCGTCACGGACGCGGTGGCTGTCGCCATGTACCACGCCCACCACCACGCCCAGATGCAGGTGCCCAACGGATTGTTCGGGACCTTCATGGTCGGCGACGTTCCCCTTCCGCTCGGCCGGACGATCAGCGGGGTGGCGATTCCGGAAACCCTCGACATCGCCGCCGAGATCCCGATGGTCCTCAACGACGCCGGGGTGATCGGGTTCTCGTTGAACGGCAAGTCGTTCCCCGCCACCGAGCCGTATGTGCTCAATGAGGGTGACTGGTTCCTCGTCCACTACTTCAACGAGGGTCTCCAGATCCACCCGATGCATCAACACCAGTTCAACGGCCTGGTGATCGCCAAGGACGGGATCCCACTCGAATCGCCCTATTGGATCGACACGCTCAACGTGGCGCCCGGCGAGCGCTATACGGTGCTGACCCATGCCGATGATCCCGGCGCCTGGGTGTGGCACTGCCACGTCCTCAACCACGTCGAGCGGGAGGAAGGCATGTTCGGGATGGTGACGGCCATCATCGTCAACGAAGCTGCGTGATTTCCTGAGTGGCAGGAAAAGGCTGAGGGGCGGTCCCGATGGGACCGCCCCTCAGTGCTGGTGGCGTGGAGACGGTCAGGCGTGCGACGGTTTGACCACCAGCACATCACAGGGAGCGAGGTGGATCGCCCGGTGGCTGGTCGAACCGAGGATCAGGGCCGCCAATTCGCCCCTGCCCCTGGATCCGACCACCAGGAGATCTGCTCCGATGTTCTTCACGTAGTCGACCAGGGTGTCGGGGGGATACCCTTCGAGGTCGACCTTCACCACCCGTTCCCCCAGTCGGGACAGCATCGGCTCGAGCGAGTCCCAGATCGCCTTACGTTGGGCGTTGGCGATCGAGCCCATGTCGACCGGTGCTCCCAGATAGGGGAGGACGGGAGGGTGGAACACATGTACGACGTGGAGTTCGGTGTGCCGGTCGGTGGCGATGGCCGCGGCTCGCGCCACAGCTTGCATCGACAGTTCCGAGCCGTCCACTCCGACGACGACCGCCATACCAGTGCTCCTTTCCCATCTGCGACTCTGACCATCGGCCCGCCGGTCGGCAAGAGTCGAAAGACCCTTGATCGAGGTTGTACCGTCTGCTCGTCACCCGAGGGAGTACTGGATGAAGGTCGCCGTCTTCAGCGCCAAACGACACGACATCACCTATCTGACGCCGGCCGTCGGAACCCGGCATGAGCTGGTCTTCCTGGATACCCACCTGGATCGGAGATCAGCCGGGCTGGCGAATGGTTGCGAGGTGGCGTCCCTCTTCGTCAGCGACGATGGGTCGCAGGCCACGCTGGAGGCGCTGAGCGCCGTGGGGGTCCGTTTCCTGGCCCTTCGCTCCACCGGGTACAACCATGTCGATCTCGACGCCGCCCGGCGGTTGGGGCTGCGGGTTGCCCGGGTTCCCGGGTACTCGCCCTACGCAGTCGCCGAGCACACGATCGGCCTGATCCTGGCGCTGGATCGCAAGATCCATCGCGCTTATGCCCGGGTCCGGGAGGGCAACTTCTCCCTCGACGGTCTCCTCGGCTTCGACCTGCACGGGCGCACGGTCGGCGTGGTCGGGACCGGCACCATCGGGGCGGTGGTGTGCCGGATCCTCGCCGGCTTCGGTTGCAGGGTGGTGGCACACGATCGGGTCGAGAACCCGGTCTGCCTGGAACTGGGGGTGGAGTACGTCGATCTCGATCGATTGCTCACCGAGTCCGACATCATCACGCTGCACTGCCCGCTGACGGCGGACACCCACCACCTGATCGACGTGGCCGCCTTGAGCCGGGTCAAGAAGGGGGTGATGCTCGTGAACACCAGCCGGGGCGGCCTGGTGGACACTGCGGCGGTGGTCGAGGCGCTCAAGGATGGAACGGTGGGTCACCTCGGGCTCGACGTGTACGAGGAGGAGGCAGAGCTCTTCTTCGAGGATCAGTCCGAGGCAGTGATCCAGGATGACGTCTTCTCCCGGCTGCTCACCTTCCCGAATGTGCTCGTCACCGGTCATCAGGCGTTCTTCACCGTCGACGCTCTGGAACAGATCGCCCGGGTCACCGCCGCCAACCTCGACGGTTGGGCGGCCGGGGAGGCCGTCCCCACGGAGCTGTGATCACGGGACAATGTGACAAAAGTCCCGCCTGAGTGGTCTAACACCACCTGACCAACTTCCCGGCCTTGCGCCATGATGCCAATGAGACGGCACAGGAGAGCGCAATGGACGAGGACATCATGATCGGGGCAGTGGAGATCCGTGATCTGTTGTCGGGGGAGGCGAGGGTTTGCGGTCCAGAATTGGACCTTGCGACGGCGGCCCGAACCCTCCACCAGCAGGGGATCGGAGCTCTGGGCGTGGTCGAGAACGGCAGGCTGGTGGGGATCTTCACCGAGCGTGATCTGGTGAGAGCGGTCGCCGAAGGGGCCGAGCTCGCACGGGAGCCGGTCTCGACCTTCATGACTCCGGATCCCGATGACCTGGCGCCAGACGTCGATCCGCTCGAGGCCGCCCGTTGGATGCTTGCCACCGGGTACCGCCATCTGCCGGTCGTCGAAGACGGTGTTCTCCTGGGCATGGTGTCGATCAAGGACCTGATGTGGGCGATCATGGGAGATTGAACATGGTGAGGGTTCAGCGGGCACGCATCGTCAAGGGGTGGTCGTTCGACGCCCTGTTGGGGGTCCTGACCACCGACCTGGAACGGGTGTTCTGCACGGATCACATTCGGGCTGAGATCGGTGGCGTCGAGGTCGGTCATACCGTTCGATGCATCTTGGGCAAACCGGCCGGGGTGATGAGGGTTCTGACCATTCCCCTCGAGATCCATTCCGATCCGGATTCCCGGTGGTTTCCCAGACTCGATGCAGAGATAGAGATCCGGCCGGTGGCAAACGGCGTGGAGATCGCGGTGGACGGGGAGTACACGGTGCCCGCCGGGCCGCTCGGATGGATCGCCGACCACACCCTTCTTCACGGTGTTGCCGCCTCCTCCCTCGATCGGTACCTCGAGGACGTCGATAGGCGTCTGGACCAGATCGCCCTCAGCCTCGAGCCATTGACAGGTGTGCCGATCTGATGTTGATCCAGGACTTCGTCGAGGTGGATGTGCCCTTCGAGCAGGTGATCGGCCTGCTCGACCAGGAACCTGGCGAGATGGGTGTGTGGGCGGCTGCCGCCTATCGCAGGGGGGAGCGACTGGCGGTGGGGCCGGGGCCGTCGATGGCCACCACCGTCGAGATGAGGATCGGCCCAACATTGCGGGGGATGGAAACCGCCACCATCCCCATCGAGTGGGAGGCGTCGAATGCCGCTGCGTTCTTCCCCCACATGATGGCCGAGTTGGTGGTGGCCCCCCTTCCCACCGGCGGGAGCCAGGTGCGGTTCCGTGGTTCGTACGACGCCCCCCTCGATGGGTTCGGGAGGGTGCTGGATCGCCTCGCACTCCACCGGATCGCCGAGTCCACCGTCCGATCGTTCCTGCAGAGACTGGCCGAGGCGGTGCGGTCGGACACGACAGTCGATAGCTTCGTGGCCGAGGACGGTTGAGGCTCAGGCCGGCAGGAACGCCGACACCGAGGTCCCATTCCGGGCGTCGATCTCGATGTTGCCACCTCTGACCCGGACCCGGGCCGTGAGGTTGTCGAGCCCCAAACCCCGTTTCACGGTGAGCGGGTCGAACCCGCGGCCATCATCGGTGACCTCGACGGTGATGCCATCGACCGATCCGAGAACCGAGACCGTGAGCCGCTTTGCTCCGGCATGCCGCACGGCATTGCTGACCGATTCGCGTACGACCTGAAGGGCGTCGTCGAAGACGTCGGCCTGGGCCGGGTCCACCCCGGCCACCACCACCTCGGTATCGACCGGTCGATTCGCCACCAGGCGCGCCACCAGGCGCCTCACCGCCCGTTCGGGGTCGATCACCGTGACCCCCACAGAGCGGAGGTCGAAAATGAACCCGCGCAGGGCGTCGATCGCATCATCGATGCCGCCGATGGCCTGCTCAAGCCGTTCCGTGGTGGGTCCCTCCCCGAGGGAGACGGCCAGGGATTGCAGACCGAGGCCGACCGCGAACAGTTCCTGGATGACTGCGTCGTGGAGATCGCGGGCGATGCGCTCTCGATCCTCGACCAGTGCCATTCGTCGAATCCGGAGGTTGAGCTGCGCCGCCGACACGGCCGATCCCACCACGGCGGCGAGTGCCTCCACCATCATCTCGTCGGCTTCGGTGAAACCACCCGGCTTCTCCGTCAGGTAGAAGTTGCCGAAGATCGTCGACCCGGCCGCGATCGGGACGCCGAGGAAGTTCTCCATCGGCGGGTGGTCGGGCGGGAAGCCGGCAAAGTCCTCGTGGGCAGGGAGGTCGTCGACCCGCAGTGGTTCAGGGTGGGTCAACAGCCGGCCGAGCAATCCGCGACCGATGGGAAGCTGTCCGACCTTCTCGGCCAGGTCGGGTGTCATGCCGACGTGGATGAATTCCCCAAGGGTGCCGTGCTCGTTGCGCACGCCGAGGGCGGCGTATCTCGCTCCGGTGCTCTGCCGGGCCATCTCGACGGCGGTCTTCAGCACCTGATGGAGGTCGACGGCCTCCGCCACGGCGGCGGCCGCCTTGACCAGGGCTCGCAATTGGTGGGCGTCGAGTTCCATCGAGGCAAGAGGCTACCCGAGGTTGATCGGTGGCTCGATCGGGCCACCGCCGCCGCCGGTATCACAAGTGCGTCAAGTCCCGGTAGCCTCTGTCTGATGCGGGTGTTGCTGGTCGACGATCACGAAGTGGTGCGCAAAGGCGTGAAGGCGCTCATCGAGTCGTCCGGTGAGATCCAGGTGGTGGGAGAGGCCGCCACCGTCGCCGAGGCGGTGCGCCGGGTTGGATTCGACGACCCCGAGGTGGTCGTGCTCGATGTCAGGCTCCCGGATGGATCGGGAGTGGAGGCCTGCCGGGAGATCAGGGCCCGCTTCCCGGCGGTCCGGGTGCTCATGTTGACTTCCTTTGCCGACGAGGAGGCACTGCTGGCTTCGATCGTTGCCGGGGCGTCGGGGTACGTCCTCAAGCGAATCCAGGGTTCCGAACTCGTTGCGAACATCCTCAAGGTCGGGCGGGGCGAATCGCTGCTCGACCCGACCATGACCGAGAAGTTGTTCCGAAAACTGCGGGGGGAAGAACCCGACGACCCGCTGCTGGCCAATCTGTCGCCCCAGGAACGCGCCATCCTCGGCCACATCGCCGATGGTCTGACCAATCGTCAGATCGCCGAGGAGATGTTCCTGGCCGAGAAGACCGTGAAGAACTACGTGTCCAACCTCCTCGCCAAACTGGGGATGCAGAACCGTTCCCAGGCGGCCGCCTACATGGCCCGCCTCGATGAACGAGCCCACGAGGAATACCCGCCGGAGGAGTGGGAAGGCGGCTCCCCCGTCTGACCGCCCGCTGCCTCGACCTCTGGTCCGACCGGCGCGAGCGAGATTGTTGGGGATGCGCGGCGAATCCGGGAAAGGGCACGGCCCCCTCCAATCGCCCAGTTGAACGTCTTCAAACCTAAGAACTCCGAACTTCCCACCTGCACCCTGCACCCTGCACCTTTTCCTTTTTCGTTCTTCGTTCTTCGTTGTTCGTTCTTCGTTGTTCGTTCTTCCTTCTTCCTCTCCCGCTCCACTAATCTGCTTTGCTCCCGAGAAAAACGAGAGACCTTCATATGGCACGTACCGGAGCACCCACCACCAAGACCAGATCAGAGCCCGAACAGCCCGGTCCTCCCGGCTGGCGCAAGGCGCTGGTCCCCGGATTGATCGGCCTGGCGGTGGTGGCGGGAGGAACCGCCCTGGTGATGTTGGATCCTCCCCTTCCCGGTGAAGAGTATGTGTCGATGGGCAATGCCCACCTCACCTCGATCGACGAACCTCACGAGCCGTACAACTCGAAGCCCGGCTCGAGCGGGCCCCACTTCGGGAGCCTGGCGGGGTGGGAGGTCCACGAGACACCGGTTCCCAATGAGTTGTTCATTCACAACCTGGAAGATCGGGGTGTGGTCCTGGCCTACAACTGCCCGGATGGCTGTCCGGACCTGGCACAAGGCCTTGCCGACATCTACGCCGAGGAACGAGGCAACCTGCTGGTGACTCCGTTCGAGGGGGAGATCGCCGACAAGAGCGGAACCCGGTATCGGGCGGCGGCCGTGGCCTGGACGAGGGTCTTCTACTTCGACGAGTTGAACGACGGGACGATCGGCGAGATCAAGGCGTTCATCCGCGCCTTCGAGGGCATCGATCATCACGCCGGGAACTGAGAGTCGGGTCACCCGAACCGTTTGGAGCGCCGACGGCGTCCGGTTGGCTATCACCGATCACCGCCTGACCGGCAGAGGGCGGCATCTGTTCCTGGCGCATGCCACCGGGTTCTGCGCCGGAACCTGGGACGCGGTGATCGGCGAGGTGGCGGAAGTCGTCGGGTCCGCCACCTCCTGGGACTTCCGCGGCCACGGCGCCTCGGGCGGGGGATCGATCCCCGTTTCCTGGTGGGACATGGCAGGCGACGCCGGGGCGGTGCGTGACAGCGTTTCCGTCGAGGGCGCCATCGGGGTCGGCCACTCGATGGGTGGGGCGGCACTGGTGATGGCCCACATCCTCGATCCCGGCCGGTTTGCCGGGTTGGTGCTCGTTGAGCCCATCATTCCGCCCCCGCCGCACCGGAGGGCGGTACACCGACTGGCCGAACTCGCTCGCAAGCGTCGCCGGACCTTTGCCGATCGGTCCGAGGTGCGAGCGAACTTTCGAGGCAGGCCCCCGTTCGATCATTGGCAGCAGGCAGCCTTCGAGGGATACGTCGACGGTGGCTTCCGGGAGCGGGATGACGGAACGCTCGAACTCGCCTGTTCCCCGGAATTCGAGGCCGAGGTGTTCACCGCCGCCGGTGGGGCGGCGCTGCTCGATCGGCTCGGCGAGGTCGAGATTCCGGTCACGCTGCTGTTTGGCGAGGCGATGGACACCTTCCCGGGCGAATGGGCCGAACATCTCACCGGGTGTTTTCCCAACGCGTCGCTGCAAATCGTGCCCGGAGGTGACCACTTCCTCCCGATGTCGACCCCGGGGGTCGTCGCCGAGGCTATCGAGCGATACGCCGTCTAGGTGTACCTGTTGACTGCAGGGGGCTGACCCCCCGGCACCCCCCAATGCCGCGTCGGAGCCCCGTCGCCCATTGCCCCCTCCGTCTCCGGCCTGGCGGCCGGATCCACCTCCCCCAACACTCGGCCCTGGCGGGCCTCCCGAGGGGAGGAAA
>Ga0209798_10000495_pt1 | contig 23689 bp, 20 predicted proteins | sample DOMMetBare3Fresh_FD_187475 | JGI IMG/M metagenome (GOLD analysis project Ga0209798, IMG submission 187475) | Wetland sediment microbial communities from St. Louis River estuary, USA, under dissolved organic matter induced mercury methylation -... | ecosystem: Environmental > Aquatic >... | reverse complement strand
GCCGTCTCGACGAGATCCGCGTCACATCTTGAGCAGGACACAGCGGTCGGGAAATTTATGAGATGGCAATTAGAGCATTTTTTGTTCATCGGAGCGGGTGAGATGGCAGCGGAAAACTGCTAATATTTAAAAAGTACCAATAGAGGCCGATTCCAAGTAAGAAACCCGGCAATCGCTTTTTGCATCAAAAGACTTGTTGAGCAAATCACCGGCGTTTTTGATGGATCGATCCAATCGGCAAATTAGGAGTATTTGATGAGATATTTTCGCTACCTGTTAGTTTCTGCATTCATTTCGGTCTTTTTTACAACCGCGGCATTTTCGCAGGAAACGCAAACGCGCGTTGTTGACGAGGTCGTCGCACAGGTCAATGAAGGCGTGATAACGCTCTCGCGCATCAAACGCGAGATGAAAAATATCGTCGATTCATTTGTTGAGCAAGGCAAGACAAAGGAAGAGGCCCAGAAGATGGTCGAGGAAAGACAGGGCGAGTTGATCGCGAATCTGATAAACGAAGAGCTTTTGATCCAAAAAGCCAAGGAACTCGGCCTCGATAACGATATCGATGCGGGCCTCAATCAGCGGTTCGTCGATATAATGAAGCAGTACAATCTGAAAACGATCGAGGCTCTGTATGCGGAAATGGAAAAAACCGGCGTCGATCCGAAAGAGCTGAGAGAATCGTGGCGAAAGCAGGCGACCCGCGACCGCGTGGTCCAGCGTGAGGTGCAGTCGAAATTATACTGGGAACCGAACGGAAAGCAGTTAAAAGACTACTACGAAAAGAATAAAGCCAAATTTACAAAGGCTGAAACTGTTTCGTTTAGCGAAATATTTCTGGGTTACGCCGGACGCGATGAGACGGCAGTCAAAGACAAGGCAAAGCAGATCTATGCCCAACTAAAGGCAGGCGGCGATTTTGCAAAGATCGCAAAGGAAAACGATCCGGGCATAGTCACTCAAGGAACCGGGAAGGCTGAAAAGCTGCGAACGGACGATCTGGTAGCAGTACTTGCCAAACCCATCAAGGGGCTAAAGGTCGGCGAATACACTGAGCCGTTTGAGGCCGATCAGCTCGGGATGGTCATCCTGCGGATCGATGAAAGGGAGATGGCCAGCAATGAATCAGAATTTGACGAGAGCGCCGTCAGGCTCGCAATGATGAATGAACGCGCCCCGACCGAGCAGAAGAAATTTATGGCTAAGCTCAGGGACGACTCGTATATCAAGATCAGCGACAGCTATCGGCCGCTGGTTTCTCCGATCCTCTTTGCCGATGAGCGTAAAGAAAAGCCGGGCAATTAGACAGTTTAGTAAAAGCAAACAAGAAAGGGGCTGCTCGGAAAAGGTGGCCTTTTTTTGTACGCGGAAATTATCCTTTTTGCCGGTAAAAAGTAGCCCGGTTTTGCCGGCTGCAATGGCCTATTTTCATATTGACATTTAGGCTCTTGAGGAATACGCTTCCGTTATTGGTACTAAAGTTGCCCAAGGCAACTCTTCCCGATTGTTTAGCCTTCCGACGACCAGACAACCTTTCTGTCAATTGACATTCCCGCTCTTCCGAGAGCAGAAAGGAGGACTAAGATGGTAATCAAAACAATTACAAAAGGAGCAGCAGTATTGCTCGTGATCATTTACGCGGTCTTTGTCTGTGCCGCGCAGGACAAGCTCCGCCGAGTCGAGCAACCAGCGAAGTTCGTTTATTCAAATACTCCGATTGAGGTTGTAGTAAACATAGATGGCAAGGAAATGCGAGGCCGGGAGATACAAGCAGGAACTGATTGGCTTCGAAAGATCAGTTTAGAGATCACTAATACATCCGGCAAGGACATCAATTGGTTGTTGATCAACCTGATGCTTAAGGAGCCTATTTACGGAGCTAGTGTAGCCTCCCCGGAAACGGCCGGGATCGTGATCACAGTCGAGCTCCCGTATTCGGAACCGAAGATTAAGGTATTGTCGGCTGGAGAGCGGATCACGCTTAAGCCCCCAGCGACCATGGTTGACTATTGGACAAAATACGCTCGGGAACAAGGAATGGACGATATAGAAAAAGTGATTCTCGATATAAGGCAAGTCGGATTTACGGACGACACGGCTTGGACAAGAGGCCGGCTGAGTCGCAAACCAGAGCAGACTAACAACAACGGGCTTACTTACTTTGGGATTGACATTCTGGAATTTCAGGAATAGTTTACGAATTAAGTCTTAAAGTTACTCCAGAGCAACTTTCCCGGTTGTTTAGCCTTCCGAAGACCAAACAACCTTTCTGTCAATTGACCTTCCCGCTCTTCCGCAAGAGCAGAGAAGAGAAATCATGAGAAAAATATCACGAGCTTGTTTATTTGTTGTTAGCATTTTCTTACTAACAACTTCTCTTTCCTATGCCCAGCAGAAAATTCGAACGGTTGAGCATGGCAAGTATAGAAAGTATGACACCAATACTGAACCTATTGCTATCGTCAGCCGCGAACTCGGTGACAAGCCGTTTATGAATGACAGCGACGTAGTTGGCGGTTCGGATTGGTTGAGAGTTCTCACGCTGAGCGTAAAAAATATATCAAAAAAGGCAATTAAAGAATGTGAGATCAATCTCATCATTGCGAAACAAGGAAATATGTCAAATGACGCAAGTATGAGCATAAGGTTTCCGACCCGGGAACCCGTCATGAACGCTGACGGGAAGCCAACCGGTGAATATCAACCGCTTAAACTTTTGAAACCAGGCGAGATTATTAAGGTAAAGGTGTCCGAAAATCAATTACGGATGTTGGACGTCTTAAAAAAGGATGGTGTAAGTGATGTCGATCAGGTTTCTCTCGTTTTCATAAGTGTTAAGTTCGATGATGGCACGAGATGGTTTCAGGGCATAGACATGCGTGAAGATCCGAACAATCCAGGTCGCTGGGTTCCAGTTCGTCCTGATCGGCCGGGGCCAACCTTAGGCCAGCGGTTCTCGAAGTGGCTGAGTTCGTTTACAATCATAAATGCGGTAAGTCAACCGCTCGATCAATTTGTCTTCATATTTCCGGCCAAGAGCCGGTTTTCTTTTGCTAGTGCGAATATGCCAGCCGCCGTGCTCCCGATGACACCCCCGGGTTGTGGTTGGTTGGATCAAGTTTTCGACAATTTCTGTGATCAGACGCATGGGGTGTGTGCGACAGCACCGCCCGGGGGTTGTGTTTATGATGTTCATCTTACCTTCCCCGACGATCCGGGCGGCGGGACGTTTGGTGGTGTCGCGACTCAAATCTCGTATTGGTGTCATCCCGTAACGGGCTCCGGCGGTGAATGCAATATAGATACCGGAGGCTGCGGCGCATTTCCTAAAACGGTTTGGTTTACCAACCCAACGTGTGGCCAGCCGACGCCGACGCCGACACCGACGCCTTCGCCCACACCGCCGATTGCTTCTTGTCCACTTGCCATACCACAATTTCCAGATGGGAATTGCGCCTACGGTTATCATCCTGACCCTAATGGTTCTGTCTACTGTTGTCCCAACTTCATAAGCGGTGGGTGTGAGGAATACATAGCATGTGGGAATGGCATGCAGTACAACTACATCAGCTGTCGATGTGCGCGGACGTCTCCGATCATTGTCGACATACTTGGCAACGGTTACAACCTTACCTCTTCCAATGACGGTGTTTCTTTCGATTTCAATGGCGATGCCGTTACGGAAATTGCCGCTTGGACATCGGCTGGTTCGGATGATGCCTTTCTTGTTCTTGACCGGAACAACAACGGCACTGTTGACAACGGACAAGAGTTGTTTGGCAATTTTACTCCTCAAGCTCGTATCGTTGACCCAAATGGCTTTCTCGCCCTTGCCCTGTACGACCTGCCTGAAAACGGCGGCAATGGCGACGGCAGGATTAACCAAAATGACGCGATCTTCCCACAACTAAGATTGTGGCAGGATGCAAACCATAACGGCGTCTCTGAGCCAAACGAACTGCATACTTTGCCGGAACTTGGCCTCAGAACTTTAGACCTTGACTACCGCGAATCAAGACGAACCGACCAATACGGCAACCGCTTTCGATACCGCGCAAGGGTCCGGGATTCAAATGGCGCACAGCTCGGACGCTGGGCGTGGGATGTTTATCTCGTAACTTCGCCGTAAAGCGAGAATTCCGTTCTCCATCAAGAGGCTATCTGAAAAGACGGCCTCTTTTTTGTTCGTGATCCGAACTTCTTGCCTATCGCAGTACTTCTTTTATCGCGGCGTCAAATATCTCAACCTTTCGCTTCGCACGCTTAACTTCCGGATGGTCCTTGTTGTAGCTCCTCGACAAGCGAGAGAGGTCGGTTTCGAGAGCCGCCTTTCGCACTATCAATTTGCCAAGAGCGAGCGTAAGCTTTCCTGTTTCCGAAGGTTTGACGCCAAAGACCTTTTCCAGTGATTTATCGAGCGAGCCCAACTCGAATCGCAGATCCATTATCTTTGGATTTACCTCAGTGTAATCTGCCGAAAATGCCTCGAGATCGGCCTGCAGTTCTGTTTTCCTGAGCAAGATCTCGGCATACGCGGCTGACGAACGGATCGGCCCGGCGTCCGACTGGGCTGTATTTATTTCAGTTGTTTGCGCCCCGGCGAGAGTTACCACGAATAAAAGTGATGCCACTGCCAGAATCGATCTTCCTTTTACAATTGACATAAGAAATCGCAGCTTGTTGCCTCAATTGGTAGCAGATGTTGAGTATGAATCGGAGTTGATCGCGGCAGACCGAATATTCGGCGTATCGTCGCACGACGAAAACTCGAGGTCGCGGTCCGCCTCGGCTTCGACAACGCCATCGCCAAATGTTTCGCGGTTTGTAAGCGTCTCAAAGTAGGTCGTGATGTTGTCCAGTATTTCTTGTGCCGAGTGCGAATGATAAAGCGTCTGCCGAAACTGGGCGCCGCCAACCAACCCCTTGGTAAATTGTCCGGCGAGCTGCTTCATCTTGCCCAAAGCCACAATCTCTGGCATTTCGTCGCGGCACACTGAAAAGAATTCGAGTAAAACATCCTTTTTTTCCTGAAGATCAGGTTGATATGGTTCGCGGCCTGCCAATGCGTCGGCAAACTGGCGAAATATCCATGGGTTTTGCATAGCCCCGCGGCCTATCAGGATGCCATCGGTACCAGTTTCTTGCCAGCGCTTGAGGCCGTACTCGATCGACGTAATATCGCCATTTCCCGAAACCGGGACGCTCACGGCCTCTTTAACCTGTCTTATTAGATCCCAATTCGCAAGGCCTTTGTAGCCCTGCTCACGGGTTCGCCCGTGCACCTGAATGTGTTCAACGCCGCACTGCTCGGCCATCTTGGCTACGTCGACAACGTTTATCGAAGCCTCTGAGAATCCGGTGCGCAGCTTTAAAGTTAGCGGGATCGTGATCGCCTTCTTGATCTCTTTGAGAATGATCTCAAGCTGTGGCAAATCACGCAAAAGACCCGAACCGCCGCCGTTCTTGACGACCTTTGGCGCCGGGCATCCGCAATTTACATCGAGAATATCAGCACCGATCTCCTCGGCCATTTCGGCACCCATTGCCATCCGGTCAGCCTTTCCGCCAAAGATCTGGACTGCGTACGGACGCTCTTCCTCGTCAAAACGCATCTGCCGCTTCGATTTCGGATTGTGACGTGTCAGTCCCTCGACCGAGATAAATTCCGACACGACCAGTCCGACACCGCCACGCCGTTTGATCAGGCGACGAAAGGTGTAGTCCGTCACGCCCGCCATCGGCGACAGGATAAGCGGCGGATCGATCTCGATGTCTCTGATCTTAAACGGCTTCATAGCGGTATCAAATTCTCTTAAGTTCCCGACAAAACAGATTAGCACAAGCACGATATCAACAGGAATTTCCTCAAAGCGTAAGTGCTGTTACGGCTCAATGACAAATTTGACTCCCTATCACTTGCAAAACAAGTAGGACACGGATTACAATTCGCGTGTTTTCAGTTTCTAAACTTAATTTTTCGGAGATTGTGATCAATGGGCCAATTAAAAACTTGGCGTCCGTTGCTCTGAAATTTTTTTGTCGGGAGCGAAAGGGCTTTTGCTCGTATGCTTGGCACGTCACCTGATCTTGTGATTTCGGCACGACGCTGGTTTGTTCGTTTTTGCAAGATTCTTTATACATATCGAAACAAAGGAGAACAATCATGTTTAGTAAAAATGCGAAGCTAGATGCGTGGTGGTTAAAAGTAGGATACTGTCTGGTTCTTTTGTCAGCGTGGGCACTGGGTGTCTTTGCTCAGGACATCACATCAGGCACTATCCAGGGAACCATATCTGACGAGCAGGGCGCCGTCGTCGCCGGAGCAACGGTTGACGCCAGAAATGTCGGAACCAATTTCTCCAAGTCCTTCACGACAGAGTCGGACGGGCGTTTCACGTTCCTGTCAATGCCTCCCGGGCGTTACGTTGTAACCGTTACAAAACAGGGTTTCGCCAAGTTAAATCAGGAAAATGTTGAGCTTACGGTTGGCCGTTTGATCTCCTTAAATCTCGCACTAAGAGTTTCCGGTGTTAGCGGAGAAGTTACGATCACAACAACGCCCACGATCGATACCGCCAAGACCGAGTCAAGCACCACTCTAAATCAGACGGCTATCAGCAACACCCCAATTTTGGGTCGAAAGTTTGAGGACCTGTTGACATTGACGCCGGGTGTCAGCATCACGCAAGGGCCGGACGGCGACGAGATCAACTTTGCGGGTCAGCGCGGCGTTTTTAACAACGTAAGTCTTGACGGCGGTGATTACAACAACGGTTTTTTTGGCGAGCAGGCCGGCGGACAACGTGCCGCGATCGACATCTCACTCGATGCCGTAAAAGAGTTTCAGGTAATTGCAACCGGCGCGAGTGCCGAATATGGACGAACCGCTGGCGGAATTATCAACGTCATTACAAAGTCAGGCACGAACGACGTGAACGGCAGTTTATTTTACAACCTTCGAAACGAGGGATTGTCGTCGAATACATCCGATGGAAAGCCTTTGACCGATTTCCTTCGCCAGCAATTCGGCGGCACGATCGGCGGGCCGATCAAAAGGAACAGAGCCTTTTACTTTTTTGCAGTCGAGGGCGTCCGAGAGAACCTTACGCGGCCAAACTTGAGCGAAGCAATAGGGACTCCGTGCTCCGTGCAGGCGCCGACAGTGCAGTTAAACGAGGCTTTGATCAATGGCAGCCCCGATTGTCAGAGACGGGCGTTGGTAACTTTCATCCAATCGAGCCGCAATCAGAATGAGAGCTTACCGATTGACCGCAGTATCCGGAATTTGGCACTACTCGGAAAACTTGACGTTGATTTGACCCAAAACAACAAACTTGGGGTGTCATACAATTTTGATCATTCAAAGAATACCAATCAGACGTTTGATGTTCCGACGTATGGAACGTCGGCAAACGGAACAGAGGGTCCGTCGAAGATAAATGTTTTTAACGCGAATCTTTACACGACGATCTCGCCGACGATGTTGAATGAGGCTCACTTTACTTATTCCCGTGAAAAAAGACCGCGTGCGGCTGCGACGTCGAAAGTTCCCGCAGATACAGCGATGGGTTTTGGCACGACGTTTCGTTTCGGAGCTCCGTTCTTCCTGCAGCCCGGAGTCGACGAAGTTTTTTGGCGAACGCAGCTTCGCGATAGCCTTTCGATTGTAAAAGGCAACCACAATATCAAGTTCGGCGGAGATTGGCTGCATAGTCTAAACGACCAGGTCTTCCGCGGCTTCTTTACCGGACGTTACATATTCGACAGCGTGACCGGATTTTTGCGTTATGCCTCGGCACCGGCAGCAGGCGGGTTTGGACCGAGAACGCAAGAGTGCATCAGCGGCGCCGGGGTTGTTACCTGGGTAACCTCGCCAACGCCGTGCCCGGCCGGCAGCACGGCTCAAGGGCCTTTGCTGCTTTACCTACAGAACGGAATATCTACGGGAATCGCAGGCGTCCCTCCTCCGGGCGCATCAAAAATTACGAATGAGGACTACGCATTGTTTGCGCAGGATAAATGGCAGGTCAGGCCTAACCTCTCGTTTAGTTACGGACTGCGTTGGGAAGCACAAATCTTCCCTAAACCGATAGTTCCACCGGCGCAAACGGCATATGGCTCGCTTTTGAATGATCCGAGATTTCCGTCTGACGGCACACTCCGTAGTCCCAAGAAAGAATTCCAACCGCGAGTTGGATTTGCTTGGGATATCGCGAGCAACGGCAAATCGGTAATGCGTGCGAGCTATGGAATTTTTTACGGCCGGCAGAATATGTTGACCCAGGTCGGATCGATAACTGATAACGGCGCCCAGCAATATGGCATCTTTTGCAACTCCACCTTCGCGTTTACGTGCTTTGGTGCGTCGCCCGGGGGACCTCCAGCTTGGCCTAATACTGTGCCGATCGCTCCGGGCGGCGGTATTCCGTTTGGCGCCAACGTCCGTGTATTTAGCAAGGATTACGCTAATCCGCGAATTTATACGACGAACGTGCAGTTTGAGCAAGAGATCGCTAACGACCTTGCATTGTACCTTGATTTCACCCACGCAAAGGGTGTCCACCTGACTCGATTCTTCAATTACGGCCGAACCGGCTTTTTCCCCACCTTGGGAGATGTATATGTAACGAGCTCAAATGGCAAATCGCTTTACGCTGGCTTGACAGTCGGTATGAGAAAGCGACTAAGCAATAAGTACCAGTTAGAGTGGAACTATGTATGGTCGAAAGACAGAGACGACGATTCGAACGAACGCGATCCGTTTTTTGACCGCTCCATCAACGTCCTGAACCCGGGTCTTGATTACAGCTTGTCGGATAGAGACATTCGACATAAGTTTAACTTCTTCGCTTTTTTCGAAATGCCTTGGAAATTACAATTTACACCGCGAGTGCAGGCGCGATCTGCACAACCGGCAACTCCAGTCGTTCCCGGCGCTACAAGCCCAAGTGGATTTGCGCTGGTGAATGGTCGAACGAATCGCAACACCCTGAGAAAGGACAACGAATTCTTCTCGTTCGATTGGCGTTTGTCGCGTGCGTTCAACCTTACGGAAAGAGTCGAGTTGATACCACAATTGGAGATGTTCAATACATTTAACAATAAAAACTTCATTAACTCGTCATTCTTGCCGGGCAACCAGAGTGCACTTAGCGCTCCCAGCCTATTTAATTTTGACGGCTATCTGCGGCAAGGAATTGGTGACCCAAGAGAGCTGCAAGTATCCATAAGATTGAGATTTTGATTCTTGCAGATCAAAATAAACATAGAGGCTCGGTTTCATAAAAAACCGAGCCTCCTTTTTTGTTCATAATCTCCGCTCTATTCCTGCGCGAATATCATTCAACCTTTCTTCCGATTTTTAATTACAAAGATCAGCCCGAGTATGAAAACAAGAAATGAAAAGAAAAGCACGATAATGCCGGGGATTATTCCGAGCATTGCCTCTTCCCAACTGGTGCGCGGACCGTTAATGATCGGGAGCGCCGCAGAGATGACCGTTACGGCAAGGCCGAGCAGAACGCCGAGTATCCCTAGTATCATCACGACTTTCCAAAGCATAATTTCTTCTCCTTATCCTGAATGTTAGCTACCGCATAAACTATTTCGTCGCTTTCTTTAGCTCGATGCCGCTCGCCTCAAATGAAACCTCGGTCACGGTGCCGTCGGCGTTGCGGTTCTCGAACTTCGCTCCGTCTTCCTCGATCATATGATCGACCTGTGCCTTTGTGAGCGTTTTGACCATAAAGACGCCCTCGGCACGAGCTTTTGCGCCTGCACTTTGCAGCGGGATAAAGAACGCGTGGTCCTTCATCTTGACCCGAACGCTCTCGGCGTCCTTTTTCTCGGCAAGCTCGGCCCAGCAGCCCTCCATCTTGCAGGACCGCACGATGACGCCCTCAACGCGAACGGTCTGGCCGGCGTACTTCGTTGGATCTTTCAATACGTTATTTATCGAAACTTTTTTCGCGTTGCCGACCGGCCCGCCGCGTTTCAGATACGAATCGGATGGGATCGCCGCCGTCTTGTCCTGCTCCGTCGGCTTTGCCTTGTTTTTCATGTCTTCCTGCGAAAACACGGTAAATGAAAATGCCAAAATAATTACTGCCAAACTAAAAATAGATCTCATATTTGTCTCCCTTGAAAGTAAAACTAGATTATAACAAAGGCGTGGTTATTTCGCCTCAAATACCACCTTTCCATTTAGAACCGTGATCAACACCCTCGCGTCACGTATCTTGTTCGGATCAACCGTAAAAATATCATCCGATAACACTAAGAGATCTGCCAGCTTGCCAACAGCGAGCGAGCCTTTCTGGTTTTCCTGAAACTCAGCGTACGCAGAGCCGAGCGTGTATGCACGGACGGCTTCGTCGACGGTAAGTGAACGGTTGCCGCTGTTGACGGCCGCGTGGATCCCAAACAATGGATCGAGTTCCGTTATCGATGCGTCGGAACCAAAAGCAAGCGTCACACTCGAATCCATGATGGCACGAAAATCATCGCTGCCCGCTCCGAATAGATGCGGCTGCATTGAAGCAATGATGTTTGAGCGCGAAAGCCGCCGAATATCGCTCAGCCTCATCCGAGCGGCGTGTTCGATACGAAAACGCCGGTCGCGACGCCCGTTGGAGGCAATTGCCTTTTCAAATGCCGTTATTGCAGTTGTATTCGCACTCTCCCCGATGGCATGGATCATCACCTGCAATCCGGCTTTGTCGGACTCGGCGATCGTGTCGGTCAAATCAGCTAATTCATCGTCGCTGCCGTGCGTAAACCCTTTGAGACAGCCGCCGCGAACGAACGAATTGCCGGTAGCCTCACGAAACCCCGCTGAAATTGCTTTCTGACGGTCACTAATACCGACGCATTCATACACGCGTGTCTTTAATTTACCGCTTTCGGCTAATGTAGTGAGGATCGCGAACAGATCGTCCGAATGTACATCCTGAACACTGGTCACGCCGAGCGACGCGGCATAGTTGCTTGCCGTCTCGGAGATCTCTGGCCAGTTTCGCTCGTGGTCGAGCGGCACTTGCCCTCGGACCCGTGTGACCGACTCATTTGACACCACCGCTTCTGCTCCGGAGAGCTTCGCGCGTTTAAGCGCAGCCGAATTGACCATTGCAAACTTATGATCCGTAAAATAGATCAAAACCGGATTGTCGGGACTTACCGCATCGATCTGCGCGATCGTCGGCATCTCTTTGATTGACAAACTCAATCCTGCACCAAGGATCCAACGCCCTTTTGGCAAAACGCTTGCATAAAATGCGATCCGATCTAAAGCCTCTTGCTGTTTGCGAGCCTGTCTGACATCGAGATGGGAAAACCGATTGCCAATCCCGGTGAAATGAACGTGAGAGTCGTTAAATCCGGGCAGGACAAGTTTGCCGGCCGCATCGATAATGCGGGTCTTATCATTTGCGAGTTTGCGGACCTCAATGGTCTTGCCAACCGCGATGATGCGGCAATTCGCGACGGCCAGAGCCTCGGCTTTTGGCATACGCGTGTCCATCGTACGAATGTTTGCGTTGATCAAAATAAGATCGGCCGATGTTTGATGGGCGGCCGAAATGGTAAGTAGGCAAATCGTTGCGGACAACGCGGCGAGCTTCATTTTTAGTTATGGCGTTATCGTCCGTGATTCAAAAACCACGCGCCCATCCACTACTGTTGTACGAACGTACACGTCCCTGATCTTAACAGGGTCGATTGTGAAAATGTCGTCGGCCAGGATCACAAAATCCGCGACCTTGCCCATTTCGAGCGTGCCTTTTATCTCATCTTGAAATTCGCCGTACGCAGAACCGTAAGTGAAAGCACGAACCGTCTCGTCAACGCTGATCTTCTGTTCGGGAATCCAGCCGTTGGGATTTTTGTCGTCAAGCGTTCGCCGGGTAACGGCTGCATATACACCAAACAAAGGATTTAACGGTGCGACCGGGGAGTCCGAGCCGAACGCGAGAACCGCTCCGGAATCTAGCAGGGTGCGAAACGCGTACGTCCCCTTGATACGTTTTTCGTCGAGACGCTTCCAAGCCCAGCGGCCGTCGTCGATGATGTGAAACGGCTGCATCGACGCCACGACCTTTTGAGAGCCGAATCGGGGAATATCTTGTGAACGCAGGTGCTGGGCATGTTCGATGCAGAAGCGGCGGTCATGCGCGCCGTTCGCCGTCGCAGTGCGAGCGTAGATATCGAGTATCTCGGCGTTCGCGCGATCACCGATGGCGTGAATCTTAATTTGCAATCCGGCCTTATCGGCGCCCGCAACAAGATCAGGCGTTTGTGTTATCTCGTCGCTCGCCAGGCCGGAAGTTTTCGGATCGTCCAAGTACGGCTCAAAAAACCACGCCGTCGTAGACCCCAGACTGCCGTCCGCATATCCCTTTAGACAACCGACGCGTAGCATCGACGAACCGAATGCCGCACGCACGCCGGCGTTGGCCCATCTCTTGTAATCGCTCAGATTCGAACACGCATAGACGCGCGTCTTCAATTTTCCCTGTCGCAGTAACTCTTGGTAAACGCCGACATCTGTTCCCGCCGACATATCCTGCACGCTTGTCACGCCGAGGCTCGCCGCGTGGTCGGTCGCGGCTTGAGCGGCTTCGAGACGCTCTTCTAACGACGGCGCCGGAATCGCGCGATTAAAATACGACATCGCCGCGTCCTTAAATACACCCGTCGGATTGGCGGCCGCATCGCGAACGATCAAACCACCCTCGACATCCTTAGTGCCTTTCGTTACGCCCGCTAGCTTCATCGCGAGACTGTTCGCGAGCGCCATGTGCCCGTCGAGCCGATCGATAAAAACAGGATTGTCCGGTGTCACGGCATCGATCAGCGCGGCGGTCGGCAGGTTGCTCGGCGTCCAGTTTTCGTGATCCCATTTGCCGCCGAGTATCCAGCGGCCCTTTGGCAGTTTCGCCGCAAACTCTTTTATCCGCCGAACAAATTCCTCGGGCGTCTTAGCCGATCGCAAATCGACGGACGAAAGCTGAGAGCCCGTTTCCATAAAGTGCACGTGAGCGTCGTTAAAACCGGGCAGCACGAGTTTGCCCCTTGCGTCGATGACTCTTGTTTTTGGCCCAACCAGCGATTTTGTATCGGCATCAGAACCGACAGCGATGATCTTGCCGTTCAGCACGGCCAACGACCGGGCGACGGTTCGCTTTGTGTCCATCGTGCGGATATTCGCGTTCTCGATGACGAGATCGGCGGCAACCTGAGCGAATGTTACAAAATCTGATAGAGCCAAAAGTAAGGCGATTGCGGCAATAGAGATGATCCTTTTCATAGCGAAAATATAGGGCGAGAGTGTATCCTTGAAATTCGAGTAATTATACCAATGAAAACAAAGTATATCCACATTTTCGGCATCGCTCTGTTCACAGCCATTTTTTTGTTAGTTTCGACAGGCGTATCAATTGCACAATCGCCTTCGAAAATTCTAAAACAGGCCGAAAAGGCTCTCGGCGGCACCAAAGCTTTACAGTCGGTCCGTTCGACGGTAAAGGTTGGCCGCATTAGGCGTCTAGGTGATAGTGCCGAGGGCAGGTATCTGTTTCAAACATCGCAGCCAAATCTCTTGAATATTAGTTACGACCTTAACGGATTTGAGACCGAGATTGGTTATAACGGACGCTCCGGCTGGGCGAGAGATTCCCGCGAGGGGCTGCAGACGTTGACCGGCAAGGCGAGCGTCGACCTGCAGGCGGCGGCGATGTTTCGAAATAACCTTTGGCTCAATTACAAGAACGACAAATCAAAGGTCACATCAGGCGGGCAAACGATCATCGACGGAAACAAGGTAAATGTTGTAGTTCTGACGTCGCGAAAGGGCGTGTCGATCAAACTTTTGTTTGATGCGGTCACGGGCTTGCCGGTCCGAGACGAAATTCCGAATGGCGGCACGATCGAGATCTACGATTACGCGGACTATCGTGACGTCAGCGGCGTAAAGCTGGCTTTCTCTAATCGGCTCACGATCGGCGACCAGGTATTTGAGATTCGATTCGACGACATCAAACCCAATCAGTCGATCGCCACATCGGAATTTAACTTTCCGGTCATTTCAAACGAGCCGCTGCCAGATATACCGACGCTTCTAAAGGAATTACAGGCGAATGAAGACAAAGTCGAGGCGATACTGGACACCTATTCGTTTGTACAGAAGAACATCAAGCGTGAGCTCGGCAAGGACGGCATCTTGCGCGAAACTGAATCTGAGGCATTTCAACTCTCGTTTTATAAGGGTGAACGCATCCGACGTTTGATCGAAAAGAACGGTAAGCCGCTATCCGAAAAAGACCAAGCCGACGCCGACAAAGACGCCGCCAAACGGGTCGAAGAGATCGAAAAGAAAGCCGCCAAGGAAGAAGCCCGGATCGGCAAACCAGGTTCCACAGGAGCTCCGTCCGAGGACAGCCGCCGAATATCGATCGCCGAGGTTCTGCGCGCCTCAAAGCTCATAAATCCCCGTCGCGAACGCTTTCGTGGGCGGGACGTGATAGTTTTCGATTTCGAGCCCGATCCGGCTTTCGATATGAAAAACGCCAAGAGCATGATCAAGTTTTTCGGAAAAACCGCTGGAGTTATGTGGATCGACGAAAAGGATAAACAGGTCGCCCGGCTCGAAGCCGTTCTATTTGAGAGTTTTAAGGTTGGCGGCGGCCTGCTCGCGAAAATGCAAAAGGGTGCGTCCTTTACACTCGAACAGGAACGCGTAAACAACGAGATCTGGCTGCCGTCACAGGCCGACATCAACCTGTCGGTTCGCGTTCTGCTCGTCAAGGGGATCAATGTCAATCAGATCGTCAAGTCCTACGATTACCGTAAGTTTGCAACCGAGGTGAAGGACGCCAAAGTTGACGAAGGAAAACGACCTTAGGGTTTGAGGTCGATCGTCATACTCCGGCCGTCACGGCGAATTCGAAGGCTCTTGCCGCTAAATCCATTTCCAAATGTGGTTTTTTCAGTCAGCGTCTGATCGTTCACGGCCTCAATGGCATCACCTGCTTTCACGCCGGCTCGATCGGCGACACTGTCTGGCCTAACGGCGTCGATTGTCCACGACGAACTCGTATACTTAGCTTCTATCCCGATCAAGGAAAATAGATCTTTGGCAGATACCTGAGCATTTTGTTCGAATTCCTTTGGCTTAACAAGAATTTTACCGTTTGGATTTAGGCCGCGAGGATAGATCTGACGGCCCTTCGTTAGAGCCGCGTCAAGTGATCCTCCGCCCGGTCTATCTGTCTTCGGTACGGAAGTCACAATTCTATTTTGAGGCTCTCTTGATAAGAAGCTGTTTCCGTTTTCGGGCGATCGAACGTCGATCTTATCTGCGATCACTTCGTTTGACGGCTTAACCACTTCGATCGTCCGCGAGTCTATTATCGGAGGTACGCTCGTCGGTCCGACGTCAGCTACCGCGGGAATTTCGACGTAATTAGGTGAGTACAACGCATTAAAAGCGATATAGCCTCCGGCCAACAGTAGCAGAGCAAGCGGCAGCGCAAAGCGAACCGATGCCGGCAGCCACGTCGCGGTTCTTTCCGCGGGCTTACCCTCAGCTATACGCGCCCTAACGCGAAAGTCAAAATCATTGGGCGCATCGACGCGCGTTAGATCGCCGAGCAGCTTGCTGACCTGCGCGAATTCGGAATCTTGTATTTTTAGATCTTTGTTTCCCATCTATAGGTAATGCTCTAACTTTTCTTTCAAGAGCCCTCGCCCTCGGCTTATTCTTGATTTTGTCGTACCGAGCCCGAGTCCCATAATCTCGGCCACCTCGTCGTAGCTTTTTCCCTCGACGTCTCGCAAAATTACCGGTATGCGATATTTTTCCGGCAAAGCGGCGATCGCTCGCCCGATCACCTTACTGCGTTCGTCTTCGACCAGCTCCTCGTCTTGCAGCGTTCGCTTGTCAGGCGGTTGAAACTCTGTCTCGCTGTTATCTTCGCTCTGAAAAAGGCCCGTAAGCGATAGCAGTCGCCGCCTTTTTCGTCGCCTGATCTCACTGATCGCGAGATTTGTCGCGATCCGATAGATATAGGTCGAAAACGCAAAATTCGTGTGATATCTGTCGAGAGCAAAGTAAACCCTGACAAATGTCTCCTGCGCGAGATCGACGGCCTCTTCGTAATCGTTCAAAAATCTATAGAGATAATTGGTAATCGCGCCGCGGTACCGTTTCATTATCTCGCCGAAGGCAGCTTCGTCGCCGCCCCTGGTCGCCTCGATCAATGCATGGTCGGACAATTTCTCGTCAGGCATAGACGACGCTGATGCCTCCCTGCCTGACGGTCTCGTGTTGTCCAAAGCCATACATTCATACTATTTACAACAGAACTTTGCTCAAAAACAAAGCCACCTCGTAACAATGATCACGCCGAGGCGATAAAATTGTTGCGAAATCTTGCCGTCGACGGGACGGTCACATGTCTGATGATTTGACGGTTACAATCAGGAAGATCGATCCATCGGCACCCGGTAAGTTAAGCGTGCCGATGAGCGTCGGAGAATTTTCCGGCAATCCGACCTTGCCGAGGCTGAGGCCGATCGACTCGTAATTCACCACGGACGCCATCTTTCCCGATTCGTCCTTGGCCATACTCGTCGGCACCGGCACGCGCGCACCAAAACGAAACGACTGGGCCTGAAATCCCTGTACTCCTTTTGCGGTCGGCATGTTTCGGAAGTTCCCGATCGACCATTCCATAAATGTTTGCGGGGTTGTGTTTGTTTCCTTACCAAAAATATTGGTCAGGCTTTTGTATTCGAGACTGCCGGTATTCGATATACGGCCGAATAAAGTACTCGCCAGCCGAAATTTTGAAAAACCGAAGGAACCTTTCAGTTGTTTCGACAAGGCGGACAACCCCGCCGGCACTTCGACAGCCTGTGCAGCATCGTTCGAACCGATCAGGATCTGAAGCGAAACGTCATAGCTCTGCTCGACTTGCTGTTTGGAATCTAATTGACCGTGCGAAACCGAAGCTCCCACCAAAACAATACTAACCGTGAGTATGGCAAGTAAAATGAATTTGGACTGGTTCATTTGTGTTTCTCCTTTGCGATAAATTGAGATCGCAAAGTTTTGCACTAACCAGCCCAAACAAAGTTGCAAATAGGTTTTACTAGCTTACTTTAAAGAGGCCCTCGTCGACCTTTTGCCCAAACGTGATCGTCCCCAATTCGGTCTCTTCAACGATTTTGTCGTTGGCCCACAGGACGGTTCGGTAAGGCACGAGCGTGCCTTGGGCGTAATTAAAGTCGTAGAATTTTCGCCGGAATTTGACGCCAGCGTCTTCGTAGGTGAGCATCATCACGCGGAAGGATTTTACGCTGACGTAAAAACGAGTTTTCCGCTCCTGCTTATCCGTTAGGTCAACCACGTAATAATCGACGCCCATGATCTTTTCGCGCTCGGCGAGCTCGAGTCTCGATTCATTCTCTTTGTACCGCAGCAATGCCTCGATGCCGTGAACGATCTGGTTTTCAAACGTTTTTGAAGCATCTTCGCGCGGCGTAAAAACCGTGTTGTTGTAAATGCCGTAGATCTTGCCGTCATCAAAGATGAGCGAGTATTTTGCGTTGGGAAAGTCCTGATCGAGCCTGATCCGCTCTTTAGCCAGCGTTTCGGCGCGAATGACGAATCTTTGATAACTCGCCTGCGCGACAAGTCCGTCCGCGCCTGTGATAGTCGATTTGCCGCGCTCCAATGTGGTTTTACGAATCTGATTGAGGGTCGCACGTCCGCCCGGAAATCCGTATAAAAAGATCGCCGATTCGGCAACCTGATCTGCCGTGGTTATTTTCGGCGCACCCTTGACCTTCGCCGCAACCGGCGTTGGTTCCGGCTTATTTGCAGGTTTTTTGACCGTATCCGTCTGAGAAAACCCCGGGATCGATAGCCCGACCGTCAACACGACAAGAGCAACGGCGGTCCTTGAGCGAATGAACAAATTCTCCATAATCAATCGGTAGATACGCAAACGCGGATTGTAGCATAATCAGCCAGAATCGGCACTAGGCGTCCGGTTGCAACCGTATGGAATTGATGACGCCACGCAAAAAAAAGATGCACTTCGAGAATTGAAAATCGAAAACTGAAGGTTGACAATATGCCTGGTTCTGATGGCAGATGATTTTGTTTTGAACCATGTCGGCTGGTTATTTGGCTTTCATTTTCCATTCTCAATTTTCCATTTTTCATTGTCCCGATGTTTCACGTTGCTTTGTACGAACCTGAGATTCCGCCGAATACCGGCAACATTGCGCGGCTGTGCGCCGCGACGCATACCGACCTGCATATCGTTGGTGTGACAGGTTTTAGAATGGATGACAGGACGCTGCGGCGTTCGGGACTTGACTATTGGGACGAGGTCAACTTGCACCGCCACGTCGACATCGAGCAACTTTATGCGGCGTTGCCTAATTCGCGATTCCTTTATCTGTCGACCAAGGCCGAACGACCTTATTATGATTGGAAATTCGAATCCAACGACTGCCTGATCTTTGGTCCTGAAACACGCGGCTTGCCCGAAGTACTGCTTCGTGACAACTGGGACCGCTGTCTGACTATCCCAATGCCGAACAAAAACGTCCGCAGTCTAAATTTATCGACCAGCGTTGGTATCCTGCTTTACGAAGCGCTCCGTCAAATTCGTGATTAATCCATGAGAGTATTAAGGCGGTGATCCGCACGCCGACGCATCGTCCACTCATGACTTTTGCGTTTCGGGCCTTAATAGGTCATCATACTCGTTTGCCTAAAGGACGGAAACTACGACTATGATCGCCACAGAAAAAATACGCAACATTGCAATTATCGCTCACGTTGACCACGGCAAGACGACGCTTGTCGATGCGATGCTCGCGCAGTCCGGAACGCACCGCGACAACGAAACGGTCGTCGATCGCGTGATGGACTCGATGGATCTCGAACGCGAACGTGGCATCACGATCATGGCGAAAAATACGTCCGTGCGTTACGGGGACTACAAAATCAACATCTTAGACACGCCGGGCCACGCGGACTTTGGCGGCGAAGTCGAGCGAGTTTTGAAGATGGTTGACGGCATCGTGCTGCTGGTTGATGCGGCCGAGGGCTGCCTGCCGCAGACGCGTTTTGTTTTGCGAAAGGCGCTCGAATTAAAACTTCCGGCCATTGCACTCGTGAACAAGATCGACCGTCAGGACGCCCGTCCCGAGGAAGTTGTTGACGAGATCTATGACCTCTTTATCGACCTCGGAGCAAACGACCAGCAGATCGAATTTCCGATACTCTACTCGATCTCGCGCGACGGAGTGGCTAAAAAGAGTCTCGAAGACGAAGGCAAGAATCTGATCCCGCTTTTCGATCAGATCCTCGAGTCAATTCCGGCGCCGCACGCTTTGCGCGACGACACGCTGCAGTTACTCGTGGCAAACGTCGATTACAACCCATTCGTCGGGCGTCTGGCCATCGGCCGAATATTCTCGGGTGAGATCGCTAAGAATCAAGAGGTAGTCGTTGCAAAACGGGACGGCACGACCCAAAAGACACGGGTAAAGGAGCTTTTTGTATTCGAGGGTCTCGAACGCGCTACTGTCGAGAACGCGGGAACCGGTGAGATCGTTGCTCTTGCGGGATTTGACGACGTCGAGATCGGCGAGACCATAACGTCGGTGGATAACCCGAAAGCTCTGCCTGTGATCGCCGTTGATGAGCCGACGATCGCAATGATCTTTGGCGTAAATACTTCGCCGTTTTCAGGCATCGACGGAAAATTCGTAACGTCTCGTCAGATAAAAGAGCGCCTCGACCGCGAATTGCTCGGCAACGTCGCATTGCGTGTCGAGCAGACTGATGCGGCAGAGCAATTCAAGGTCTCAGGCCGCGGCGAACTGCAGCTTGCAATTCTTATCGAAATGATGCGCCGCGAGGGTTACGAACTTCAGGTCTCGAAACCCGAAGTAATTACAAAAAAGGACGAGAAAACCGGCGAGACGCTTGAACCCATTGAGCTTGTTGTCGTAGATGTTCCTGAGGAATTTATCGGCGTCGTCACCGAGGCTCTCGGCCGACGAAAGGGCCAAATGACGAAAATGATCAACAACGGGTCGGGCCGTGTGCGGCTTGAGTATGAAGTGCCGTCACGTGGATTAATTGGATTTCGCGGAGAGTTTCTAACGGAAACAAAGGGTACTGGCTTGCTCAACACGCTTTTCCTGAAATTCGACAAATGGCAGGGAGAAATGAAATCGCGGCAGACCGGTTCGCTCGTTTCAGACCGCATGGGTGAGACTAACACTTACGCTCTCTATAACTTACAGGAACGCGGCGTGCTGTTTGTAAAACCGCAGATCAAGGTTTACGAGGGCATGATCGTCGGCGAAAACGCCCGTGCCGTCGACCTCGACGTTAACCCGATCAAAGAGAAAAAGCTTTCGAATATGCGTACGACCAGTGCCGACGAAGCCATGCGTCTCGTCCCGCAACGCGAGATGTCGCTCGAACGCGCGCTCGAATTCATTGCCGATGACGAGCTGATCGAAGTCACGCCGAAAGCCATCCGCCTTCGCAAACGAGTACTGAAAGCTAACGAGCGGCCGAAGAAGTAGTTCTCAATTCTCTTTGTCGTCGTTTGTTTCGTCGTTTGCCTCGTCTTCGTCCGGGTCAAACGTCTCATATCCGTGGGCGTCGTCGTAATAATATTCGCGCTTTTTCTGATCCTCGCTCCACGACGAACGATCTTCGGGCGCTATTTCCTCGGCCATGTTCTTGGGCTTCGGCATTTTAGACATAAATCATTTATAATCAATTCAATTCAAGGTCTCAAATATCGAATATGAAAATAAAACGTGATCTCGTCGCTTTGGTTTTGGTGCTTTATTCGGTTTCGGCAACCTATTTTGTCACCGTTTCGACGGCACAGCAGGGCGCCCCGATGGTTCAAACGTCTGCGGACAACGAATATCAGGTCGGAGCGGTGCTCTATATGCAAAAGGCGGCAGAATATCGGGCTTTGACATTCCAGGCGTTTAATCTGGCCCGCTGGCAGCTCGACGCCGATCTCGACAAAAAGAACATTAAGAAATTGCCAAAAGCCGAGCAAAAGATGCCGCGTGCGGTTGTAGTAGATGTTGACGAGACGGTTTTGGACAATTCACCGGCGCAGGCCTATAACATCAAGAATCGCCTGCCGTTCGATCTGAAAGGCTGGTACGAATGGGGCGAGATGCGTAAGGCAAAGGCGATCCCGGGCGCCGTCGAGTTTCTGAATTACGCCGTGTCGAAAGGTGTAAAGGTCTTTTACGTCTCAAACCGCGATCGCGAACCGCAGCTTCAGCCGACGATCGACAATCTTAAAAGCGTGGGCTTTAACGATGTCTTGGCCGAGAACGTCTTGCTCCGCATAAAGGATGACAAAGGCAACAACATCTCGACAAAAACTCCCCGTCGCGACTCCATCGGCCAAAAATACCGCATCGTCATGCTAATGGGCGATAACCTTGACGATTTCTCCGAAGTATTTGAACGTAAACCAATCGCCGACCGCTTTGCTGAGACCGACAAAGTAAAAAGCGAATGGGGAAAACGTTGGATCGTACTGCCAAACGCAATGTATGGTACTTGGGAAAATGCACTATACGACTACGGCCGTCTGACCGACGCCCAAAAAACTGAGAAACGTGCGAACGCGTTAGATTTACCTTAAAATACCCTTATGATTACATGTAAATTAGCTTTATAGGTTTACTTCTTTGGTTTGCTGCATATATGAGAGTTTTGGTCACCGGCGGAGCCGGATTTATCGGATCGCACCTTTGCGAACGTCTATTATCGGATGGACATGAGGTCATTTGTCTCGATAATTTTTTTACGGGACGCAAAAGCAATATCTCACATCTTCTTGATAACAAGGCGTTTGAACTTATACGACACGATGTGACTGAGCCGATATTGCTCGAAGTCGATCAGATCTACAATTTTGCGTGTCCTGCGTCACCAGTTCATTATCAATACAATCCGATCAAGACCGTAAAGACCAACGTAATGGGAACGCTTAACATGCTTGGCCTCGCAAAGCGCGTCAAAGCGCGGATTTTGCAGGCCTCGACAAGCGAGGTTTACGGCGATCCGGTCGAGCATCCGCAGACTGAGAGTTATAACGGCAACGTCAATCCGATCGGCCTTCGCAGCTGCTATGACGAGGGCAAGCGCGTCGCCGAAACATTGATGATGGATTATCATCGACAGAGCGGCGTCGATACGCGTATCGTGCGTATTTTCAATACTTATGGCGAGCGAATGTTAGAGAACGACGGTCGGGTCGTTTCGAATTTTATCGTTCAGGCCATACGGGGCGAGGAGCTTACGATCTACGGCGATGGAACGCAGACCAGATCGTTCTGTTATGTCAGTGATCTCGTTGACGGCATCGTAAAACTGATGAATACCGAAGGCTGCGATCTCCATATGCCCGTAAATCTGGGTAACCCGGGCGAATTTACGATGAAGGAGCTTGCCGAACAGGTCGGGGCGACGCTCGGTAAGCAAATTAAGATCAAACACCTGCCGTTGCCGCAGGACGATCCGAAACAAAGAAAACCGAACATTGAGCGCGCTCAGTCACTTCTGGGTTGGTCGCCAACTGTGCCGCTGACCGAAGGACTGAAGAAAACGGTCGCGTATTTTGAAAATGTTGTTAAGGCGAAATAGGAATTTATGAAAGTACTAATCACCGGCGGAGCCGGATTTATAGGCAGTCATCTGGCTGACAAACTGTTGGGTGAGGGGCATGATGTTACGGTCATCGACGACCTGTCGACGGGCCGTTATTCAAACATCTCCCATCTCCAGGAAAACTCGAAGTTTCGCCTAATCATCGATACGGTTCTTAATACGCGACTGATGGAAGAGCTTGTTCGCGAGACGGACCGCGTGTTCCATTTGGCGAGTGCGGTCGGAGTCCGATTGATAATGGATCACCCGGTAAAGACGATCGAGACGATTTTTCGAGGCACCGACGTCGTGCTGGAATTTTGTTCGCGTTACCGCAAACGGGTTTTGATCCCCAGTACGTCTGAGGTTTATGGAAAGGGCGTTTCCATACCGTTTCGCGAGGACGATGATCTGCTCACGGGTGCGACCGATAAGCACCGCTGGGCATACGCCTGTGCAAAAACGCTCGACGAATTTTTAGCGCTGGCTCACTGGAAGGAAACGCAGCTTCCCGTTGTTGTAGTCAGGCTTTTTAACACCGTCGGACCGCGTCAGACCGGTCAATACGGAATGGTCGTGCCTCGATTTGTAAGTGCTGCTCTAAAGAATGAACCGATCGAGGTGCACGGCGACGGAACACAGTCGCGATGTTTCGGTCACGTCGCGGATATCGTAAACGCTTTGACGACGTTGCTTGAAACGCAGGCCTGCTTTGGCCAGGTAATTAATCTTGGAAATAGTGAGGAGATCACGATCCACGATCTCGCAAAACGCGCAATTGATCTCACCTCAAGCTCGAGCGAAATCAGATTCGTATCCTATGCCGAGGCCTATGGCGAGGGGTTTGAGGACATGCAGCGGCGCGTGCCGGGCCTCGAAAAAGCCGAGCGGCTGATTGGTTATAAGCCAACCCGCAGCCTCGATGACATCATCAATGATGTAGCGGGCGAGATGCGTCAAGACATGCCC
>Ga0209798_10000494_pt1 | contig 23689 bp, 19 predicted proteins | sample DOMMetBare3Fresh_FD_187475 | JGI IMG/M metagenome (GOLD analysis project Ga0209798, IMG submission 187475) | Wetland sediment microbial communities from St. Louis River estuary, USA, under dissolved organic matter induced mercury methylation -... | ecosystem: Environmental > Aquatic >... | reverse complement strand
CGTCGTCTTCCCATGATCAATATGACCCATGGTCCCCACATTCAAATGAGGCTTGTTCCGCTCAAACTTCTCCTTAGCCATGACTGCTCTCTTCTCTCTGCGTTCGTGTTGGTGGGTTGGAGGTGACGGATCTGGGCCCGGCTAGTCGCCGCGCACGCGAGCGACGATCTCTTCCTGGACCGACGTGGGTGTCTTCTGGTAGCTGTCGAACTGCATCGAGTACGTCGCGCGACCTTGGGTACGCGAGCGTAGGTCGGTGGAGTAGCCGAACATCTCCGACAGCGGCACATGGGCTCGGACGATCTGGCTGTTGCCCCGCTGGTCCATGCCCCCGACGCTGCCGCGGCGGGAGTTGAGGTCGCCGATGACGTCACCCATGTACTCGTCGGGCGTGGTCACCTCGACCGACATGATCGGCTCAAGGAGCACGGGCTTGGCCTTGCGGAGCGCCTCCTTGAAGGCGATGGAGCCGGCGATCTTGAAGGCCATCTCCGAGGAGTCGACATCGTGGTACTTGCCGTCGGTGAGCACGGCCCGCACGTCGACGATCGGGTACCCGGCCAGCACGCCCGCATCGAGCGACTGCTGGATCCCGGCGTCGACGGAGGGGATGTACTCCTTCGGCACCCTGCCTCCGGTGATCTTGTCGACGAACTCGTAGCCGCCTCCGGGTCCGGTGGGCTCGAGGTCGATGGTGACCTCCGCATACTGCCCCTTGCCGCCGGTCTGCTTCTTGTGGGTGTAGGTGTGCTTGGTGACCGTCTGGGTGATCGTCTCGCGGTAGGCCACCTGCGGCTTGCCGACCGTGGCGTCCACGCTGAACTCGCGGAGCATGCGGTCGACGATCACCTCGAGGTGGAGCTCACCCATGCCGGAGATCACGGTCTGACCGGAGTCCTCGTCGGTGCGCACCTGGAAGGTGGGGTCTTCTTCGGACAGGCTGAAGAGGGCCTTGCCCATCTTGTCCTGATCGACCTTGGTCTTGGGCTCCACCGCCACATGGATCACGGGCTCCGGGAACTCGAGGTTCTCGAGGACGATCTCGGCGCCTGGGGCGGCCAGCGAATCTCCGGTGCGGGTGTTCTTGAAGCCGATGCCGGCCGCAATGTCGCCCGTGAACACGGCGTCGACGTCCTCGCGGCTGTTGGCATGCATCTGCAGGATGCGCCCGATGCGCTCCTTGTTGCCGTTGGTGGTGTTGACCACCGTGCCGCCCTTCTCCAAGGAGCCCGAGTACACCCGGAAGTACGTCAGCCGGCCCACGTGGGGGTCGGTCATGATCTTGAAGGCCAGCGCTGCGAAGGGCTCCTTGTCGGAGGGTTGGCGCTCGAGCTCCTCGTCGCCCTTGACGTTCATGCCCTTGGTCGGCGGCAGGTCGACCGGGCTGGGGAGGTAGTCGACGACGGCGTCGAGCAGCGGCTGCACGCCCTTGTTCTTGAAGGCGGTGCCGTTGAGGATGGGCACGATCTCGCCGGCGATGGTGCCGTGGCGGATCGCGGCGCGCAGGTCTTCGACCGTGATCTCTACCTCGCCGACGAACTTCTCCAGGATGTTCTCGTCGAAGCTGGAGAGCACGTCGATGAGGGCGGTGTGGTACTCGTCGGCCTGCGCGCGCAGCGCAGCCGGGATCTCCTCGACGTCCCACTTGGCGCCCAGCTCTTCGTCGTGCCAGATGAGGGCTTCCATCGTGACGAGGTCGATGATCCCCTTGTAGTTGCCCTCGGCGCCGATGGGCAGCTGGATGACGGCCACGTTGGCGCCGAGACGGTCCTTGATGGAGTCGAGAGCGGCGAAGAAGTCGGCGCCCAAGCGATCCATCTTGTTGATGAAGCACATGCGGGGCACGCCGTACTTGTTGGCCTGTCGCCACACCGTCTCGGTCTGTGGCTCCACGCCGGCCACCCCGTCGAACACGGCCACGGCACCGTCAAGCACCCGAAGGGAGCGCTCCACTTCGACGGTGAAGTCGACGTGGCCGGGGGTGTCGATGATGTTGATGTTGTGGCCGCGCCACTGGCACGTGGTGGCGGCGGAGGTGATGGTGATGCCCCGCTCCTGCTCCTGGGCCATCCAGTCCATGACGGCCGCGCCCTCGTGGACCTCACCGATCTTGTAGCTCTTCCCCGTGTAGTAGAGGATCCGCTCGGTCGTGGTGGTCTTGCCCGCGTCGATGTGGGCCATGATCCCGATGTTGCGGACTCGTTCGAGGGGGTGGGAGCGCTTCACGTCAGCCATTGCGTTCTCTCGCTACATGGGAACGACCGGGCAGGGCCCGGTCGTCGAGGGGTGCACCCGGGGGCGCAGCCCCCGGGTGGATTGGGGGGTTGTGCCGACTACCAGCGGTAGTGGGCGAACGCCTTGTTCGATTCGGCCATCTTGTGCATGTCCTCACGCCGCTTCACCGACGCCCCGATGCCGTTGCTGGCGTCGAGGATCTCATTGGCGAGGCGCTCGGCCATCGTCTTCTCCCGCCGCTGGCGCGAGTAGCCGATGGCCCAACGGAGGGCGAGGGTGTTGGCGCGAGGGCCGCGGACCTCGATCGGCACCTGGTAGGTGGCGCCACCGACGCGGCGGCTCTTCACCTCGAGCTGGGGCTTGATGTTCTCGATGGCCCGCTTGAGAGTGGAGATCGGCTCGGCGCCCGACTTCTCCTCGACGATCTCGAGGGCGGTGTAGACGATGCGCTCGGCGGTGGACCGCTTGCCGTGCAGCAGCACCTTGTTCACGAGCTGCGTCACGAGCAACGACCGGTAGATCGGGTCGGGCATGAGCTCTCGACGGCGGGCAGGGCCCTTGCGCGGCATCCTACGACTCCTTCTTGGCGCCGTAGCGGCTGCGGGCCTGCTTGCGGTCCTTGACACCCGAGGTGTCGAGCGTGCCGCGGATGATCTTGTAGCGGACACCCGGGAGGTCCTTCACGCGACCGCCACGCACGAGCACGATCGAGTGCTCCTGGAGGTTGTGGCCCTCGCCGGGGATGTAGGCCGTGACCTCCTGCCCGCTCGACAGGCGCACCCGGGCGACCTTGCGGAGGGCGGAGTTGGGCTTCTTGGGGGTGTGGGTGAACACGCGGGTGCACACACCGCGCCGCTGAGGCGCGCCCTTCAGAGCGGGCGTCTTGGCCTTCGTGGGCTTGGACTGCCGACCCTTGCGGACCAGCTGGTTGATCGTGGGCACTCAAACCTCGCGTGCGATGAAGATCTTCGGGACTTCGGGTGGCATCTGGGCCCTGCAGGGCGCGCCAGTGCCGAGGGGCAACTCTACGGGTCTGCCCGCCGGGACGGCAAACCGCGCGCTTGGGAGTCACCGACGGCCGCGGGAGCGTCGCGGGACCTTCGCCTCTACATGCGTTCGGCTCGCTCAGCTCTACTGGACGCATGGGAAGCTCGCCTCCCGTGCACCAACGGCGGTTCGTGCTCGCCCCCATTACCCGGCTCGGTCATTGGTCCGCTGGCCTCCTGGGCGGGCTCTTCGCCATCGTGGCGCTCCGGCTGCTGATCGAGTCCCGCCAGGACGGAGGACCGGACAACCTCTGGACGAGAGCCGCGGCGCTGTCCGCGGCCGCCTGCGCCCTTGGCGCGATGGCCACGGGCTGGATCGCGATCCTGCGGAAAGGGGAGCGCTCCGTTCCGGTGATCCTCGCAGTTGCGATGGGCACGCTCATCACCCTGTGGGAGCTCGGTCAGCAGGCGATAGCCCAGTAGCACGAGCCGTCGACCCCTTGTGCCCGCCCAGCCCCTCATCAGGACGCGAACGTGCCCCGGGCGAGCCCGGGGCACGTTCGTTGCTCGTCTAGCTGCAGACGATCTCGGGGTCAGCCGGCCTGCTCGCCGTCGGTGGTGGGGAGGCCCAGGACCTCCGCCACCTCCTGCGTGCCGACCGTGGTGCTGTCGTAGCTGGCGCCAAGCCACTCGGCGATGTCCTCGTCCTCTTCGGCGCCCGAGGACCAGTAGTCCATGGGCTGGTAGTCGGGGGCGGACGTCTCGATGTCCTTGTAGCCCGAGCTGCCGGTGCCGGCGGGGATCAGCTTGCCGATGATGATGTTCTCCTTGAGCCCGAGCAGGTTGTCCGACTTGGACTCGATGGCCGCCTCGGTGAGCACCCGGGTGGTCTCCTGGAATGAGGCCGCGGACAACCACGAGTCGGTGGCCAGGGAGGCCTTGGTGATGCCCATCATCTCGGGGCGGCCCTCGGCGGGCACCTTGCCCTCTTGCACGAGCTGGCGGTTGACGTCGGCGTAGACCTTCTGGTCGACGCGCTCGCCCGGCAGGAAGGGGCTGTCGCCCGGCTCCTGCACGCCGACTCGCTTGGTCATCTGGCGCACGATCAGCTCGATGTGCTTGTCGTGGATCGACACACCCTGGTCTCGGTAGACCTTCTGGACCTCCTGCACGAGGTACTGCTGGGTCTCGCGGACGCCCTTGATCTCGAGCAGCTCCTTCGGATCGCGAGGACCGTCGACGATCGGATCCCCGGCGACGATCTCCTGGCCCTCGGTGATCTGGAGGCGGGAAAGGCTGGGCACCGTGTAGGTGTCCTCCTCACCGTCGTCGGCGACAATGGTGATGACCCGGCCCTTGCCCTCGTCGTCTGCGATGCGCACGACGCCGGAGGTGCGTGCGAGGGTGGCCTTGCCCTTCGGGCTGCGAGCCTCGAAGAGCTCCACCACGCGGGGGAGACCGCCGGCGATGTCGGTGCCGGCGATACCGCCAGTGTGGAAGGTCCGCATGGTGAGCTGGGTGCCCGGCTCGCCGATGGACTGGGCGGCGATCACGCCCACCGCCTCACCCATCTCGATGTCCTTGCCCGTGGCCAGCGAACGGCCGTAGCAGGCGGCACACACACCGAGGTCGCACTGGCAGGTGAGCACGGAGCGCACCCGGACCCGATCGACCGTGGGGTCGTCGCGGAGTGCGTCGAGGTCGTCCTCGCTGATCTGGTTGCCGGCCTTGAGCACGGTGCCGTCCGAGAGCTTCACGTCGACGGCCAGGGTGCGGCCGAAGATGCGGGTCTCGAGGTAGCTGCGCTCGCCGGCGGTGTCGGGCACCACGCCCTCCACCCAGAGCCCACGCACGGGGTCGCCCTCGCGCTGGCAGTCGGGCTCGCGGATGATGAGCTCCTGGGCCACGTCGACGAGGCGTCGGGTGAGGTACCCCGAGTCGGCGGTGCGCAAGGCAGTGTCCACCAGGCCCTTGCGGGCGCCGGGGGTGGCGATGAAGTACTCGAGCATCGAGAGCCCTTCGCGGAAGTTGCTCTTGATGGGTCGAGGGATCATGTCGCCTCGGGGGTTGGCCACCAGGCCGCGCATCCCGGCGATCTGGCGGACCTGCATCATGTTCCCTCGGGCGCCCGACCCCACCATCATGTCGATGGGGTTGAACTGCTTCGAGGACAGACCGCGCTCCATCGCCTCCCGCACCTTGTCGGTGGCGTTGGTCCAGATCTCCACCTCCTTCTGGCGTCGCTCGCCGTCGGTGATGATGCCGCGACGGAACTGCTGCTCGACCTTGTCGGCTTCCTTCTCGTGCTCATCGAGGATCCCGCGCTTCTCCGCGGGGGTCGTGACGTCGTCGATGGAGATGGTGAGACCCGATCGGGCCGCGAAGCTGAAGCACAGGTCCTTGATGCCGTCGAGGCTGGTGGCCACCTCGGCCTTGGTGTGCTCGTTGGCCAGCCGGTCGACGATCTCGCCCATCTGCTTCTTCTTCACTGTCTCGGTGATGAAGCCGAAGTTGCGCGGGAGGCACTCGTCGAACAGGAAGCGCCCGAGGGTGCCGTCGCGCCGGGTGAGGTCGCCCTCGGCCCGGTCGTCGCGGAGGCTGATCCGGGCGTGCAGGGTGATGTCACCGGCCTCGTAGGCCTGGAGGGCCTCGCCCACCGAGCCGAACACGCGGCCTTCGCCCTTGTCGCCGTCCACCGCTTCGGTGAGGTAGTAGGCGCCGATGATCATGTCCTGCGTCGGGGTGACGAGCGGACGCCCGTGAGCCGGCGACAGGATGTTGTTTGCGCTGAGCATCAGCACCCGTGACTCCGCCTGCGCCTCTGCGGACAGGGGCAGGTGGACGGCCATCTGGTCGCCGTCGAAGTCGGCGTTGAAGGCCGTGCACACGAGCGGGTGGATCTGGATGGCCTTGCCCTCGACCAGCACGGGTTCGAAGGCCTGGATGCCGAGGCGGTGCAGGGTCGGGGCTCGGTTGAGGAGCACGGGGTGCTCCTTGATGACGTCCTCGAGGACATCCCACACCTGCGGACGGCGACGCTCCACCATGCGCTTGGCGGACTTGATGTTCTGGGCCAGCTCCCGGTCGACGAGCGCCTTCATCACGAAGGGCTTGAACAGCTCGAGCGCCATCAGCTTCGGCAGGCCGCACTGGTGGAGCTTCAGAGTGGGGCCGACCACGATGACCGAACGGCCCGAGTAGTCGACGCGCTTGCCGAGCAGGTTCTGGCGGAACCGGCCCTGCTTGCCCTTGAGCATGTCGGAGAGCGACTTGAGCGGGCGGTTGCCCGGGCCCGTGACGGGCCGGCCACGGCGGCCGTTGTCGAACAGCGCGTCGACGGCCTCCTGCAGCATGCGCTTCTCGTTGTTCACGATGATCTCCGGGGCGCCGAGATCGAGCAGCCGCTTGAGGCGGTTGTTCCGGTTGATCACCCGGCGGTAGAGGTCGTTGAGGTCGGAGGTGGCGAAGCGCCCGCCGTCGAGCTGCACCATCGGGCGCAGCTCCGGGGGGATCACTGGCACGACGTCCAGGATCATGGCGCCCGGGTCGTTGACCCGCTTGCCGTGCTCGTTGCGCTTGTTGAACGCGGTGACGATCTTGAGCCGCTTGATCGCCTTCTGCTTGCGCTGCGCGCTGAGCGGCCGCTGGCCCTCCGGCGGGTCGATGGCGACCTTGAGCTTCTCCTCCTCGACATCGAGGTCGAGGCGGTTGATGAGCGACTTGAGCGCGTCGGCACCCATGCCCCCCTCGAAGTACTCGCCATAGCGATCCTTCAGCTCCCGCCAGAGCATCTCGTCCTCGAGGATCTTGCGGGGGAACAGGTCGAGGAACTCGTCCCAGACCCGACCCAGCATGTCGATCTCCGCCTCGTAGGTCTCGCGGGTGGCGCCGACCTCCTTCTCCGCGGCCTTCTGGCGCGCCTTGATGTCGGCGTCCTTGGCCCCCTCCTTCTCGAGGGCCTCCACCTCCGCCTCGAGCTCGGTGAAGCGCTCGTTGATCCGCTGGTCGCGCTCCTTCTCGATGGCCTCGCGCTCGAGGAGCATCTCCTTCTCGAGGTTGGGACGATCGGCATCGCGACGCTCGTCGTCGACCCAGGTGACCAGGTTGGCGGCGAAGTAGATGACCTTCTCCAGCTGCTTGGCCTTCAGCTCCTCGCGGGGCTCGGTGCCCATGAGGAGGTAGGCCAGCCAAGAACGCGTGCCTCGGAGGTACCAGATGTGAACCACCGGGGCGGCCAGCTCGATGTGGCCCATGCGCTCGCGCCGGACCTTCGAACGGGTGACCTCCACGCCGCAGCGCTCGCAGATGATGCCCTTGAAGCGCACCCGCTTGTACTTGCCGCAGTAGCACTCCCAGTCCTTGGTCGGACCGAAGATCTTCTCGCAGAAGAGCCCGTCCTTCTCCGGCTTGAGCGTGCGGTAGTTGATGGTCTCCGGCTTCTTCACCTCGCCGTTGGACCACGTGCGGATCGAGTCCGCGGTGGCCAGGCCGATCCGGAGCTGGCTGAAGTTGTTGACGTCGAGCATGTGGTTGCTTCCCTTGCTCTCTCTAGAACCCGGACGGCGCACGGCGCCGGTCGTCTTCGTCGGTGCCCCGCTCGGGCCGGGAGAGGTCGATGCCCAGCTCCTCGGCCGTGCGGAAGATGTCCTCGTCGAGCTCGCGCATCTCGATCTCCTCGCCCGTCTGGGCCAGGACCTCGACGTTCAGGCACAGCGCCTGCATCTCCTTGATGAGCACCTTGAAGCTCTCAGGGATGCCGGGCTCGGGGATATTCTCGCCCTTCACGATGGCCTCGTAGACCTTCACGCGGCCGAGCACGTCGTCGGACTTGATGGTGAGCAGCTCCTGGAGGCAGTAGGCGGCGCCGTAGGCCTCGAGGGCCCACACCTCCATCTCGCCGAAGCGCTGCCCACCGAACTGGGCCTTACCGCCGAGCGGCTGCTGCGTGATCATCGAGTACGGACCCGTGGATCGGGCGTGGATCTTGTCGTCCACGAGGTGAGCCAGCTTCAGGATGTACACGTAGCCGACAGTGATCGGGTTGTCGTAGGCCTCGCCGGTGCGACCGTTGTAGAGGGTGGTCTTGCCGTCGTTCTGGATCATCCGGCCGCCCTCGCCGTACTCGGGGTGCAGCGACTCGGGGGTGAGGTTCTTGAAGATGGTCTGGATGGTCGGGTGCTTGCCGGCCTGCTCCTCCTCGTCCCAGTGGGCGCCGTCGAACACCGGCGTGGCGACGAGGGTGGCGGCGGGCGTCTTGGTACGGGTCTTGGCCTCGGTGCCGCGGTAGGCGGGCTCGCCGACCCTTTCGCCGCCGACCTCCCAGCCCCACCGGGCGGCATAGCCCAAGTGGGCCTCCAGCACCTGACCCACGTTCATGCGGGACGGGACGCCCAGAGGGTTGAGGACGATGTCGACCGGCGTGCCGTCGGCCAGGAAGGGCAGGTCCTCCACGGGCAGGATCTTGGAGATGACGCCCTTGTTGCCGTGGCGGCCCGCCAGCTTGTCGCCGACGGAGATCTTGCGCTTCTGACCGACGTAGACGCGCACGAGCTGGTTCACGCCCGGCGGCAGCTCGTGGCCGTCTTCTCGGGTGAACACCTTGACGTCGATGACCTTGCCCTCTTCGCCGTGGGGCACCTTGAGGCTGGTGTCGCGCACCTCGCGGGCCTTTTCGCCGAAGATGGCCCGCAGCAGGCGCTCTTCGGGGGTGAGCTCGGTCTCGCCCTTCGGCGTGACCTTGCCCACGAGCACGTCGCCGGGGCCGACCTCGGCGCCCACCCGGATGATCCCGCGCTCGTCGAGGTCCTTCAGGATCTCCTCGGAGAGGTTGGGGATGTCGCGGGTGATCTCCTCTGGGCCCAGCTTGGTGTCGCGGGCGTCGATCTCGTGCTCGTGGATGTGGATCGACGTGAGCACGTCGTCGCGCACAAGACGCTCGCTGAGGATGATGGCGTCCTCGAAGTTGTAGCCCTCCCAGGGCATGAAGGCCACGAGCAGGTTCTTGCCCAGGGCCAGCTCGCCGTTGTCCGTGGAGGGACCATCTGCGAGGATGGCGCCCTTCTTGAAGGCCTCCCCTTCGATCACCCTGGGCTTCTGGTTGATGCAGGTGTCTTGGTTCGAGCGCTCGAACTTGAGGAGCTTGAACACCTTCTTGCCCTGGGTCTTGTAGTCGACGGTGATGGCATCACCCGAGCACTCGGTGACCACACCGTCCTCGGCGGCGATGATCATGTCGGCGGCGTCGCGAGCGGCGCGTGCCTCGATGCCGGTGCCGATGTAGGGCGCCTCGGCCTTCACCAGCGGGACGGCCTGACGCTGCATGTTGGCGCCCATCAGGGCGCGGTTGGCGTCGTCGTGCTCCAGGAAGGGGATGAGGGCAGTGGCCACCGAGACGATCTGCTTCGGTGATACGTCCATGAGCTGCACCTCGGCCGGAGGCACCGCGGAGATCTCCGTGGTGGCTGCGAAGTACGTGTCGCGCTCGAGCTGCAGGCGCAGGTTCTCGAGGGTGGCCGCCTGGGGCGAGCGCCGCACGAGGATCCGCTCGTTCTTGAAGCGGTGCTGGTCGTTCAGCGGCTCGTTGGCCTGGGCGACGACGTAGTCCTCTTCCTCATCGGCGGTGAGCCAGATGATGTCGTCGGTGACGTGACCATCGCGCACGTGGCGGTACGGCGACTCGATGAAGCCGAAGGCGTTCACCCGTGCGTAGGTGGACAGCGCGCCGATCAGGCCGATGTTCGGGCCCTCAGGCGTCTCGATCGGGCACATGCGGCCGTAGTGGGAGAAGTGGACGTCGCGGACCTCGAAGCCGGCCCGCTCACGGGACAGACCACCGGGGCCGAGCGCTGAAAGGCGTCGGCGGTGGGTGAGCCCCGACAACGGGTTGACCTGGTCCATGAACTGGGAGAGCTGGCTGGTGCCGAAGAACTCCTTGATGGCGGCTACCACGGGCCGGATGTTGATGAGCGTCTGGGGGGTGATGGCCTCGACGTCCTGCGTGGTCATGCGCTCGCGCACCACCCGCTCCATTCGGGACAGGCCGATGCGCACCTGGTTCTGGATCAGCTCGCCGACCGAGCGGATGCGCCGGTTGGCAAAGTGGTCCTGGTCGTCGAGGCGGTAGCCCGGCTCGGCGTTGACGAGGTGGAGCAGGTACGAGCAGGCCGCAAGGACCTCGCAGTGCGAGAGGACCGGCTGGCCCTCGGCCGGGCGGTCGAGGAACGGCACGCCGTCCTCGTCGGCGCCGTTGAGCATCGGGAACAGCTCGGAAAGGCGCTCGATCTCGTTGCGGAGCTTCTTGTCCAGCTTGTAGCGACCGACGCGGCTGAGGTCGTAGCGGCGGTTCTGGAAGAAGGCGTTGTCGAAGTAGGCGCGGGCCGACTCGACCGAGGGCGGCTCGCCCGGGCGGGCGCGCTTGTAGATCTCGACGAGGGCTTCCTCGCGGGTGGGGGCGATCTCGCGGTCCTTCTCCCACTGGCCCTCGAGGAAGTCGAAGTGCCGGACGAAGGCCTCCATGAACCCGGGGCAGCGGTCTTCGCCGTAGCCGAGGGCCCGCATCAGGGTGAAGATCGACAGGCGGCGCTTGCGGGCCACGCGTGTGCCGGCGGTGACGTCCTTGCCGGGCTTCTGCTCGACGTCGAACTCGATCCACTCTCCTCGGTAGGGGTGGACGGTGCCCTTCACGAGCTGGTGCTTGGTGAGGTTGCGCAACCGGTACCGCTCGCCGGGCTCGAAGATCACGCCGGGCGACCGCACGAGCTGTGACACCACGACGCGCTCGGTGCCGTTGATCACGAAGGTGCCCTTGTCGGTCATCATCGGGAAATCCCCCATGAAGACCGTCTGCTCCTTGATCTCGCCGGTGGCCGCGTTGACGAAGCGGGCCCGCACGAAGATCGGCGCGGAGTAGGTCATGTCCTTCTCCTTGCACTCCTCCACCGTGAACTTCGGCGGCGGGCGCAGGTCCTCGTCGTCAGGATCGAACTCGAGCTCCAGCTGGAGGGTCTCGGTGAAGTCCTTGATCGGCGAGATGTCGCGGAAGGTCTCCTTGAGGCCCTCCTGCAGGAACCACTCGAAGCTGTCCCGCTGGACCGAGATCAGATCCGGGAGGGACAGGGCTTCGTCGATGTTCGCGAACGAGTAGCGGTCGCGGATGGGCGTGCGAGCGGGCAACGCGTCTCCCTAGCTCAGGTGGTCGGCCGGCCGGACCCGGGGCGCGCAGGGTCGCCACGAAGGGACGACAAAGCAAGACACCAGGGCCACGGCTCAGCCGATCCTAGGGCGGGGACCAGCGCAAGACAACTCGGCGCACAGCGGTGCTGCCGAGGAGCCCTTGGCTGGGTGGCACCGTACGACAGCCAGGATCACCGGTCAAGGATTTCCTGGTCCGAAGGTAGATGATCTGCGAGGATGATCTACTGCGGTAGTGATCTGGAGGTAGATCAATGGCGATCAAGAAGACGGCGCTCCTGATCGACGAGGAGCTCGTCCGGCAGGTGAAGGAGATCTTGGGCACGGCCACGACCACCGAGACGATCTCAGAGGCGATGCGGGAGGTGATCCGGGTGCGCGGACGGGCCCGACACCTCGAGCGCTTGCACCGGCGGGAGGGGACCGACATCGACGACCCAGAGGTGATGCATGGCGCCTGGCGTGCAGGCACGCGGGACCTTGGCCACGCACCTCGCTGATACCAGCGCGCTGGCACGCCTGCACCACGACGACGTGCTGGCCCGAGTGGGCCCGATGTTCATCGGCGGCCGAGTGGCCACCTGCGCCGTGGTCGACCTCGAGGTGCTCTTCAGCGCCCGTGGCGGCGCCGACCACGCCCTGATCCTCCAGGAGCGCGCGCTCTACCCGCAGGTGGCCTGCGGCGACGCGGCCCTCGCCCGAGCGATCGAGGTGCAGGGGCTTCTCGCCGACGAAGGGCTCCACCGGGCCGTGCCCGTGCCCGCCCTCGTGATCGCGGCTGCCGCAGAGCAGGCGGGCCTGATCGTCCTGCACTACGACCACGACTTCGACCTGATCGCGGAGGTCACACGACAGGCGATGGAGTGGGTCGTCCCTCCCGGCACAGTGCCGTGACGCGACGGAGCCCGGCCTCGCGGCCGGGCTCCGATCAGGTCGCATGTTGCGGGTGAGCTACTTGAGCTCCACCTTGCCGCCGGCCTCCTCGAGGGCGGCCTTGGCCTTCTCGGCATCGTCCTTGGACGCCTTCTCCAGGACGGGGTTGGGCGCACCGTCGACGAGGTCCTTGGCCTCCTTCAGGCCGAGGTTCGTCAGCGCGCGCACCTCCTTGATGACCTGGATCTTCTTGTCGCCGGCCTCGAGGAGGATGACGTCAAACTCGTCCTTCTCCTCCTCGGCCTCCACGGCTGCACCGCCGCCCGCAGCCGCGGGAGCGGCCACGGCCATGGGGGCAGCCGCCGTCACGCCGAACTTCTCTTCGAAGTCCTTGAGGAGCTCGGAGAGCTCCAGGACGGTCATGTTGGCGATGGACTCGAGGATGTCTTCCTTCGTGGGCATGTCGTTCATTCCTCCGTGGTGGTGTCCGCCGCGGGCTCCTCGGAGGGGGCCGCTTCGGCGACGGGCTCGTCGTCAGTGGTGTCGGGTTCGGCTGCGGGCTCGTCGACGGCGGCGGCTTCGGTGGCCACCTCGTCGGCAGGAGCGTCCTCAGCCGGGGCATCGGGCGTGTCATCGGCGGGGGCGGCTTGCGCCACCGGGGCCACCGCTTCTGCAACAGGCTCGTCGGCCGGTGCATCCGGCACGCCCCCCTGCTGGTCGATGAGGGCCTTGAGGCCGTAGGCGAAGTTGCGGGGCAGCGCTTCGAGCAGCCCGGCGAACTGCACCATTGGCGCAGCGATCGCGCCGGCCAGCTTGGCGAGCAGCACCTCGCGGGGCTCGACATCGGCAAGGGCCCGGGCTTCGTCGGCGGTGAGGGGCTTCGTGCCCAGCACGCCGCCCTTCACGATGAGGCTCGGGTTGGTCCTGGCGAAGTCGCGCAGCGCCTTCGCCACGTCGACCGCATCGCCGGGTGAGCCGTCGGGCTTCTCGATGATGAACGCGATCGCGGTGGGGCCGGTGAGCAGCTCTTCGAGCTCCAAGCCGAGGTCGCGGGCGGCAAAGCGGACGAGCGTGTTCTTGTAGATCTTGTACTCGCCGCCGACCTTCTGCAGCGCTCGACGCAGATCGCTGATCGCGGTCACGTTGAGCCCTCGGTACTCGGTGAGCAGGGCTGCGCTGGTGGAGTCGAGGCGCTCGCGCACCTCGTCGACCACCGCGACCTTCTCCGGTCTCGGGTTCTCCATCGACACCTCCTCTCGTTGTCTCGTGTGCCCGCGCCAGGCGCGGGCACGACGAGTGAGTCCTCGAGGTGTCCGCCTCGTCAGGCGGGACCGGGGTCCCTTTGAGCCCCGAGGGGCACCGGATGTCTTCGGCGAGCAGTTGCTTGTGGAGATGGCATCGTACGGGTCAGCCCGACCGGACCACCAGTCGGGGCCTCGCTCCTGCTACTGACCCGGCTCGATATCGAGGACCTTCAGGCGGGCCGTGTCGATCCGGACGCTGGGTCCCATGGTGGGTGACAGGGCGATCTTCTTGATGTAGCGACCCTTGGACGATGCCGGCTTGGCCCGCTGGATCTCGTCGAGCACGGCGGCGAAGTTGGCCCGCAGCGCGTCAGGCTCGAAGCTCACCTTGCCGATCGGGACGTGGACGTTGCCGTAGCGGTCGGTGCGGTACTCGACCTTGCCGCCCTTGAACTCTTCCACAGCCTTGCCGACATCGGTCGTGACGGTGCCGGTCTTCGGGTTCGGCATCAGACCACGCGGGCCGAGGACACGCCCGAGCTTACCGACCAGCGGCATGAGGTCGGGGGTGGCGATGGCCACGTCGAAGTCGAGCATGCCGCCTTCGACCGCGGCGGCGAGGTCGTCGCCACCAACGTGGTCGGCCCCGGCGGCCCGGGCGGCATCGGCGGCCTCGCCGTTGGCGAAGACGGCCACCCGGACGTCCTTGCCCGTCCCGGCAGGCAATGCGACCGTGCCGCGCACGATCTGATCCGCCTTGCGGGGGTCGACCCCCAGCCGGATGACCAGCTCGATCGACTCGTCGAAGGTGGCGGTGCCGAGCCCCTTCACGAGGTCGAGCGCCTCCATGGGGGTGAACAGCTGGTCGCGGTCGAATCGCTTCGTCGCGTCGATGTACTTCTTGCCCTTCGCCATGTCTGGCTCCCTCGGTGGTAGGTCCGTCGGGCGAGGTGCTCCCGATCGAGACGTGGGTGGATGCTGCCTACTTGACCGTGATGCCCATCGAGCGGGCGGTGCCCGCGACCTGAAGCTTGGCGGCGTCGAGGTCGTTGGCGTTGAGGTCAGGCAGCTTGATCTGCGCGATCTCCGTGACCTGCGCGTCGGTGATCGAGCCGACCGTCTCCCGGCCCGGGTTCACGGCGCCCTTGTCCAGCCCGGCGGCCTGACGGATCAGCACCGGGGTGGGCGGGGTCTTGAGTACGAAGGTGAACGACCGGTCCTCGAAGACGGTGATGTCGACCGGGACGATGGTGCCCCGCTGGGCCTCGGTGGCGGCGTTGTAGGCCTTGCAGAAGTCCATGATGGCCACGCCATGGGGGCCGAGAGCGGTGCCCACCGGCGGCGCGGGGGTGGCCTGACCGGCCGGGATCTGGATCTTGACGACAGCCAGGACCTTCTTCTTGGCCATGAGGCCGACTCCTTGCGATGGCGGAACGGATGCAGCCCAGAAGGGCAGCGGACGAGTCTTCTACAGCTTGGCGACCTGCGAGAAGTCGAGCTCGACCGGGGTCTCCCGACCGAAGATGTTCACGAGGACCTTGACCTTGAGCTGGTCCTCGTTGATCTCGATGACCTCGCCCGAGAAGTCGGCGAACGGGCCCTCCTTGACCCGGACGGTCTCCCCCAGCTCGTACTGCGAGCGGGGCTTGGCCCGCTGGGCAACCTCCTCCGGGGTCTCGGTGGAGACGGACAGGAAGCTCTCGACGTCCTTGCGCGGCAGCGGGGACGGCTTGGCTCCCTGCCCGACGAAGCCGGTGACACCTGGCGTGTTGCGGATCACGTACCAGCTGTCGTCGTCGAGCTCGCAGCGCACCAAGAGGTAGCCGGGGAACATCTTCTTCTGGACGACGACCTTCTTGCCGCCCTTGAACTCGATGACGTCTTCCATCGGGATGACGACCTCGTGGATCCGCTCCTCCATGTTCATGGACGAGGTGCGGGCCTCGAGGTTCTGCTTGACCTTCTTCTCATAGCCCGACTGCGTGTGGACGACGTACCAGCGCCCCGGACGGTTGAAGGGCGACTCGGGCTTCGGACGGACCTGCTCCTCGAGCAGCTCCTCGGCGTCGACGGCCACACCCGTCGGCTCGTCGCCGGGCTCGTTGGAGAGCGGATCGGTGAGGTAGGCGCTCATCGTGAGAACAGCTTCACGAGGAGGTCGCCGAACCCGTAGTCGAGGGCGGCGACGTACGCGGTCAGGATGACCACGGCAACAAGCACGATGATCGAGTAGTTGACGACCTCTGGCCGTGTCGGCCAGGCCACCTTGCGCAGCTCGCCGCGCACCTCGCGGAGGAACTGCGGCGCGCTGGTGCGCTGCTCCTTGGGGCGAGGAGCCGGGGGCGCGGACCGCTTGCGGGCCGCCGGTTCGCCATCCGCTCCCAGCTGGCCTTGCCGCTGGAGCATCCGCTTCTGCTGTCGGTTCATCGCCATGGGCGTGGGCGTTCCTGAGGTCGGGAGAGTGCAGGGCAGGAGGGACTCGAACCCCCAACCTGCGGTTTTGGAGACCGCTGCTCTGCCAGTTGAGCTACTGCCCTAGAAGGTTGTGGGGATTGTGCTGTTGTACTGCAGCAGGTCCAGGGCTGCGCTGTGCTGCCTGGTCGCCTCGCCTGACGGCTCAGCTCCTGCGGTGTTGCGGGTTGTCAGCGTAGGCCACGGCCGTCGAGATCCGCCAGGCGTCAGAGCAGGGCGGCCAGGTCGAGCTCCCCGACGGCGCGATCGAAGCGCTGCAGCATGGTCGTGGCCAGGCTCATCTGGCGTGCGTCGGCGGCGTCCATGCCTCGCCACGCGACCACCGGGTAGACGAGGCAGAAGAGCGCCGCGATCCGGTAGTCCTCCCAGCGGCCCTCCAGGTCAGCCGGGGGCACCCCCGCCGCGCCGAGGGCGGAGATCCAACGGTCGAACAGGGCCTGCTCGTGCTGCGACGCATCCGCAGGATCGAGGCTCTGAGTCACGAAGTAGGCCAGGTCGTAAGCGCCCCGACCGGTGCCGATGAGCTGGAAGTCCACGGCGGCCACGTTGCCACCGGGCTCGAAGAAGAGGTTGTCGGCTCGATAGTCACCGTGGATCATCGTGGTGGGCGCGGTGGCCAGGGTGTCGAGCAGACCCGGCATGGCGCCGAGCCACCGGGCCGCGACGGCGCTGATCGCCGGTGGGATCTCCAGCTCGGCGCCGAGCTTCTCCAGGCCCTCCGCGAACACGATCGGCAGCACCGCCTTGTAGATCTCGTCGCCGAGGCTCACCGTGAGCCCGCGGTCGGCCAGCAGCTCGGCCCTCCCCCACCAGGTGGCATGCCAGGCGGCCAGACCCTCCACCGCCCGCTCCGCGTCCGAGACGGACATCCCGACCACTTGGTCCACGTGCCGCAGAAGGCCGAGGTCCTCCATGACCAGCACGAAGTGGCTCGTGTCGGCATCGACCGACACGTGGAGGCACGCGGGCACCCGGATCGGTGCCTCCTCCGCCAGCTCGCCGAAGAAGCCCGCTTCCCGCAGGTACATGCGCAACATGGTGGAGGTGAAGACCGCCGCCTCGTCGAGGGCCGGCAGCTTCACGACGACTGTCGGCGGGCACCCGTCGCCCCGGAGATGGACCCGGTACAGGGCACTGCTCACGCCGATGCCCACCCCGATCCGCTCGATGTCAGCGCCCTCGACGGGCAGACCTGTGGCCGCGGCCAGCCAGCCCGGCGTGATCTCGTCGACGGTCGTCGGGATGCGACCGATGTCAGCCCCCATTGTCCAGCTCCCCAGTCCCAGCGGCTCGTTCGGCGCCTCGGACGGCCTGAACGTTAGGCGAGGCGAGCCGGGGCGGGCGGCGGGCGGGACTCCCCGACCGCCCGCCCGCCGATCGTCAGAGCAGGACGCGTTGCCGACGCGAGCGCCGGGCGCATGTCGTGCCCATCATCACGAGCAGCGCCCCGTTCACGAGCAGAAGGGCGGCCGCGGCCAGCAGGGCGGCGGACTCCGCTCCCGTCCGAGGCAGGGTGACCGACCCGGCCACGATCGTGATGTCAGCGACGTCGTCGTCGGTCACGACCTTGCCCAGCACGTCCTCGCCGGTGGCCGTGGCCGTGTTCCGGTTCGGGCTGCTCGACACCACGACCATCGTCTTGGTCAACGTGATCGAGGCACCGACCGCCAGCTCATCGACGGTGCCCACGGGACCGAGCCGATCGTCCACCACCTCCACGCCGACCAGGGGGGTGTCGCCCGTGTTGGTCACGACGTAGGTGAAGGTGACGGTCTGCCCCACGTTCGGGGTGTCGTCATCGACGGTCTTCACCACCTCGATGGCCGGCGTGATGATCTCCACCACATGGGGATCGGTGTCGTTGGCCTCCCGACCATCGGCATCCTCACCCCGGATGGCGCCCGTGTTGAGGGCGACGTCCTGACCGTCGACGATGACCACATCGGGGGCCGTCAGCGTCCGAGCGCACGTGTAGGTCCACACCTCGCCACCGGCGAAGGACCGCGCATCGGAGTCCCACGTTCCCGCCGCGAGGACAGCGTCGCCGTCGCCGTCGTCCGTGAGGACCACGGTGTTGGCGTCGCACTCCGGGTCGTTCAGCTGGAGGCCCAGCAGATCCTCACCCCCGGCGTTCGTCGCGGTGAACTCGTAGTCCACGACGTCGCCAACGTGGGCGCGTGCGTCACCCGTCTTGTCGAGAGCGATGCTGATCGGACAGCGCACCCTGCTAGTGGCCTCGGCGTCATCGGGGTCCGCGCCGTTGGCCACCGTGGCCGACGCCGTGTTGTCGTACACGCCGCAGTCCGCCCCGGTGGTGTCCGCGACCACGTGGACGGTCACCTGCGGGGCGTCCGCGCCATCGATGGCCGGGAGATCACCTAGCTCACAGGTGAGCACACCGGCGTCGATGGAGCAGTCGGCGCCCTCTGGCAGGTCGGAGTCGTCGGCCACCTCCCAGGCCAGACCGCCGGGCAGCTCGTCCGTGACGACGACGTCCCGGGCGTCACCCTCAGGCGGCGGGTCGCGGTCGTCGATGTTGGAGACGGTGATCGAGAAGCCGATCTGGTCACCTGCCTCGACCAGGTCGTCGTCGGCGACCTTGCCAAGGTTCACCCCTGGGCAGAGGATCGTCACTGAGTCGGAGTTGTCGGTCCGGTCCGCCTCCACGCCGTTGCCGAAGCGCACGACACCGGTGTTCGAGTAGGTGCCGCAGGCGTCCTCAGGATCCGTCTTGCCATCCTGCGTGGCGACCAGGTGGACGCTTGCGCTCTCGCCTGGCGAGAGGTGCCCGAACGCACAGCTCAGAGCCCGGCCGTCCAGGCTGCAGGCGTCCGTCTCTTCGGACACCACATCGTCGACGCCCCAGGTGTAGCCGCGGATGTCGGGCAGGGCGTCGGTGACGACCACGTCGCGGGCGATGCCCACGTCCTCGCCGGCAGCGTTGCGGACGCGGATCGAGAAGCCGACGGGTTCGGAGGCCGAGGTGCTCGGCTCGTCGGCCACCTTCACGAGGTCGACGTTCGGACACTCGACGTCGGTGGTGACGGAGTCGGTGTTGTTCTGGCGCACCACGCCCAGCGGCTCGTTCGATGCCGAGATCGACACGGGGTTCACGGCGTCCCCACAGGCCTGGGGCGACGTCCCGCTGCTACCCGTGACAGCGATCGTGTAGGCCTGACCCACCTCGAGGACCTCGAAGCTGCAGGTGACCGTCGATCCCGTGAGGTCGCAGACCCCATCAGGGTCGGTCAGCTGGTAATCGGTCACCCGAGCCGGGAGGTTGTCGGTCACGGTGGCGTCGTAGGCGTCTCCCGGACCGTAGTTGCCGAAGGTGATCGACCAGGTGATCTTGTCGCCGGCGCTGACCTCGGCCGGGCCCGACTTGTCGGCGTAGACGTCGGGGCACTGGACCTCCACCGTGGCCGTCGAGGCGTTGTTGGCGGCGTTGGTGTCGACATAGACCCCACCGTCGGCGTTGACCACGTTGGCCGTGTTCGGGATCGTGGCGCAGTCAGCGGCGTCGGTGAGACCAGACACGGTGATCACGCGAGTGTCCGCGCCACCAGGGGCACCGTCGTTCGGGGCCATGTCCCCGAAGTCGCAGCTCACGAGGTTTCCGTCCAGCCCACAGTCAGAGGCGTTCGCGCCGCCGACCCGCGCGTCGGTGAGGTCGCGCGGGATGGTGTCGGTCAGGTGGACGCCGGTGGCCACGCCCGCACCGTTGTTGGTGACGGTGATCGTCCACGCCGCCCGGTCACCCGCATTGATGGGAGTGCTCTGAGCGCTCTTCACGACGCCGACGTCCGGACAGCGGACCCGGACGATGGCCGCGGACGAGTCGTTGGCCGAGTTGGGATCGATGCCCACCTGCCGATAGGTCGTCGTGACACCCGCGTTGTTGGTGAGCACGGCCGCACAGTCGGCGGCACGCGTGACCGCGCGCGAGACGGTGACCGTCTTGCTGGCGTTTGCCGCGAGATCCCCGAAGGTGCAGGTGAAGGACCCGGACTTCGGGTTGCCGGCCGGGTTGGGGCAGATGTCGCCGACGTCGCTCGGGCTGGTCTGGGTGATCGTCCAACCCCCCGCGGGCAGCGTGTCGGTGAGCGTGACGTTGCGCGCGGTGCCGGCACCGAGGTTGGTGATGGTGATCGTGTAGCTCGCCGTCCCGGGAGCATCGACCGTCTCGTCGCTGCTCGCGATCGAGCCCGCGTCGACGCCGTCAGCGGCCAGCTTCACCACCTGAAGATCGGGACGGAGGATGTCGACGACGAAGACGTCGAACGCCTCGGCGGTGCGACCCACGTCATCGGTGCCCGTCGCCCGCGCGCGGTTGGGAAGCGGATCAGGGTCGGTGCCGGTCACCAGGTGCGGACACCTCCAGACGAAGGCATCGGTGGCGTTCAGGAAGCCGTCCTGCTCGCCGCTGGAGAGCGCGGCGTCGAACGTCGGACCCGAATCACAGATGTCGGCGTAGGTCACCGGGACGAGCACGCCCTCCCACTCCGCCAGGGCGACGTCGTGCAGACGGACGCCCGTCGTGGTGACGGTGAAGGTGTAGTTCACCGTGTCGCCGATGTTCGCCTGATCCCGATCGCCGAGCTTGTCGAGCGCGATGTTGATCGGACTGAGCGGGTTGTCGTAGCTCGCGTTCACGGTCTGGCCGTTGGTGGTGATCGTCACCGACGGCGACGAGCCGACGCCGATACCGCTGGGGCCGTTCGGGTTCAGCGTCTCGGCGATCTGGTAGGTGCCCAGCCGCACCGACGAGATCGTGCACTGCCCGTTCCCACCGGTGATGGTGCAGCTCGCGTCCTGGTTGGCCGGGTGGGTCTTCGAGACGACGCCGTTCTGCCGCAGCGTGAACATGATGCCATCGAGGTCGGAGGCCTGATCGGGCGCGACCTGCTCCCCTGGATCGAGAATGCCGTTGTTGTTGTTGTCCTCGAACAGACGCTTGGCGATCGTGACGTTGCCGACGGGCACGTTGTTCACGAAGGGCGCGCCAGTGAGATCGAGCGACGCGAAGGGCTCGATCTCGCTGGCGGTGACCGCACGAACCTCCGTGGAGGGCAGCAGTCCTGCGGGGGGGGCGATCTCCGTGATCCAGTGGTCCTTCTCCGGGTCGGCCTTGTCGAGGAGGCAGGTGCCGTCGGATCCGGTGGTGCACCAATCGCGGGCAGCGGCCTTGGCATCGGCGTCGGACTGACCGGCGACCGCCTGGGCCTTGGCCAGCGAGTCGTAGAGGCCGTAGACGGCACCCTGCTGGGCCACGGGCGGAACGGAGTTGTCGACCTTCTTGATCCTGATCTTGGCGCAGTCGGACAGGTCGAACTGAGTCTCCGGGAAGATGTCCTTCAGGTCCGAGGCGAAGCTGTGTGATGCGCGGCTGTGCCCGGTGACGAACCCGAAGCCGGGGCACCCGACAATGCCGTCGAGCAGTGCACCGATGTCGATGGTCAGCTCACCGAAGGTCCGCGAGCCCAGGGACGAGTCGTCGAAGAACTGGTCGAGGACCGCGCCGGCGGCGTTGTCGGCCCCCACCGCGGCGATGGGTGCCAGGGACACGAGATCCCAGTGCCCGTCGCCGGCGTTGAAGTCGCTGCCCGTGGCGCTGGGCGGCGGGTCACCGACGTTGTCGGCGACGGCCGTGGTGTCCCACCGGTACGCGTTGATCTCGGACGGGTCGTTGCCACCACCGAAGGTGAACGACAGCATGAGGTCGTCCCGCGAACGCACCCGGCCGCCGGTGTCACCAGGACAGCTGAACTGGCCGGAGGCCCGGTTGAACTCGAGGTTGATGTCCGTGTCGCCCGTACCCGTGGCACGGACGTAGCCAATATGCAGATACTGGTTCTGCGGGGTGACCTGGGTGGCCAGGTACAGACGGAAGATGTCGTCCTTCGGTGGAGACTCGTTGGCTGCACAGCCCCATGTGGAGGGATCCTGCTCCTTGGCCGAGTCGATGTAGCTCGAGTCGTTGGTGTCGACGTCGCCGTCGTCGTGGATGAGCGCCCACTCGGTGATGCGGGGATCGGTCTTGACGGTCTCCCAGTCGATGGTGCCCGTGTTCAGGGTCGCGTCGTTCTGGTCGCCCTCGGTCTCGAAGCCGCCCAGGGTGCCTGGGTTGAGGGGTTCAGCCGAGACCGACGGCCCGATGATCGCCAGCAGGCCGCTCAACAGGCCCATCAGCATGAACATCACGCCGGACTTCGTTCGCACCGATGTGCCCCGCCGCACATGCTCCATCACGCCGCCTCCGAAAGGTCGTAAGTGATGGGGTCGGTTTCACGCTCGCTCCACCGAGAGCCTCCGTGACCAACCACGCTCTCGGCTTCAATGCTTCCCCATGATGTCGGGCACGATTCCCACGCCCAGTGGTCACACTATCACCTCAGGCGCGAGAATGTCACCCTGAGTGACCAACGGCGGCGATGGTCAGCTCGCGGTGCGGAGACGACGGGCCCGGTTGGCGAAGACGATGGCCCCTGCCGCACCTGCCGCAGTGGCGGCGGCCAGGCCCCCGAGATAGGCGGCTCGGTGACCCTGGATCAGAGAGCGGATCGCCCGGCGCTCCCCGGCCGACTCGAGCCCAGCGAGGATGTCGGACAGGAGACCGGGAGCGGGCTCGAGCACCTCGGTGCGGAGGGCCCGCATGGCGCGCAGCACCCGGCGGTGCTGCACCAGCTCGGCCTGGCAGCGCAGACAGCGCTCCACATGCTCGCGCTCGTCCCCCCCGAGCAGCACCGAGCCGTCGGCAGCAGCCGCCAAGGGATCAGCGAGATCGTCACACCGCATCAGCGGCCTCCTCCACACGAGGGGGGAACAGGTCCTCCCGGAGCTTCCGACGAGCCCGGTGGAGACGCACCTTGGCGGCCGTCTCGGAGATCCCGAGCTCGGCCGCGATGGCCTCGTGGGGGAGGTCGTAGATGTCTCGCAGCACCACCACCTGGCGGAGCTTGGGGGGCAGGTCAGCCAACGCCGCGGTCAGCCGGCGACGCAGCGCCGAGCCGTCGGCCTGGAGCTGGGGGTCGGCGCCCGGGCGGTCGTCGACGATGGGATCGGTGTCCTCGAGCTTCTCGTGACGGTGCTTGGTGCGCTTGGCGAGGTGGGTGTTGGCGCAGTTCGCGGTGATCCGGTACATCCACGTGGAGAACTGCGCGTCGCCGCGGAAGCGGCTGAGGCCCTTGAAGGCTCGAATGTAGGCCTCCTGCACCACGTCGCGTGCGTCCTCCTCGTTCCCAGTGAGCCGGAGCGCGAGCGTGAAGGTCTCTGCGTACGTCACGCGCACCAGATCATCGAATGCGTCGCGGTCGCCGTCGCGAGCGACGGTGACCAGGTGGGCCACGTCCTGTGGCATCAGGCGTCCGACCCCCTCTCGGTGACAGCGGTTACCTGCGAGTGAGGGCTAGCGGGTCTCCTTGTGCACGGTGTGCTCTCGGTCCCACCGGCAGTACTTCTTCATCTCGATGCGCTCGCGATCGTTCACCTTGTTCTTGGTGGTGATGTAGTTGCGGCGCTTGCAGGTGGTGCACTCGAGGGTGACGGCGATGCGCTTGTCTCCGGCCTTGGCCATGTCGTTGCCCTTCTTCTCTACTTGATGATCTTGGTGACTCGGCCGGCGCCGACGGTGCGGCCGCCTTCGCGGATCGCGAACCGGAGGCCCTCGTCCATGGCGATCGGGTGGATCAG
>Ga0209798_10000493_pt1 | contig 23693 bp, 22 predicted proteins | sample DOMMetBare3Fresh_FD_187475 | JGI IMG/M metagenome (GOLD analysis project Ga0209798, IMG submission 187475) | Wetland sediment microbial communities from St. Louis River estuary, USA, under dissolved organic matter induced mercury methylation -... | ecosystem: Environmental > Aquatic >... | reverse complement strand
CAGAAACCACATAAACACCCATCCGGCAGGAAACTCCTTGGTATAATCAGATAAGATCAGGATAGCCGCAATCAGCACCGAACCAGCAATCACGGAGATTCTTTGGTTTGCATTTGCCCATGCATACTGGGTTTCATTCTGGAAGGCATCCAGCTTGCGGGCAACGAGGTTGCCCAATCGTGCCCGAGCTTTGGCCACATCGTTTGTCTGATTCGTATCCAGATTTGCTGCGTCAGGGGGCGACAATGCAGCAAATGCCTTCCATGTATCATGGTCTGTCGAGTCACCAGGTATTTTAGTAAGGAAAGCATAGAGATGGGGATATTCAACGGGAAAATCCAGAGCCATGTTTGCAGCAGCCTGAATCTGTCCCATCATTTTCTCAACCGGTTGATCGAAGAACGCTTCCTCACTCTCATACCCCCCCGTGGTGAGTAAGATGAACTCTTTACGCAAGGGTTTCTCTCCCTTGAGCCACTTTTCAAATTGTGTCTGATTGAAGGAAATACGCCAATGAACGACGTTTTTGGCCACTTCCTGTAGAGCCATAACGATGGTGCCGACAGCTGCGAGGAATGTCGCATAGTTGAGAATAGTACCGCCTATATTGTTGAGTGTGACAGTAAATAGGTCCATTTTGCACCTCCTTACATGTTAATTGTTGAGTACCAAGCCATAGGGGGGCGTTCCGGGGACAGTATTTGAAACTATTCCATAATTATTATCCTGTCCCCAGCGCCCCCATTGTGAAGGCGAGAATTACTTCTTTGCCCTCTCAAAGCAAATGGCACCGTGGGTACCTATTTTGTGGCCTGTTGTATACTCAGAAATATATATAAGCCTCCATCCATCATATTTTGAAAAAACTTGCTGCATTTCCGAGTTACTTCTCATGTCAGTTTCTTCACAACGAGTTTCCATCGAAGCGTTCTCTCGATCTGAACCTCTCATAACAGCTGAAATGTTTGCAGGCTGACAGCCAGTAACAGACATTAGCAACAAAGCTATAAACATAATCTTTTTCATATGACACCTCACTGTTTGATATTAATTGCAGATGTTATCTGCAATATTCCCCCCGAAAAAGTTCACCCCGCAGCGGCCTGGTTCCTGTCTTTCTCTTTATCCGCACCTGCTTGAACAGTGGTGGCATGGGTAACAGGCGTTATCGGATGGCTTTTGGCCGCTACTATGTTCAAGGCGGTGCTTTTATCCGCACTCCCCTTGGAACTGCCGAAGTAATACGCCAGAATCGTGGTCAGGGCCGACGAGAGAACACCAAGGATGTACATGATGTACTCCTTCATGACTCCCCGGCGGTCCCGTGCGTCTTCTGCCTCTTCCATGGCATGGGTTACCCGCATCCTTGATCTTTCCCGCTCTTTTCTGACCTCAGCCAGCTTGCCCACCACCGCTCGTTCCGTTTTTGATGAACTGATCTCCCCGAATTTCGACTCAACCTGCTTCAGCGCATGCTGTTCCCGACGGAGATTCGCCGATTCCTTGGAGGGACTGTTCGCCAGACAGACAAAATACGCAAACATGCCGAAGGTCATCAGCACCGTAATGATCGCCAGCAACGGCCCGGTGTTCCTGGCGAGCCACCCTTCATGGTCTGGCAACAGCTCTTGCTCCCGTGTTGGGGTTGGATTGGGATTGGTTTCTGACATGGCCCCCTCCTATACGGCTGTAGTGAACTCTGCTTACACGACCCGCTGGAGAAACTTGCTCGACACCCACCCCTCCATGTTGGCCGGAACCGCTTCCGTTGGCTGTACTTCCACCTTGAACCAGGACCCCTGGGTGGAAAGAAGCTCAACTTCAGTCCCCTGCGGGAGCGGGCTCCCCGGAATGGTCGGGTTCCCGGTCCCCGGCCCGCTGCGAATATTCAGCACGGTTGTGGTGGTGTAGACCGGGTTGCGCTCTTCCTGGCGTCCCATCAGACGCGAACGGAAACTCGCCATCGGGAAGGCCGGTCCGGGATCACTCTTGCGGTGCGGCGCGATGTCTTCGTGCCCGACCACGTCCAGCAGTCCGTACTCATCCATCAGCAGACCGGCTACCTGTAAAGCTGCTTCGATCTGCTCGGGAGGGTAGGCGTGCCAGCCGCAGAGCTGGTTCTCGAATTTGTGGGTTGCCTGGATGACCTGGCTATCGTCGTACTCGACGCCGAACCAGGCCCGCCAGCTGTTCCCCTGGCGCGTGAGTCGCCCCGCATTGTCCAGCTCGATGCCAAGCGAGTAGCTGTTCATTCCCTGCAATCCTTCCCATGAACTGGCACCGGCATGCCAGGCGATCCGGTCAAACGGGACCAGCTGGGTGATGCTGCCGTCCCGGCCGATGACCACGTGGGCCGAGGCTTTGGCTTGTTTGCTGGCCAGCCAGTCAACCGATTCCTTGGCGCTGCGTCCGGCAGTGAAATGCATAACCAGAAACTTGTGCTGGACAATGCCACCCATGTTCGGGGTGGGGACAAAGGGGAGAGCTGTGTCATCATCATTACAGAGGCGGTGATTGTTGATCTTCATGATCTCCTCCGATCAAACAAGTGATGAAACTACTGGTCTGACATGATGCAGTCAGCGATGAAGAAGGCCCCAAACGGCTTGAACTGATTACCTTTTGGGATATACCTGTGGGGAAGAGGGAGATAGAGTGCTGTTTCCAATAGACCTGAACAATATTCGTGCCATTTCGTTATGTGTAATGATATCAATGTGATAGGCTTGTTGGTCTTGGTTGTCTCGTAATGGTGTAAATATACTCGACATTTACGAAGTCGGGAGGGTTGTAAAGAAACTTATCATAATGAGGTTGTGGCAATGCTGTGGTCGTACGTAACCGTTTGATTGTGTGTGATTCATGTGATGCGGGGTAGGGGGAACGCGGGAAATGGGTGTGTAAAGTTTTTCGACGTTACAGTGGCCGGGGAGATTTCGGGGGGAGATACTTGTGGTAAGAATACACAATAATCTAGCGTTGATTGTGCATAATAATCTAGCTATAGTAAGACATGATAATCTAATGGTGAAAGAGAGATTGCAATGGCTATAACTCCGGCAAAACCAAGGCTTGCCGATGCTCTGACAGCCTTGAAGAGATTACAGGATGACGAGAAAACCGCCATAAAGTCGGGTGAGCTGACTCGATTACAGCGGGAAAGTCTTGTCAAGAACGGCTTCCTGCGCCCGATTGTCAAGGGATGGTATATGCCATGCCGGCCTGGTGAAGAGACCGGTGACAGTACACCCTGGTATGCGGTGATGCGTGACTTCATCCAGGGGTATTGCACCGAGCGGTTCGGTGATCAATGGCATGTGTCAGCTGAATACTCATTGTTTCTGCATACGGGAAAAACAATTACGCCCCAGCAGGTTGTGATTCATTCGCCGCTTGGCCAAAACGGCCTGCTGAAACTGCCTGACAATTGCTCGATCCTGGACTACAAGGTGAAGGATTTTGTTCCTGCCGCAAAAATACAGGTGGTGGAACGAATTCGCGTTCTGACACTTCCGATGGCGCTTATCCGGGTGCCGGAGGCATTTTTTATCACCTATGCCCAGGATGCCCACATCGCTCTTCATCAGTTGCGGGATGCCTCGGATCTCAACCGGGAACTGCTCGAAGGAGGGCATAGCATTGTCGCCGGGCGACTTGCCGGCGCTTTGCGGACATCGGGGCGCGACGAACTGGCGGACAATGTACTGGCAACCATGAGAGCAGCAGGATTTGTGGTCAGTGAGTCAAATCCTTTTAGTGTTGCACCACCACCCCTGGTATTTACCAGGGCGCAATCGCCCTATGTCCTGCGGATGCGTCTCATGTGGCAAACCATGCGAGATACCGTCTCTGCCGCTTTCCCAACAGCACCAGGTATGCCGTCCGACATTGAGAAGTTCATGGATGCCGTTGAAGAAAACTATAAGACCGATGCCTATCATTCTCTCTCCATAGAAGGGTATCGTGTCACTCCGGAACTTATTCAAAAGGTTGCCACTGGGGACTGGAATCCGGATCATAATGACTCTGATGCGGAAATGAAAAACGCCATGGCGGCACACGGGTACTGGCTCGCTCACAATGATGTCAAGACCACGATCAGAAGCATTTTGACAGGTGCAAACCCTGGCGCCGCTTTCCGCCAGGATCATGCCACATGGTATCGCAACCTTTTCTCACCAAATGTCGATGCCGGTTTCCTCAAACCGGCAGACCTGGCCGGCTACAGAACTGACAAGGTTTTTATCAGGGGGGCAACCCATGTTCCCCCTTCCCAGGATGCAATCCGTGACATGATGCCGGAACTGTGCGACCTGCTGGAGGCTGAGCCCAATGCAGCTGTACGAGCTGTTCTGGGGCATTTTCTGTTTGTGTATATTCATCCTTATTTTGACGGCAATGGTAGGTTGGGACGGTTCCTGATGAATGCAATGCTGGCTTCTGGCGGGTATTCGTGGACGATAGTACGGATAGAGCAAAGATCCGAGTATATGGCAGCCCTTGAAGCGGCGAGTTCGCGAGGAGAAATACTACCTTTTGCGGAATTCATTGCTAATTCGATGAAGTTGCAATGAAGTAAGCGATTGATAAAGACAGAGGTGGCCTCTGTGGTCATCTGTCCGGTAATCTTACCGTGTCCAGACACTTACAGCATCGCCGCAATTGCCGTTCTAATGGCGTTGTGGTGCAACAGGTAGCTACTCCTCTGACAACGGGTACTACCCCCCAGCTCGGTGGCAACCAGCGCGCCCCGGCGAGCTATCAACTCCTTGCATGCGGGAAAAGCGGATGTTCGCTGCCATCCGGTTGAATTCCGCAGATCTGACCAACACAAGCCACCGGAAACCGTTTTTTTTGTCTTGAAAAAATGGTTGGGTGACATTACATTCCGGGCACAATTAGGGTGATACCATCAAGGAAAGGATGAAGGCTATGGCAGAAGAGAAGGAAAAATGGCAGGGGGGGCTGGCACTTTCAACGGCGGTTATGGCGGTTCTGGCAGCGCTGACGACGCTCTACATGGGTAAGTACTCCTCACGCGCCATCATGGCGCAGGGGCAGGAGACGAATCAGTGGTCCTATTATCAGGCCAAAAGCATCAAGGGACATACCTACGAAATAAATCTCAAGACCATGCAGTTACAGTATCTGGCGCTTGACGGCGCAAAAACTGAAACTGCCGCGGAATACGAGAAAACCATGGCTGGCTACCGGAATGAGATTACCCGTTACGAAGCGGAAAAGAAGGAAATCAAGGCAAAAGCAGAGGAGATTGCCAAGGGTAAACTCAAGGCGCAGGAGATGGGTGGCAATTTTGCCTACTCGCTGATCTTCCTGCAGATTGCCCTGATGCTCGCTTCCATCTCCAGTCTGACCAAGCGGAAATATCTCTGGTATATCGCCCTGATCTGCAATATTGGCTGGGTATTCTTCTTTCTGGATGCCTGGCTGTTGTTCTATTGAGGTTACCCCTCACCCGACCGTCACGTTTCTGATCCCCTCCGGCCGCCAGGCCGGAGAGATGACGTGGCTCCCTTTTTCTTCCTGATCAAGCAGACTGGCATACATCACCGTAAAATCACCATGGCGGTTGTTGACCCGATCCATCGCCTCGGTCAGCTGCTGCTTGCGCCGCGCTTCCGGAAAGAGCGCCAGCTGATCCCCGCTCTGGCTCAGACCGGTCAGCCGGATGCCGAGCAGGCGGAGCGGTTGCTGCAGTTCCAGGGTGTCCAGGATGGCGACGGCGGCCTGGTAGATCCGGTCGCTCTGGTTGATCCCTTCCCCCTGGCGTTGCTGTTTACCGAAGGTGGTGAAATCGGCATAGCGCAGCGTCAGGTGCACAATCCTCCCCTCCACGCCGTAACGCCGGGCCCGGCGGCCGACCATCTCCGACAGCTGCAGCAGGTGTTTCAGGATGGCGGAGCGCTCTTCCACGTCATGGGTCAGGGTCATGCTGTGCCCGACGCTTTTGACCGCTTCCGCCTCGCTCTGGGGAATCACCGGAGTGTCGTCGATCCCCTGTCCCATCGCTTTCAGTTGTTTGCCGATGATGCCGAATTTCCTGGTCAGCCAGGTTTCGTCGAAACGTCCCAGTTCGCCGCAGGTCCGGATCCCCATCAACAGCAGTTCACGCTGCAGTCTGCGGCCGATACCGCACAGTTCGCCCACCGGAACGGTTTCCAGGGTTGGGGCAATTCTATCGGCAGCGATGATTGTCAGCCCGTCCGGTTTCTTCATCTCGCTGGCCAGTTTTGCCAGCAGTTTGTTGGGAGCGATGCCGATGGAGCAGCTCAGGCCAAAGCGGGCCTTGATGCGTGATTTGATCAGGTAGCAGAGCCGCTCCATCCCGCCAAACAGGGAGAGTGAAGCGGTGATGTCCAGGAAGGCCTCATCAATGGAGAAAACCTCCACCAGCGGGGTGTAGTCGTGCAGCAGCGTGATGATCTGTGATGATACGTGGGTGTAGAGGCGGTTGCTGACCGGTACGATGATCAGTGACGGGCAGAGCTTTTTGGCTTCCCAGACCGTGGAGCCGGTTTTGACGCCGAAGGCCCGTGCTTCGTAGGATGCGGTCAGGATCACGGTGCGGCTGCCGTTGCCGGTCACGGCGATCGGTTTGCCGCGCAGCTCAGGGTTTGACTGCTGTTCCACCGAGGCAAAAAAGGCGTTCATGTCGATGTGCATGATGACCCGTTGATCGTTACTCATAACGCCTCGATCTGTTCCAGCTTCCAGCTGCCGTCGGTCATGTTGTAGATCAGCTCGTACAGCGCACCGTCATCGGTGACGTGAAAGTGGAGCAGGGTCGTTTCCCCCCGGCGTTCCTTCCAGCTGTTGGTAATCTGCCGAATGGTGTGTTGCCGGCGGTCCATGTCAAACCAGACCGGCTTGATGCGGTTGCCGGGACCGAAAACCACTGCTACCCGTATGTCGCGGTGAGGGGCGAACACCTGACTATACCAGGGTGCGGTGGATGCCGACCACCTTGCCGATCAGAGCAACCTCTCCCTCACCGGGGCGGATGATGATCGGTTGGTAGGCCGGATTTTCCGGTTGCAGACGGATATGTTCGGCGGTACGGAAAAAACGCTTGAGGGTCGCTTCCCCATCCACCAGCGCAACCACGATGTCGCGATCTTCAGCAGTGGTCTGCGGGCGCACCAACGCCAGATCTCCCTCGCGGATGGCGGCATCAATCATGGAGTCTCCCTTGACCCTCAGAAAAAAGGTCCCTCCCGAGCGGGCGGCAGTACGATCCAGGGAATGGTATTCCTGGATATCTTCCAGCGGCGGCTGGGGGATACCTGCGCGTACCGTGCCGACCACCGGCAGCAACAGGGGAGAGGCTTGCTCCCCCCCGATCATCCCTTGACCGGTTACGGGGTGTGCTGTCTCGTGAGGGATCAAGCGGATGCTGCGGGAAATGCCGGGGGTGCGTGCCAGAAACCCCTTTTTTTCCAGCGCTGCCAGATGGCGCAGCACCCCCTGGTTACCGGAAATTTGCAGATGTCCGGCAATCTCCTGCATGGTGGGGGGGTAGCCGTAGCGGCGCTGGAAACTGGCGATGAAGTCGTAGACGGCTTGCTGGCGTTGGGTGAGCTGGTTCATGGGGTTTCTCCGTAGTAGTTACCGTATGGTACCTATCACGGAGCGTGTTGGTTGTCAAGGGAGCTGTGTTAACTTGAATTCAGCTGTTGCAAGCTGCCAGCATTCGTGCTGACGTGCTGTTTCTGTAATTCCAGGCGCATTGCGCTACAGCCGATAAACTCGCCCTGCAGGCTCAGACAGTATCGGCTGTTGACGCTCCATTTTGCCAGGAATTACGACGAAACACCCCTGATGCACTCATTACGGCAACTTACAACAGCTGTATGAAGAGCAAAACGAAGGCCGGTTCCGCTCTGCAGAAACCGGCCCGTGTGGGGATTGGAAAAAACTGCCGTGGCGGATCTAGCAGTTACGTTCGTAGAGGATCCGCAAACCATCCAGCGTCAGGAACTCATCAACTTCGGTGATGCTGCGGGATTCGGGGGCAATCAGCTTGGCCAGTCCGCCGGTGGCAATCACCTTGGGATCATCCTGACTCTCCTGCTTGATGCGGCTTACGATTTCATCCACCAGGCCGACGTAGCCGTAGAAAATACCGGCTTGCATGGAGTTGACCGTGTTTTTGGCGATGATGGCGGGAGGACGGGCGATGTCGATGCGCGGGAGTTTGCTGGCACGCTGGAACAGCGCTTCGGCTGAAATGGCGAGTCCCGGAGCAATGGCGCCGCCGCAGTATTCTCCCTGGCTGTTGACATAATCAAAGGTGGTGGCAGTGCCGAAATCGACGATTACCAGCGCCTGCTGATGCTTCTCGTAACCGGCGACGGCGTTGACGATCCGGTCGGCGCCGACTTCACGGGGGTTGTCATACTGGATCGCCATACCGGTCTTGATCTCCGGTCCGACCACGTAGGGGGTGTGGTGAAAAAAGTCGCGGGCAATCGCCTCCATGACGCCGGTCAGGGGGGGGACCACCGATGAGATGATGGCGCCCTTGATCGAGCTGAATGCCAGTCCCGCCTGGGTAAACAGGCCGTGCAGCAGGACGGCGTATTCGTCCGAGGTGCGTGATTTATCCGTCGAGAGCCGCCAGTGCTGCGCCAGCGTCTTGTTTTCATACAGACCGAGCACGATATTGCTGTTACCGACATCAATTACCAGAAGCATTCAGAGTACCCTCACATCTCCGCTATAGATTCGTTCAATCTTCCCGTTATCCAGCTCAACCAGCATGGCGCCGTTGTCGTCGATACCGGCAAACAGCCCGCTGATCCGCTCCTGTCCCCCATCGCTCACTTCCACCCGGCGGCCATTGGCGTTGCACCTGGCTTGCCATTCGGCGCGCACCGGTTCGAATCCGAGCCGGAGGAACTGGTTATACAAGTGATCAAGCTGGTTGAGCATGACGGCGGCCACATGACTGCGCACCACCGGCTCTCCGGTCTCCAGCAGCAGCGAGGTCGCCGGGGTACGCAGGTCGGGGGGGAATTGTTCCCTGGTCATGTTCAGGTTGATCCCGATGCCGAGAATGACAAAATTGATCCCGTCGGTTTCGGCGCTCATTTCATTGAGCAGGCCGGCAATCTTACGCCCCTTGATCAGCACGTCGTTGGGCCATTTGATTTCCGGGGAAATCCCGGTGGTGATCTCGATTGCCTGGGCCACTGCCACGGCCGAGAGGAAGGTGAGCTGGGGAGCCTGGTACGGCATGATCTGCGGTCGCAGGATGATTGAACAGTACAGGTTGACCCTGGGGGGGGAAGCCCAGACTCTGCCGAGCCGTCCCTTACCCCCCTGCTGGGAGTCGGCGCAAACGGTGGTCCCCTCGGCTGCTCCCTGCTCGGCCAGCCGCATGGCGTCACTGTTGGTGGAGATGGTCTCGTCGTTGACCACCAGGGTGCTGCCGATGGTGGTGGTGCTGAGTTCGGCGCTGATCAGGGTCGGCGAGAGAGTGTCGGGTGACGTCACCAGCCGGTAGCCGCGGGAAGAGATCGCCCGGATGTCATATCCGGCTTGACGCAGACGGGAAATCTGCTTCCAGACGGCAGTCCGCGAAATGTTCAGCTCATGGCTGATCTGTTCGCCGGAGATAAACGCGTCTTTGGTGGCGCGGAGCAGGCGGAGTATGGTGGTTTGCATATCTGACACGGATGATCCTGTGGTGAAGGGAGGCTGGGACTAATCCAGCAGCAGCGAGATGTCCATCGCCCTGGGAGAATGGGTCAGGGCGCCGATGGAAATGATGTCAACACCGGTTTCGGCAATAGCGCGCACCGTTTCCAGGTTGACCCCTCCCGATGCTTCCACCAGGGCGCGTCCGGCGATGGTGGCAACACACTGGCGCATGGTGGGGCAATCCATGTTGTCGAGCATGATGATGTCGGCGCCGGCTGCCAATGCTTCATCAACCTGGGAGGGGGTCTCGGTCTCGATCTCGATCTTCAGGGTGTGGGGGATGTAGCCCCGTGCCCGGCGGATTGCTTCGGTGATGCCACCGGCTGCGGCGATGTGATTTTCCTTGATCAGCACGCCGTCATAGAGCCCGGTGCGGTGGTTGATGCCACCACCGACCCGTACGGCATATTTTTCCAGCTCCCGCAGACCGGGGGTGGTCTTACGGGTGTCGACGATGCGCGCTTTGGTCCCTTGCACGGTTGCCACGAAACGGGAAGTGAGGGTGGCAACCCCGCACAGCCGCTGCAACAGGTTGAGCGCTACCCGCTCGGCCATCAGGATGCTGGCGGCATCTCCCTGTACGGTTGCCAGGATCGCACCGTTTTCCACCGTTTCTCCTTCCTGGCAGCAGGGGGTGAACTGCAGTTCGGGATCCAGTCGGCTGAACACTGCCGAGGCTGCGAACAGGCCGGCCACCACCAGCGGTTCCTTGGCAATCAGCCGGGCCGAGGCGGGGCGTTTGTGCGGTACCACCGCCTGGGTGGTGATGTCGCCGGTATGGATATCTTCCTGCAATGCCTGATCAATGACTCGTGTGAGGGAAAGCATCATGGTGTCTGGTCGCTCCTGCGTTGGTCTCTGGTGTGCAGCTACTCTTTGCGCTGATCGATGACGTAGCAACTGCCGTTGGTAAGTTTCGCTTTTTTCTTGAGCTCAGCGGCGACTTCCGCCACTTTGGCGCTGTGCTGAAGTTTACTGTAGTTCATCGGTACGACACCGATGGAAATGGAAAGGATCGGTATCTGCTGCTCGATTCCTTCCCGGTTGTGACCAAGGTAGTACCCCTGCTGTTTCACGTCCTCGTCAAACAGGTCGAGTACGATCCGGTCAAAGTGCCGGATGATCACCTGGCAGACCGCTTCGCAATTTTCCAGGGGAACGATGCAGACAAAATCATCCCCGCCGATGTGTCCCGAGAACCCCCCGCCCGATTCGTGCACCGCATTGAACATGATCCGTGAGAGCATGCGCAGGACTTCATCGCCGTGACCAAAACCGTACACATCGTTATACGGTTTGAAGTGATTGATATCAACGTAGCAGACCGCCAGATCCTTGCCCAGAGCAGCCTCAATGGCGCGCTGGATGGAGGTGTTGCCCGGCAGACGGGTGAGGGGATTGTTGTCAAAGATGCGTTTGATCCGTGAAAGGGAAAGGGAAATCCGGCAGAACAATTCGTTGTAATTGATCGGAAGCCGAATGAAATCATCCAGCAGGCTGTTGTCCCATTGTTCGTGGTCCGGCTCCATGGTTTCGAGTATCCCGATGATCGGAATGGTGCTGAAGAAACTGTCGCTGCGCAGGGTGGTGATTATTTCGGTCGAGATGGTTCGGGAACTGGAAAGGTCGACCAGCAACAGGTCGGGGGGATCGGAATAACATGCTCCCAGCACGCCGGAAATGGATGATATGACCGTGGTCTGATACCTTTTGCTTTGCAGCCGTAATTGTACGGCAAAGGTCAGTTGCTGGTCGGAGGATACGAACGCAATCCGGGCGGTGTGGGGCATGTCAGTTTTGGAGTTCCAGGCTGAAGTTCTTCACTTCGACCATTTTGTCTTCAATTTCTTCCACGATTTCCACCAGAAACTGGTCGTTCAGTTTGAGTGCATCCCAGGCAGCCGGTTGAATGCGATGAACGTAGGGGTCGCCGCTGTTGCCAAAACCGCTCGCCTTGATCAGGACATCCGCCAGATGGACCACGGAAGTTTTGATGCGGTGGTTTTTGGAAGCGGAAACGTCATGATGGCAGGCAATCGGCTCGCTCAATTTTTCCGGGAGAAACCAGCTTTTTGCCAGCCAGCTGCCGACTTCGCTATGATCCGTGCCGATGACCTGCAGCTCTGCTTCGGTGGTATACAGTTCCTGATCGCGGATCACGCGGCGTATTTTGGTCTCCGCTTCGCTGCATTTCAGGCTGATGATCACTTTACCGATGTCGTGCAGCAGGGCGGCCGTGGCAATTTCCTCGCATTCCGGGAGTGAAAGCTTGTGGGCGATCAGGTTGGCTGCCACCCCGACGCCGAGGGAATGTTCCCACAGCCCGACGCTGTTTTTTTCCATGATTTCGAAGATGGAAGATGAAAGTGCCAGGCTTTTGACAACATTGACACCGAGCAGAATCATGGCGTTGGAGATGGTGGAAACCCGGTAAAACCCGTAGGAGGGGGAATTGGCGAGCCGCAGGATCCTGGCTGATAGTACCTGGTCGGAGGAAACGATCTTTGCCATTTCCTGAACCGATGATTTTTCATTTTCCGACAGGGTGTTGAGCTTGTTGATGACACCGGGGAGTGTGGGGAGCGTTTTGGTGTCCATGATGATTTTTTTCAGTTCGTTGCGCTTATCGTCCACTGTCATCCCCCATGGACTTGGTCAAAAAAGTCTTGTAAATCTCGTGCAATTTTACCGTCAGCGGATCGTCCATGACTTTTTGAAAGCGGAAATCAAGGTCGCGCAGGATATCGTCCAGCGAGCGGTCACCATCTTCCCACACCGGGTGCCCTTCCACACTGATCGACTGGATATCAAGATGTTCAAAGCGGGCGATGAGCGAGTTGGTCAAAACGGTCCCCTTGCCACAGATTGGCATCCCTATCGGGCTGTCACCGCGAAAAACATCGCGGGCCAGCACCATGTCGGGGGTTGCAAGCATTAAGGGGATTTTTTGCATAGTGGGAATTCCTTGTTATACAGCTGTTCTAATCGCATAAATCGAAGGGATACTAATAAAAATATGTGCTTAAGTCAATGGATGAAATCAAGACAGCTGCAGGCGGCTCTCCAGGGATATCAAGGCGTAACCAAGGAGAGCCGTGCGGAAGAACAGTGAAGCGAATAACGCTTATTTCAGGACAAAGGCAACCCGGGCATCGGCCATGAAACCGGAAGCCTGGTTGGCGCTAAAGATTTGAGTGGCGGTTGCATCGGCCACCTGGAGATCAGAAGGGTTAACCGTGCCGGAAGCTTTGATTATCAGCGGATTTTTTACGCCGCGTTTGCCAAGGGCAGCGCGTGCCTTGTCAACACTGTTGGTGTATTCGCCGCACCCTTGTTCCACCAGTACCTTCTGGCTGATTTTAGCCGGGTCGTACAGTACTTCACCCTTGGGATTAAAAATGCGGTTAATCAGGGCCGGCCGGAAATTCTGCTCGGTGGCGTCGATAATCAACCCGTCATAGGGGCGTTCGGCAGCCGCTGGGGGAGGAACGTCAGCTGGCGGTGTGTAGGCCGGTTTGTCCAGCTCCTGTTTGATTTTCGGCTCATGCAGGATCTTGTCGTACATGACGGCGGCAAAGCTTTTGGGGCCGCTCATGCCGACTTTCAGGATCACCAGTGCGGTTTCCTCCCGCTCGTTATACTCCTGTACCACGACCTGCGCGCCTTTGATGAAACCGGTGACGGCAGTTTTGATTGAGTCGGAGACCAGTTCGGAATCCTTGACGCTGGTCTCGCTGACAATCGCAACACCTTCTAGCAGTTCTGCCAGGCGGCGTTGTGCCACAACTTTAGCGGCAGTGATGGCGGTCAGACGTTTTTGTGAGCCGGTGGTTCCTTTTTTGCCGACCCCTTCACCGGTCACCAGTACGGCATCCTGTGAGTATGCCTGCTCAATGGTGGCTGTTACTGACATTTTGTTGTCCCGCAGATACTTGCGAGCTTTTTGGAAGCGATTGTCAACTTCGTCGCCAAACGCCATGCTAACCATGCTGAACAAAGCAATCAGTGTTACCATCCCTTTAATTTTCATACACTGTCCTCCTTTTCTCTTGGCAGTCGCTCGTATGGAGTAACCAACGCTCCAGCTGTGCAATCATACCAGCAAAATCAGATTTGTAAACAAACAGACCTGTACTCAACAAAAAAATGATCCGTTATTGCCGGCACAGCCTGCATGGAGTGTCATAGATAACAGGCGCCGGCACGAAATAAAATGTTTTTTTAGCCGCATCATTAACTACTTGACAAATCAACGGCAGCAAGACTATTCTTTTTCACTTTTAGTAAAAGAATCACCGCTTACGGCGGTGTCAAACCGCTGTTTTTTTACCACAACTAAAATGGGGGGATGTACCGATGGCCAAGTATAAAGATTCTCTTGAGTATCATGCCAGTGGCAGAAAAGGTAAGATCGAAGTCATTTCAACCAAGCCGTGTCAAACCGCAGAAGATCTTTCGTTGGCCTATTCCCCCGGTGTTGCCCTGCCGTGTCTGGCAATCCAGCAGAACCCTGCCGATGCCTATAAATATACTGCCAAAGGGAACCTGATTGCGGTCGTTTCCAATGGTACTGCCGTGCTGGGACTCGGTAATCTGGGGGCGCTGGCTGGTAAACCGGTCATGGAAGGGAAGGGGATTCTCTTCAAGCGCTTTGCCGATATCGATGTGTTCGACATCGAACTCAACACCGAAGATCCGGATGAAATCATCAAGGCGTGTCAGCTGCTGGAGCCGACCTTTGGTGGTATCAACCTGGAAGATATCAAGGCGCCGGAATGTTTTTACATCGAAGAAACCCTGAAGAAAACCATGAATATTCCGGTGTTCCATGACGATCAGCATGGCACGGCGATCATTTCATCGGCGGCGCTGCTCAACGCCCTTGATCTGGTGGGGAAGAATATCGAAGATATCCGCATCGTGGTTAACGGCGCCGGTGCGGCTGCCAACTCCTGCGCCAAGCTGGCGATTGCCCTGGGGGTCAAGCCGAACAACATGATCATGTGCGACACCAAGGGAGTTATCTACAAAGGGCGCACGGTCGGGATGAATCCCTACAAGGAGCTGTTTGCTGCTGAAACCGAGTTCCGTACGCTGGAAGAAGCGGCGGCCGGAGCTGATGTCCTGTTCGGACTGTCGGTCAAGGGTGCCTTCACGGCGGAAATGCTGGCCAGCATGGCGCCTAACCCGATTATCTTTGCCATGGCCAACCCGGATCCGGAGATCACCCCGGAAGTTGCCCATGGGGTGCGCGACGACGTCATCATTGCCACCGGCCGTTCCGATTACCCCAACCAGGTTAATAACGTACTCGGCTTCCCCTTTATCTTCAGGGGAGCGCTGGATGTTCATGCCACCTGTATTAATGAAGAGATGAAGCTGGCAGCAGTCAAGGCCTTGGCCCAGCTGGCCCGTGAAGAGGTGCCTGATGCGGTCTGCAAAGCCTACGGCAATGTTAAATTCACCTTCGGCCGCGACTACATCATCCCCAAACCGTTCGATCCGCGTGTACTGCTGCACGTGGCTCCGGCCATTGCCCGGGCCGCCATGGAAACCGGGGTGGCCCGTCAACCAATCGAAGATATGGCCAGATACATCGAGCACCTGGAATCGACCCAGGGAAAATCGAAAGAGTTGATGCGCATGATCATCAACAAGGCCAAAAGCGATCCCAAATCGATTGCCTTTCCGGAAGGTGATAACGAAAAAATCATCCGGGCGGCCAAGGAGCTGGTTGACGAGGGGATTGCCAAGCCGATCCTGATCGGTGATCGTAAAAAAATCGAGCAGAAGATTGCCGCCCTGAACCTGGAACTGGATGTGCCGATTGTTGATCCTGCCGAATCGGAGTTGACCGATGCCTATACTGAAGAGTTGTATGAACTGCGTCAACGCAAAGGGTTGACTAAAAGTGAAGCGTCGAGAATCCTGCGCCGCAAATCACGCACCCATTTTGGTTGCATGATGGTTCGCCGGGGAGATGCAGATACGTTGCTGGGGGGGATTGATACCCATTATCCTGAAACCATTCGTCCGGCCCTGGAAGTAATCGGCAAACAGTCTGGTCTCTCCAGTGTTCACGGTCTCTACATGATGGTCTTCAAAAAAGGGGTTTATTTTCTGGCGGACACCACGGTTACCATCGATCCCAGCGCCGAAGAGCTGGCGGAAACTGCCATCCTGGCAGCGGAAACCGTGCGTAAGCTCGACATCGAACCGCGGGTGGCGATGCTTTCCTTCTCCAACTTCGGCTCGGTGGATCATGTCCAGGCCAAGAAGGTCAAACGGGCAGCCGAGATCGTCAAGGATCGTGAACCGTCCCTGATCGTGGAAGGTGAAATGCAGGCCGATACCGCGGTGGTCCAGGATCTGCTGGATGGTTTTACCTTCTCCAAATTGAAAACAACTGCCAATATCCTGATCTTCCCTGATCTGAGCTCGGGGAATATCTGCTACAAACTGCTGCACCATCTGGGAGGAGCCGATGCCATTGGTCCGGTCCTGATGGGGATGAAATCACCGGTGCATGTGCTGCAACGCGGCGACGATGTCGATGATATCGTCAACATGGCTGCCATTGCCGTGGTGGATGCCCAGAAAGCGTAAGCAACGTTCCGGCTGACAATCAAACGCTACGGTCTGCGGGGGGAGAGCAATCTTCCCCCGTTTTTCATTATATCCGGCAGTGCAAACTTTCTTTGGACAGCCGCGCCAATCGTGACTATACTTCCCGCCATGATCTTCCGTCTCCTTCCCTTACTCATCCTTCCGCTGCTACTGCTGACAGCCGCCGTTGCCCCTGCCCGGGGTGAAGCAATCACGATCAATGCCGTTGGCGATGTCATGCTGGCGGGACGCTGGGAAGCGCAGATCCGTAGCCAGGGGTGGCAGTTCCCGTTCAGCCGGGTTAGCCATGAGCTGAAAAAGGGGGATCTGACCATTGCCAACCTGGAAAGCCCCCTGGCCCGCAGCGGGGTCGAATTCAGTGAGAAAAAATACCGTTTTCGGGGTGATCCGGCCATTGCGGCGGCGCTCAAAAAAAACGGGATCGGGCTGGTAACCCTGGCCAATAATCACAGCATGGATTTTGGTGGCGGGGCGCTACAGGAAACCCTGGAGCATCTGCAACAGGCCGGTGTGGCCTGGGTCGGCGCCGGTAAAAACCTGGCCGAAGCCCGTGAGATGGCGCTGTACACGATCAAGGGGAAAAAGATCGCTTTCCTGGGGTATTCCCTGACCCAGCCGACTGAGTTCTTTGCCGGGAAGGAACGCCCCGGGACTGCTCCCGGTTATGAAAAATATTACCGGGAAGACATCCGGCGGGCCAGGCAGCAGGCTGATTACGTGATCGTCAGCTTTCACTGGGGAACGGAAGGAAAACAGGAGACCCAGGGGTATCAGCGGGTGGCGGCCCACCAGGCGATCGATGCCGGCGCCGATGTGATCATCGGCCACCATCCCCATGTACTGCGGGGGATCGAGCGCTATCAGCGCGGGATCATCTTTTACAGCCTGGGGAACTTTACCTTTGCCAGCAAAGGGAACACCGCCGCCACCAGCGCCATGATCCGGTTGCAGCTGGACGGCGACCAGCGCAGCGCCGAAATCCTGCCGCTGGATGTCCTGCACCGGCGGGTCGGTTTCCAGCCGTCGCTGCTGACCGGCAGTGCAGCGGACAAGGTGATCCAGCAGCTGAACCTCCTCTCCCGACCGCTTGGCACCGCCATTCAACAGCGGAGTGATGGCCGCTATCTGGTTGAGTTTTAAGACTATCTTCGGAGCATCCCATGAGCAAATCTTCTGAAACAGATCTGCAACAACATTTCTACCAGTTTGCCAGCGACAACTATGCCGGTACCTGTCCCCAGGCGTGGCAGGCGATGCAGGAGGCCAACACCGGTTTCGTTCCTTCCTACGGTGACGACCCCTGGACTGAACGGGCCTGCAGCAGTATCCGCTCCCTGTTTGAAACCGATTGCCAGGTGTTCTTCGTCTTCAACGGCACTGCTGCCAATTCCCTGGCGCTGGCTTCGCTCTGCCGCTCCTACCACAGCGTGCTTTGTCACGAACTGGCGCATGTGGAAACCGACGAGTGCGGCGCGCCGGAGTTTTTTTCCAATGGCACCAAAATCCTGCACCTGCCGGGGAAAGACGGCAAGCTCGATCTTGAGGCGGTGGAGCATGCCATCACCCGCCGCAGCGATATCCATTATCCCAAGCCGAAGGTGCTCAGTCTGACCGAATCAACGGAGGTCGGGACGGTCTATACTCCCGACGAGATCGGGGCCTTATCGGCGCTGGCGCGGAAATATCAGCTCAAGGTGCAGATGGATGGCGCCCGATTCGCCAATGCGGTCGCGGCGCTGGGGAAGTCGCCGGCTGAATTGACTTGGCAGGCCGGGGTAGATGTGCTCTGCTTTGGCGGCGCCAAAAACGGCATGGCGCTGGGTGAGGCGGTGGTCTTCTTTGACAGCGAACTGGCGCAGGAATTTGATTATCGCTGCAAACAGGCGGGGCAGCTCGCCTCCAAGATGCGTTTCATCTCGGCTCCCTGGATCGGGATGCTGGAAAATGGTGTCTGGCTTGATAATGCCCGTCATGCCAACCGCATGGCGCAGCTCTTGGCGGAAGGTCTGACTGCCATTCCCGGGGTGCGGCTGATGAGCGCCTGCCAGGCCAACGCGGTCTTTATCGAACTGCCGGAAGCTGCTGCCGCTGCCTTGCGCGCGGCTGGCTGGCATTTTTACTCCTTCATCGGCACCGGCGGCGCCCGCTTCATGTGTTCCTGGCAGACTGCTGAAGCGGATGTCCGGGCGCTGTTGTCGGCAGTGCGGATCGTCATGGGAGCGCTCTGAAACAGTATGGAACCGAATCCGATTATCGAGAAGATCAGGAAACTGCTGGCGCTGGCCAACTCCAGCAACGAGCATGAAGCTGCTCTGGCAGCCTCCCATGCCCAGCGCCTACTGGCGGAGCACAACCTGGCCATGAGCGATGTGCAGGCAACGGAACGAACGCAGAGCGCCGAGCGGGTGGAAACCAGCGTGTCGAAGAGCTTGCCCAAGTGGGTGCGCCATCTCTCGGCCGGTGTCTGCCATGCCTTTGATTGCCAGTCGATTTTTCACCCGGCATTGGGGAAGATGACCTTCATCGGGGTCGGCGCCGATGTGCAGATTGCCGCCTACACCTTTTGCTACCTGGATCGCACCCTTCGCAAGCTGTGCCGCAGCTACCTCCGGCAGCAGCCGGATGACAGCCTCCCCCAACGCCAGCGGGAGTTGCGGCGCCAATCCTATTACCTGGGGGCTGTCTCAACGGTCAACCGGAAGCTGCGGGAGCAGAAGGAACTGACTCCCACCACCCCCGGTGCGCTGGTGCCGCTCAAGCAAGGATTGATCAAAAAGGCGCTGACTGAATTGGGGCCGATCAGGACGATCCACAGCCGGCGCAGTTACATCGACCCCCATGCCTACCGCAGAGGAGAACAGGACGGGAGGGATCTCAGCGTGCGCCCGGGGCTTGGCGGAGACCATGCTTTGAGGCTGACAGCTGTTTTACCAGAAAAGCGGAGTTGCAAGCTGCCGTAATGAGTGCATCGATACGAAAGGCTTTTCCGATTATTTTATGAAAATTCTGCTGACCACCCTGCACGCCAAATATGCCCACGCTTCGCTGGCGCTCCCCAGCCTGGCAGCCTGCTGCCGGGAACTGCCCGGGGTTGAACTGACGATCCGTGAACTGACGATCAATGAACCGCATGAGCAGCAGTTACGCCAGTTGATCGCGCAGCAGGCCGACCTGATCGGCTTTTCCTGCTACATCTGGAATATCGAGCGTACCTTGCGGCTGGTGTCCGATATCAAGAAAATTGCTCCCGAGACCATCATCGTGCTGGGTGGACCGGAAGTCTCCTCGAGCGTGTTTGATCTGATGCAACAGCAGCCGGCAATCGATTATGTGGTGCGGGGAGAGGGGGAAACGGTCTTTACCCGGCTGGTAAGCTCACTGCTGATGGGCGGCGCAGAACGGGAACAGATCGGCAACCTTTTCTTCCGCGATGGGGATGAGATCATTACCGGTCAGATGGGGCACGGTGAATGCCAATTGGATACGCTGGTGTCACCGTTCCAGGCTGGTCTGGTCAATTTCGACAAACCGCTGACCTATTACGAAACCTCCCGTGGCTGCCCCTTTTCCTGCGCATTCTGTCTCTCGTCGGTGGAGGGGACGGTGCGCTCCTACTCCCTGGAGCGGATCAAACGCGACCTGGCATTGTTGATGGAGCGCGCCACCCCCCAGATCAAGCTGGTGGACCGGACCTTTAATTATGACAGCCGGCGGGCCGACGAAATCTGGAGCTATATTCTCGAACATAACCGGGGGAGTCACTTTCATTTTGAAATTGCCGCCGATCTGCTGACCGATTCCAATCTGGAACTGTTGCAACAGGTGCCGGCCGACTGTTTCCGCTTTGAAATCGGGATTCAATCGTCATTTGAGGAGACACTGACCCAGGTCAATCGCACGGCTGATCTGGAGCGAATCTACGCCGCAATCCGCCGCCTGCGTGCCGAAACAGCGGTGGAACTGCATCTCGACCTGGTGGCCGGGCTGCCGGGGGAAACCTACGCCATGTTCCTCCAATCGCTGCAAACGGTGGCCGGTCTCACCCCCCACCAGATCCAGGTCGAGCCGCTCAAACTCCTGAAGGGGACGCCGATGCGGGGAATCGCCCGGCAGGAACAGTACGCCTACTCCGATTTCCCCCCCTACATGATTCTGCAGACTCCCTGGCTTTCCTATGATGAGATCGGCCGGATCGAAACCGTCGGGCGTCTGCTGGATCTGTTCCACAACAGTGGCAAGTTCGGTGCCACCCTGCGTTACCTCACTACCCGGATCCCGCTGGCAACCTTGCTGGACCGGATGGCGAACTCGGCCGACCTGCAAAAGCTGCACTCCCTTTCCACGCCGCGTCTGTTTGAATCGTTTTACCAGCTGGCGCTCCCACTGGTGACGCTCGCCGAGCGGGCAGATCTGGCTGATGCGCTCTGCTACGATTACTGCCGGACTGAAATGCCGCGCGCCGGAAAGCTCCCCTCGTTCATGGCTCCCCGTCAGGATCAGTGCGCCTGGCCGAATCGCAAGGAAATCTCCGGTCAGATCAAAATTCCCGAAAACTGCCGGGTAACCTTGTTCCGTTTTCCGTTCCGGCACGATTACCGGCAGGACGATGGTCTTGGCCAGCCGGTCGAGCTGACCATGGCCTATCTCGCGGCCCCGGCCGGCGGATTACAGGTGGTGGTATGCCCAAAGAACTGACCCACTGGATCATCGCCGATCAAGCCTGCCAGAGCTTACCAACGGAGAGCCGGCTCAAGGCGCTGCTCAACTCCCATTATTCCTGTTATCTGACCGGCGCCGTACTCCCGGACAGCTTGCTGCACCTGGTGCGGGGACGGCATGCCGTCGACGCGCTGGCGCTGGCCGATCTGTTCCATGATGCACCGGGTAACAGTTTTGCCCCGCTGGTGGCGTTGGAACAGCGTCGTAATGCTGAACTCTCCCCTGACCTGTTGGCCTGTCTGCTGGGAGTGCTTACCCATATCTGTGCCGATGTCGCCTTGCACCCCTACGTGTACGCGCAGGCGGGGACCAGCGATATTGGCCGGCATTACGCGCTTGAAACCGCCTTGGATCTCTATTTTCAACAGCAGGGGCTCATGCCGCCGATCAGGCGTTTAGGGGCTGTGCTCTCGCCGCAGGTCAGGGAAACTGCTGCCATTGCCGCAGGCGAACTGTTCGATCCGCAACGGATCCTTCCGCTGGCAGCCCAGAAACTGTCGCTGGATCTGCACGTCACCATCCAGGGGATGTATGATCACCCGGGGTGGCAATTGCTGGCGCGTCTGCTGTCGTTACTGCCGTCGACCTTTTTACGCCAGAAAAGTAAACTGTTCTACCCCCGGGGGGGCTTGGCACCCGGCGCAGTGGAGGTGGGGCAATGGAGGCATCCGGTGACCGGTGAACTGCAGCAGAGCACCCCCGATCAATTGTTGTGGTCGGCGGTGGAGCGGATAGGAGTGCTGTTCCGGGCGATCGAGGCAAGCGGTATGCGTCTGTCGGCGCTGGACACGCTGCCGGGTGAAAACCTGCTGACCGGTCTGTCTCGGCATCAGTATCGGGAGATGGGGTAGGGAGTACCGACATCCCGGCTTGACAAGCGGAGAATTGCCGCCATTATGTAACGGCATGGTGATACAGAGCAACCATGCACACTATTAGGTCTGACGAAAAGGAGATTGAAACGATGGCGGAACTCAAAGGAACCAAAACGGAGCAGAACCTCAAGGAAGCGTTTGCCGGGGAATCCCAGGCCCGTAACAAGTACACCTACTTTGCCTCGGTAGCCCGTAAGGAAGGGTATGAAAAGATTGCTGCCATCTTCCAGGAAACCGCAGACAATGAAAAGGAACATGCCAAGCTGCACTTCAACTACCTGAGCGGGATCGGAACCACCGCCGACAACCTGCGGGCAGCTGCTGCCGGTGAAACGGAAGAGTATACCGATATGTATCCGCGCATGGCACGGGAAGCTAAAGAAGAAGGGTTTGCCGAGCTCGCCTTCATGTTCGAGGCGATCGGCAAAATTGAAAAGCATCACCAGCAGCGTTACAGCGCCCTGCTGGCCGAGCTGGAAGCCGGGACGATCTTCAGCAGCACGGAGAAGGTCTCCTGGAAGTGCATGAACTGCGGTCATATCCACGAAGGAACCGAAGCGCTCAAGATCTGCCCGGTCTGCAAGCACCCCCAGGCCTATTTCGAACGGCTCTGATTCGCGGCAAAGCTCAGAACAAATCGGGCCGGAGGAAATTTCCTCCGGCCTGGTTGCTTTTTAGGGGTGGTTTTAGCTCCCCTCCTAGTTTAGGAAGGGGTGGGGGTGGTAAGATTTTAGCTTTTGACCTCTGTGCCTCTGCGTCTCTGTAGCAAAGATTAATGCACTGCGCAGGAAATACAGGGGTCAAAACAGCGGATCAGCCGCTCGGCGGCGATGGTGATCTGCTCCTCCGTTGCGTCCGGCATCCGGGCAATCAGGGCGGTCAGCGAACTCTGCATGGCAGCCTGGTTGATGGCGGTCGGGGTAACGATCTCGGCGGCAGTGCAGATCCCCTGCTGGTCGAAACAGTAGCGGTGCAGCAGCACACCGCGCGGCGCTTCAACAATTGCCACCCCTTCGCCGCTCCTGGGCACAATCGTGGGCCGCGCTTCGTTGACGATTCCGTCGCTGATCAAGGTTGCGATCAGCTCCCGTGCCTGAACCAGCGACTGCTGCAGTTCGATCGCCCGGGCCAGCAGCGCCTCGTTCAAGCTTTTGCCGGCGCTCCTGGCGTACAGGGTACAGCGCGCCATCGGTCCGACCAGGCAGTGGGGGTGGTCGCTGAAGCGGCTGACCTTGGCGTTTGTATCCGCTTGCACCTGTTCGTTGAACCAGGCCAACGCCTGTTGGGCCGGGATGGTGGCGCCGGTAGAGGTTATCAGCCGGTCACCGAACAGCGGCGGACCACCGCTGACGGCACAGGCCGGCAAAAGCGGGAGCTCGGGGAGCAGGGGAGGGAGACCGGCAACGTAGTAGACCACCCCGGCCACGTCGTCATGCAGCGCGCTCAGCCGGTCGGCCAGTTGTTCCAGCGCCGATCTTTCCGGCGCCCGTCCCATGCCGCCCGGCAGCAGGTTGAACGGGTGGATCGCCCGCCCGCCGACCGTTTCCTGGATCTGGTTACCGAGCGCCTTGATCTCCAGCCCCAGTTTGAGCTTGTGGGGGGCAACCTCGGCCAGTCCGGGGAAACCGTTGACTCCATGGTGATCGGGGAGTGCCAGGCAAAAGATATGCAGGGCATGGCTTTCAATCATCCCTCCCTGCACGGCCAGTTGCCGCAACAGTCCGGTCTGGCGCGAGACCTGTACCCCCA
>Ga0209798_10000491_pt1 | contig 23709 bp, 21 predicted proteins | sample DOMMetBare3Fresh_FD_187475 | JGI IMG/M metagenome (GOLD analysis project Ga0209798, IMG submission 187475) | Wetland sediment microbial communities from St. Louis River estuary, USA, under dissolved organic matter induced mercury methylation -... | ecosystem: Environmental > Aquatic >... | reverse complement strand
GAGAGCAGCACCGCCTCGTCGACGTCGTGGGTGATCATCAGCACGGTGTTGCCGAGCTTCTGGTGGATCGCCATCACGGAGTCCTGCAGGTGCGCGCGCGTGAGCGCATCGAGCGCCCCAAACGGCTCGTCGAGCAGCAGCACCTTCGGCTCCATCGCGAGCGCGCGGGCAAGCCCGACGCGCTGCTTCATGCCGCCGGAGATCTCGGACGGGCGCTTGTCCTTGGCGTGCGCCATCTGCACGAGGTCGAGATTGTGCATGGTCCAGTCGTGGCGCTCGGCCCGAGCGCGCGAATTCGAGAACACCTTGTCCACGGCCAGCCTGACGTTCTGGTAGACGGTGAGCCACGGCAGCAGCGAATGGTTCTGAAACACGACGGCGCGGTCGGGACCCGGCTCGTTCACCTCCTGGTTCTCGAGCAGCACCGCCCCGCGCGTCACCGGAAGGAGGCCGGCCACGATGTTGAGCAGCGTGCTCTTGCCGCAGCCGGAATGGCCGATGATGGACACGAACTCGCCGCTCTCGATGCTGAGCGTGATGTCCTTGAGCACCTCGGTCTCGCGCGAGCCGCGGTGGAAGGTCTTGTCGACGTGATCGATCTTGAGATAGGGCGTCATCCGGTCTGATCCTTCAGCTGGCGGCGGTGCCGCGCGTCACGATCACGGCCATGCCGGCGACGATGCGGTCGAGAATGAACCCGACCACGCCGATGTAGGCGAGCGCGACCACGATGTCGGGCAGGCGCGAGGAGTTCCACGCATCCCAGATGAAGAACCCGATGCCGACGCCGCCGGTGAGCATCTCGGCCGCCACGATGGCGAGCCAGGAGAGGCCGATGCCGATGCGCAAACCCGTGAAGATGTAGGGCGCGGCTGAGGGGATCATGATCTTCCAGAAGAACTCCAGATGATTGAGGCGCAGCACCGCCGCGACGTTGCGATAGTCCTGCGGAATGTTGCGGATGCCGACCGCGGTATTGATGATGATCGGCCATACCGAGGTGATGAAGATCACGAAGATCGCGGACGGCTGGCTGTCGCGGAACGCCGCCAGCGAGATCGGCAGCCAGGCGAGCGGCGAGATCGTGCGCAGGACCTGGAAGATCGGATCGAGCCCGCGCATCGCCCACACCGACTGCCCGATGATGGTGCCGAGCGCGATCCCGATCAGGCCGGCGAGGCCGTAACCGATGGCGACCCGCTGCAGTGACGTGAGCACGCGCCAGCCGAGCCCGATGTCCTGCGGCCCGGTGACGAAGAACGGATCGACGATCAGATCGTAGGCCTCGCTCCAGATCTTCGAGGGCGCCGGCAGCGTCGCGCCCGGCTTCATGCAGAGGATCTGCCAGACGGCCAGGATCAGACCGAGCATGATCAATGGAGGAAGGACGCGCGCTGCGATCGCGGTGAGCGCAGGCAATAGTCGCGCCTGGACATAGCTTGGCTTCGCCACCCTGAGATGCAGGACCGCGGCGGCCGCTGCAGGGCTTGCGGCGCTGATGGCTTCGCTCTTTCGGACCGGCATGTTCATCAATTGGTCTCCGTCGATCTGGGGATACGGGCCGCCGCGAGCGGGCGGCCCGTCGGCACTCACACTTCGACGCGCTTGATGGACAGGCTCTTGAGGTAGGCGCTCGGGTTCTCGGGGTCGAAGACCTTGCCGTCGAAGAAGGTCTCCTTGCCGCGCGAGGGCGAAGCCGGAACGTCGGCGGCCGGTACCGACAGCTCTTTCGCCGCCGTGCGCCAGAGATCCTCGCGGTTGACCTTCTCGACCAGGGCCTTGGCGTCGGTCGTCGGCTCGAACTTGCCCCAGCGGATGTCTTCGGTCACGAACCAGAGATCGTGGCTCTTGAACGGATAGGAGGCGTGCTCGCTCCAGAACTTCATGTACTGTTTGGTGCCCTTCTCGACGCGGCCGCGGCCGTAGTTGATGTCGCCTTTCGCCCGCCCGACGATGTCGGCGACCGGCACGTTGAACCACTGGCGCTTGCCGACGATGGCGGACATCTCGTCCTTGTTCTCCATCTTCTCGCACCACATCTGCGCTTCCATCACCGCCATCGTGAGCGCGCGCGCGGCATTGGGATATTTGTCGACCCACTCGGCGCGCATGCCGAGCGCCTTCTCCGGATGCTTGAACCAGATCTCGCCGGTCGTGCAGGCGGTGAAGCCGATATCCTGATTGACGAGTTGCTCGTTCCACGGCTCGCCGACGCAGAAGGCGTCCATGTTGCCGACCTTCATGTTGGCCACCATCTGGGGCGGCGGCACCACGATGGTGGCGACATCCTTGTCGGGATCGATGCCGCCAGCGGCGAGCCAGTAGCGGATCCAAAGGTCGTGCGTGCCGCCCGGGAAGGTCATCGCGACCTTCACATCCTTGCCGGCAGCTTTCTTTTTCTCGAACGCCGCTTTGAGCGCCGACGCGTCGGCGCCGACCTTGAGGTCCTTGTATTCGTTCGATACCGAGATCGCCTGCGCATCGAGATTGAGGCGCGCCAGGATGTACATCGGGGTCGGCACGTTGTTCTGCGTCACCTTGCCGGCCGAGATCAGGTAGGGCATCGGGGTGAGAATGTGGGCGCCGTCGATGCCGTTCTTCTCCGAGCCGAGCACGATGTTGTCGCGCGTCGCGCCCCACGACGCCTGCTTCGACACCTCGACGTCGGGCATGCCGTGCTTCGCGAACAGGCCCTTCTCTTTCGCGATCACGAGCGCGGAGGCGTCCATCAGCGCGATGTAGCCGAGGATGGCCTTTTTCACTTCCGGTCCGGCGGCCTGCGCCACATGCGCGCCGAAGGGAAATTGCGTCTTCAACGCGCCGAAAAGCGCGGCGGTCCCCGCCGTGGTCTTGAGAAAGGCGCGGCGGGTGAGGGCGTGCCGTGAGGGGGTGGTGCTCATTTCGTCGGTCTCTGTGGGTTCGTCTGCCGCATCGGCATCCGCGCGTTGGCGTGTCCATCCGGACCCGCGTCCCCACCGTGCTGGTAAGGATGGCTGACCTAATTCAAGCTTTGTGCCAGATCGCTGCTGATGCGAAATATCAAGTTATATCAATTGTTTGACGCAATACGGCGGCAGCCCGAAAGGCTCCCGGGGGCCGCGTGCTGCCGACGATCGCTGCACTCTGCGCGAAATTTGTGCAGTGCAAAAACCAGGCAACCAGGCTGGACGAAATGTCCGCCTATCCATTGGGCACGCAGCCGTATTGCTATTTGTGCGGCTCGCGGGGTGCCGAGCTGGTGACGGCGGCGTTGAGCACGGACGAATAGGCCGAGGCGCTGGCTGGGTCCATGCGACTGGCGTGCTTGAGGAACTCCTTGATCCCCTGCAGCGGCGCGGCCGGCCGGCTCAGAATGTCCTGCGCGAGCTTTTCGGCTTCCGCTTCCAGCGCCGCCGGCGCGACCAGCTTGGTGACCAGGCCAAGCGCCTCGGCGCGCGCCGCGCTGATGCGCTCGCGCGAATAGACGAGGTGCGCGACGGTCTTGTAAGGCGCGCGGTTGAGCAGCGCCCACATCACCAGCGTCGGCGCGATGTTGTGGTTGAGCTCCGGCACCTGGAACACGGCGTCGTCGGCCGCGATGGTGAGGTCGCAAACGGCGGCGAGCGCGCAGCCGACGCCGAGCGCCTCGCCCTGCACGATCGCAAGCGTTGGGGCTCTTGCCTCTTTCACCGCCGCATAGAGCGCCAGCGGCACTTCCGCGACCGGATGGCGCACCTGCAGCGGTGTCATGGTTGCGCGATCGATCTGCGGCGCCTGCCGGCCCTTGCAGAAATTCGCGCCCTTGCCGCGCAGCCGGACGAGCTTGATCTCGGGCCCGATCTCGCGCAGCACGCCCGCGATCTCCTGCCCCATCTCGTTGGTGATCAGGTTGCCTTCCTGCGGGCGGTTGAGAATGACGTCGAGGCAATCGGCCTTCGTTTCAAACAGGACAGGTGAGGTCACGGGGGTGCTCTCTTTTTGCCTATTGCACGTTGCTTATTGGACAGTGATGCGGGCTTGCTGGATGACGCTCTTCCATTTCGGCAGCTCGTCGACTATGCGCCGATGGAATTCCTCCGGTCCGCGCCCGGTCGAATAGAAGCCGGCGTTGAGGAGGCGCGCGCGCACGTCCGGCCGTCGCATCACGCCGATCAGCGCCTTGGCCAGGCGCTCGACAACATCCTTCGGCGTGCCGGCCGGCACCATGATGCCCTGCCAGGTGTCGGCGAGCGCGGCGGGCACGCCGGCTTCGCCGACGGTCGGCACGTCCGGCAATTCAGGCCAGCGCTCGCTGCCGCTGACCGCGAGACCCTTCATCGTCCCGGCGCCGATCTGCGGCTTGGCGACCGTGATCGAGGTCGAAGCCACCTCGACGGTCTTGCTGAGCAAGGCCTGGGCCGCGGGAGCGGCGCCCGCATAGGGGATGTGCACCATGTCGATGCCGGTATGGAGCTTGAGCAGCTCGGTCGCCAGATGCGGCAGCGTGCCGGCGCCGGGCGTCGAATAGTTGAGCGCGCCCGGGCGCGCCTTGGCATAGGCGATGAGCTCCTGCAGCGTGTTGACGCCCATGTCGGGCCGGACCGTATAGATCACCGGGAAGGTGGTGAGCTCCGCGACCTGCTCGAAGTCGGCGAGGGCATCGTACTGCACCTTGTCGTAAAGGCTCGGATTGACGACAAAGCCGGTCGCCGCCATCAGGAGCGTGTAGCCGTCGGGCCGCGCGCGCGCGGCGTAAGCGGCGCCGACGCTGCCACCGGCGCCACCGCGGTTCTCGATCACGATCGGCTGCCCCAGGGCTTCGGCCAACGGCTGCTGGATCGCCCGCACCACCACGTCATTGGCGCCGCCCGGTGCGAACGGCACCACGATGGTGACGGCACGTTCGGGATAGGCCGCCGCAACGAGCGCGGGCGCGCCGAGCAATGCCAGCAAGGCTGCAACGGGAAGGATCGACCGGATTTGAACAGTCATCGATGATGTCACGCGCTATTTCGTCAGCCGGTAGCGGCCTTCGCTCGGGTCGCGCTCCAGCCGGCCGGCGCGCCGCAGGTCTTCGACTTCGAGCACGATCTCGCGGCCGTCCTCGCTGCCAACCGCGGTCATGAGCTGTTCGAAGAACTTCGGTCCATCGCGCAGCGCGTCCTCGACCGAGGCAAAGCGCGCGCCTTCGAAGTGCGGCGGCTCGGGAATTTGCGCTTCGAGCTTCTTCTGGGTCCCGATCGGCATGGTGAGATCGAAGCCCGCTTTGGCGCCCAGGCTTGCGTGGCTCGCCAGCGACGGATCGAGCGGAATGGTGCGGAACGCGCTTGCCACCACGTAGTCGCGGTCGGGCTGGAAGCGGGTGGCGAGCGCCCATTCCATCTGCTCATCGGAGAAGATGTCGATGTCCGGGTCGACGACGAACACGTTCTTGACGTTGGCGAGCGAGCCGAACGCCGCCGCGATGGCGTTGCGGGCCTCGCCCGGCACGCGCTGGCGCATGGCGATGCGCACATTGTAGATGCCGCCGGTCTGGGGCGGCGCGTAGACCGCAATCGGCTCGCGGATCGCGGTCTCGAGCGCACGCCAGATCAGCACCTCGGTACGCAGCGTTGTGAGCTGCGCGGTGTCGGTGCGGCTCATGGTGGCGCCGCCGATGGTCAGCGTCTGGAACAGCGCGTCGCGGCGCCGTGTCACCGCCGTGACGTGGAAGATCGGATTGGTCTTGACGCCGCCGTAGTAGCCAAGGAATTCGCCATAGGGGCCTTCCGGCTCCTGGTAGCCTTCCTCGCCGAGATAGCCCTCGAGCACCCATTCGGCGTCGGCCGGCACTTTCAACTCGTTGCTCACGCACTTGACGACCGGCATCGGCGCCGCCCGCAGCGAGGCGATGAGCGAGAGCTCGTCGCCCGGCATGCGCATGGTGGCGCCGAAATAGTCGACCGGATGGCCGCCGACCACGACGCTGAGCGGCAGCCGCTCGCCGCGCGCGATCGCGGCCAGATAGATGTTGCGCAGGTCGCTCGGCGCGACCAAGTCGATGCCGGTCGAGGCGCGGCCGTGCAGCATGAAGCGCCGCAGGCCGACATTATATTGGCCCGTCGCCGGGTCGCGCGCGAAGTCCATGCCGGCGGAGATATAGAGGCCGCCGTCCTTGCCGTGCTGCAGATGAACCGGCAGCTTGCTGAGGTCGATCTCGGCGCCGGTCTGCACCACGGCCTGGACGGGTGCTTCCTCGCGGCTGACCTCGATGATCTCCGGCTTGCCGCGCAGCCGCCGCAGGATTTCCGGCAACAGCTGCTGCGGCGTGACGCCGAAGGCTTTGGCGAAGCGCGATCGGCTTGCGAGCGCATTGCCGACCAGCGGATAGCCGCCTGAGCCGGCCGCATCGAACAGCACCGCCTTGGGATTGGCTTCGAGCGCGCCCGCGACCGCCGCAAGCTTGGTCGTGCCGGGCCGTCGGTCCAGCTCGCTCTCGCCGAGCGCTTCGACGAAGGTCCTGAGCCGGTAAGTGTCATAATCGATGCGAGCGGCGGCCTTGCCTGTCACCTGCTCCAGTCCCATCGGGTATTCCTGTCTCGTTTTTTTAACGATCGCTCAGCGCGACGCTGGCATCCAATATAGCGGGATATGCTGGAACTATCGCAGCGCCTTGTCTACCGGCACGAACAGCTCGTCGAGCGGCATCACCTTGGGGATGAAGTGCTGCTCGGCCAGGTACTGGACCAGCCCCTCGAGCGTCGGCCGGTTGGCTTCGATCCCGTAGGCGTAGGGGTCGCCGCCGAACACCGCGTCGATCTCGTGGATGTCGTCGTGCACCCATGGCAGCATGAACGGGTGCCCCTTGTGCATGCGCTTGAGCGCAAGCGTCTTGGCGTCGACGAAGCCGCGATAGAGCTTGTCGGCGATCGAGCGGTCGCGCTCGTAGACGTTACGGCGGATCACCACGAGATGCATGATCGGGAAGATCCGGGTCATCTGGTAGAACTCGCGCTCGACTTTTCGGGCATCGGCAAACAGCGGCGCGATATCGGGGTGCGGGTCGGGGTGCTGCGTCCCCATGATGACGTCGATCTCGTGATTGGCAAGCAGCTCGCTCAGCGAGCGTCCTTTCGGATCGTGCGCGATCGTGACCGGCTTGAGGAGTGGCGGCGCGCTCGGCTCGCCGTGCCGGCCCGGATGGTTGATGGCGCCTTCGGTCCAGCGCACGCCGGAAAGATCCACGTCGTAATGGTGGGCAAGGATGCCGCGGATCCACACCGCCGCCGTCATGGTGTAGAGCGGGACGCCGACGCGCTTGCCGGCGATGTCCTTGGGCGAGCGGATGCCGGCCTTGCGGTTGACGTAGATGTAGCCGTGGCGAAAGACGCGCGAGGGAAACACCGGCAGCGCCACGAACGGACAGTCGCCGCGTGCCAGCCGGCTGATAAATTCGGAGCTGGAGAATTCCGAGGCGTCGAACTCCTGTTTGCCGCCCATCCGATCGAACAGGTCGCGTGGCGAGTCGATCGCGATGAAGTCGAGGTCGATTTCCTTGACCGTCACGTCTCCGGTCCGGAGCGCCTCGGTACGGTCATAGAAACCGCAGGCAAACGTCAGTCGAGCCACGTGGCCACCTCGCGCATGGATGAGCCGGGCGGGAAGGGGAGCTTTCGGAGCGATCCCGCCTTATACAGTATATGCGTACAGTATATGCGATGCCATCGGATGCACGACCACAGAGGAGACCGCCATGAACGAGGACACCTTCAACGCCAGCATCCGCAAGCTTCTCAAGACATTCGGGGTTGCTGCTCAACGCGAGATCGAGAAGGCGGTGCGCCAAGCGCTCGCCGACGGCCGCCTCAAGGGCAACGAGACAATGCCCGCCAAAGCGACGATCACGATTGACGCGATCAAGTTCACGCATGAGGTCAGCGGCGCCATCGAACTGAAATGACGCTGGCGCCGCAACGCCAACGAGGCGTGTCGTTCAGTCGACGGTCACTCCGCTCGCCTTGATCGGGGCGGCCCATTTCTCGATCTCACTCTTGACGAACGAACCGAGATATTCGGGCGTCGCGCGGTCGTCTCCCACGACCTGCGCGCCGGCTTTTTCCAATGCCTCGCGCACCGCCGGCGTCTTCATCGCCTGCACCATGGCGCCGTTGAGCCTGCTCACCACCGCGGCCGGCGCGGCTTTTGGCAGGAAGATCGCGCTCCAGGTGTAGGCTTCAAGATTGGCCACGCCCTGCTCGATCCCCGTCGTGAGATTCGGCAGAACCGGCGAACGCTCCTTGGTCATGATCGCGATCGCTTTGACGGTACCGGCGTCGATCTGCGGCTTTGCCGTATTCACGATCTCGCACAGATAGTCGATGCGGCCGCCGAGCAAATCCTGCATGGCTGGGCCGGTTCCGCGGTAGGGCACGTGCGTGATGTCCACGCCGATGACGTAGTTGAGCACGACGCAGCCGAGATGCGTCGCCGAGCCGGCGCCCGCCGAGCCATACTGCATCTTCGTTTGGTTGGCCTTCGCGTAGGTGACGAAGTCCTTGAGATTGTTGGGCGGCAGGTCCTTTCGCGTGATCAGGGCGATCGGTGTTTCGGCGATCAGCCCGACCGGCGTGAAGTCGGTCGCAGCGTTGTAGAGCGGCCGCTTGTACATGGTCTGGCTTTGGGCGTGGGTGCCGACGCTCGCGAGCACGTAGGTGTAGCCGTCGGGCTGGGCGTCGGCCACCCGCTTTGAGCCGGTCATGCCGCCGGCGCCGCCGACGTTTTCGATCACGATCTGCTGGCCCAAAATCTCGCTCATGCGCTGCCCCATCACCCGACCGATCTGGTCCTGCGGGCCACCCGCTGCAAACGGAATGATCATGGTCATCGGGCGGGTCGGAAAAGTCTGAGCCGACGCCTGCAGCGTGGTTGCAAGCAGTGCGCCGAAGCCGATCGCGAAAGCCCTGTTACGCATGATGGTCCTCCCTAGGGTTGGCGAACAGTTGCGCGTGTTGGAAGAGTGGTCAAGGCCATGAATTGACGCGGCGTTGACCTGCCCTTGTCGGTTGGATTGGGGGCGCGTAAGAGGCAGTAACCCTTGTCCGGAGCTTCACCCAATGTCCCGCGCCGCCACCCGCGTTGCTATCGCCGGCCTCGGCGCCATCGGCCGCGTGCTTGCGCGCCGGCTCCATGACGGCATTCCGGGCCTGACGCTGGCTTGCGCGGCCGCGCAGGACCGCGCCAAGGCGCAGGCCTGGCTCGATGCCGAGGGTATCGCCTGCCCGTTGGTCGAGCTCGAGGCGCTGCCGCTCTACGCCGACTTGGCGGTTGAATGTGCGCCTGCCGCTGTCATCGAGCGGATCTGCCGACCGATGCTGGAGGCTGGCAAAGCCGTGATGGTGCTCAGCTGCGGCGCCCTGTTGGAGCGTCCTGAGCTGATCGAGCTTGCCAAAGAGCGCGGCGGTCAGATCATCGTGCCGACCGGCGCACTGCTCGGGCTTGATGCCGTCACGGCGGCGGCCGAGGGTTGCATCCATTCAGTCCGCATGACCACCCGCAAGCCGCCGCGCGGCTTGGCAGGCGCGCCCTACCTGGTGGCCCACGGGATTTCGGTCGACGGCCTCAACGAGGCCAAGCGGGTGTTCAGCGGCACCGCCCGGGAGGCGGCGGCCGGATTCCCGGCCAATGTCAATGTCGCGGCCGCCTTGGCGCTGGCCGGCATCGGACCCGATCGCACCACCATCGAGATCTGGGCCGACCCGGCGATCGAGCGCAACTGCCATCAGATCACGGTCGACGCGGATTCGGCCCGTTTTACCCTGGCAATCGAAAATATCCCCTCCGAAAACCCCAAGACCGGCCGGATCACCGCCCTGTCGGTGCTGGCCGCGCTGCGGAAGCTCAATGCCCCCCTACGGATCGGTACCTGATGCCGCCTTGGAACGGGGCACTAGTGCCGCCGATTTGAAGTTCCTGCACTACGCGCGGCAAACTCGGTCAGGAACTTCAAATCGAAAAGCGGCACTAGAATCATAGAGTTTGTTAGTGCCCCTTTGTTTCCGAAGTTCGTGTCAGAGCTTGCCGCGACGTATCACGAACTTCGGAAACGGGGCACTAAGGGCCGGGAGTGACTTTTCCGTCCGATCTGGTTAACGGATTGCCAATGGGGGATTGTGGGGATTGATCGCTGGGCCGGTGAACTCTTGCGCGGTTTTGCCCGACTCAGGCGAGATTGCGGCGAATTTCGGCTATGATTCACGGGTATTGGAGCCGGGCCGCTCGGCCCGCATGCGCGCCACCGGGGCAAAAAGGGGGGTGTCGCGCATGAGCCGTCCTTCAGGGCCATTTGAACCTCGTCGCATCCCCCAGCGACTAACCTAGCGAGTTGATCGTCGGGCGATGCAAGCGACTTCGGACGAAGAACTGATCGGACGGATCGCGTCCGGCGACCGGCTCGCAATGCAGGTGCTGTTCGCGCGGCACCACGTACGGGTCTACCGGTTCGTCTTGCGTCTGGTTCGGGACGAATCGCTAGCTGAGGACCTGATCAGCGAAGTGTTTCTTGACGTGTGGCGTCAGGCTGGTCGGTTCGAGGGGCGGTCCGCGGTTCCCACCTGGTTGTTGGCGATCGCACGCTTCAAGGCCCTGACGGCATTGCGACGCAAGCCGGATGAGGAACTGGACGACGAGGCAGCCGCGGCGATCGAGGATCAGTCGGATGATCCAGAGGTGGCCCTGGCAAAGAAGGACAAGAGCGCAGTGCTCCGGAAGTGCCTTGAGGGACTTTCGGCGGAACACCGGGAAATCATCGATCTCGTCTACTACCACGAGAAGTCGGTCGAAGAGGTCGCAGCGATCGTTGGAATTCCGGAGAACACTGTGAAGACGCGCATGTTCTACGCGCGCAAGAGATTGGCAGAGCTGCTCAAGGCGGCGGGAATCGAAAGAGGTTGGCCATGAATGCGGTTAGCAACGAAGCGCCCGAGCGCCAGGAGATCGAGGCCCTTCTGCCATGGCATGCGGCCGGCACGTTGAGCCGTCGTGACCGCGAGCGCGTTGAGCGCGCGATTGCGAACGACAGTGATCTCGCCCGCCGCTTGATGCTGGTGCGCGAGGAGCAGCAGGAGACGATCCACCTCAACGAGTCGCTGGGCGTGCCGTCGGCGCGCGCCATGGAGAAGCTGTTCGCCGCGATCGAGGCCGAAGGCGCCCCCGCGCCGGCGCGCCGATCCTTCGATCTCGTCGGTCGCATTTCCGGGTTCCTGTCCGGGTTCTCGCCGCGCACGGTCGCGTATGCCGCCGCCGCCGCGACGGTCGCCTTCTTCCTGCAGAGCGCGGTGTTGACGACCGTCCTGATCAAGGATCAGCCGGAAGGGACCACGGAGCTGGCGTCCGCCCATACTCCCTCTAACGCGCACGCCGTCGTGCGCTTCTCGCCGCAGGCGACCTCCTCGGAGATTATCAGCTTCCTGCTCGCGCACGGCGCCGAAGTGGTCGATGGACCGGGTAAGAATGGCTCGTTTAACATCCGTTTCACCAACGATCTGCCCAAGGCCGAGATCGTCAAGGTGGTGCAGCGCATGCAATCGGAAACCAAGGTCGTAGAGTTCATCGCGACCAAGTAGGTCAACAGTTCTGCGGTCATCCCGACGACCGCGAGGCGGCGACCTGACAATCGGAATGCGTGCGGCACGACCGTGTTCTGGAGGCCTGCAAGATGTCTCACGCTCGCTGGTCGTTCGACAAAGCCGCTCGCCGCTTCAGCGTTAGACTCATTGCCTCCTCCGCGCTCGCGCTCGCTGCCACGCTCGCCTCAATTCCGGTATTGGACGGCTCGTCCGCGCAGGGTGCCACGCTGCCAGGCGCCACGTCCGGCAAAGGCGGCAAACCCTTCGGCGCAACCAGAGCCTTCGGGCCGCGCATCAAGCATCCGCCTCTCGTTTCTAGCAGCTCCGCCGGCGCCCGCGTCACTCCGCCACCCAAGGGCCGTCCTTCAAAAGGCCCACGCGGCAAACCGCCCATTATCGTCAAGCGTTATCCTATTCCCCCGGTCGTTCCGCCCGTCGTCTTAGGCAACGCCGGTAGCGCCGGTGGTTCTCCAGGACCCGGAGCCGGGCCGCAGCCTCTGCGCCCACCTGGCGGCCTGCCACCCCGCATCGGCGCGCCGGCCGCCAACGAGCCCGATTACGTGCCCGACGAAGTCGTGATCGAGCTTGCCGCGAATACCACGGACCAGGCGGCGGAAGCCCTGGCGCGGCGGTTCCGTCTCACGCAACTGGACTCGTTTGAGATCCAGGCTGCGGGCACCAGGCTCTATCGATGGCGGATCACCGATCGCCGGCCAGTGCCGGAGGTCGTGCGTGCGATTGGAGGCGATCGCAGCGTACTCTCGGTGACGCCCAACTTCATTATGCGCCTCTACGGCGGGGCGTCCGCCCCGGCTGGTGGCGCGCCGCTGGAGCAATACGCGCTTGCCAAGCTGCAACTGCCGCAGGCGCACGCGCTGGCGCAAGGCGGCGACGTTCTCATTGCAATCATCGACAGCGGCGTCGATGTCTCGCACCCTGAATTGAAGGGTGTCATCGCGGAGACCTTCGTCGCGGTGCGCTCGGGCGAAAAAGCCCATCCGCATGGAACCGCGGTGGCTGGTGCGATCGCCGCGCAGGCGCGGTTGAAGGGCACTGCACCGGCGGCGCGCATCCTGGCGGCGCAGGCATTCGATCGCGGGCAGGACCGAACGGAGGGCGACGGGTTTACCGTTGCCAAGGCGGTCTACTGGGCGGTCGATCGCGGCGCGCGCATCATCAACATGAGCTTCGCGGGGTCGCTCGATCCCAGTATCGAGAAGAGCCTGCGGTATGCCCGCCAAAAGGGCGTCGTCCTGGTGGCGGCAGCCGGCAACAAGGGTCCGCTTTCGGCGCCGCTCTTTCCGGCCGCAAATCCGAACGTGATCGCGGTGACGGCAACCGACGCCCACGACAAGGTGTTCCAGGCGGCCAACCGCGGTAAGCATATCGCGGTCGCAGCGCCTGGCGTTGAGCTGTTGCTGCCGGGGCTTGAAGGGACCTACCAGGAGATCTCGGGGACCTCGTTTGCTGCCGCCGAGGTGAGCGGAACCATCGCGCTGCTGATCGAGCGCAAGCCCGACCTCACCCATGACGACATCCGGCGCATCCTGATGTCGACGGCCCGCGACCTTGGGGCCCCCGGTTTCGACCCGCATTTCGGCGCCGGACTGGTGGACGCCTATCGGGCCGTGCTGTCGATCGCGCCGGCGGTCGCCGCTTCCCCGGCTTCCGGCGTGGCCGAAGAGTTCTAATTCAATAGTGGAATCATGTGGTTATGATCGCGCAGGCGGTCAAACAGGAAGCGCGCAAGATTCTTAAGAAATCGTTGAACCGATTTCGCTGGTGCCGCGACTAATGAGCGAATGGGCTAGAAACCCTCCAAGTTGCATAGCCCCCGATCGGCGCTCCCGCCCCCCGATCCCCCGCGCCGATCCAAGCGACCCGCCCGGTCACCCCACCGGGCGGGTTTTTCCTTTATTTGCCACCCAAATTGAGTAATTTCTGAACACTGATTCGCAAAGTAGGGCTATGCGCCCGAGTAGCGTGTGCAGCACGAGTCTGTGAACACGCTGCGGTTGCAGTCACGGCCGCGGGACAACATTGGGGGGAGCCGAGACCCATCGGTTCCGCGCGGCTTCATGGACAACGGGCAGACTCTGCGCAAATTCAACAAGACCGCCGAGAAATGGCGCGATCTCGCTGAAAAGCGGCGGCTCTACTTCGAGGATCTGCATCAAAGCGGACGCTGGAAGTATTATTATACCGAGGCCGCGTTCTTTCGCCGTCTGGGGAAGGCGGCCGAGCTGGTGGATTTGTGGGAGCCGGTCCTCAGGGATCGGCCGGCGGCGCCGCCGCTTACTTCCCCCAAGGGCCCCGTGCCCGTCGGCATGCCGCGCCGACGCGCGACCTGATCGGCGCAGATGCGCTTGTGGTGGCGACGCTGATCCTTATGATCGCGCGCACGCGCAATCTTTACCGCATCGCCACCAGCAAACCGGCACAAGCAAACACGCATGAGCGCTCTCTTTACGCCGATCAGGCTCGCCAATCTCGAGCTTGCCAACCGCATTGCAGTGTCGCCGATGTGCCAGTACTCGGCCAACGACGGCGTCGCGTCCGACTGGCACCTCACCCACCTCGGCATGCTCGCCAATTCCGGCGCCGGCCTCGTGGTCGCCGAGATGACCGACGTCGAGCGGCATGGCCGCATCAGTCACGGCTGCCTTGGCCTCTATTCGGACGCCTGCGAGGCCGCGCTGGAACGCGTGGTCGCGCATTGTCACCGCATCGGCACCGCCAAGATCGCGGTGCAACTCGCGCATGCCGGCCGCAAGGGCTCCGCGCGCATGCCCTGGGAGGGCAGGGGCGAGGGCACCGCCGCGCCCGATCCCTGGCAGACCATCGCGCCGTCGGCCATTCCGTTCGGTGCCGACTGGGCCACGCCGCGCGCGATGACGCATGAGGACATCGAGCGCGTGCGCGAGGCGTTCGCGGCGGCGGCGCGCCGCGCGGTGCGTGCCGGCTTCGACGCCATCGAGATGCACATGGCGCACGGCTACCTCATTCACAGCTTCATCTCGCCGCTCTCCAACCGGCGCAACGACGAATACGGTGGCACGCTCGAAGGCCGCATGCGCTTTCCGCTCGAGGTCGCGCGCGCGGTGCGCGCCGCCGTGCCCAAAGGCATGCCGGTCGGCGCGCGCATCACCGGCACCGACTGGGTCGATGGCGGGCTCACAGGCGACGACGCGGTGGTGTTCGCGAGCGCGCTCAAGGCCGAGGGTCTCGACTATGTGGATGTCTCCTCGGGCGCGATCACGGCGGACGCGCAGCGCGCGCCGACGCCTGGCTTCAACGTGCCGTTCGCCGAGCAAGTCAAGCGCGAGACCGGGATCGCGACCCGCACCGTCGGCCTGATCGCGACGCCGAAACAGGCCGAAGCGATTGTCGCAGAAGGCAAGGCCGACATGGTGGCGCTCGGCCGCGCGTTCCTCGACGATCCGCACTGGGGCTGGCACGCCGCCTTGGCGCTCGGCGCCGATGTCGCGCGGCCCAAGCAGTATTTGCGCGCGGCGCCGAAGTTGTGGCCCGGCGCGGGATATCGGGATTAGCAGACGCCGCGCGGCGCAGGCGGCAGTACCTCATGGGCTCCCTCGTCTTCGCCGCTGTCCTGTTCGCCGCCGCCTGCCATGCCGGCTGGAATGCCAGCATCAAGCGTGGCCTCGATCCGCTCGCGACCACGGTCGCGATCTCAATCGGCGCGGCGCTGGTGTCGCTCGTGGCCCTGCCGGTCATCGGGCTGCCGGCGTGGGCCGCCTGGCCCTGGGTGCTCGCGTCGATTGTCATCCATCTCGTCTACTTCGCGGCGCTGATCGAAAGCTATCGCTCGGGCGACATGGGGCAGGTCTATCCGATCGCGCGCGGCTCGGCGCCGCTCTTGACCGCGACCGTCACGACCGCGCTGGTCGGCGAGCGGCTCGGTCTTGCCGGCTGGCTCGGCATCGCGCTCCTGGCCGCGGGCGTGCTGCTCCTGTCGCTGCGTGGCGGCCGCGATCTCGCGCGGCTCAACCGCCGCGCGGTGGGCTTTGCCTTGCTCACGGCGGTGACGATCTGCGCCTATTCGGTGGTCGATGGCATCGGCGCCCGGCTTGCCGGCTCCGCCAATGCCTATTCGGTCGCGCTGTTCGTCGGCATCGGCCCGGTGATGGCGCTCTATGCGCTGGCGCGCAACGGCAATCGCGCGCTCGGCGAGGCGGGGCGATTGTGGGCGACCGGGCTTGCCGGCGGCGCGCTGCAGCTCGGCTCCTACGGCATCGCGATCTGGGCCATGACGCTCGCCCCGATCGCGATCGTGGCGGCGCTGCGCGAGACGAGCGTGCTGTTCGGCGCTTTGATTGCGATCCTGGTGCTCAAGGAGCCGCTGCGCGCGGGGCGGATCGTCGCGGCATTGCTGATCGTCATCGGGCTTGTGCTGATCCGCCTCTCGTGACTCCAGCGTCATCGCGCGCGGGCAGGCGCCGCGAGCGCGCTGCCGTCGGGCAGGCCGAGGCGGCCGAAGCCGGGGAGCTTCACACCAGGATGGCGCAGATCAAGGCCGGTCACCAGGCCGAGGAAGTTGAACTCGACGCCCTCGACCCATCCCGCCTTGATGCCAAGGAGGCCCCAGAGCGACGCCTCGACGCCGGTGCCGCTGTCGGAGAGGCCGGCATAGGGATAGGTCCGGAAATCCTTGCCGACCGCGTTGGCCGGCAGCGTGATCGCAAGCTCGGGGATGGCGCGCAGCACGGTCGCCACGAACGTGTTGCTGTTCGGCCCCGGCCAGAGTCGATAGTCGCCGAATTCATTGTAGCGATACTCGGCAATCGCCGCCTTCACCTTCGGAATGAGCGCTGCGGCCTGCGCGCCGCGCAGGTCGACGAGGACGAGCGGCGTGTTGCCGAACCAGCGACTGTCCGGCGCCCAGCCGTTCATGCGCACCGGCTGGCCCCAGCCGACGACGTCATAGCGGCTCCACGCCGTGGCGTTCTCCGGCTTGAGCACAACCCAGCTGTGGACCGCAAAAATGCCCCGCCAGCGGCCGGTGCGGCCGGTGAACACCAGGAGCCGCGCCTCCTTGTCGGCGGTCGCCGCCGGCAGCATGCCGATGCTCGACCAGTCCGCGTCGCGGAAGCTTGGCGGGTGCTCGCGGGTGACATAGAGCGCCGCGTGCACGCCGAGCGGAAACAGAAACAGGATGAAGATGACTGTGAGCACTTTTCGAATGGGGCGGCGCATGGATGCGATATTGTGGAAGCTGTTGCGACGGGAATATGGCGCGTCCGGCTAGGCCGTGCAAATGGGGTGCGTCACCTTGCACATGAAGAAACCGCAATGTTGAAGATGGTCGTTTGCCGGTGAGTCATGGCCAATCCAATCCTGGTTGAGGTTTTGCGCGGCGCTGTGGTCGAAAGCCGCCACCGTGGCGCGGTCGCGGTCGTGGCCGCCGATGGCGCCAGCGTCCTGGCGCTCGGCGATGTCGATCGCCCGGTGTTTCCGCGTTCGGCGGTCAAGGCCCTGCAGGCGCTGCGGCTCATCGAGACGGGCGCCGCCGACCGCTATGGGCTCACCGATCAGGAACTGGCGCTCGCGTGCGCCTCCCATGGCGGCGAGCCTGGCCATGTCGCGACCGCGCAAGCGATGCTCGCCCGCATCGGGCTTGATGCTGCGGCGCTGCGTTGCGGCGCGCACCCTCCGATGCATGCGCCATCCGCGACGGCGCTCTGCCGCGCCGGCACCGAGCCTTCCGCGCTCCACAACAACTGCTCGGGCAAGCACGCGGGCTTTCTCTGCCTTGCCTGTGGGCTCGGCGCCGATCCGCGCGGCTACATCGAGCCCGATCATCCGGTGCAACGGGAAGTCAAAGCGACGATCGAAAGCGTGACAGGGACTACGATCCCGGACGAGCGCCGCGGCGTCGATGGTTGCTCGGTGCCGACCTGGGCGGTGCCGCTCAAGCATCTCGCGCATGGCTTCGCGCGCTTTGGCAGCGGGCACGGTCTCGCGCCCGAACGCGCCAAGGCGGCGACGCGGCTGCGGGCCGCCTGCACGGCGCATCCCTGGTACGTCGCCGGCACCGGGCGCTTTTGCACCGAGGTGATGCAGCGGCTCGGCGCTCGCGCCTTCGTCAAGGTCGGCGCCGAAGGCGTCTATTGCGGCGCGCTGCCCGCGGTTGGTCTCGGCATCGCGGTCAAGTGCGACGACGGCGGCGCGCGCGCGGCCGAGGTGGTGATGGCGGCGCTGATCATGCGGTTCGGCGCGTTGAGCGAGGCCGAGCGGACTGCGCTTGATCACCTGGCGCGGCCCGTCCTGCGCAACTGGAACAGCATTGCGATCGGCGCATTGCGGCCGACCGAGATCCTGACCCAGTAGGTCAGCGCAGGCGATTGCCGCTGATCGACAGATTCGCATATCTCTCTCCGCCGTCCTTCATCAGGTCGCCGGTCGCGATCCGGCGGCGGTCCATGCCGACGATCGCGCCGCGCGTCACCTCCGCGATGACGTTGTTGGCGATCAGCGCATGGCCGGCGCCGGCGGACACCGACACGGCGATGCCGATGTCGGCGCGCCGCACCACGTTGCCGGTCGCCGCGACGTCGCGCAGGTATTGACCGAAGCCGAGCACGAGGCCCGCGAACGGCGCGTTCTCGATCACATTCCCGGTGATGGCGGCATCGGCCTCCGCCGCAATCCCGATGCCGGCGCTGTCGCCCGGATCGGTGCCGTCGGGCCGCTTGGGCAGCAGGTTGCGGATGATGTTGCCCTGGATGACGGCGAGCCGGCCGCCCTGGTTGAAGTTCGTGACCGAGACGCCGATCGCCGCGCCGTCGACCGTGTTGCCCACGATCAGCGCGCCCTCGAAGCCGAACTCCGAATAGAGCGCGACCTCGCGCGCGTTGGTGATGGCGTTGCCTGCGATCTGGAGATTGGAGGCGGCATTGCCGCGCACGGCTGAGAACGCGCAGTTGTCGATTCGGTTGCCGCGCACGATCACATTGCCGGCGCGGAACACGTTGATGGCGTTGCCGTACTGGCCGGAGCCACCGGAGCGGTTGGCGATACGGGTGATGCGGTTGTCGGTCACGATGGTGCCGTCGTCGCCCGGCTGCGAGCGCCAGACCTGGATGCCGTTGTCGCCGGCGCCGTCGATGGTGTTGCGCGCGAGCAGGAGCCCGCGCGCGTCGAGCGAATGGATCGCCGCCGTAAGCGCGCCCGTGATGGTGGTGTCGCTCACCTGGCCGTCGACACCAACGCATTGGATGGCGTCGCCGCCGGCGTTCACGATCTCGCAGTCCGAGATCCTGACGCCGCGCGCGTTGTCGAGGTGGACGAGGCCGCGCCGCTGCGGCAGCGGGCGCCGCAGTCCATCGAGCACGAGTCCTGTAAGCGCGATGCGCTCGGCACCTTCGGCCGATAGCAACGAAGGCCCTTCGGTGAGCATGAGCCGCGTCGCGCCGCGCACGCCGATGAGCTGCGCACCCGTCGGCAGCCTGATGTTGCCCGCGCGATAAATGCCGGGTGCGAATGCGAGCGGCGCGTTCGCGCGCGCGGCTTCGTCGATCGCGCGCTGCAGCGCGCGGCTCTGGTCGTCGGGACTGCCTGGCCGCAGACCGAATTGCGCGGCGTCGAGGCCGAGCGCCGAAGTTGGTGCGGCGCAGGCGGGAGACAGCGCGCTCGCGGCGGCCAATGCGACGAAGTGGCGGCGATCGATCAACTTTCTCTTCATGTCACACCAGGAGTGCCGGATCGTCTCCGTCATGCCCGCGCCTGTCGCGGGCATCCACGTCTTGAAAGCTTTGCAGCAGCAAAGGCGTGGATGGCCGGGACAAGCCCGGCCATGACGATGCTGCAACGACAGAATATCCAGACAGAGGCAGGAGTTCCTGCGCATCGCGCGGCAAGGTTAACATTGGTCATCGCCGCACCCGCGCGGCCAAAATCGCGGCCTCGATGATCGCTTCGCCGGCATTAACGAGGTCGCCGAGCGTGCGCGGCATGGCGCCGGGCGAGGGCGCCATCAGCGGCCGCACCAGCGGCACATGCACGAAGCTCACGAGCCGTGGCCCGCCCGCGATCATCGCCCGCTCGCTCGCACGCCAGCACAGATAGTTGCAGAGATAGCTGCCGGCATCGCGCGAGAGCGCGGCCGTCACGCCGGCGACGCGGGCGGCAGCGAGGAAGCGCGGCGCGGGCGCGGGCAGCGCGACATGCGCCGGTCCGTCCACAGCGATTGTGCTCGCCGTCGGCAGTTGCCCCGTGACGTCGGGGACCGTGCGCGCGAGCACGTTGCGCGCCAATGTCTCGATCCGAATGTGTTTTGTGCGCTGCGCCAGCCCGAACATGATGAGCGCGGCCGGCCGCTCGCGCGCGATCAGCGCCGGCAGCTCGCGGTCGACCGTGTCGTAGCTGGTTGCAAACACATGTCCGACGCGCCGCGTGGCGTCCGCGCGCCGCCGCGCCAGCACCGCGACCAGCGCGCCGGTCGGATTGAAGGGCGCGCCGGGAAATGGACCAAAGCCTGTAATGAGGATGGTGAGCGGCATCGTTAAAGCCCGAGTGATTTGGCCAGCTCATCGACCGCGACAGCAGGTGAGGTGCGTCCTTCCGCCACCGCGGCTTCGAGCTTCGGCAGGCGCGCGCGCAGCGCCGGGTCGGAGCGAAGCCGGGACATCAGGCGCTCCTCCAGCATGGCCCACATCCACTTGACCTGCTGCTCGCGCCGCCGCGCCGCCAGCGCGCCGGCCGCGCTCATGCGCTCGCGATGCTCGCAGATCCTGGTCCACAGGTCGGCGATGCCGTCGCCGGTCAGCGCCGAGAACGTCACCACCGGCGGCGTCCACAGCTCCGAGCCGGCGCCGATGATGTGCAGCGCCGCGCGATACTCGGCGGCGGCGGCGGTCGCGCGCGCGACGTTGTCGCCATCGGCCTTGTTGACCGCCAGCATGTCGGCAAGCTCGATGACGCCTTTCTTGAGCCCCTGCAGCTCGTCGCCGGCGCCCGGCAGCATCAGCACCAGGAAGAAGTCGGTCATGTCGGCGACCGCGGTTTCCGACTGGCCGGTGCCGACGGTCTCGACCAGCACCACGTCGTAGCCCGCCGCTTCGCATAGCAGCATCGCCTCGCGAGTCTTCGCGGCGACGCCGCCGAGCGTGCCGGCGGCTGGCGAAGGGCGCACGAATGCGTGGGGGTCGGCGGCGAGCCGCGGCATACGGGTCTTGTCGGCCAGGATCGAGCCGCCGCTCCTGGTCGAGGACGGATCGACCGCCAGCACCGCGACCTTGCGGCCCTGCTGCGTGAGGAAGCTGCCGAGCGCGTCGATGGTGGTCGACTTGCCGACGCCGGGCGTGCCGGTGATGCCGACCCGCACGGCCTGGCCGGTGTGCGGCAGAAGTGTCTGGACCAATTGGCGCGCCGCCTCGCGGTGGTCGGCGCGCCGGCTTTCGATCAGCGTGATGGCTTTGGCAAGCTGCGCGCGGTCGCCCGCGCGCAACGCATGCTCAAGCCGCGCGAGGTCTCCCGACGCTACCAAGCGACCGACGCCGCGCGGCCGACGATGCGCGTTGCATCCTCCTCCAGGAGATAGCCGTCGCGCTGCAACTCGCTGGTGGCGGCGCGGATGCGCTCGGCATAGTCGGCGCGGTCCTTGTAGCGCTCCTCGAGCGAGGGGCGGGGGTCCTTCTTGGCTTCGCGCTCGGCCTTGGTCTTGGCGAACGGCACCAGCGAGCCTTCGAGGTAGCACAGCTCACCGGCGGCGCCCGCCTCCGGTGCACGCACGTTCCAGCCCGCCGACGTGCCGGTCGGCACCGCGATCTCGGGCATCCGCAGGCCTGCGACCTCGTTGCCGTCGGCGTCGATTTTCGGCACCAGCACGCGATAGGCGTCCTTGAGCTCGGTCGGCAGCGCCTTGCTGACGATGCCCTTGTCGAAGTCGGGCCCGAAATCGATGCGCGGGCGCTGCGCCGGGGCTCGCACCGGCGTCATGCCCGGAATGGTCGCCATTGGCGCCGTCTCCACCAGCGTGCCGTCGGCGATGCGCGGATAGCGGCTCGCCGGCGGCGGCACGCCGTCCTTGACCCAGCGGTCGAGGTTGGCAAGCGCGGCGCGCAGGAACGGCCGGTAGTCGGTGCGGTTTCCGGGGTTCGCGCACACGGTCTGCATGCCGGGCGAGCCGTCGGCGCCGCCATGCTGCGTGCCAGCGAAATGATAGATGCGCACGTTGTCGGGCGGCGTGCCGTCACTCTTTCCGAGCGCATCGGTGGTGACGAGCGAATGCGCGCCCTGCCAGTATTCCGTGCTGCTCACGGTGTGGATCAGCTTCGGACAGTTGCCGCGCGCGGCGCAGCGCGCGAACGTGCCGTCGCTTTTGCCGGTGAACGGATCAGCCTGCGTCTCGTAGGCATACGGAAACGTCGCGCCCGGGAGAAGCATAAAGCCGTGGCCGGCCGGGATGATGCGGTTGGGCTGGCTGAAGCGGTAGTTGAGATAGATGCGCCCGGCCGCGACATTCGGCAGCGCGCCGTCGAGCACGATCCGGTTGGATTCATCCTCGTTGAAGCCCGAATAGAGGAAGTCGCGCAGGTAGCGGCCGGTCTGCGAGTTGCCATGGCCGAGCACGCGGGTGATGCCTGTCGAGGTCCCCGCCTGCGCGGGGACAAGCGGGTTGGGCGTGCCGGCATCGTCGGCCTTGGCATAGCGCAGGAACGAGATCAGGTCGCGGGTGGCCGCGAAGCCAACCCCATTCACCGGCGGATTCTCCGCCTTGTAAATGAGCTGGTAGATCATGCCGACGCGGAACGGCGTGCCGGCGGGGAGGAGCCGGATGGTGCGCGCGTCGACGAATTCCCATTGCTCTGACGGCACGGTCACGGGCGTGTCGCCGTTGCGCTCGCGCACGATCAGCTTGGCCTCGCTCTTGTCGGTCGATGCGGCCTGATAGGTGAGGCGGGCCTGCATGGTCTTGGCGTCGTTGAACAGCAGCTCGTCCCAGGTGGTCTGGGCGAGCCCGCTCGCGGACGGCACCGTGATCTGCAGGAGGTCGTTGCCGGCCGGCAGGCCCGGCATCCAGCCGTTCCAAACGAGCGAAAAGCCGCGCCGCATCAGGAAGCCGTCGCCGGCATGCTCGGCGGTCGAGGGATCGTTGCTGCGAGCGGTGGCATTGTTGAAGCGGGCGAGGATCGCCTTGCTGCCGCGATTGCTGGCTTCGTAGAAGATCGCGCCGTTACCCTTCGAAAGATCGACCGGCTTCAGGATGTAGAAGTCGGCGCTGTACTCGACCAGCCCTTGCGCGTTGCGCGGCGCTTTGTCGAGATCGACGATCGTGGCGTTGAGCGGGTTGGCTGGGTCGAGCGCGCCATGATAGCGGCCGACGATCTTCTCATAGGCGCCGGTCGAGCCGAACGCCTGGCCGGCCGCGAACGGCTCGCGCTTGCCGATCTCGATGCGGGTGACGCGCGCCTCGGCGGCGGTCGTCGTCGCGGCGACGATGAGGGCGACGTGGATAGGCTTCATCGGTGTCCTCCCGTGGTGGTGTTCTATGGCTGAGGTCGTATGCGGGGTTGCTGAGACATCATATACCGGCGCGGGCCAGGAAGCACCGGCATTGGTGGGGTGGGGCGCTTGTGAATCATTGGCAATGCTTACCCCATCCGTTCGTCCCCGCGAAAGCGCATGGGCGCTGGTAGAGCACAAGCTCACTCGGCCTCATGCTGAGGGCCCGCCTTGCCCGCAGGGCGAGGTGGGCGTCTCGAAGCATGTGGCCGCCCCGTCCTTCGAGACGGGTGCACGCAAGTGCGTGCACCCTCCTCAGGATGAGGTCGGAGCAGCGCCTGCAAACGCTTTATCTTAGCGCGCATGCGCCCCCGCGGGGGCGAACGGAAAATGTCGCTCCGCTTGTGCTTCTGTATTCGATTGTCAAACAGCCTGTGGCGTTGGGTGAAATCTGAAACGGCAAAAGGATATAGGCCCCTGTTCGGTCGCTGGGCCAGGGGGCGCCCTTCATGTTGTCTTTTCGCTTCCCCCCAAATCGAGGGGGATGGCGCGCCGACAAGGCGCAGTGATCCAGATTGCTCTGGATCGGCCCGGAGGTGCGTAGCCTCCGGGCGGGCCCGGATCGCCGGGCCCTGGGTGCACAGCGGTGCACCCCGCGCCTTGCGGCGCGCCAACGCGGCATCTT
>Ga0209798_10000490_pt1 | contig 23710 bp, 22 predicted proteins | sample DOMMetBare3Fresh_FD_187475 | JGI IMG/M metagenome (GOLD analysis project Ga0209798, IMG submission 187475) | Wetland sediment microbial communities from St. Louis River estuary, USA, under dissolved organic matter induced mercury methylation -... | ecosystem: Environmental > Aquatic >... | reverse complement strand
AGGAGGACACGATGCCGCTCTATCTCTCGCGGTTCAGCTACACCCCGGAGACGTGGGCGAGGTTGATCGGCAACCCGGAGGACCGCCGGAAGGCAGCGCAGGCGTACATCGAGTCGGTCGGCGGCAAGCTCCACGGATTCTGGTACGCCTTCGGCACACACGACGGCTACAACCTCTGGGAGGCCCCGGACAACGTGTCGATGGCTGCGGTTGCACTCGCAATCGGCGGTGGTGGTGCGCTCAACTCGTTCGAGACGACGGTTCTTCTGAGCGTCGATGAGACGCTGGAAGCTTTGCGCCGGGCCGGACAGGTTCAGTATCAGAAGCCTGGCGCGTAGAGCGGCTGTTCCACTCGAGTCAGGGGCCGAGATGGAGATGCCCTTGAGGCCACCGCGGGCTGCCTGAGCCGGTCTGCCCGGAGGGTGATGAGGATTCCTTCCCGGCGCCGCGCAACGGAGGAGACCCGTGGGGGGGAACCACGCGTTCTCCACGCCTATGCGCCCGGCAAGATTCGAACTTGCGACCTCTGCCTCCGCAGGGCAGCGCTCTATCCCCTGAGCTACGGGCGCGGGGACGGCCTAGTCTAGCGACGATCGCCCGGGCTCTTCGTCAGCGGCCGATGGAGGCCTTCGCGGCCTCGACCATGTCGCCGCCGACCGCATGCATGATCTCCGGGCGGTCGAGCAGGCGCGCGCGCTGCTCCGCGGACTGCAGCCGGTTGATGACGTACTTGTCCTCCAGGATCTCGTGCAGCGAGCGGCCACGGTCGTGCTCGCGGATCACGTACTGCGCCACCCGCTCCTCCTGCGACGAGCGCTGGAAGAGAAACGAGAACAGGTCCTTGAGTGCCATCGCAACGATTGTATCCTCACAGGCATGAAGCGAAGTCCGGTGTCGGGACGGGTGGCCGAGCGAGAGGTGCGCGGCGTGGACGACGCAGGCGAGGAGGAGCGGATCGTCCTCTGGATCGAGCGCCGCCCGGGCGCGGTCTGGGCCGTCTGCCGGGCCGTCAACCCGCAGCACCGCGCCGACAACGGCGAGGCCCGCCCCGAGGACCTCGTCTTCGAGGGATACGAGCTCGCCGACGCGCTCGAGCGCGCCAACGACGCGCTCGAGGACGACGTCCGCGTGCTCGAGGAGGACGGACGCCCGGTCGACGTGAAGCCGTTCACCCGCAAAGAGGTTCTTCCCCTCCTCGAACGCTTCTTCTTCGGCCGCTGACGCCACCGAGCGGCCGCACCTGCGGCCGGCGGAGCCGGCCTCCGGTGCGGCCTCGCGCCGCTGAGGCCGCTCTGGTCGGGGGCCCGTGCTCACGCACTGTTCCCCCTCCCGACGCGGCCTCAGCGACGCGTCGGAGGCGTCAGGGCGTTTGTGGTTGAGGCCAAAAAGGGAGGGCTCACAGGGAACCGTAGGTTCCCGGCTTCAGGGACTGTCGCGATCAGGAATCCGCGTTAGCGGATTCGTGATCTGCGGGTCAGCACAGGTTCCCGGCTTCAGGGATTGTCGCGATCAGGAATCTGCGTTAGCGGATTCCTGATCTGCGGGCCAGATCAGGTTCGCGTCAGGGATGGGGTCGCCGTGCGGGTCGTGGGTGGGGAAGCCGAGCGCTTCGTCGATGCGCGCCTCGAGCTCCTCGGAGAGCACGTGCTCCAGCCGGTCGGCTTCCGCGTGCACGTGGTCGACCGCGATCCCGAGCGTCTGCGCCAGGTAGAGCTCGAGCAGGCGATGGTGGCGCGTCACCTCGACCGCGACACGATCGCCGTCACCCGTCAGCGCCACGCCGCGATACGGCGCGTGCTCCACCAGCCCGAGCGCCGCGAGCTTCTTCACCATGGCACTGGCCGAGGCCGCCGAGACGCCCATCTCGCGCGCGAGGGCGGTCGTCGTCACCTTCCCCCGGCCGTCACCCGCCAGCTTGAAGATCGCGCGCAGATAGTCCTGAATCGCGTCCGACAGGTTCGCCCGCGCCATCCGCCGAGTCTAGAGGCTCGCCGATCGTGCACCGGTTCCCGCCTCGCCGCCCGGGGGCGCCTTGCTACGGTCGGCGCGCCTTGAAGATCAGAGTCGGCCACAGCCCCGATCCCGACGACGCCTTCATGTACTGGGCGCTCACCACCGACCTCGTCGGCACCCGCGGCTTCGAGTTCGAGCAGGTCCTCGCCGACATCCAGACGCTCAACCAGTGGGCGCGCGCCGCCCGGCTCGAGGTCACCGCGATCTCGCTCGCCGCCTACCCCTTCGTGCAGGAGGACTACGCGCTGCTGCCGCACGGGGCCAGTATCGGCACCGGCTACGGGCCGATCGTCGTGGGACGCGAGGCCGCCACGATCGACGAGCTGCGCGGCAGGGAGATCGTCATCCCCGGCGCCATGACCACCGCGTTCCTGACCCTGCGCCTCGTGCTCGGCGACATCCCCTACCGGGAACTGCCGTTCGAGCAGATCCCTGACGAGGTGGCCTCCGGCCGCGCCGACTTCGGTCTGCTGATCCACGAAGGCCAGCTCACGTTCTCGGACCTCGGCCTGCACAAGCTGCTCGACCTGGGCGAGTGGTGGCTGCTCGAGACCGGCCTGCCGCTCCCCCTGGGAGTCAACGTCGCGCGGCGGGACCTGGAACGGCTGCACGACCTCTCCGACGTGCTCGCTGAGGCGATCCGCTGCGGGCTCGAGCACCGTGACGAGGCGCTCGAGTACGCGCTCCAGTTCGGCCGCGGCATCGACGAGGCCGTCGCCGACCGCTTCATCGAGATGTACGTGAACGAGCTGACCGAGGACTACGGCGACGAAGGTCGCTCCGCGGTGGCGGAGCTGCTCCGGCGGGGCGAGGAGATCGGAGCCTTCCCGCGGCCCGTGTCGCTCGACTTCGTCGAGTGACGGCGCCTCCGGCCCGGCCGGCTCAGCGCTCCCTGAAGACGATCTCCTGCGCGCCTTCCCAGAGGAAGGTGCGGCCGAGCGCGTAGAGGTTCTCGTTGCCCTCGACGATCGTGGCGAAATGGTTGCCGGCCAGCTGCCCTGCCTTCGACGCGAAGTTGACGTACCCGTACGCGACCAGGATCTCCGTCTCGGAGACGCCGCCGGGGTAGAGCACGATCTCGCCCGGATGCGGGTAGCACGTGGCGTTCTCGGGGCCGAGCCCGAGGTCGAGGTCGCCGAACGGGATCCACCCCGCCTCGCCGCTCCAGCGAACGTGGATGATGCGCGACTCGAGCGGCAGCAGCCGCCGGAACGCGGCCACCGTCTCGGGCGCCAGCTCCTCCTCGAGGCGTGCGGTGAAGGAGAAGCCGCCGGCAGTGACTTCGAGCATCAGCAGATCTTAGAACCTCCAACACAAAGAAGCACGAGCCGTCTGGGCACGCTGGGCGGCGCGCTGTTTCGTCCTCGGTTGCCCGAAGAGCGCTGCTATTCGGGCGCCCTGCGTCCTCGCATCGCACTCGCCCATCGCACCCAGCCGGCGCGTGGTCATTGCGTTAGAGGCTCTTACTTGCGCGTCGCCGAAGCGACGTAGGCGGCGACCGCGGCGATCTGCGCCGGCGTCAGCTGCCCGCGGAACGACGGCATCGCCCCGAGCCCGTTCTCGACCCGCTGCGCGACGAGCGCGGCCGCAGGCGCCGCGCCGTCGAGATTCGGGCCGACGTTGCCCGTCGTGCCGGCAGCGGCGAGCGTGTGGCAGCTCCCGCAGCCCGCACTCTGAAAGACGGACTTGCCCTGCGCGAGCACCGCAGGGGTCACGGCCGTCGCGACGTCCTTCTCGTCGCTGCGGTCGACGAGCACCCCGACCGTGACGAAGGCGACTGCGGCCACGACCGCCATCCACCAGTGCGTCCTCCCGTTGTGGCGGAGGTTGAAGAAGAGCCTGACCCAGGCACCGAGCGCCATCAGGGCGACGAGCACGAGCCAGGCGTGGTCCGCGCCATAGGCGAACGGGAAGTGACCGGCCAACATCGTCAGCAGGACGGGCAGCGTGAGGTAGTTGTTCTGCACCGAGCGCTGCTTTGCCTGGACGAGCGGCCGCGGGTCGAGCTCGCGACCCTCCTCCTTGGCGCGGATCAGCTCGCGGTGCGCCGGGATGATGGCGAAGAGCACGTTCGCGGCCATCACGGTGCCGATCATCGCGCCCACCTGGAGCCAGGCAGCCCGCGGGCTGAGCAACTCACTCGAGCCCCAGGCCGCAAGCGCGATCAGGACGAGCAGCACGGGCCACAGCACCCTCGCAGTGGACACGAGCCGGTTGAGCACGTCGTAGGCGATCCAGGCGACGGCCAGCAGGCCGACGGAGACGGCGACCGCCGCCCACGGCTCGAGGTCGGCGACCGTCGGGTCGACGAGCTTGCCGCGGGCGTCGAGGTAGTAGAGGACGATCATCAGCCCGAACCCCGAGAGCCACGTCGTGTAGGCCTCCCACTTGAACCACGCGATGTGGTCGGGGAGGCGCTCCGGCGCCACGACGTACTTCTGCACCTGGTAGAAGCCGCCGCCGTGAACCTCCCACAGCTCACCGCCGACCCCCGCCTCGGCGTCCGCCGGATCCTGCGGCGCCCGCAGCGACTGGTCGAGCAGGACGAAGTAGAACGACGTGCCGATCCACGCCATCGCCGCGATTACGTGGAGCCACCGCAACCCCAGGTCGAGCCAGTCCTCCAGCGGACCGGAGAGGGCGAGGAGCTGGAGGCTCATCCGCGCACCCAGCGATCGGTCGCGATCGCCACGAGCTCCTCGAGCGCGGTCTCGAGCTCCGCTTCCGTGGGGTTGCCGATGCGTGAGCGGAGCACGTCGAGGATCTCCGCTTTCGGGCGCCGGTTCACGAACACGACGAAGCGGAACCCGTGACGCGCCTCGTAGGCGGCATTCAGCTCGGCGAGCTCTGCGAGCACGGCCGGATCGTCGTCGGAGCCCTGCTCGGCCGCCGAGCGCGCCGACAACCCTGTCTTCTGGCCGATCGCCGGGTGCGCGTCGAGAACCTCACGCTTCTCGGCCCCGGACAGCTCCGCCAGGACGCCGAGCGCGGATCCGAGCGGGTTGTCGCGCCCGGCGAGGAGCTCGACGAAGCGCGTGCGACCCTCGAAGAGCCCGGCGAGCTCGTCGACGCTCAGCTGCCGCGGTAGCTCGCGCACGAGAAGGGGGAGACGAGGAGCGGGACGTGATAGTGGCCGTCCACGAGCTCGATCGCGAGCTCGACCCGGCGGAAGAACAGCGACGGCGGATGGAAGACGAGACGGTACGTGGCCGGCGGCAAACCGTCGGCGAGGCGGGCGCGGCCGTCCGCATCCGTCTCGGCGTGCGCCAAAGGCTCTTCACCGCGGAGCAGCTCCACCCTCACCCCGGCTGCGGGCACGCCTGCGGCAGTGTCCAGCACATGGGTCGAGAGGGAGGCGCTCACAGCGAGAACCTTCGCGCTTGCGCCCGGTGTGCCTGCGCGATCTCGCGCTCGTCGGCGTTTGCGAGCGCGCCCTCGCGGACGACGTCGACACCTCCGACGACGAGCCGGTCGACCCGGTGTGGGCCAGCGAAGACGATCCCGGCGACCGGGTCGTCCGCTCCTCCGAGCTCCAGCCCATCCGTGCGCCACACGGCCAGGTCGGCGCACTTGCCCGGCTCCAGCGAGCCGATGTCGTCGCGCCGCAGCACCGAGGCGCCGCCGCGCGTCGCGAGGCGGATCGCGTCGCGGGCGGTCATCGCGGCACCGCCGCCGCGTCCCCGGGCGACGAGGAGCGCCTGCTTCACCTCGAGGAACAGGTCGCCGCGCTCGTTCGAGGCGGATCCGTCGACACCGAGGCCGACGCGCACCCCGGCGTCGAGCATCGCGCGCACCGGCGCGACGCCGGCACCCAGGCGGAGGTTCGAGGTGGGGCAGTGGGCGACGCCGGTGCCCGAGCTTGCGAAGCGGGCGATGTCGTCGTCGGACAGGTGAACGCAGTGCGCGCACCAGACGTCGTCAGCGAGCCAGCCGAGCCGCTCGAGGTACTCCACCGGGCGGCAGCCGTAGAGCTCGACGCAGTAGTTCTCCTCCTCCAGCGTCTCGGCAAGATGCGTGTGCAGCGGCAGGCCGAGGCGCCGGGCCAGGGCTGCGGACTCCTCCATCAGCCTGCCGGTGACGGAGAAGGGCGAGCACGGAGCGACGGCGAGCTGAACGCGGGCACCCGCGCCGGGCTCGTGCAGAGCGGCTGCGAGGCGCTCGGTCTCGGCGAGGACGGCGTCGATGTCCTCGACGAGGTCGTCGGGGGGCAACCCTCCGGCAGAGACGCCGAGGTCCATCGACCCCCGCGAGGCGACGATGCGCACGCCGAGCTCGCGGGCCGCCTGCACCTCCGCCTCGATCAGCCCCTGGCGGCCCCGCGGGAACACGTAGTGGTGGTCGAACACGGTGCTGCAGCCCGACAGCGCGAGCTCCGCGAGCCCGGTGCGGGCGGCCGCATACTCCGCCTCGGCGTCGATCCGGGACCACACCGGATACAGCTCCCGCAGCCAGGTGAACAGGTCGGCCTGCTGCGCCCGGGCGCGGGTCAGCGTCTGGTACAGGTGGTGATGGGTGTTGACGAGGCCGGGCGTGACGACGGCGCCGTGGAGGTCGACGCGCTCGGCGACCGCCGGCTCCGCGCCGCTCCCGGTAGCGACGACGAGGCCGTCCTCGACGTGGACCCAACCGGAAAGGTGCTCGGCGCCGGCATCGTCCATCGTGACGACCCAGGCGTTCGCGAACAGCCTCGCCCCGCCCGCAGGCGTCACAGACGGCCTTTCCCGCATGCTGCAGCCGGTGAGGCGGGCGGCTCGTGGTACGGGTCCGCTGCCGAGATGCGCTCGAGGTTCGACATCGCGCGGACGATATCGCTGCCCGGCACTGCGTGCCCCGTCTGGTTGACAGCCGCGGCCGCTACGGCTTGCATGGCGCGACGAGGTGTCGTGGGAGAGGAGCGGCCGGTCTGGTGACGATCGAGGCAGAGCGCGTGCTGGAGCGGATTCTTGCGCTCGGCGCGATCAGCGAGGAGCCGGGCTTGCTCACGCGCCGTTTCGCGACGCCGGCGCTCGTCCGGGCGACGGAGACGGTGGCCGGGTGGATGGAGGCGGCTTCACTGGCCGTCCGTCTCGATCCGATCGGGAACGTGATCGGCCGGTACGAGGGGTCCCGGCCGGGCGCGCCGGCTCTCGTGATCGCCTCGCATCTCGACACGGTGCGCGACGCAGGGCGCTTCGACGGAGCGCTGGGGGTCGTGTGCGGCATCGCCGCCGTCGAGCGACTCGCGGGCGCCGGCGTGCGCCTGCCGTTCGCCGTCGAGGTGGTCGGGTTCGCGGACGAGGAAGGTGTCCGCTTCGGCGCCGCCTACCTGGGGAGCAAGGCGTTCGCCGGCAGCTTCGATCCCGCCTACCTCTCCCTCGTCGACGAGGACGGGATCGAGCTCGGCGCCGCCGTCGCTGCCGCAGGCGGAGATCCCGGCGCGATCGCGCGGTGCGCCTGCGATCCCGCCGGCCTGCTCGGCTACTGCGAGGTGCACCTGGAGCAGGGACCGCTGCTCGAGTCCGAAAGCCTGCCGGTCGGGGTCGTCGAGGCGATCGCCGGCCAGACGCGCGCACGGGTCACGCTCACCGGGGAGCCAGGGCACGCCGGCACGGTGCCGATGGAGCTTCGGCGCGACGCGCTCGGCGGGGCGGCGGAGCTCGTGCTCGAGGTGGAGCGCATCGCCCGCGCGTCGGAGGGTCTCGTCGCCACCGTGGGTGAGCTCGCCGTCTCTCCCGGAGCTGCCAACGTCGTCCCCGGGAGGACGGTGCTGAGCCTCGACGTCCGTCATGCGAGCGACGACCGACGGGTCGTCGCCGTTGAGGCCGCCCGAGCAGCAGCCCACGCGATCACGGCCGCACGACGCCTCGAGTTGAGCTGGGAGACGGTGCAGGAGACTCCCGCCGTTGCGACCGCGGCGGAGCTCACGGCCGTGCTCGCCGCGGCGGTCGACGACCTCGACCTGCCCGTCCGACGGCTCGTCAGCGGAGCGGGGCACGACGCCGCCGTGATGGCGGCGATCACCCCCGCCTGCATGCTGTTCGTCCGCTGCGCGGGCGGGATCAGCCACAATCCGGCCGAGGACGTGAGCGGGGACGACATCGCGGTGGCGCTGGACGTCCTGGACGGCTTCCTGCGCAGACTGGCCGCCCGGTGAGCAGAGAGACCGCTCCGCCCCGTCAGTGAGCCGTGACCGCGCTCCGCGTCACGAGGCGGAGCCGGGATGTGACTCCCGCTCGCCGGCCTCTGTCTGACGCACGAAGCTCGCCCGCTCCCAGAACTCGGGCACCGACGTCGCGTCCACGTAGCTCATCCCGCTGCGCAGCCCGCCGGCGAGGTCCTCGACGACCTCGGCCACGGAGCCGCGCAACGGGAACTCCATCTCCTCGCCCTCGGCCACGTACTGGTCGAGCGAGTCGCCGCGCCCTTCGACGGCCAGGCGCGCCGCGGCCGCCGAGCGTGAGGCCATGCCCCGGTAGACCTTGAACAGCTGCCCGCGCCGCCGCACCACGTCGCCGGGGCTCTCCTCGCGGCCCGCGAACAGGCTCCCCACCATGACGGTGCTCGCCCCTGCCCCGATCGCCGTCGCCACGTGCCCGGCGCGCCGGACGCCGCCGTCCGCGATCAGCGGAATGCCGATCTCCCTTCCGGCCGTCGCGCAATCCAGCACTGCCGAGAACTGCGGCACGCCGACCCCGGCCACGAGCCGCGTCGTGCAGGCGTAGCCCGGGCCGATGCCCACCTTCACCGCATCCGCTCCCGCGGCTGCGAGATCGCGCACTCCGTCCCCGGTGGCGACGTTGCCGGCAACCACGTCCAGATCGGGCCACGTGCGCTTCAGCTCCTGGACAGCCTCGATCGCCGCGTCGGCGTGCCCGTGGGCGATGTCCAGCACGAGGGCGTCCACCTCGGCGGCGACGAGCGCCTCGGCGCGCTCGAGGTAGTCGCCGCGGACGCCGACTGCGGCCGCGACCTGGAGCCGGCCGAGGGCGTCGCGCGTGGCGAAGGGGTAGCGCTCGGCGACGGCGAGGTCGCGCAGGGTGATCAACCCGCTCGGGCGGCCGTCCTCGTCGACGAGGGGGAGCTTCTCGAGCCGGCTCGCGGTCAGCAGCCGGCGCGCATCGTCGAGTGCGATGCCGGCTGGGGCCGTGACGAGACGATCCGCCGGCGTCATCAGCGCCTCTACCAGGTCACCGTCTTCCCCGGCCAGCATGTCGCGCGCGGTAAGGACGCCCGCGAGCCGCCCCTCTGGATCGACGACGAGGAGGCCCGTGACGTCGAGACGATTCGCCTCGGCACGTGCCCGCGCGAGCGTCAGCGTCGGTGCCACGGCGTACGGCTCCGCGACGACATGGGTGAGATACCGCTTCACGCGCCGCACCTCGGCCACCTGCCCGTCGATCGGAAGGAAGCGGTGAACCACGCCGATGCCGCCGAGCTGCGCCATCGCGACCGCCATCGGCGCTGTCGTGACCGTGTCCATGTTGGCGGACACGATCGGGAGCTCGAGCTCGATCCCCGGAGTGAAGCGCGAGCGGGTCGAGACGTCGCGACGTGAGCGCACCCGCGAGCGTCGCGGCACGAGGAGCACGTCGTCGTAGGTCAGGCCGAGGGCGATTTCGGTCATCGCGCCGGCGCCTCGAGCGGAACGAGCTCGAAACGGTCGACGTCGACGAGGCCACGGTCGGTGATCTTCAGCGACGGGATCACGGAGAGCGCCAGGAACGCGAGCGTCAGGAACGGCGTCGCGCCCGACCAGCCGAGCGACGCGGCGGCCTCGTTCGTGGCGCTGCTCTGCGCGATCACCTCGGCGAGCGGGGCATCCGAGAGGAGGCCGGCCACGGGCAGGGGGCACTCGGCGACGACGCGGCCGCCCTCGACGGCGACGATGCCGCCGCCGATGTCGGCGAGGTGCTGGACGGCGAACGCCATGTCGTCGTCGGTCATGCCGACGACGACGAGGTTGTGGGCGTCGTGGGCGACCGACGATCCGAGCGCGCCGCTGTGGAGACCGGAGTCGGCGACGAACCCGAGGCCGATCCTCCCGGTCGCGAGGTGGCGCTCGACGACCGCGATCTTGGCCAGGCCGGCCTCGGCGTCCGCGACCGCGTGACCGTCCACGACCACCGGCTCGCGCTCGAGCGACTCGGTCACGACCTGATCCTCGATCAGCCCGATCGCGCGCATCGTGGAGCCGTCCGAGGGAATCGCGAAGTCCGAGGCGGTAACCGGGCGCACTCGCACCGTCTGCCGCACCCACTCGGGCACGGGCACCGGCGGCACCTCGATGATCGGACGGCCGCGCTTCAGCACGAGGTCGGGCATGAAGCTCACCAGATCAGGCAGCAGGAGCAGGTCCGCCTGGTAGCCGGCGGCGACCGCGCCGAGGTGGCCGAGCCCGTGCCACTGGGCCGGATGGAACGACGCCAGCAGCAGAGCGTCCTCGGGCGTGACGCCGAACGCCACCGCCTCGCGCACCATGCCGTTGATGTGCCCGTTGTCGGCAATGTCGTCGGGATCGCGGTCGTCGGTGCAGAACGCGATCCGGCCAGGCCCATACTCGAGGACGAGCGGCAGCAGCGCGCGGAGGTTGCGCGCCATCGACGCCTCGCGAACGAGCAGCCACATGCCGGCGCGGAGCCGCTCGCGGCCCTCCTCGACTGTCAGCGCCTCGTGGTCGGAGCGGATGCCCGCGGCTGCGTACGCCTGCAGCCCCTTGCCGAGCAGCCCCGGCGCGTGCCCGTCGACGTGCTCCGCACCCTCGAGCGCGAGCTTGGCGAGCTCCGAGGGCAGTCCGTTGACGACTCCCGGGAAGTTCATCATCTCGGCAAGCCCGAGCACCCGGCTGCGCCGCATCAGGGCCTCCAGGTCACCCGGGCTGAGCGGCCTGCGGGGCGACTCGTACGGCGAGGCCGGTACGCAGGAGGGCGCCATGAAGTAGACCTCGAGCTGCAGGTCCTCGGACGCGTCGAGCAGCCAGTGGACGCCGTCGGAGCCGAGCACGTTCGCGATCTCGTGCGGGTCGGCCACGACCGCCGTCGTCCCGAGTGGCAGCACGAGGCGGGCGAACTCGTCCACGAGCAGCTTCACCGACTCGAGGTGCATGTGGGCGTCGATGAAGCCCGGCACCACGTAGCGCCCCTCGGCCTCGACGACCTCGTTCCCCTCATACCGGCCGACGCCCGCGACGACGCCGTCGGCGATCGCGACGTCCGCGTCGAGCCACTCGCGGGTGAAGACACAGAACACCCGGCCGCCCCGGACGACGGTGTCAGCGGGCTCGTCGCCACGAGCGACGGCGAGCCTTCTCGACAGGTCGGTCATGATTCGACCCTAACGCGTCAGCCGGAGACGATGTGCGTCCCCGTCTCGCCCGCCAGGGCCCGCTCGACGTTCTCCGGGTCGGTGATGATCGCGGTGCCGCCGCCGCGCTCGAGGAAGTCGACGACAGCCTCGATCTTCGGTGCCATGCTGCCCGGCAGGAAGTGCGTGCCCTCGGCGAGGTACTCCTTCGCCTGGGAGAGCGTCATCCGGTCGATCCAGCGCTGGGTCGGCTGCCCGAAGTCGAGCGCGACCTTCTCGACGGCGGTCGTGATCAGCAACAGCTCTGCCTCGATGTTGTTCGCGAGCAGCGAGCAGGCGTGGTCCTTGTCGATCACGGCCGCGATCCCGGTCAGCTCGCCCTTCTCGTCGGCCACGACGGGAATGCCGCCGCCGCCGACCGAGATGACGACGAAGCGGTTCTCGATCAGGGAGCGGATCGCGTCGACCTCGACGATGCGGATCGGCTCGGGGGAGGGGACGACCCTGCGCCAGCCGCGGCCCGCGTCCTCCCGCACCGCCCAGCCGTCCTCGTCCCGCCGCTTCGTGGCCATCGCCTCGTCCATGAACGACCCGATCGGCTTCGAGGGGGCCTGGAACGCCGGGTCGTCGGCGGACACCTCCACCTGCGTCACGACCGCCACCGCATGGCGGTCGATGTCCAGGCGGTGGAAGTCGTTCTCGAGGTTCTGTGCGAGCGCGTAGCCGATCGCACCCTGGCTGTCGGCACCGCAGACGTCGAGCGGCACCTCGTGCAATTCGTGCGCGGCGAGCTCCGAACGGCGCAGGATGAAACCGACCTGGGGGCCGTTGCCGTGCCCGATCGCCACGTCCCAGCCGTCCTTGATCATCGACGCGACGTGCCAGCAGGTCTCACCGGCCGCGATGTACTGGTCACGCACCGTCTGGTGCTCCTTGTCCTTGATCAGCGAGTTGCCGCCGATCGCGACGACCGCGCTCTTGCGGCTCATTGGTAGCCGCCCATCGTCAGCGCGCACAGCGCCTTGCCCGTGTGCATCCGGTTCTCGGCCTCGTCGAAGACGACCGACTGCGGGCCGTCGATGACCTCGTCCGTGACCTCGCGGCCACGGTCGGCCGGCAGGCAGTGCATGTAGAGCGCGTCCGGGGCTGCGAGCTTCATCCGGCGGGCATCGCAGATCCAGTCGGCGAACGCGCCCGACTCGGCGAGCGCCTTCGACTCGTCGCTGAACGCGTCGAGCCTGCCCCACGACTTGGGGTAGACGACGTCCGCGCCGCGGAACGCCTCGTCCATGTCGTCCATGAACGTGATCGTGGCGCCGGCCTCCGCGGCGGCCGCCTCTGCCTTCGCGACCACTTCGGGCATCAGGTCGAAGCCGGGCGGGTGGGCGATGACGACGTCCATCCCGAACCGCGGCAGCAGGGTGGCGATCCCCTGCGGCACCGAGAGCGGGCGCGCATAGGAGGGTGCGTAGGCCCACGTCATCGCGACCTTCATGCCGCGCAGGTTGTCGCCGCGCTGCTCGCGCAGCGTCATCAGGTCGGCGATCGTCTGGGTCGGGTGATCGACGTCGCACTGGAGGTTGATCAGCGGGATGTCGGACCACTTCGCGATCTCCCGCATCCATTCGTTGCCGACGTACGGCGCCAGGTCGTGCCGGATCGCGATGCCCTCGCCGTAGCGGCCGAGGATGATCCCCATGTCCTTCGGGCTCTCGCCGTGGGAAACCTGGGTCTTGTCGGCATCGAGGAAGATCGCGTGCCCGCCGAGCTGGGTCATGCCCGTCTCGAACGCGTTCCGGGTGCGGGTCGACTTGTCGAGGAAGAGCATGTAGAGGGTCTTCTGCGGGAGCAGCAGGTGCGACTTCCCTGCCTTGCGTTCCGCTTTCAGCTCCAGCGAGACGGCGAGCACCTCTTCCAGTTCCTCGACGCTCCAGTCGATCGTCTCGATGTAGTCCTTCCCGACGAGGCCCTTCTTGATCGCGGCCCGGTCGGTGAGTGTGGTGCCTTCCATCTCGGTCATCCCTTTCTCTCAGAACTGTCCGAATGCAAAAGCGTCGATCATGGCGGGGACGTCGTCCCCGAGCGGGTACAGCACCGGGCAGGTACAGCCGTGCTCGACGTACTCGCGCACCTTCACGCGGCACTCGTCGGCCGTGCCCGAGGCGGTGATGAGCTGGACGACCTCGTCCGGTACGAGGTGCATCGCCTTCTCGATCTGCTCCGCCGTCGCCGGCCAGGTGAGGATCGAGCCGATCTCCTCGAGCAGCTCGGGCGCGACGCCGCTCGCCTTCATGATGTGCGGCTGCTGGCCGAGGTACTGCGTCACGAGCTCCCGCGCCCGGTCGAGCGCGAGTGACCGGTCCGCGTCGAGCGAGCAGACGACGAGCTGCGGACGGTCGACGTCTTCGATCGTACGGCCGGCGCGCTCGGCGCCGATCGCCAGGTGCTCCATCGCCTCGCGGTTGTAGCCCGGCCCGACGAGGTAGTTGAGCACGACGCCGTCGCCGATCTCGCCCGAGAGCTCCATCATCTTCATCGCTGTCGCGCCGATGTAGATCGGCACCTGCTTGGGGGAGCGGTCGCCGTGGACGATGTCGATCTCGACGTCGTCCAGGTGCACGAATTCGCCGTGGTACGTCACGCGCTCCATCGCGAGCAGCCGTCGCACCGCCTCCACGGTCTCGCGCATCGCTTTCAGCGGCTTGCTGCGTGTGATGCCGACCTTCGACGCGAGTGGGTCCCACCAGGCGCCGATCCCGAGCTTGATGCGGCCGGGGGCGAGGTCGTCGAGGGTGGAGAAGGTCGCCGCGAGGAGGCCGACGTTGCGCGTCCAGTTGTTGACGACGCCGGAGCCGACCGCGATCCGGCTGGTGACTGCGGCGAACGCCGCCATCGGCACGGTCGCCTCGCGAACGAGCCTGCTCTCGGCCTGCCACACCGCCTCGAAGCCCTTCTCCTCCGCGAGCCGGACGTACTCCATCCCCTCGCGGATCGGGTGCTTGTCCTGCAGGTACAGCGCCACGCGGCCTTCGCTCGTGACGGGCATCAGTTACCTCCGTTCCTGGGCTCGAACTCGTGTGGGCCGATCTCCTCCAGCCGCCGCCAGAGCCGTTCGGCCTGGCCGAGCGCGTCGGCGGCGAGCTGCCGCTGATCGACGTGCGTCAGGCGCCTGTCCGTGACCACCCAGTCGCCTGCGACCATCACGTCGCGCACGGCACGGGCGGAGAGGCCGAACACCCAGTGCCCGGCGAAGCTGCCGTCGTGCAGCGGGGTCGGCGCCGCATAGTCGAGGACGACCAGATCGGCCGGCGCGCCTGCCTGGAGGGTGCCCAGCAGGGGCTCGTGGAAGGCCCGCCCGGCGAGACGGGCGCTCTCGGCGAGGCGCTCGAGCGGCCAGCCGCCGCCGGTGCCGCCGTCGTCCTCGCGCAGGCGGAAGAACGCCGTGCGCGATTCCTCGAACATGTCGGAGCCGATGCCGTCCGTCCCGAGCGACACCCGCTCGCCCAATGCGTTGAGCCGCGCCCGGCCGATCGAGTTGTTCATGTTCGAACGCGCGTTGTGCGCGATCGAGGAGCGGGCGGCGCGCACGAGGCCGATCTCCTCGTCGTCGAGGTGCACGCCGTGCGCGAGGAGGGTGTGCTCGTTCAGGGCGCCGGCGCGATCGAGGCGCCCGGCGACGCGATGACCGCAGCGGACGACGGCGTCGCGCTCGTCGGCTCGATCCTCCGCGGCATGGATGTGGAGCCCGACGCCGTGCTCCCCGGCCGCCTCGCAGCACGCGGCGAGAGTCTCGTCCGAGAGCGTGAACGAGGCATGAGCGCCGACCATCCCGCGTGTGAGGGGGAGCTCGTCCTCACGCACACGGCTCAGGAACCGCCGGTTCTCGGCCACGCCGGCCTGCGCCCGCTCGGGCCCGTCGCGGTCGGAGGTCTCGTAGCAGAGGACAGAGCGGACGCCGAGGCTGCGCAGCGACTCCTCGACGACGTCGAGCGAGCCGTCGATTGCGTTCGGGGAGGCGTGATGGTCGACGAGCGTCGTCGTGCCCGAGAGGAGCGCTTCCATGCCGCCGACGAGCGCGGACGCCCTGATGCTCTCCTCGTCGAGGGCGCGATCGAGCCGCCACCAGATCCGCTGCAGGATCTGCGTGAAGTTCTCGGGGGGCTCGAGCGCATAGGGCATGCCGCGGGCCAGCGCCGAGTACAGGTGCGTGTGCGCGCAGACGTTGCCCGGGACGACGAGGCAGCCCGAGCAGTCGCGACGCGCACCGCCGCCCGACGGGGCGATCCGCCCGTCGACGACGTGCACGTCCTCACGGACGACCCGCACGGGATCGAGCGAGGTGACGACGGTCGCACCCGTCAGGATCACGCGCGGTCGCCTCCTCCGTGGTGCACCAGGTGCGGCACGGCGTGGAGCGCAGCCGGGGACTCCTTCATCGGCAGCCGCGTCCGGCGAATCCCGTCGAAGGCGTGGAGCGCCCCGGCGACCGCCGACGCGGTGGGAACGAGGGCGGCTTCGCCCACGCCCTTGGCGCCGTAGGGGCCCTCCGGCTGCGGCTCCTCGACCAGGATGCACTCGACCTCCGGCATGCCGGTGGGCGGGATGATGTGGAGCGACTTCAGCGTCTGGGTGACCGGCACGCAGTCGACGACGACGAACTCCTCGGAGAGCGCCTGTCCGAGCCCCATGTGCACCGCACCTTCGATCTGGCCTTCCACGAGCGTCGGGTTGATCGTCCTGCCCACGTCATGGGCGGCGATGACCTTCGCCAACCGGCCCTCGTCATCGAGGATCGCGACCTGAGTCGCCCAGGCGTAGGCGAGGTGGGTGATCGGCTCGTCGACACCGGGGCCGAGCTTCGTCGTCCAGTCGACGACGAACTCTCCCCGGAACTCCTCACCGGCCAGCTCTTCGAGCCGCCGGTCGCCGAGCGCCGCCTTCAGCTTCTGCGCCGCATCGATTACGGCCCGCCCGCCGAGCACCGTCGAGCGCGACGCCGTCGTCTGGCCGGTCTCGAGGTCGCGGTCCGTGTCAACCGCGACACGGATGCGGTCGGGTGGAAGCCCGAGCTCCTCACAGGCGATCTGCTGCAGGATCGTGTGCACGCCCTGCCCCATCTCCGTCCAGGAGTGGAAGAGGCTCAGCGAGCCGTCTGCCTCGACGCGCAGCACGGCGCGGCCGTACTCGGTCATGCCGTTGCCGATGCCGGTGTTCTTCACGCCGCAGGCGATCCCGGCGAAGCGGGCGTCCCGATAGGCGTCGCGGACGGCCAGGAGCGTCTTCTTCAGGCCTACGCCGGGCCCGAGCTTCTGGCCGGTCCCGAACCGGTCGCCGACCTCGAGCGCGTTGCGCCAGCGGATCTCCCAGCCGTCGATGCCGACCTGCTCGGCGAGCATGTCGAGCACGCCCTCGATCGCGAAGTTGGACTGGTTGACCCCGAACCCGCGCATCGCGCCGCAGGGCGGGTTGTTCGTGTAGACGGCCGTGCCCTCCACGTCCACGTTCGGCACCTTGTACGCGCCGCACGCGTGGCCGGCTGCCCGCTCGAGCACCTTGTCGCCGACGCTCGCGTACGCGCCGGTGTCACCGACGATGCGGGCCCGCACCGCGAGCAGGTGGCCGTCCGCGTCGCAGCCGACGGTGTACTCGAGCCACATCGCATGACGCTTCGAGTGGAAGCGCAGGCTCTCCTTGCGGGAGAGCGTCACGAGCACCGGCCGACCTGTGCGGGTCGCGAGCAGAGCGGCATGGCTCTGGACGTTGAGATCCTCCTTGGCCCCGAACGCGCCTCCGGTCGAGACCTGCGTCACGCGCACGCGATCCTCGGGAAGCCCGAGGAACGACGCGATCTGGCGGCGATCGTCCCAGACACCCTGACCCTGCGAGTACACGTCCAGCGGGCCGTCTCCGTCGGGCACGGCCAGCGCCGACTCGGGCTCGAGGAACGCATGCTCGATGAACTGGGTCCGGAACGTCTCGGTGACGACGTGGGCCGCGCCGGCGAGAGCAGCGTCGGCGTCGCCGCGCTGCACCCGCGAGACGGACAGCACGTTCCCGCCCTCGTGCAGCTCCGGCGCGCCGGGGGCGAGCGCCTCGGACGGGTCGCGCACGGGCTCGAGCACCTCGTACTTGACGTCCACGAGAGCTGCAGCCGCACGGGCGGCCCGGCGGGTCTCGGCCGCGACCGCCGCGACGACGTCGCCGACGCACGCGGTGATCTCCCCTGCGGCGACGAGCTGGCGCCAGTCGCGCGTGATCGAGCCCTGCACGCGGTCGCCGGGGACGTCGACGGCGGTGACGACCGCCACCACGCCCGGCTCGGCGAGAGCGCGGGACGTATCGATGCGGAGGATCCGTGCCCGCGGATGGTCGGAGAACCGCAGCGCCCCGTGGAGCATGCCGGGCGCCGTCATGTCACCCACGAAGACGTTGTCCCCGAGGGCGAGCTCCGTGCCGCGGTAGCGGGCCGTGCGTGAGCCGACGCGCCCGCTGCGGTCGGGCTCGGGGAGACGCTCCCCGCGCCGGGCTGCGGCGGCGAGCTCGATCGCGTCGATCACCTTCACGTAGCCGGTGCAGCGGCAGAGGTTCCCGAGCAGCGCGTGGGCGATCTCCTCGCGCGACGGCTCGGGATGCTTGTGCAGGAGCGCCTCGGACTTCATCACGATCCCGGGCGAGCAGTAACCGCACTGCGATGCTCCCGCGGCGACGAAGCACTCGCTCCAGAGCCGCCGCTCCTCTTCCGTGAGGCCCTCGTGGGTGACGACGTGCTTGCCCTCGAACCGTGCCGCCTTCTGCGCGCAGGAGACGACCGCCCTGCCGTCGACGATCACCGTGCAGGCGCCACAGGAGCCTTCCGGCGCGCAGCCGTCCTTCACGGACCGCACGCCGAGCTCCTCTCGCAGAAGCTCGAGCAGGCTCGTGCCCTCGCCCGGCTCTGCCGACACCGCTTTCCCGTTGAGCGTGAACTCCATGGCTTCCGCCTCCTTCCGCCTATTCCATGGCGCCGAGGACGAGCGAGATGAGCGCCATCCTCATCACGACGCCGTTGAAGGCCTCCGACCAGTACCTGGCGTGTCGCGTGCCGTCGACGTCCTCCGGCAGCTCGTCCATGCGGGGCAGGCTGTGCAGCACGATCGACTCCGGCTTTGCCTTGTCCCGCAGCAGCTCGCGTGTGACCCGATACGCCTCCGGTGTCATGCCGACGCTCTCGCCACGCTCGTCGCGGGACTTCGTGTAGTCGGGCTGGACGACGGGCTCCATGTAGATGACGTCGCAGTCGTGGATCACGTCCGCCACCGACGGAGCCTCCTCGTAGCGCACGCTCAGCTCGTCGAGCTCCGCCTTGAACTCCGGCAAGAGCGACATGTCCGGCGGGCCGACGACGTAGGCCTTCGCGTCGAACTGCGACATCGCGTAGAGGATCGAGTGCATCGTGCGCATCCGCATGTCGCCCACGAGCAGGAACGTGAGGCCGTCGATCGTGCCCAGCTCGCACTGCGTCGTGTAGAGGTCGGTCAGCACCTGCGTCGGGTGCTCGCCCCAGCCGTCGCCGCAGTTGATCACGGGCACCGACGACCAGCGGGCCGCCTCGGCCGGCGCACCCTGCTGGAAGTGCCGCATCGCGATGACGTCGCCGTAGTACTCGAGCATGTGCACCGTGTCTTTGATCGACTCCTGGTAGAAGTCGCCGGCGCGGGTGTTCTTCGCGTCGGAGAACCCGAGCACGTGCCCACCGAGCCGGTGCATCGCGGCCTCGGTGGCGAGCCGCGTGCGGGTGCTCGGCTGGTAGAAGGCCGTCAGCAGGGTCTTGCCGCTGAGCAGGTCTGCGTTCTTGCGGTTGCGTGCGATCGGGGCGAGCTCGTCAGCGACTTCGAAGACGCGCTCGAACTCGGCGCGCTCAAAGCCCTTGAGCGACAGGATGTCGCGCCCGAGAAAGCTCCTCATCTCGTTTCCTTCCTGTTGACGGGTGTTGACGGATGGCCCCGGTGAACAGCACCGCCACGCGCTCGTCGTCCGAGACGTCACCGGAGTCACGCAGGGCGAGCAGGCCGGCGAGGCCGGCGGAGCCGGTGGCGTCGACCCGGATGGTTGTCGCTTCCAGGGCGAGGGCGTTTGCCGCCGCGAGCGTCTCCTCGTCGACGACGAGTGGGCCGCCGCCGGTGGCGAGCATGCCCTCGACCACGGCCAGCCAGTCGTAGGTCTCGTCGTCGAGGATGCCGTGGGCGATGCTGCGGGGCTCGTGCTCCCACGGCCACATGAACTCGGAGCGGTGGCGGGCTGCGTAGCGCAGGGCGCTGCGGGCCCCGGCGGGGCCGACCCCTTCGCAGCGGGCGAGGACGGCGTCGTAGGCGCGCTTGAGCGGCCAGGCGCCCCTCGTCTGGACGGCATGGAGTCGGGGGGAGGCTGGAAGTGCACCGAGTGCGACCGTCTCCTGCAGCGCCTCCACGCAGGCGCTCGCGAGCGCACCACCGCCTACCTGCACGACGAGGTGGTCGACGGTCGTGCCTGCTGCTGCGAGATCGCCCACGATCTCGTAGCCGAGGGTCTCCCCGCCCTCGACGGCGAGCCCGTTCAGGTTCCCCTGGCACGTGAAGGGGAGCGCTCCCTCCGCGATCGCCTGCAGGAGCCGTCCGACGGTCGGATCGCCGGTATCGCCCCGTTGCCGGGCGCAGACGGTGATGTGCGCGCCGAGCTCCTCGAGGCGCGCCAGGACGGCCGGTTCGGCGTCGACGGGGACGAAGACGTGCAGCCGCCGTGCCCCCGCCGCCGCCACCACGGCCGCTGCCAGGGCGGCGTTGCCGCAACTGGCGATGGCGAGGTCGCGGCGCCGAGCCGGGTCCGCGAGCCCGGTGCGCTCGGCCACCTCGAGGTAGAGGAGCACGCCGAACAGGTGCCGCGCCTTGTGGGAGCCGGAGACGTTCTGCGTCTCGTCCTTGACCCAGACGCCACCCTCGTTCGAGAACCCGAGGCGGTCGCTGAGCTCGGCGCTGCGAGCGAAGGGCGTGGCGGTGAAGCCGTGACCGTCGACCTTCTGCACGCGCCGATCGAGCTCCCGTACCAGCGAGCAGAAGTCGCTGTCCGAGAGACCAGCCCGGAGCGCCACGTGGTAGGCGTGGAGGAAGGTGCGATAGCGGATGAACGGGTTCGGCTCGGGATCGTCGGCCGGGAAGCGGACGGCAGCGAGGTCGAGCTCCCGCCGCAGGACGTGGTCGACGTCGTCTCCGGTCAGCGCCTGCGGGCAGCGGAACGGAAACGGCTCGAGCAGACCCGGCCGGGCGCCGCAGCCGGCGCAGACCAGTCTGCTGGCCGCTGCGGTCACAGAGTCTCCAGGACGCCGGTGCGCGCGTTGAACTCGTCGATTAGCGCATCCCAGTCGTGGACGATCCCGTGGATGTCGTTCCAGAACGACGGGCTCCTGCGGGCCTCGAACTCCTCCAGCGAGATGCCCTGCTGCTCGACCCAGGTGTAGTAGCCGAGGTTGAAGATCCGCTCGCGCTCGCTGCGGGTGAGCTCGATCAGGTTGTCGGTCGCCGCCCCGAGCAGGTGCTCGCCGAACACCTCGGACGCCGCCACCTCGTCGAAGCCGGCGGGGAAGTAGCCGGCGAGCGCCAGCTCCTGCTCGCTCGCGTACAGGCTCGCCCCGTCGGTCGCGACCGTCACGATCACGTCCTCGGGGCCCATGTCGTAGTACTTGGCGGTCTTGATCGCCGCCAGCAGGTTGCAGATGCTGGAGAGGCCGAGAGAGGGCAGTGCCGCGAGAACGCTCTCGGGCACCCCGCACCGCTCGCCGAGGTGCCTCCGGCCCACGGGTGTGTTGAACAGCACCCCGAGCCGGTCGGTGGCGCGGTCGGAGACGGCTACCGCGACGTCGGTGTTCAACACGTTGTGGATGAGGGGGATGTGCTTGTCCCCGATCCCCTGGATGTTGTGCTCGCCGAAGCCGTTCCGCAGCATCGTCGGGCACTCGGCCGCCTCGACCGCGACGATCAGCGAGCCGAGACGCTCTTTGAGGTAGTCACCGGCGCCGATCGTGCCCGCCGACCCCGTCGCCGAGACGAACGCCCGCAGCTGCAGGCCCGGCTCGTGCTCGCGCATCGACTCGAAGACACGCTCCAGCGCGGCGCCGGTCGCGAGGTAGTGGACGATGTGGTTCCCGAACTCGGCGAACTGGTTGAGGATGACGTTGTCGGGGTCCTCGGCGAGCTCGTGGCACTTGTCGTAGATCTCCTTGACGTTGCTCTCCGTGCCCGGCGTCCGGACGATGTCGGCAGGGTCGACGACCCACTGCTCGAGCCAGGAGAACCGCTCGCGGCTCATGCCCTCCGGCAGCACCGCGACGCCCCGGCATCCCATCAGCCGCGAGATGGCGACGCCGCCCCGGCAGTAGTTGCCGGTCGACGGCCAGACGGCACGGTCGGAGGTCGGGTCGAACTGCCCCGTGATCAGTCGCGGCGCCAGGCAGCCGTAGGCGGCGAGCACCTTGTGTGCCTCGATCAGCGGGAACCGGTCTCCCAGCGCGAGCACGATCCGGGCCTTCACGCCCGTGAGCTCCGGCGGCAGGACGAGGTGCTCGGGCACGTCCACGAAATCCGTCCTGTTGGCGCCGTTGTGCCAGTGCACGCGGAAAAGGTTGAGGGGGTGGCGGTCGTCCGGTCCCACCCCGGAGAGCGCCGTTCGCACAGCGGCGGGAACGAGAGCCGGATGAGCAAGCTGGGTGAACGTGGGGAGAGCGATCCGCGCCTCGCGAAAACGCTCCACGGTCCGTTCGAGGGTGTGTGGATCGGCCAGGCCGCGGGCCAGGCCGAGTCGTTCGGTGAGCATCCCACCTCCATGCGAGATCGTGTGGCCACAAGGCTACGAGCACGCGGGCCGGCGGTCGTCGGGGGTTTGCCGGAGGCTCGATCAGGGTTTCCCCTGCCCCGGGTGGTCATTCAGCCTGCGATGCTGCTGGCATGCGAGTGGTTGGCAGCCGCGGCGGTGACAGCCTGCGTGGCGCGCCGCTCTCCCCCGGACGACTGGGGACGCTCTGAGCATGTTCGACCTCCTCGTTCGCGGCGGTGTCGTCGTCACCCCCGCCGGTTGCGAGCGGTGCGACGTGGGTGTGGAAGACGGCCTGGTCGCAGCCGTGGAGATCGACCTGGCGGGAGACGCACGGGAGACCGTCGACGCGCGCGGGTTGCACGTGTTCCCCGGCGTGGTCGACGCGCACGTGCACTGCAACGACCCGGGACGCGCGGACTGGGAAGGGTTTGCCCACGCGACGCGTGCTCTGGCAGCCGGCGGCGCCACCGCGTTTGTCGACATGCCGCTGAACGCGAGCCCTCCCACGCTCGACGGCGCCTCTTTCGATCTCAAGGTCGCAGCCGCCACGGGTATCGCCCACGTCGACTTCGCCCTGTGGGGCGGTCTCGTGCCGGGAGAGCTCGACCGGCTGGACGAGCTCGCAGGCAGGGGCGTCGTCGGCTTCAAGGCCTTCATGTGCCCGAGCGGCAGCGACGATTTCCCCCCCGTGGACGACGATGCCCTGCACGCGGGCATGGCTCGCGCCGCCCGCCTCGGGCTCCCGGTCGCCGTGCACGCAGAGAGTGCCGCCACCACGTCTGCCCTCGCGGCGCGAGCCGTCGCGGAGGGGCGCACGTCGCTGCGGGACTTCATCGCCTCGCGCCCGGTCACGGCCGAGCTCGAGGCGATCGAGCGCGCGACCGCACTGGCATTGGAGACGGGCTGCGCACTCCACGTCGTCCACGTCTCGACCGGCCGCGGCGTCCGGCTCGTAGCCGCCGCCCGCGCCCGCGGGGCGGACGTCACGTGCGAGACCTGCCCCCACTACCTCGCACTCGACGAGGAGGACGCCGAGGAGATCGGGCTGCTCGCGAAGTGCGCGCCACCGCTGCGCTCGCGCGACGAGCGCGAGGGCCTCTGGGACGCCCTCCTGCACGGCCTGATCGACCTCGTCGCCTCGGATCACTCACCCAGCCCCCCTGCGCTCAAGCTGGGCGACGACGCGTTCGCCGCCTGGGGCGGGATCGCCGGGGGCCAGACGCTGCTCCGAGTGATGCTGACAGAGGGCCCCGTACGCGGGCTCCCCCTCGAGACGATTGCGGAGCTGTGCGCCGCAGCCCCTGCGCGACGGTTCGCCCTCGCCGGCAAGGGCTCGCTCGCTTCCGGTGCCGACGCGGACCTCGTCCTGGTCGATCTCGGGCACGAGGCCGCCTTGACGGCGGAGGAGCTTCTCTCCCGTCATCCTGTCAGCCCCTTCGTGGGCCGACGGCTGCGCGGACGCGTCACACGGACGATCGTGCGCGGCTCGACTGCGTATGTGAAGGGGGATATGGTCACACCACCGGGCGGACGTCTGTTGCGCCCGCTTCCCGCACGATCGACGGAGGCGAGGTCGTAGAAGCCAAGTTGACCGGCC